>Ga0134125_10008068_pt1 | contig 11873 bp, 11 predicted proteins | sample KB31751_FD_96464 | JGI IMG/M metagenome (GOLD analysis project Ga0134125, IMG submission 96464) | Terrestrial soil microbial communities with excess Nitrogen fertilizer from Kellogg Biological Station, Michigan, USA - KB3-175-1 | ecosystem: Environmental > Terrestrial > Soil > Unclassified ... | reverse complement strand
CACCGACCCAAAACCAACTCCTTCTACTTCTCGTTATGATAATCTTTTTGAAAATCTCAATCAAGAAGAAGCCGAACGACAACGGAAGAAACAAGAAAGAGAGGAAGCCCGCAAAAAACTGGAAGCAGCCGAATTAAAACGCCGTGAAGACTTACTAAGTGAAAAAGACCGCAAATTAAAAGAACAAGAAGAAAGACGGCAAAAAGAAAAAGAGTTAGCCGAGCAGGAAGAAAAGAAACGACAAGAACTAAAAGAAGCCAGAGAAAAAGCACTAAGAGAAGAACAAGAAACTCATTTAGCCAATCAAAAGAAGATTATTGAAGAACAGCAAAAGTCCCGGGAAGAAGCCTTTAAAAATCAGCAAAAAGAAGCCGAACTAGCCGAACAGAAGAAGAAAGCAGAAATTGAGAATTTAGAAAAGCAGAATAAATTCGCTCAGGAGCAATTAGAAAAACAAAAAGAACTCTTGGAAAAAGAAACTCAGGAAAAGTTGGCGAAGATTGCTGCGGAAGACCAAGCCGAAAGACAAAAGATATTAAAGCAACAAAAAGAACGAGAAATAGCCTTAGAAAATGAGAAAAAGGAAAATGAAAGAAATTTACAAGACCAAAAGCAACGCTGAGAGGATGAATTAAAGAAATTAAAGCAAGATAATGAAAAAGAACTCCAAGAAGCAAAAAATAAATTAGATGCCGACAAAAAGAAAGCCGAAGAAGAATTAAACCGCTTAAAAGAAGAGGAAAAATTAGCCAAAGACCGACAAGCCAAAGACAAAATTGAGGATGAAAAAAGAAAACATGCCCGAATTAAAGAATTTGAAGTCAGCAAATTACAAGCCAAAGCCTGGGAAGAATTGACTAACTATTCCTTGGGTCATGATGAAGTAAAATTTGGCACTCTTCTGGATGGAAAACCTGTCAATTACCATTTCCAAAAATCCCGCAGTCGTGGTGGTTATGTCCAGATGCCATCCGTGAAAGAAATTTTTGCCCACTATCCGGGAGTAAAAATTAAGTTGGTGGGAGTAGAAGACTTAAAAGACAAACTAAGAGGAGACCGAGCCATGACTATGGATGATGTCAAGAATGTGGTTAAATTAGCCAATCGCTACCCTGGTTTTTATACCGAAGAAGAATGACGACAAAAAATTAAGGAGTTAGATGAGGTTGGTTTGTTGGAGTAGATTATACCTAATAAATGCTTATCACTTATTAAATAAGGGGAAAGTTGCCTTTCCCCAAATTCTTTAATATTTCTTTTTTTTGCTACTAAACACCATTCCGAGAATTATCAAAATAACAAGAATTACTACTCCTCCAATTATTCAACCTTTATATTTTTCTCAGAAATTAGAAACTTGCCCTTTGGTTTCTCTATTAGAGTGCTTATTTTGGCAAGTAGTACCACAGAATTTTTTACCATCTTTTTCAAACGCTATGCCTGGTAGCACTTTACCACATTCGGCACACTTAAATCCATAGTATTCATACATACATTTAGAACAACAAAATTTCTTATCATCATTTTTTTCTTCACTATAATGATATTGACCAGTAATGGGTTTTGAGCATTGTTCGCAGAGTGTCATATTATTTGGATGGGATTTGGATTTGTGCTTCATAGACTATTTTCTCGGTTAATTCTCCTTGTTCGCTTTCCTCTAATTCGATTATTGTTTCTTTTTGTTCTTCTTCAGCAATTTCATCAATTGTTATTTGCTTTTTAGCAAACACTTCTTCAGTCAATAAGATCTTTTCTTCTTCAATCTTTGATTCATCAACTCCAGTTAATTCTCCTTTTTTATAATTATTTACTACTTGCGAAAGTACTCGTATTGCTTCCATAACTTCCTTCAATTCAATTTCCTTTTCGTTTCAGTTTTCTTTTAAGTCTTTTTTCATTTCTTTTCTGGCTTTATCTAACTCGGAAGCACTAATTTCTCTGTCTTTGTTTACATCATGTTTCTCTAAAAACCTATAGGTTTTTTCTTTTAATTCCTTAAGTGTCTTATTTACTTGGCCTCATTTGGCGACTTCGATTGACTTCAGTATTTCCAACAATTCATCATAACTGTCCAAAAGAGTTTCAGTATCATTGGTAAATTCATTTCATTTGCTTTCCTCGGCTAAGTATCAGTTGTCTTCAATATAGGAACTAATCGCCTCCACAAAAGGAGAAGATGCCGCCACGACACCTCCCACTATTGGTTGATTTGTCAGGGCTAAGATACCACCACCAACTGAGGTGGCACGAGAAGCTCATTTACCAACACTCATATAGCGAAATTTATTGAACTCTTCTGGAGACCTCAATTGACTTAATTTACTAGGAATGCCATCATCCTTTTGTCCTCATTCACCTAAGAATTTTTTGATATTAATACGGATAGTAAATAACCTTTCTAGAGGGACAAGGGAAGAAGTTATGCTATTTTGTTTATTTGCTTTTCACTTGTAAAAATTATAATGTTTGTCTTCGCCTTCTCTTTCGGAACATCTGCCATATCTTTCCAGTTCTTCAATGATTTCAATCGACTTATATTTGCGGTCACTATTACAAATAATCCATTTACAATTCTCTGGCAAGTGTTCTAAACCTTCGCTAATATTTGTATTGGTAACGTTTAATTTTTCTAACTTACTTAGATTTGATAGAGGTTCCAAACTTACTAAAGAATGGCAATTACTAATATCTAGTTCTTTTAACTCGGTAAGACCAGAACATTTGAGATTAACTATTTTTTTACAATTGCTTAAGTCTAACTCAGTTAACTGGTTAGTATCAAAAGTCAGTCCCACTAGGTTTGTAAAAATTGATAGTTTGAATTTTCCTTTTAATCCTTGCTCAACAAAGTATAATTCAGTTCATTCTTCCAGAGGAAACTCATCATCCCGAGAAAATTTAACACTAGCATCAGAAGAACCGGCTATTAATTTTAAGTATTCAAAAGTTTCTTGGTTGGTTGCCTTGCCATAGTTGCCATTTTTAAATAGTTTTTCTTTAGCTAAAAAGCCAGCCATATTTGATGGCCTAATATCTCCGTTTCGCCGACCATCAACAAAACATGTGACATCAAATGCATCTCCCATTTTAATATCTTTGATAAATGGTGCTTTGTTATTTGGCCAAGTGCCGGCAAAATCATAAAACTTACTATCGGGATTAGCAGCATATTTTTTGAAACCATCAAGTATATCTTGATTGGCGAATCTTTGGGATCCTCAATGACCTCCTAATAGGTTTGCTTTATCTTCTCAATCATCTTTTATCTCGACTTTGTCTCAATATTCACTAGGAATTTTTTTTAAAGGGAAAAGTAAAGTTATTTCCTTAACCGCCTTGCCTTTTTCATTTGTAAATCATCTTACAGGACCGTTAAACTCTTTTCAGTTTTGCGGATTATTTTCATAAGAAGAGAGTTGTTCGTTAATTTTACCGCTACATCCAATATGTTTTAAACTTTCAGGCGAATATTCTAAACCACCACTGATATCAGTGTTTTCTATATCCAATGAACTCAGTTTGTATAAGTTTTGCAAAGGTTCTAAACTACCATGAAAGCGATTATGAATTCCAAACTCATCGCGATATCATTTACTAAAAATTCCCAAATGCTCTAAATTGATGAGTTTGCTAAAGGGAGTTAGATCACTTTCAGAGAAATTGTTATCTCCCAAGTTTAAACTTTTTAACTTTTTAGGATTTAAGTTGGAACACAAAGCATTAATGTCATCAAGGTAATTTACCCTGGCATCTAAATCTTCCAGATTATTTTCTTTACTAAGTTTTATATTAGTGAGTTTATTTCAACTACAACTAAGACTTTTGAGTTTGTTATTGTTAGTTAAATCTAACTTTGTTAATCCATTACCGTCACATACTAGTTTTTCCAAATTAGCAAAATCAGAGAGGTTTAAATTTCCTTCTAAGTTTTTGCTACTAATGTCTAGTGTCGTTACTTCTTTGTTATGGATGTTTTGATTAATATATTCTTGTGCATTTACCATATGTTTTTAAATATTTACTTTTCTTATTGTGTATTTATTTCCCAATAAATTAGGCTAGTTATCCCGAATCTACTGAGTTCAGAAAAGCAAGTAAAGAATTAGGACAAAAAAAACCTAAATTTAGCCTAAAAAAAGCCAAGAACATTCCCCCTAATATTTTTTGATTACTAGGCTGAGTTAGAGATTACTCTCTCTATGCTTTCAGTTAGGGAGTGATGTCATTTCATATATATTTATTATTTTAATATGCCAAGTGGTATACTAACATGCTAAATAGTAATAAAATTATAATATATAGACAGTAAGACTAGATAAGAATTTTCAGTTCCAGTAGAAGTAAGAAAAAAATTAATTGGAGTAAAAGTTCTACCACTGAACTATACTCGCATATTAATTAGTTTATGTGAATTTTAGTTTGGGGCAAAAATTTTTGAGCTTTTCCCTTCGTTCTTTCTTGCTAATCAGTTTCAAAAATGATAGCATAAAAAAGCCTATTAACAGCAAATTCATAATCTATTCTCTTAAATTTAATATCAGCAATTTTATCTAATTCTTTGATTTTTATTTCTCCTGAGTATTTATTAGCCTTGACCAGATAACCCATGCGGTGCTGTTTTTTATCAAAAACCTGTTTACCAACTATTTCTAAATCTTCAATTACTAAATTAGTTTCTTCAAACACTTCTCTTTTGGCTGCTTCTAAGGGCGTTTCATTTGGCTCTATTTTACCGCCCGGAAAAACCCAACAATTTCATTTTTTTTGAAAGATTGTTAACAACTCTCCTCTTTCATTTTGGATAATTACTCGCACGAAATTTTTAACAGACATATTAAAATATTTTTTCTTGATTTTCTACACTTATATCTTTTACCAATTGCGGATACTTGCTAACATAAGTAAGTTTTTGGGGTGGATGTATTCCGTATTTTGTTTTTAGTTCTCTCATGCCAATTGGTTCATTCAATTTGTATATATGCTTAATTGGATAAGCAAACTTTCATTTAACTTTTTTTCCTTGGTTAAACAACTCATTATAAGCATTGTCGTTAGGAATTTGGTTAGGATATTCTATTGGTGAATCAATTTCAAAGATATACATTAAACTTTGGATTGGTTTATTAACATAAATTCACATTCTCTTTACCGCGGGGTCAGCTCGTCAACTGCGAAATTCATAGGTCTTTTTTTGACTTATGACCGGGGCCAGATATTCCTCGTCAAAACTAACTATTATATCAGATTTTCCATTAACCATATAAGTTTTTTTCCTTTTATCCCTTGGTAATTTAACAACGTTTATTAATTCTAAAAGTGTTTACTTTTGAACCATATTAAAATAATTCATGGAACAGCAAAAAGCAAAAAAACTGTATTTTTACCTAGTTTCTATTAGTTATGACGGTAGCGATTTTTCTGGTTGAGCCACTCAACCCAATAAATTTACTGTTCAAGGATGCATTGAAACAATTTTGAGCAAAGTTTTTCAAAAAAAGATTAGTATTTTGGCAACCAGCCGCACTGACAAAGGGGTTCACGCCCGAGAACAAAAATTTACTCTACGACTTAATTTAAACTTTTCTGAGAAAAAATTACTTGTCTTACTAAAAAAAGTTCTCAGCGAACATATTTCAGTCAAAAAAGTTAAGAAGGTAGATAATAATTTTCACCCTATTCGTAGCGTTTTAAGAAAAGAATATCGTTATTTTATTAATGTTGGAAAATATAACATTTTTCAAAAAAAGTATCGTTGAGAGTATAATTCACCACTCGAAGTTAAAAAACTAAGCAAAATTCTCCAAACCTTTCAAGGTAAACACAATTTTTTTAATTATTCTTACTGTCGTTGACAAGAAAAGGAAAAAGTGAGTACTGAGCGGGAAATATCTTCCTTAAAATGTTGGAAAAGAAAGAACATCATTGTTATCAGCATTATTGCCAAAAGTTTCCTCCGCTACCAAATTAGAGCCATAATTGGAGAGGCTATTAACTGCTATGAAGGAAAACAAAACATTGACAACTTAAAAGAAAAATTAACTAACTTCAATCAAAAAAACCACAAGTATAAAAGCATTGCTCCACCAAGAGGCTTATATTTGTGGAAAATAGACTACGAGCAAAAATAGAAATTATGACTTGTCAATCTCTCCATTTTGACTAGTAAAACAGAATTATGAAAGACAAAGAAGAAATCATTAAAGTTGTTAGTAAACTATTAGCAAGGAAAAAATATTGAGAGAAAAAACAAGATTCGTACCATGTTTTATATCATAGATATGAACGAAAGAACAGATTTTTTAACATTTCTCTCCTCTTTCTTTGCTTTTTTGTCTACACTTCTTTAGAATTAATTAAAGGTTATCATTGAGTACTTGTAATTTTTCTTCCCTTTTTTTTAATTAACCTTTGCTTTTGCATTTATTCCACTAGAATATCCCTTAGATACAATTACAAGTTAGAAAGGTCACTTGCAAAAATTAGTCAGATTAATGAAAAACTAATCAAAACCATGGTTTCTGTCGTAATTGCTAATCCAGCGGGTTAACTAAATTAGGTGCTCCAGTTAAAGAGCAAGTACCATCAATATTTTTAGGAAAGGCAATTAACTCCTTTAAACTCTTAACTTGCAAAATTGTGGCTAGCAAGCGGTCAATTCCGAGGCCCATTCCTCCATGCGGAGGTGCTGCAAATTCTAAGGCTTGCAAAAAATATCCAAAGTTTTTTTCTCTTTCTTCCTTGTTATATCCAAGTATTTCCAGCACTTTAACTTGTAGTTCAGGTTGGTGAATGCGGACGCTACCACTTAACATCTCTTCTCCATTCAGCACTAAATCAAATGCCTCACAAATGACTTTTTCTGGCTTAATTTTATTGTTTAATAAAGGCTTAATATACTTTTTTTGGGGAATAGTGAAAGGGTGGCGAAATACTTCATATTTTTTAGTTTCCTGATTATACTCAAAAAGCGGCCAATCAGTTATTCACAAAAAACTTAATTCTTTTTCATTTTTAGGATTTTTACGTAAATCTGGTTTATCAGTGCCGTATTTTTTTATTACTTGCTGATAAGTCATAGTAGGAAAAGGAGTGTTCAAGTGATAACCGAAGACCTTTTTTAAAACGTCTTTTAACAATTTTTCCACAAAATTTTTAATTTGTTGGACAGAAACAAAACTCATTTCTAATTCCAATTGCGAAAACTCAATTTGTCGATTACTACGTGCATCTTCATTTCGGAAACTTTTCGCGATAGCGTAATACTTGGCAAATCCGCCTACCATTAATAACTGCTTAAATATTTGGGCTGATTGAGGTAAGGTATAATAGCGATTTTTTAAATTAGAAGGAACCACAAAGCATTTAGCCCCTTCCGGAGAACTTTGGGCTAAAATTGGGGTCTCAACTTCCACAAATCCTCTTTTATGAAGAAATTTCCTTATTTCATATAAAAATTGATTTTTAATAAGCAACAGTCTTTTACTGCTGGAACGGCGTAAATCTAAATAACGATAACGGTATTTAGTATCCTCATTAATACTAACTTCGTCTTTTATTTCAAAAGGCAATTCTTTACTCTGGTTTACTAACTGATATTTTGTCAACTCTATCTCAATCTCCTTTTCTGAACCTACTTTTTTTCCAACCATTCCTCATATTTTTAACAAATCTCCTCTTTTCTTTTCTTTTAATTCATTAATCAATTCCTTGCTTTTAACTACTATTTGAACTTGTCCGCTTCCATCTTGTCCGATGATAAACAATAAATTACCCAACTTGCGGATTTTGCTAATTCAGAGACAAAGAACGACACCCTTATTTATTTTTTTTGAGTTTAATTTGGAGACTTGCGAAAGCATTATCTACTTAATAAATTAATTTTAGGTATAGACAAAACACGAAAGAAGAAAAGTCTGCGCCACAATAAATAGCCTCCAACTCCAAAACACAAAAAATCCGGAACTTTTGAAAATTAAAAGCAGACATAAAATTAAATTAAAAACATATATAAACACAGTTATGATAAAAATGTTTTTCCTCTAACAATTAAAATATTTCTAAATTATTACTACTTAATGGAAAAAAAAGAACTACAAAAACTGGCTCAGAAAGTCCAGTTAGAAATAAAAGAAAATGAAATACCAGCCTGCTTAGAGACTTTTGAACACTTAGAAAAATTACTACCCAATTTTAAAAAAGAACAATTAGGAAAGAAAGTAAAACCAATGACTAGAATTAATGTCGGCTACCTAACTTTAAAAGATTTAACTAGGCTAAAAAAAAAGTTTTCTCAACCTCGAATTAGCAAAAAAGACCAAGTAAGAAATTCTCTAATCACTGACGATGGCTTTGTGTTATTTAAGAAATAAATCTTAATCTTTTCTTATTTAACAGTCAATTTAATGTTAACTACTTTAATTCGAAGTAATTGGCTAAAAATCGAGCCACTCCATCACTATTAAGAACCCCACAATCAGTTATTCCGTAAGCATAGGCTTTTAAATGATTATCACTATCAGCTGTGACAATACCTTTACCAACAGTGTGCATTAGTTCTATGTCATTAACGTCATTACCAAAAGCAATAGTGTGAGACAAAGGAATATTATAATAACTGGCTACTCATTCAGCTCCCATGCCTTTGCTGGCAAACTTGTTGCGAATTTTGATGATAGTTTTTTCTGGGTCTGGAACAAGGACTTTATCACCGGGACTCTTGGCTTTTAATTTACTACCAGAATAAAAAGTAACGGAAGCATTATATTTACTACGCAACAACATTAAAATGTTGTTGAACATTTCGTCATTTTTAGAGAATTCCAAAACTAATTGTAAGGCGTCTTGCTCCCCTAAAAGTTGCAAAACATTTTCTCCCTTTGTGTAAGGATTACCATTAAAAAAAATCTCTTCATAATAAATATCATCGCTGGTGCTAATAGTTGTACGATCAATTTTGTCAATCAAAACATTATGGAGATTTTGCTTAATTATTGGTTCATTTAAAATATCTTTAACTACTTGGTTAGCAATAGGATTAAGCACTAATTCGTCAGCATTATTTTTAGAAGGGTTATTAATGTAGGCTCCATTATAGGTAACCAAAAAAGTATCCAATCCAACTTCTTGGTAAAAGGGTAAGGCTGACAAATAATTCCGTCCGGTTGTGAAGCAGATTTTATGACCTCGTTCCTTTAATTTTTGTAGAACTGTCTTTAACTTTTGATTTAAAGTGGAAAAGTCTGGGTTAGTGCTAGTTCCATCGATATCTAGTTTAATTAAATGTATTTCTCTTTCGGTTGTTTCTATACTCATATATTATTATAATTTTATTTTTGCTTTCATTTCCTGATTAAGTAAATTAACAAAATTATCATTCCAATTGTCAAAAATATTACTCCGCAAATGATTAAAATTTGTTTGCCTGCTGGCCGATTTTTTGTTGTTTGTGGCTCCTGATTTAAGACTTTTTTAATTTCAGTTCACTGCTCGGAGGGGAAATAATCTTTTCTATACATTTTGGGTGGTCTAATTATTAAGAAACCGTTTTTGCTGTATTCTATTTGGGCTGATTGGTGAAGGAGAATTGTTTGCTTATTTATTTTCTTCTCTCTCTCTCTGGCATATCATAGTAGTATTCGCCATCTTTATTTCAATTCATTTCTTTAATTTCTCATTCATTTTTGTGATGCTTAATGTTTTCTACTAGGGCTTTTATAACTTCTTCTCGGTCATTTCCCAGTAGATATTCTTTGTTGAAGTATTCGGCAAAATCCGCTCAACAATCCATTAAATTATTAATAGTTAATTTTTTGATTATCTCCTCTTTTAGTTCCTGAGAAAAGGCTTTTTTCCATTCATCATTACAATTCCCACACAACTCAAAATTGTCGGTGTTTATTTCCTTTCCGCTTTTTTTGGCAATAAATTTTTGGAGTGAGTTTTTATCGCGAGAAAAAATTCCATAATAAGACATTCAAGAATTTCCTCCTTTCGAACCACAAGCATCACAATGTATAGCCATAATAATTAATTATATTACTTTTTGGCAAATACTTATTGGCACGTCACTAATTTCCCAACCCGAGGACTCAATCACAATTTTAACTTTCTGCTTTTTTTTGTCAAGTTGAGCAATTCGTCCTTCTCGATTAATAAATGTTCCCTCAGTAATTTTTACTAAATCTCCGATGTTTAAATCAACCTCTTTATAATTGACCGACTTAATTGTTTCTTTTTTTTCTTTAATCTTAGTTAAGAGATTTTTAACCACCGTTTCGGAAACTGGGTCAGGCAACTTATTATCACCTCGTTGATGGTTTAAAAAACCAATCACTTCCGGTATTTGGTAAAAAAAGCGGGTCGATTCTGAAGTTAAATGACAATAGCAAAGAATATAACCCCTCAAAATATTCTTTTTCTGGCTATCGCTAACCACTTTAAAATCGCGAAAACAGCCACTTCAACCCTTTTTTTCTAAATCTTTTTTTATTTTTTCAATAGTTTTTTCCTCCCGTCCTCCTCGTACTGACAGGATATATCACTGATAATTTTGTCCTTTCATTTTAAAGCATTGATCCTTCTGCATTTATTACTGATACTCCTAGGAGGAAAAAAAGTCCCAGCATAGCAAAGGCATAAATTAAGATAACAATTGTGATAAGGAAGGATGATAGAAAACTTTGGTCAAAACTCAAAAATTTGAATAGTTTATTATATCTCTTAATGGGATCTGAATTCGAACGGACGGTTTTTTTCATATGATTTATACATTAATTTTATAGCCAAGACTGTCTAAAAATTTGGAAAAAGTGCAACTTAGCGATTTAAAGAAAATACCCGACCTGACTCAGCCTCTTTATAAAGAGTCTCTTTCTTTTTGAAGGCTTCGCCTGACTTATTATACGCATTATTGATTTCCTCCGCCAATTTTTCATACATTGGTCTAGGAGTTTTTTTTTCTTTGACCCCCTCGACCATCCACCGTAAGGCTATTTTTAATGAGCGCTTTTCATTAATTTCTTTGGGAACGCGTTGTTTTGAAGCACCAACTCTGCGGCTTTTCATTTCGAGGGCTGGTTTAATATTAGTTAATGCTCCTTCTAAAACAGTTAAAAAAGGTAAAGAATTTTTTTTTTCTACTATCTCAGCGGCTTTATAAACAATTTCCCTGGCTTTTCTTTTTTTTCCATCCTTCATTATCTTATTGGTCAAACTGCCAACAATAACCGAAGAGAATTTTGGATCAGGCTTGATTATGTGGCTCTTAATTACTTTTTTTTTGCGCATTATTTATTAATATTATTTTAGAGGATATAATGAAGTAGAAGTAATTTTACTTTCCAATCAGCAAAATCAGGGGTCTTTTTAACTTTCATTACTTTTTGGTCTTTCCTATCTCATTTAATCACTCTTTCTAGTCAATCCAACGATCGCAATAATGACAATTAGGAAGACTAAAATTACTCCACCAACCATTCAAGGAACTCAATTAGCCTTTGGCTCCTGAGTATTTTGATTTTTGTCCCTTAAATCCTCCTCGCCAAGAACCCTTTTTTTACCTTTTAGTTTACCATTTTTTAATAGATATTTTTTTATCTCGGCTAATTCGCCAGATAAATCGGTTAATTCCTCAGATGGCTTATCTTTCTTATATTCAATTACTAACTTGCTAGTTTCCTCGTCATAAGTCAGGTTTTTAACCTCATTTTTTTTACAATAATTTCGCACCACATTAATATCGGGGGATTTTTGGTCTTTATCTTTATCTTTATCTTTATCTTTATCTTTATCTTTATCTTTATCTTTATCTTTATCTTTATCTTTATCTTTATCTTTATCTTTATCTTTATCTTTATCTTTATCTTTATCTT
>Ga0134125_10008067_pt1 | contig 11873 bp, 17 predicted proteins | sample KB31751_FD_96464 | JGI IMG/M metagenome (GOLD analysis project Ga0134125, IMG submission 96464) | Terrestrial soil microbial communities with excess Nitrogen fertilizer from Kellogg Biological Station, Michigan, USA - KB3-175-1 | ecosystem: Environmental > Terrestrial > Soil > Unclassified ... | reverse complement strand
CGCGCTGAAAGTCCAAATGGGGGGCTCAGCCGCGACCCAACGGGGAGCGCGCAGCGATCTCGCTCGCCGCTGGGTCGCGGCTAAACGGCGGCTTCTTGAGACGCCTTGCGTTCGGCTTCTTCTTCGCCGCGAAGGAAGGCCCAGTCGTAAATGAACGTGCCGGCGGGCAGAACGGCCGCAAGGAAGCCGCGCAGGGCTTCGCGCTTCGGCCAGCGGCGAACGGCCATCGCTCGCAACCCGAACACGCCGTACAAGATGAACAGACCGCCGTGGATCGAACCGATCACCCGCGTCGGCGCGGGGTTCTCCCCGAGCGCCGGCACGTACTTGATCGGCATGGCGATGCCCAGCAGCACCAGAAACGAAATCCCTTCGAGGATCGCAATCGCCCGAAACCGGCCCACGGCAGTCGACAGCAAGGTGAACTCCATCGGTGGCGATCCGCACGCTCCCCTTCGGGTCGCGGCTAATCTATGGTTGAATGCTGATGTGTTTGATGTGGGTGCGCTTCCAGGTATAGACGATCTCGAGCGTGCCGGCCGCCGCTTCGATCATGGCCGGATAGGAGAATTCGCCGCGTTCCGTTTCCAGGTCCGCGACCTTCTTCCAGCTCTTGCCGTCGTCCGTGGATCGCGCCAGGCTGATCGGCGAGCGGGCCAGCGGCGACGGGTTGTATATCAGATACACATCGCCCGAGCGGAGCTTCACCGCATCGATGCCGGCGCTCGGGTTCGCCAGTTCGGTTTCCACGGCCTGGGTGAAGGTAAGGCCGCCGTCCTTCGATTCGGCCCGGCAAATCTTCCGCGGCGAACTCGAACGCATGAGCGCCACAATACGGCCGTCCTTCGCCTCGAAGAGCGTCGGCTGAATCTGCCGCATCTTGCCAGGAACGGGAAAGGCGTTCGATCGCTGCCACGTCTTGCCGTCGTCCGAGGAGCGATCGACGTAGGGCGTCCAGTTGCGATAACTTTCCACGGAGGTGCCGGCGAGGATCGTGCCGTTCTTCAGTTGAATCGGCTTGGCCCGGACGGGGCCCCAGCTGCCGGCCGGCATCATCTCCGGCGCCGTCCACGTTTTCCCAGCGTCCGAGGAGCTCCGCACAAAGCCAGTCCAGCGCTCGGGGCTGGGGCCGGCCTTGTACCAGAGGTACAGCGTTCCCTTCGCGGTACGGAACAGCACCGGGTTCCAGCAAGGCTGGCCGGGCTCCGAGCCGATCACCGCGGGCGCGGACCATGTCTTTCCGTCGAAGCGGCTCGACCAGATCTGCACATTCTTCGCGCCTTCGTCGTCGCCGCCGAACCACGCGGCCATCAATCGCCCCGCTTCGAGTTCCACGAGCGTCGAGGCGTGGCACGATTTGAACGGCGCTTTCTCAAAGATGAACATGGGAACGCCTCGCAACTTCCAGGGCTTAATTCAAAACTAACCGCTTTCCCGTTTGCTTGGGCGGGCGGTCGCGGATCACTTCGCGGTACAGAGTGTCGCGCTCGACCGGTTCGCGGCCCGCTTCCTCGATGAGCCGGCGCAGATCGGCCACGCCAAGTTCCTGCGGCGAATCGCTTCCCGCCGCATGGTAAATCGTCTCGTGCACCACCGTGCCATCCATGTCGTTGGCGCCGAAACTTTGCGCCACCTGTGCGATCTTGACGCCGAGCATCTGCCAGTAGGCCTTGATGTGCGGGAAGTTGTCGAGCATCAGCCGGGCGATGGCCATCATCTTGAGATCGGTGAGGCCCGACGGCTTGGCGATTCCCTGGCCGAGCGGATTGTTGTCCGGATGGAACGCCAGGGGGATGAAGGTCTGGAAGCCGCCCGTGATGTCCTGAAGTTCGCGGAGACGGATCAGATGATCGAGGCGGTGTTCGGGCTTCTCGATGTGGCCGTAGAGCATGGTGGCGTTGGAGCGGCCGCCGAGTTCGTGCCACTCGCGATGTACGCGCAGCCACTGTTCGGCGTCGGCCTTGTAATCGCAAATCTTCGAGCGCACGTCCGGGTGGAAGATTTCGGCCCCGCCGCCGGGCAGCGACCCCAGCCCCGCTTCCTTCATCTCGGCCAATAGTTCGCGCGTCGATCGCTTCGTTAGCCGTTCGAACCAGTCCCACTCCACGGCGGTCCAGGCTTTCAAATGCAGGTCCGGGAATTCGCGATGGATGCCGCGGATGATGCCGAGGTACCACTCGTAAGGAAGCTGGTGATGAAGGCCGCCGACGATGTGGAGTTCGGTGCAGCCGCGCTCGGCGGCTTCCCGCGCCCGGCCGATGATCTGCTCTTCGCTCATCACGTAAGCATTCGGCGACTTCAGATCCGCCCGGAACGAGCAGAACGTGCAGCGGTAAACGCAGACGTTGGTCGGGTTGAGATGCGTGTTAACGTTGTAGTAAGTGCGGTTGCCGTTCTTCCTCTCGCGGACGAAGTTGGCGAGTTCGCCGAGGGCGAAGGGGTCTGGTTGGCGTTCGAGCGCGAGGCCGTCGTCGAATGTCAGACGGGTGCCGGCGAAAACCTTGTCGCGAACCTCGGCGAAGCGATCGGCCATTGCGGAAACTCTCGGGGCGGCTTCGGTCCGTTTTACGACCGCGCTGAAGTAACCGCAATTGGAAGGAGTGGCGTAACGCCTAATTGGTGGCACAGGCATTCTTGCCTATGCACGCTCCAAGAGCACAGGCAAGAATGCCTGTGCCACCAGGAAAAGAACTACTCCTCGGCGGTGAGGATTTGCACGCCTTCAGCAGTGAGGGCCACGGTGTGCTCGACGTGGCAACTCGGCATCCGGTCCCGAGTCACCACCGTCCAGTGATCGTTTAGCGTATCCACGTCCGCTCGGCCCATGTTCACCATCGGTTCGATCGCCAGCGTCAAGCCGGGTTCCAGTTTGAAATCGATCTTGCGGTAATCCTTGTCCACGTAGTTCGGCACCTGCGGGTTCTCGTGCATGATGCGGCCGATGCCGTGGCCGACGTACTGCGTCACGACGCGGAAGCCGCTCGTTTCCACGTAGCGCTGCATCTCGCTGGCGATCTGCGACCACCAGACGCGCTTGGGCAAGAGTTCAATGGCGATGGCGAGCGTCTGCTCGGCGACTTTCACGAGGCGGGCCTTTTCGCCGATGAGGTTGCCGATGGGAAGGGTGGCGGCGCGATCGGCGCACCACCCGTTTAACTTGCACGCCGTATCGATCTTGAGGATGTCGCCCTCTTTCAAGACGCGGGTGCTGGGGATGCCGTGGACGACCTGCTCGTTGATGCTCATGCAGGTGACGGCGGGGAAGGGAACGCGGCCGGGGTAGCCTTTGAAGAGCGGCGTCGCTTTGTTCTCGATGTAGAACTTCTCGACAGCCTGATCGATGTCGATGGTGCGGGCGCCGGGGACGGCCATTTCGCGGCAGATGCGGTGGGCGTGCGCCACGAGCTTCCCCGCTTCGCGCATCATCGCGATTTCGCGGTTCGTTTTCAGCTCCGGCTTCGGCGGCCGAGAAAAAGTGCGACGCAGCATAAGTGCGGAGGATGCCGGGCCCACACGTTGCCACGTGTGGGCTTGCGGTCAATCGTCGGTGAGGCCGGGATAATTCCGCATCACCAGGTGGCTGTTGATTTTCTGCACGAGGTCGAGGGCCACGCTGATCACGATCAACAGGCCGGTGCCGCCGTAAAAGCTCGCCACCTGGTAAGGAATCTCCATTTCCGAGGAGATCACGTTGGGTATGATCGCGATGACGGCGAGGAACGCGGCGCCGACGAAGGTGATCCGCATCAGTACGCGTTCGAGGTAGTCGGCGGTGCGCTTGCCGGGGCGGTAGCCGGGAACGAAACTGCCGTGATCCTTCAGATTGTCGGCGATTTCCTTCGGGTTGAACGTGATCGCCACCCAGAAGTAGCAGAACACATAAATCATCGCGATGTACATGACGTTGTAAAGCCAGGCGCGATGGTTCTGGAAGACGTGGGCGAGCGACGCGGCCCACGAGGCATCCGTAAGGCTGCTGATCAAGTTGAGCACGACCGCGGGCAGGATCAAGAGCGTGCTGGCGAAGATGACGGGCATGACGCCGGCGGCATTGACCTTCATCGGAAGGAACTGGCGCGTCCCGCCGGTTACGCGGCGGCCGCGGACGTGCTTGGCGCTCTGCGTCGGGATGCGCCGCTGCGCCTTGGTCATGGCGATCACGCCCACGACGACCGCCACGAAGAGGAATAGCAGCACGATGAGCTTTTCGAAACTGACGTCGCCAGTGGCGGCGCCGAGCGTGAACAGCGACTCCTTGAACGCCGGCCAGTCGATGCCCAGGGCATGCACCGGCGGCTTGCTGCTGTCGAAGAGAAGTTCGCCGGTCGCGGCGGGGAGGCGGGCGACGATGCCGGCCATGATGATGAGGCTAATGCCGTTGCCGATGCCGTATTCGTCGATCTGTTCGCCGAGCCACATCAGGAAGATGGTGCCGGCGGTCATCGTGAGGACGGCGGCGAACCCGAACCAATACAGGTTGAAGCCGTTGGCATAGCCCGAAGCGGCCGATGCCAGGCTGCTGCTCTCGCTTCCTTCCGGCCGCATGATCTGATTGGCGACGACAATCGCCTGGACGATGCAAATTGGCACAGTGAGGTAGCGGGTGATTTCGTTGAGCTTCTTGCGGCCGCTCTCGCCTTCTTTGCGCAAGCGTTCCAGAGACGGGAGGACGCCGCTGGCGAGCAGTTGGATGATGATGGAAGCCGAAATGTAGGGCATGATGCCCATGGAGAAGATGCAGGCCTGGCTGAGGTTGCCTCCGGAGAACATGGAGACAAAGCCGAGCACCTGGCCGAGGGCGCCGCTCTGGGCGTTGGACAGTTTCTCCGCGAGCTTCGCCTGATCGACCATCGGCAGCGGGACGTAGAACCCGATCCGGTAGACGGCGAGGAAGATCAGCGTGATGAAGATTTTCTTGCGCAGCTCGGGGATCTTGAAGATTGTGACGAGCTGATTCATAACCCCCTCCGGGGGAAGCGCTGCGATGATATCCGAGCCGCGACCGTCAGGGAGCGATAGTTAGCCAAGATCGCTCCCTGACGGTCGCGGCTCTGTTCGTCAATCGGACAGCCGACCGCCGCAATCTCTCTTACTTAACTGGCTTGGGCGGCCGCGGCTTCATCTTATTGCGGACCGGCTTCTTCGGCGGCGGGATCAACTGACACGTGCCGCCCGCCTTCTCAATCTTCTCCTTCGCCGACTTGGAGAAGTGATCCGCCTTCACCGTTAATGCTTTGGTCAGGTCGCCGTCGCCGAGAATGCGAACGCCATCGAAGGTGCCGACCACCAGACGCTTCATTTTGAGGGCCGACATCTCGACGGTGCTGTTCGAGTCGAAGGCATCGAGGTCGCCGACGTTCACGATAGCCCAGTCTTTTTGAAAGCGGGCGTTGGTGAAGCCGCGTTTGGGGAAGCGGCGATAGAGCGGCATCTGGCCGCCTTCGAAGAGGCCGCTCGGTAGGCGGGCGCCGGCGCTGGCGTACTGGCCCTTCGAACCGAGGCCGGCGGTCTTGCCTTGCCCCGAGCCGATGCCGCGGCCGACGCGGCGCTTCAACTTCCGCTTGTGGACACCTTGCGAAACCGTGTTCAGGTCCATGACAGATTCCCGTAGGTCGGGCTGTGCCCGACGTGTTTCCGCGTCGGGCACAGCCCGACCTACCAAGCCGGCTCGCCTTTTACAATGCCACGCCGCGGAGGCGGGCCACTTCGTCGCGCGTCCGCAATTGCAATAAGCCGTTGATCGTCGCCTTCACCAGGTTGAGCGGGTTGGTGCTGCCGTGCACCTTGGTGAGGATGTTGGCGACGCCGCAGGCCTGGAGCACTTCGCGGACGCCGGGGCCGGCCTTGACGCCGGTGCCGGGGCCGGCGGGCACCATGATGACCTTGCTCGCGCCGTACTTGCCGATGACGCGATGCGGGATGGTGTCGCCGCGGAGCGAGATTTTCTTCTGGCGATTGACGTTCCCCTCGCCTTCCTTGATGGCTTTTTCGACGGCGGGGGGCACTTCGTTGGCCTTGCCGTAGCCGTAGGAGACGCGGCCGCGCTTGTCGCCGACGACGACGAGGGCGTTGAAGCTGAAGCGGCGGCCCCCCTTCACCACGCAGGCCGATCGGCGAATCTTCACGACGAAATCGACGAGCGCGGAATCGCGCGAATCGGTGTCGCCCTTGTCTCGACGCTCACGTGCCATGTATGCCCCTCGTTGCGCGTTGTTCGAAAGAACCCGCTCGGCTCCGCCTCGCGGCTAAACATTATTTCTTTTCGGGCTTCGGTTTCGCCTCGCCCTTCGGCTTGCCTTCGCCCTTGGGTGCCTTGGCCTTTTCCGGCGCCGCTTCGGCCGGGGCCTTGGCCTCGTGTTTCTTCTTTATCGATTCCAGGTCCGTACAAACGAGGCCGGCCTGGGTGGCGGCGACCGCCAGGGCCTCGATGCGGCCGTGGAAGCGATAGCCGCCGCGATCGAAAGCGGCCTTCGCGATGCCCTTTTCCTTGGCCTTGGCGGCGAGTTTCTTGCCCACCTCGGCGGCGGCGTTCTTGTTGCTTCCGTGCTTCAGGCCACTGGCCTTGCCGGCGCTCGTCGCCGCCGCCAGCGTCACGCCGTTCAGGTCGTCGATGAGCTGGGCGTAGATATGCAGGCTGCTGCGGAACACGCTGAGCCGGGGCACTTGCGGCGTGCCGTACAGCGCCTTGCGGACGCGATGCCGCCGCCGTTCCGTTCGCTTCGCCTTCAGTTTCTGTGCGTCCATGGTTAACCAGTGTAAGTGGCACGCTCCCCTTCGGGTCGCGGCTATTCATTCCCATTACTTGCCGGCGGCGAACGACTTCCCTTCCTTGCGGCGGACTGTCTCGTTCTCGTAGCGCACGCCCTTGCCCTTGTACGGTTCCGGCTTGCGGCTCGCGCGAATCTCCGCGGCGAACTGCCCGACCTTCTGCTTGTCCGCACCGGTCACCACGATGGTCGTCGGATCCGGGGTGGCCACGGTTACGCCGTCCGGCGGTTCGTGGCGAATGCGGTTGGCGTAGCCGACGGTCAGCACGACGACCTTGCCGTCCATCGCGGCCTGGAAGCCGACGCCTTCGATCTTGAGCCGCTTCGAGTAGCCGGTCGTCACGCCGACGACCATGTTGTTGATGAGTGCCCGCGTCAGGCCGTGCAACGCGCGGTTCTGGCGCTCGTCGTCCGGCCGCGTCACCGTGATCACCTTGGCGTCGGCAGCGACCTTCATGTTCGGATGAACGGACTGCGCCAGCGTGACGGTCTTCCCCTGGACGGTGACGGAACCATCCTTGATGGTCACTTTCACGCCGGCGGGAATCGGGATCGGCAACTTTCCAATGCGGCTCATCGCAGCCTCGCGTTTCGGTTCACCACACGGTGCAAAGAATCTCGCCGCCGACCTTGGCCTTTTTCGCGGACCGGTCGGACATCACGCCCTTCGACGTGCTGAGGATGGCGATGCCGAGGCCATCGAGCACCCGCTTCACGTCCTTGTAGCCCTGATAGACGCGGCGGCCGGGCTTCGAGTAGCGCTCGATGTGGCGAATCACCCGTTCGCCATCCGGGCCGTATTTCAAGAACACTTGCAGCACCACATGCGCTTCGGTCAATTTATCGACTTCCTTGAATTCCTTCGCCTTGGCGCCCTCGGCCTCGGCGTACTTGCCGGTGCGGTAACCCAGAATGAAGCCTTCTTCGAGCAGCACCTTGGCGAGCGCGACCTTCAGGTTCGTGGCGGCCATCTCGACGAATGGACGCTCGATTTCATTCGCATTGCGAATGCGCGTCAACATGTCGGCGATCGGATCGGTCATCATGATTGAGGTTCCAAGTTTCAAGTTCCAAGTTTCAAGTTCGCAGCTCGACGGGTTCCCAACCTGGAACCTGGAACTTGGAACTTGAAACTCGTCTACCAGGACGCTTTGCGGACGCCGGGAATCAGGCCGTCGGAGGCCATCTTGCGGAAGCAGATGCGGCAGACGCCGAACTTGCGGTAGACGGCGCGGCTGCGGCCGCACAACTTGCAGCGGTTGCGGACGTGGACCTTGAAGCGGCCGGTCACCAGGTTCGCCTGATTCTGCTGATCGGCCGGTTTTTTCCGCTCGGCGCGGTCCTTTTCCAACGCGGCGGCATCCCGCTTGTAGCGGGCCTCTCGAGCATTCGTTGACATGAGGGTCTCGTCGATCCGCGGCGTTCCGACTCGGAGTCCGGGGGTACGCGCCCCGAGAGAGCCGGCCGTTCCGTTCTGCGTTATTTGCTGTCGTCCCGGAACGGCATGCCGAAGCCGCGAAGGAGTTCGCGCGCCTCGTCGTCGCTGCGGGTCGTGGTCACGAATGTTATATCCATTCCCTGCGTGAACGTCACCTTGTCCGGATCAATTTCGGGGAAGACCAGTTGTTCGGTAAGGCCCATGCTGTAGTTGCCGTTACCGTCGAAGCTCTTCGGATTGACGCCCCGGAAGTCGCGGATACGCGGCAAGGCGACGTTGATGAGGCGATCGAGGAACTCGTACATCCGCTTGCCGCGAAGGGTGACGCGGCAACCGATCTCGTTCCCTTCGCGGAGGCGAAAGGCGGAGACCGCCTGCTTGGCCTTCATGATCTGCGGCCGCTGCCCGGCGATGAGGCCGAGGTGCTCGGCAGCCTGCTTCATCCGCTCCTTGTCTTGCAGCGCCTTGCCGACGCCCATGTTCAGGACGATCTTGGCGAGCTTCGGCAAGCTGAGACGATTCTCGCGGCCGAACTTCGTGCCCAGGGAGGGAAGAATCTCGGACTGGTATTTGTTGAGCAAGCGCGGCGGCGGCGCCTTGGTCGCGGTTGCCGGCTTCTCTTTCGTCGCGGCGGCCATCGTCTTACCTCGTGAGACCCAATGGTGATCCCATCCCAACGGGACCGGTACGGGTCAAGTTTCCTTTTCAGAGCCGCGACCGTCAGGGAGCGGTCGATTCGCGGCGTCGGGCACAGCCCGACCTACTTCTTCAAGCTCATGTAGGCCTGGTTGGCGAACTTGGGGTTCGCCTTGGTGAGCAGGCGGATGCGGACCTTGCTCTTCTTCGCGTAGAGTTCCTTGCTGCCGTCGTTCAAATAGCGGACGCCGACGCGGGTCGGCTTGTTCGTGCTCGGGTCGATGAACATAACATTCGAAGCGTCGATCGGCATTTCCTTGGAAAGCCGGCCGCCTTGCGGGTTGCGCTGGGACGGCCGCAGGTGGCGATAGACGCGGTTGATGCCAGCGACCACGACCTGGTTCTTGTCGCGGAGCACGCGCAGCACCTTGCCCCGGGTTCCCTTGTCGTCCCCGGCGATGACTTGCACGGTATCGTCTTTGCGAATGTACATGGCAGTTTCGAGTGAGGAGTGATGAGCAATGAGTTATGGCCTCATCACTCATCACTCGTTACTCATTACTCCTAAACGATGGCAGTTTCGAGTGATGAGTTATGGCCTCATCACTCATCACTCATTACTTCTATACGACTTCAGCGGCGAGGCTGAGGATCTTGTTGAACTTGACGCGGAGTTCGCGGGGAACGGCGCCGAAGACGCGCGTGCCGCGCGGGTTGTTGTCGTTGTCCAGGAGGATCAGCGCGTTCGAATCGAAGCGAACGTAGCTGCCGTCCTCGCGGCGGGTGGCGACCTTGGTGCGGATCACCACGCCTTTGACCACGTCGCCCTTCTTCACGTCGCCGCCCGGTATGGCCTTCTTAACGCTGGCGCGGATGATGTCGCCCAGGTAAGCGACGCGGCGCTTGGAGCCGCCGAGCACCTGGATGCACATCACTTCCTTCGCGCCGGTGTTATCGGCCACGTCCATGAACGTGTACATCTGAATCATGACTGTCTCCAACTCCTCCGGTCGCTTGCGCTCCCGGCTCGCCAGTTCAACCGGCGGTCGATGTTTTGTTGGCCTCGGGGGCGGCCGCGTCGCTGCCGGCCACGGCCCCTTCCAAATTCGATAGCGTCCGGCTCGGCGCCTTGGTCACGACCCGAACCAGCTTCCATCGCTTCAAGCGCGACAGCGGCCGGCTTTCCACGATCTCCACGGTGTCGCCGAGATGCGATTCGTTGGCCTCGTCGTGGGCGTAGCAGATTGTCCGCTGCTTGACATACTTGCCGTATTTCGGATGGCGGACCAGGCGTTGAACTTCGACGCGGCGCGTCTTGGCGCTTTTATCCCGCGTGACGATGCCCTGCAGGCGCCGGGGGCCAGTGGTCGAGGCGGCCTTCGCGGGAGTGGTCGCTGCGTCCGCCATTATTTCGCTCCCTTGGTCTTGGCCGCGTGGAATCGCTGGAGGCGTTGCCGTTGCCGACGGGCCGTGCGCTTGCCGGGCTCGCCGCCTTCGTCCTTGGCCGTCAGGTTGGCGATGCGCGTGGCCAGATGTTCCGGCGGCAAGGCCTTGAGTTTATCGAGTTCCCGGCCGCGCTGGATGGTGCGAATCCGGGCCACCTCCTTCTTCGCCTTGCGAATCTCCGACGGCGTCTCGAGACGATCCGTCGCCGATTGAAAGCGAAGGCGGAACAGGTGCTTCTCGGTTTCCTTGAGCGTGAGCGACAACTGTTCGTCGCTCATGCCGCGGTAATCGTTGAGTTTGGTCGGCATGTTTGAAACTCGGAATTCGGAACGCGGAATTCGGAATGGCAGAAATCGGATTTCAATTCCCCATTCCGAATTCCGCATTCCGCAATCGTCAAATGTTGGGCCGCCGGGTCACAAAGCGGCACTTGAACGGCATCTTGTACGACACGCGGGCCAGGCAATCGCGGGCGGCCGCTTCGGGAAGCCCGCCGATTTCGAACAGAATCTGGCCAGCCCGCACCACCGCTGCCCAGTATTCCGGCTCGCCCTTCCCCTTGCCCATGCGGGTTTCGGCGGGGATGGAAGTGACCGGCTTGTGCGGAAAGACGCGGATGTAGTAGCGGCCTTCGCCGGAGACGAAGCGGGTCATCGTGATGCGGCCCGATTCGATGCACTCGGCGGACAGCCAGCCGCCTTCGAGGGCCATGAGTCCGTAGTCGCCGTACGACACGTAGTTCCCGCGATGCGAGAAGCCGCGAATCGGGCCGAGGAATTTTTTGCGGGTCGTCCGGCCGCGGGCGACGCCGCGCTGACTCTTTCGGTACTTGACCCGTTTGGGCATCTGTGGCATCGGCAATCTCCGTCACTGATCGTGTAGCGATTCCAAGCTATCCCTGCCGCTGGCCGCCGCCGCCACCCGGCCCGCGACGCATGCCGCGCCGCCGCTGCGTCGGGGCGCCGGAGGCATCCGTGGCGTCGGCGATCTCCCCCGTCAAGTAGTCGCCCTGGTTCACCCAGCACTTGATCCCGATATTGCCTTGCGGCGTCGCGGCTTCACTGAAGCCGTACTCCACCTTGCACCGGAGCGTGGAGAGCGGGATGCTCCCTTCCATGCCTTTTTCGCAGCGGGCCATTTCGGAGCCGCCGAGCCGCCCGGACAGTTGCAGTTTCACGCCCTTCGCGCCGCCTTCCATCGCCCGCTGCATCGCTTGCTTCATGGTGCGGCGGAAACTCGCCCGCCGTTCCAGTTGCTCCGCGATGTCCTCGGCGATCAACTGCGGATCGATCTCCGGCCGCGTGATCTCGACTGTCTTGACCTCGATGTGCCGGCGGGTCAACTTCTCGAGGGCCTTCGTCAATTTGTCGATCTTCTCGCCCTTCTTGCCGATGATCGCGCCGACGCGGCTGGAGGTAATGACCACGGTAACCCGTTCGCGGGTCCGCTCGATGCGGATATCGGAAATGGCCGGACGCTGTTCCTTGCGGTCCTTCTTGTTGGTCAGGTATTTCTGGATGAAGGCGCGGACCTTGGCGTCTTCGATGAGCAGTTCGGAGAAGTCCGCCTTGCTGGCGTACCAGGTG
>Ga0134125_10008065_pt1 | contig 11873 bp, 9 predicted proteins | sample KB31751_FD_96464 | JGI IMG/M metagenome (GOLD analysis project Ga0134125, IMG submission 96464) | Terrestrial soil microbial communities with excess Nitrogen fertilizer from Kellogg Biological Station, Michigan, USA - KB3-175-1 | ecosystem: Environmental > Terrestrial > Soil > Unclassified ... | reverse complement strand
CGTGATGCGCCAATGACTCTCGGAGCTGAAGGACGTCGGGCACAGCCCGACCTACTAAGCGGCTTCGTAGGTCGGGTTGTGCCCGAAATCTACTTAGCCGACTCACAGGAATCGTTGACACACTTGGCCAGATCGTGATGCGCCAATGACTCTCGGAGCTGAAGGACGTCGGGCACAGCCCGACCTACAAAGCGGCCTCGTAGGTCGGGCTGTGCCCGACTCCTACTTAGCCGACTACCAGGAATCGTTGACACACTTGGCCAGATCGTGATGCGCCAATGATTCTCGGAGCTGAAGGACGTCGGGCACAGCCCGACCCACAAAGCAGCCTCGTAGGTGCCCGACTCAATGCGTCACACGAACTTGGTGACGCCCGGGATGGCGATCGGCGGATCGGGCAGTTTCACGTCCCAGTCGTATCGCGGCGGGCTCAGGTCTTCCTTGGAACGGAGAGCCATCTCCCAGGTGATTTGCTGGCCGGTGTAAGCCGCCATGCGGCCCATGATCGCCAGCAAGCTGCTCTTGGCCATGTATTCGCCGTTGTTGATCGGTTTGCCGCCGCGGATGCTGGCGAACAGTTCGTCGTGTTCGGTTTGGTACATCTGGTTGCCGGGCCAGGGATACGTCCAGTCCTGGCCGCCGGTGCGGATGCCAAGGCCGCCCTCGCGATCGGAGAAAGTCGCCCGCCCCTTGGACCCGTAGACTTGGGCGCTCAAGTCGCTCTTGCAGCGCGGCTGCTGGCGGGTGTTGCTGATGAGCCGGACGCCGTTCTTGAATTCGTAGACGATCGAGAAGTGATCGTAAACGTTGCCGTAATCCGTGCCGGAAAGCACGGTGCGGCCGCCCATGCCGATCGCCCGCACCGGGTATTCGTCCTTCATGGCCCACGCGCAGACGTCCAGGAAGTGGACGTGCTGCTCGACGTTGAAGTCGCCGGAGAGCCAGGTGAAGTTGTACCAGTTGCGCATCTGGTAATTCATGTCGGTTTGGTCGGGCTGGCGCGGCTTGGTCCAGCGGCCGGTGCGGTAATCGTTGGCGAACAAGGTGACGACGTCGCCGATTTCACCGGAATGCACGCGGCGCATCGTTTCGCGGAAGCCGTAGTCGTATCGCAGGCAGAGCCCCGAGACGACGGAGACGTTCTTCTTCTTCGCGAGTTCGCAGGTGGCAAGGACGGAGCGAACGCCAGGGCCGTCCACGGCGCACGGCTTCTCGGCGAAGACGTGCTTGCCCGCTTCCACGGCGGCCTTCATATGCATGGGGCGGAAGTGCGGCGGCGTCGTCAGCAGCACCACGTCCGTCGCGGCGATCACGTGCTTGTAGGCATCGAAGCCGACGAAGCAGGCCTCCGGCGGCACGGCCACTTTGTCGGCGACTTCTTTCTTCTCGCGCAGGGTGGCGAGGCTCGATTGCAGACGATCCGTGAAGGCATCGCCCATGGCGACGAGCTTGACGTGCTTATCGGCTGAAAGAGCCTGGACGGCGGCGCCGGTGCCGCGGGCCCCGCAGCCGATGAGGCCGACGCGAATGACATCGCTGCCGGCGGCGTGGAGCGCCGGCGCCGCGGCAATCGCGGTGGCTGACGCGGCAAGGAACTGGCGACGCGTGGACATAGTGCGCTCCAATGGAATTTGGCGATCCCGCTCGGCTGCGCCTCGCGGCTAATCACTTGATCGGGCCGATTTCGAACTTCCGGACGAACAGCTCGAATCCTTCGCATTGCAATAGAATCCGTCCCGCGGCGGGATGCACGTCGTAGGCTTTGGTCACCGTCGTGCCGTTGACGATCACGGTGATCGTGTCCTTGGCGCACACGCACTCGACCTTGGTCCATTCGCCGAGCGGGCTTTCGACGTCGTTCTTGCCGCGGGTGTCCAGGAATTCCTTGAAATCGGGATCGTGTCTATTCCACCATAATTGGCGGTTCGTGAACACCTGTTTTTTGCCGCCTTCTTTCCAGCGCGGCCGCTTGTCCGGACCGAGTTCCACGTCGCTGGCCAGCGAAACCGGAATCGTCTTGCCGGCGTCGTCCTTGCCGCGAATGACGATCAAGTCGCCGACGCATCCCTGAGCCAGCTGGCACTCGATGCACGACATCCAGGTGCCGTTGGCCCCGCCGTGCGGCCCGACCGCGTTCAAGAGCAGCCCGGAGTTTCGCACGTACTTGCCGCCATCGGTTTTCTTCCCCCACTTGTATTCGACGACGACCCGGTAGTCGCGGTAAGCCTTGGCCGTGGCGGCGTAACCGAAATCGTCGCCGGTAATGTGCAGCATGCCATCGGTGACGCGGAACACCTTGTTCGGATCGTCGCGCTTCGTCTTCTTGAGCCACACTTCCAGCCCAGTGAGATCCTTGCCGTTGAAGAGCGGCGTGGTGGCCGTGGGAACAACCGGCGTTGGCTCGGCGGCGATGGCCAGCGACACCAAGATGGGAAGCATGATCGAGTTCCCGGGGAAGAGCGGATTCCCGTAGTATATGCGGATGCCCGAACCCCGCACCATCACCGAAGCGGCCGAGTTGATTCGCCGCGGCGAACTGACGCCCATCGACCTGCTCGAGCAATGCCTGGCGCGCATCGACCGATATGAAGGCAAAGTGCGGGCGTGGGTAGTCGTCGATCGCGACGGGGCCCGCCAGCAAGCGGAGCGGCTCACTGCCGAGTTGAAGGCCGGCCAGAATCGCGGCCCGCTGCATGGCATCCCCATCGGCATCAAGGACATCATCGACGTATTCGATTTGCCGACCGGTTGCGGCTCGAAGCTGTGGGCCAACTCGATTGCCCGCAGGGATGCAACGGTGGTGACGCGGTTGCGGCAGGCCGGCGCGATCATCATGGGCAAGACCGTGACCACGGCCTATGCGAGTTTCGACCCGCCGGTGACGCGGAACCCATGGAACCTGGAACGGACGCCGGGCGGTAGTTCGAGCGGCTCGGCGGCGGCCGTGGCGTGCGGCATGTGCCTGGGGGCACTGGCCACGCAGACCGGCGGCTCCATCACCCGCCCCGCTGCCTATTGCGGCGTGTATAGCATCAAGCCGACCTATGGCCGCGCGAGTCTGGACGGCGTACTCGGCCTGGCCCCGAGTATGGATCACATGGGCTGCATGGCGAACAGCGTGCGCGACTTGGCGCTTTTGCTGCAGCCGCTAGCCCGGAGGGATGACCATGCTTCAAAGCCATACCACTATCACGGTGAATTGAAGGATGAAGCCTTTTCGCGAACGCGACAACTTTCCATCTTGCCGGATTTCCTTCCGGGCAAGGCGGACAAGGTGATGTATCGCGCCATTGACGACTTGAAAAAGCGAAGTCAAAAACAAGGCTGGACGTGGAACGAGTTGCCATTGCCGCCGTCGTTTGGCGACGTGCCGGGTTTTCATCACACTTTGATGGCGGTCGAAGCGGCGGCCTTCCATGCCGAACGTATGAAGCGTCATCCGGACGATTATCCGCCGAAGATCACGAGCCTCATTCAACACGGCCAGGCAACGACGGCACTTCAATTCGTCGAACTTAAGGATCACTTGAAGCAATTCCGCGATGAGATCGAGCAGTGTTTCGTGGATTCGTGGAGGACGTTCATTACACCGGCTACAACGGGTCCGGCGCCGGCCGACAATACCACTGGCGACCCCGCATTCAATGCGCCATGGAGCTATTCCGGATTACCGGTTGTCTCGCTGCCAGTCGGTTGGTCGCCTGATGGCTTGCCGATTTCCGTGCAGTTAACGGGAGAACAATGGTGCGAGGACGACCTGCTCGCGGTTGCTTTGATGCTGGAAGAAACCATCGGTTTCGAACCGCGGCCGCTGCCATTATGATGATGCCATGTCATTCGCCGATTCGCTCGACATCCTGTACGAGGACAACCACTGTCTGGCGCTTTCAAAGCCGGCTGGGTGGCCGACCACGCACTTCGATGGCCAGGAGGAGACCGTCGACCGCCTGGCAAAGGCTTATCTCAAGGAAAAATATGCCAAACCGGGGCAGGTGTTCCTGGGCGTCGTGCATCGCCTCGACAAGCCGACCTCCGGCGTGCTGCTGTTCGCCCGCACGAGCAAGGCCGCGGCGCGATTGAGCGAACAGTTCCGCGAAGGGGCCGTGGAAAAGGTTTACTGGGCCGTAGTGGAACAAACCAAGCCCACGGACGGCCGTCCGTGGGCTTTCGGCGAGTCGGGTTCTCTCGAAGACTGGTTGCGCAAGAACGACGCCACGGCCCGGGTGGAAGTTGCGCCGCCGGAAATGCCCGGTGCGCAGCTAGCCCGGTTGCTATATTCCGTCCGCGGCCGCCACGACGGCCTGACGTGGCTCGAACTTCGCCCGCACACTGGCCGCAAGCACCAGCTGCGCGTGCAACTCGCCAGTCGCGATTGCCCCATTTACGGCGACGCGAAGTACGGCAGCCCGCATAACTTCGGGCCGGCCATTGCGCTGCACGCCCGCAGTTTGACATTCCTCCATCCGATCACGAAGGAACCAATTACATTAACCGCCGAGTTGCCAAAATACTGGCGCGGCCGCTTCGCGCACTTGCTGACCGGCCGCGGATAACTCGGTACAATCGCATTGAAGGAGAACCGCCATGACGTCTCAGGCAACCCAGGTGCTGGCCAATGCTGTCACGCAAATCAGAGCCGCGAGCGTCAGCGAGCGGGATTGTTTGACCGCTCCCTGACGGTCGCGGCTCGGACTTAAGACACCATGACCATCGACGAAAAACTCGCCGCCATTCTCGCGGCAGTCCAAACGGACCCCGGTAATCGCGGGTTGAAGAACCTGTTCACCGCCTGCCCGGATGATTTCGCCGCGGCATGCCGAAGCATCGCGGTGGAAGAGAAGCCGATGCTCTCGCTCGTCACGGGGTTCTACATTCCATCAGCCACTTCACCGGCCTATGAAACGGACGGCCCTCTCGGCGCTTTGTTCCTCGCGCGTGCAGTCCATGCCCTCGGCGGAGGCTTCTCGCTGAATTCCGAGGATCCCGTAACCAATTCCTTTGTGCGAGGATTGCTCTTCAGCGGAATTGGATCGACGGGGCACTGGCGACCGAACGGACATTTTGCAATCGCGATCGAGCGGAGCGGCCCGGCACTGGATGGCAAGTGCTACACGATGCGGGGCCGCGATATTTCATCGCATATCCATGAACAAAACAATCTCTTTGATTCCGTTTATCATGATGGAACCGTCACCATCGGCATCGGCGACGGCGGCAACGAGATCGGCATGGGAAAGATCCCCCACGAGATCGTCGCGCGGGAGATTCCCAACGGCGACCTCATTCATTGCCGGGTGCCGACGGATCACCTGATCGTGGCCGGGGTGAGCAACTGGGGTGCTTATGCCCTGGCCGCCGGCATATACGTCCTTCGCGGAATCGAACTGCCGCCCGATCTATTCGACCCCGACCGGGAACGCGAAATCCTCGAAGTCATGGTGCGGGAAGGGCCGCTCGTCGATGGCGTCACCGGTCAACAAACCGCGACGGTGGACGGCCTCTCCTGGGAGGAGTACGCGAAGCCGCTCCATCGCCTCCGCGAAATCCTGAGTGGGAGTTCGGCTCCGCGGACTCGGCCGCGCGGCTAATCTCACTTCGCCCGTTTTTTGGAAGCCGGCGGGGCTTCTTCCGGGGCTTCGCCGATGGCCGTGAGCGCCGCCGCCGCCTCGGCTTCCTCCTTCGCCGCAAGGGCCTCGGCCTCCTCCGCGTCGCCCGTCTTCGGCTTCCGCTTCTCCAAGACGATGTGGGCGATTTCGTCGCGGACCGCCGGGTGGTCGCGGAGGAACTGCGCGGCGTTGTCCTTCCCCTGGCCGAGCCGCTGGTCCTTGTAACTGAAGTGCGCCCCGCTCTTGTCGATCACCTCGTCCTCGATGGCCAGCTTGAGCACGTCGCCTTCGTAATCGATGCCGCGATCGTGGAGGATTTCGAACTCGGCGTTGCGGAACGGCGGGGCGACCTTGTTCTTGACCACGCGGACGCGCGTCTCCGCCCCGATCGTTTCGTCGCCATCCTTCACGTGCGTCACCCGTTTCGCTTCCATGCGCACCGAGGCGTAGAACTTGAGGGCCAGCCCGCCGGTCGTCGTGTTCGGGTCGCCGTACATCACGCCGATCTTCTGGCGAATCTGGTTAATGAACACGAGGCAGGTGCGGCTCTTGTTGATGGTCGGCGTGAGAATGCGCATGGCCTGACTCATCATCCGGGCCTGCAGGCCGACCTTGGTGTCGCCGATCTCGCTGTCCTGGATTTCGTTTTTGGGAACCAGGGCCGCGACGGAATCGACGACGATGATGTCCACGGCGTTCGACTTGAGAAGCATCTCGGCGATGCGGAGCCCCTCTTCGCCGTAGCTCGGCTGGCTGACGAGGAGCGCTTCCAGATCGACGCCGATACGCTTGGCCCAGCTAGGGTCGAGGGCGTGCTCGGCGTCGATGTAAGCGGCGACGCCGCCGGCCTTTTGGGCCTGGGCCACGGCATGAAGCGCGATGGTGGTCTTGCCGCTGGCTTCCGCTCCGTAAATCTCGACGACCCGGCCGCGCGGCAAGCCCCGACCGCCCAGGGCGATGTCCAGGCTCAGCGAACCCGTCGAGATGCCTTCCACGTCCTGGGCCGTCATGTCGCCCAGCGACATGATCGACCCCTTGCCGAACTCCTTTTCGATGGCGGCCAGCGCCGTCTTCAGTTCCTTGTTGTCCTTCCCCTCGCGAGCGTCCTTCTCTTTGGCCATGATTGCCTCGGTATCTGTGTGGGCGGATGGTGGCTAGCGAATGGGTTCGAGTTTACCCGGATTGGGGGTGGGAAGCGAATGTCGGTTGCGAATTCCCGGTGGCACAGGCATTCTTGCCTGTGCGAGCTCTTGCACAGGCAGGAATGCCTGTGCCACCAAAATCAGCGCACCGGCGCCAGTCCCAGGAAGTTCCGCAGCAGGCGCGGGCCTTCCACCGTCAGAAAGCTCTCCGGATGGAACTGAACGCCGTGTAGGGGCCAGGCCTTGTGCCGAACCCCCATGATCTCCCCTTCGTCGGTCCAGGCCGACACTTCGAAATCGGGGTTGTTCCAGGTCGCCTTGTCGATGACGAGCGAGTGGTAGCGGGTGGCGTCGAAGGGGTTGCTAAGTCCCGCGAAGACGCCGCGGTTGTCGTGGAAGATCGGCGAGACTTTGCCGTGCATGATGCGCCAATTGCGAATGACATCGCCGCCGAAGCTGTGGCCGATGCACTGGTGGCCGAGGCAGACGCCGAACACCGGCCGGCTCGGGGAGAAGCGTTCGAGCACGGCGTTGGAGATGCCCGCTTCCTTCGGCGTGCACGGCCCCGGCGAAACGATAATGTGCGTCGGATTCATCGCCTCGATGGCATCCAGTGTGATTTGATCGTTCCGCACCACCTGCATCGGCAATTGCGGATCGATTTCGCCGAACCGCTGCACGAGGTTGTAAGTGAACGAATCGTAGTTGTCGATGAGGAGAATCATGGGAATTCTATATTGCGGAATTCGGAATTCGGAATTCGGAATTCGGAATTCGGAAAGGAATCTGATTCCGCATTCCGAATTCCTATGCGTTGTAGGTGGAGCTGGCGGTGGTGCCGCCGCGGCCGGTCCAGTTGGTGTGGAAGAATTCGCCGCGCGGCTTGTCGGTGCGCTCGTAAGTATGGGCGCCGAAGTAATCGCGCTGGGCCTGGAGCAAGTTCGCCGGCAAACGGGCCGTGCGGTAGCCGTCGAAATACGCCAGGGCCGCGGACATGGCGGGCAGCGGAATGCCCGAGCCGATGCCGGCCGCGAGGGCCCGCCGCCAGCCACCATGAGCCCGCCCAAGTTCTCCCGCGAAATACGGATCGACCATCAAGTTCACGAGCCTGGCGTTCTTGTCGAAGGCTTCCTTGATCTTGCCGAGGAAGGCGCTGCGAATAATGCAGCCGCCCCGCCACATCAAGGCGATGCCGCCGTTGTTCAACTCCCAGCCGCTCTCCTTCGCCTGGGCTGCCATTAATGCGTACCCTTGCGCGTAAGAAACGATCTTGCTGGCATAAAGGGCCATTTCGACGTCGGCGACGAACGGGTCGCGCTGGCTGGCCTTCTGCACACCCGGCCCGGCAAGCACGCCACTCGCCGCCACGCGCTCGTCCTTCTGAGCCGACAGGCACCGCGCGAACACGGCTTCGGCGATCAACGTCAAGGCCACGCCGTTGTCCGTCGCGGCATCGACCGTCCACTTGCCTGTCCCCTTTTGCCCGGCCTTGTCGAGAATGGAATCGACGAGCGGCGTCTTCGTCGCTGGATCGATGTAGCCGAGAATCTCCGCGGTGATCTCGATCAGGTAGCTATCGAGTACCCCCGCGTTCCACTTGGAGAAGACCTGCTGCAACTCGGCAGCGGACAGTCCAGCGATTTCCTTGAGCAGGTGATAGGCTTCGCAGATGAGTTGCATGTCGCCGTATTCGATGCCGTTGTGGACCATTTTGACGAAGTGGCCGGCGCCTTCGGGGCCGACCCAGTCGCAGCATGGCACGTCGGTTCCCGACGCATTGTCGCGGGCCTTGGCGGCGATGGCCTGAAAGATGGGCTTGACGGCGGGCCAGGCCTTGGGGTCGCCGCCGGGCATAATGCTCGGGCCTTTCAAGGCGCCTTCCTCGCCGCCGGAGACGCCGGTGCCGATGTAGAGCAGCCCCTTCGCGGCCGCCTCTTTCATGCGCCGCGTGGTGTCCGGGAAGTGCGTGTTGCCGCCGTCGATCAGGATGTCGCCGGGTTCCAGAAGCGGGGCAATCTGGGCGATGGTGTCGTCCACGGCCTGGCCGGCCTTCACGAGCATCATCACCTTGCGCGGCCGCTTGATCGCGGCGACGAACTCCCGCGGCGAATGCGCCCCAACGAACTTCTTCCCCTTGCCGCGGCCGCCCGTGAATTCATCGACCTTGGCCGTGGTTCGGTTGTACACGGCAACCGTGTAGCCGTGCGATTCCATGTTCAAAACGAGGTTCTCGCCCATGACGGCGAGCCCGATGAGCCCGATATCGGCGGTAGCGGCCATGCGAATGATCTCGGCAAAAAGGAGGATTGGAAAGGGAATTGTAGGCAACCGGCGCTTCCGCGCGTAGCCGCGACCGATTTGGGAGCGCGGGTAAAATGCCATTATGGAACGTTATCGACCGACGCGGGCCGAGGTGCTGGCCGCGGCCAACAAGACGGTCCGCGACTTCGCGGCGCCCGGGCTGAAAGTGCTCTTCTGCGGCATCAATCCGGGGCTTTACACCGCGGCCATCGGCCACCACTTCGGCCGCCCCGGCAACCGCTTTTGGCCCGCCCTCTTTGCCGGCGGCTTCACCCCGCGATTGTTCGACCCTTCCGAAAAGCTCGAACTGCTGCCGCTCGGTTATGGAATCGTCAACCTCGTCAAGCGGGCGACGGCGATGGCGGACGAATTGAGCAAGGAGGAGCTCGTGGCCGGCGGCAAGCGGGTGCGTGCCCAGGTCAAGAAGCTCGCACCGCGGGTGCTGGCGGTGCTTGGCCTCGGGGCTTACCGAGTGGCGTTCGACAAGCCAAAGGCCGGGATTGGATTGCAAAAGGAGACACTCGGCTCGACGCGGCTGTGGGTGTTGCCGAACCCGAGCGGCCTGAACGCGCATTATCAACCGGCCCGCCTGGCGGAGGTCTTCCGCGAACTGTACGACGCCAGCGAAGCCTGGGAAGCGGCGGCGAAGACATCTCAATGATTGGGCCACGCGGATTTCAGTCGCTCGACCTTCAGTTGCACGACAGTGATTTCGCCGCCGGTCCAGAGCAGTTCGACGGCCGAATTGGAAGCCTCCGGCAGGGCGGCCACGGACATGGCGACGAGCCCATGATCGGCGAACACTTCCACCGAACCGCGATCGACCACCACATTCAAAACTAGCCGTTTCGGCAGATGCTCGTTGAAGGGTGAAGTGAATAGCATCGGCGCCGAGACGCCCTTGCACGTAATGGTCTTCTTCTTCACGTCGACGATCAGCTTGGCGCCGCGGAGGTCGAAGCCCACCGTCTCGGCATCGAGAACGTCGATTTCGGCAAACACGCTAAAGGCATCGAGTTTGTCGGCGAGGCGATAAACTCCCTTGCGGGGCTTGTTGTCCTTGCCAAAGCGAGTGCCCGGAATCTTGATCTCGGCGGCAGAGATTTTATCGCTGTTCAAAGCGTACGGCCACGCCGACAGACGCGGCCCGCCGCTCGTGTTGTTCAGGCGCAGGGCCACGGGAGTGGTCATCTGTTGGTTGAACGGCATGCCGGGAAAGGTCGTACCGCTCGCCCAGCCGATCTGAATTCGCGGCGGCCGCGGCGGATTGATGGCGCCCGATCCGATGTTCGGTCCCGGCATGGGCGCGTTTTCGAAAGTCTGGGCCGCGTAGAAGTTGCCGTACCAGAGTTGCTTCTTCTCCTTGGAATCCGGCTGGAATGCCTTGCCGTCGAAGTCCCCCACCAGGTACTTTCCGTCGGCGGCGGAGAGCACCCATTTCGTACCGTGGGCCGGATTGTCATCGAGCGGCAACGAATACAGGTCCGGGCATTCGAAGAACCCTTCGATGCGGCTCGCGAATGACCACTTCTTCAAGTCCTGCGAAGTATAAAACGCGATCCACCGCTTCGCCTGGAACTCGTCGTACACGGCCATCACCCAGTGTTTGCCCGGCTCGTACCACAGCAACTTGGGGTCGCGGCCGGCATGCTTCACGACAGGGTTCTGATCGTATTCGGTCCAGGTGCGGCCGCTGTCGTTCGAATACGCGATGCACTCGCCGCGAGCCGTACTCGTGTAGGCCAGCACGAGTGGCGGCTTCTCCTTCGTTCCCCATCCCGAGGTGTTGCCCGTATCGACGATGGCCGAGCCGGAGAAGGCCCAGTCGCCGTACTTCTTCGGATAGAGGCCGATGCCGAGTTCTTCCCAGTGCATCAAATCGGGGCTGACGGCGTGGCCCCAGTGCATATTCCCCCAGTTCACGCCGAACGGATTGTGCTGGTAGAAGAGGTGATACTCCTTGCCGTCGAAGACGAGACCGTTGGGATCATTGAGCCAGCCGAAGCGACTGGTGAAGTGGACGAGCGGCCGATACTTCTCGCGGTAAAGGCTCTTGGCATTTGGAAGATCGGGAGCCAGTTTGATGGCGTCGAGAGTCGCGTCGGCCGGAAGCGTGCATTCCACGAGTAGATTCTTGCCCCGGAACGCATCCACTTCGGCGAACGTCCAGGCATCCGGCTTGACGTCCACGGCCAGTTCGATGTCGAACTCGCGGACCACGTCCTTACCAATGCGGAACTTCATCCGACGCATCGGTGCGCCGGTTCTCACGGGAAGATGGAGGTAGCTTTGATTCACGGCGAACTCGCGGACGACAAGAGCAGCTTGCTTCTTGCGATCGCTTTGCACGATGTGGTCGACGTTGATGTGCCCCCAGCCGCCTTTCTGCTCGTCGACGATCTGAAGAGTCGCCTTTTGGCCGGCGAGTTCGCCCACGTCCCAGGTATGCCAGTCGAGGCGTTCACTGCCGCCGGGGCGGTCGTTGGGGCCGGTCGCGGTGCGGACCGTCTTGCCGTTCACGATCAAGTTGATGCAGGTCTTGCCGGGATGCTGGCCGCCCCCGATCAGGAAACTGAGGTACTTCCGTTCCAGCTTGAATTGGGGGGACGTGAGGGTGCCGGTGCTGTCGTCGCCGCCGCGAAAGCTGTTGACGAGCCCTTTGCCGAGGAACCCGGTGACGGCCATCTGCCCCGACAGCGTTCCCTTGGCCGGGCCATTTCCGAAGGCGGTTCCCGTCGTCTTCCATCCGGCGGCGTACCGCTCGCCTTCGAAGTCGGCGACGATCAGGTCCGGGCGGTCCGCGGCCGCGGCGATCGTGGAACCG
>Ga0134125_10008063_pt1 | contig 11873 bp, 12 predicted proteins | sample KB31751_FD_96464 | JGI IMG/M metagenome (GOLD analysis project Ga0134125, IMG submission 96464) | Terrestrial soil microbial communities with excess Nitrogen fertilizer from Kellogg Biological Station, Michigan, USA - KB3-175-1 | ecosystem: Environmental > Terrestrial > Soil > Unclassified ... | reverse complement strand
CCAATTGCATCGAGCATCTCTTTGCGATCGGCAGGGGACTTAGGAAGATAGCGCATGGCAGCTTTCCAGGCAGGAACTCAACTCGACGCCCACGCCTTGAGGCGTGAGGCTGTGGCACACAGGGCTTTAATGTCCTGTCTCTTCGGTTACGAACTTCTCGTAATCCGCGGCGGAGAGCAGTGCCTTCGCCTGTTCCGGACTCGCGACCGTCATCTTGATCAGCCACGTATCGTTGGCCGCGCTGTTGATTGTCTCGGGTGTCGCGTTCAGTGTCTCGTTCACCTCGGTCACGGTTCCGCTCACAGGCGCGTACAGATCGCTTACCGCCTTGACGCTCTCCACCGAGCCGAAGCTCGCGCCGGCCTCCAGCTGCTGCCCCACCTTGGGCAGTTCCACAAACACAATGTCGCCCAGCGACTCCTGCGCGTAGTCGGTGATCCCCACCGAGGCAGTCTCGCCGTTAATAGCCAGCCACTCGTGTGACTTGGCGTACCGATAGCTCTCCGGATAGCTCATGTCGTCATTGTAAGGGCTTTCTTTCCACTCGTTCTCAGACGCTTTTGTTCATCCAACGGGCTTGGCGGCATCCTGCGACAGGGCCCACGAACGATTGAATCTTTTACTTCGATATCGAATCTTATGGTATGGAAGTAAACGGCACCCTGGAAAGGAGCCACCTAATATGCCTGAACCCATCGTCGGTCTTCACCACGTCACCGCCATCGCCTCGGACCCGCAACGGAACCTCGACTTCTACACCGAGGTCCTCGGCCTGCGCTTCGTCAAACGCACCGTCAACTTCGACGACCCCGGCACCTACCACTTCTACTTCGGTGACGACGCCGGTACACCCGGCACCATCCTGACCTTCTTCCCCTGGCCGAACGCCCGACGCGGACACGCCGGCGCTGGCGAGGTCACCCATACCGCTTTCAGCATCCCGCAGGGATCGCTGGACTACTGGGAGCAACGCCTGCGCGAAAAGAATGTTCTCGTGGAGCGTACCGGGGCGCGCTTCAACGGCGCCGAGGAGGTCCTCACGCTTGCCGATCCTGATGGCATGAAGATCGAACTCGTCGCCCACGCCGACGCGCCGGTCATCACTCCGTCTCGCTACGCCGATGTACCTCCCGAGCACGCACTGCGGGGCTTCTTCGGAGTCACGCTGCTGGAACGTAGCCTCGATAGCACGGCGAAGACCATGAGGCTCCTCGGCTTCGAGCCTGTCGCGACCGACGGCAATCGGACGCGTTTCGGCTCGCCTGTGGGCAGTTCGCTCGGCAACCACATCGACGTCGTGGTCGAGCCGAACGCGAGTTACGGCAATTCGGGCGCAGGTTCGGTGCACCATATCGCCTACCGTGCCAAGGATGACGCTGCGCAACTCGCATGGCTGGAGGAGATCCAGAAGCATCTGCAGGTCACACCCGTGCAGGATCGTACCTACTTCCATTCGATCTACTTCCGCGAACCCGGCGGCGTCCTATTCGAACTGGCCACGGATTCTCCAGGATTCGGATTGGACGAACCTGCCGAAACCCTTGGCGAAGCGCTGCGCATCCCAGCATGGTTCGAGCCGCACCGTGCAGCCATTGAGGCGCGCCTGCTGCCCATCGAACTTCATCGCAGCTCGCGGACCGCAAGGAAAGAGGTAACCGCATGACAAATCAATTAGATCCACACGCCAACCAGCCAGTGCGCCAATTCGGCGCACCGCTGGCCGCGGCCACGGGAGCGGTTGTGCTGCTGCACGGCCGCGGTGGTTCCGCAGAGGACATTCTGTCGCTCGCGCAGCCGCTCTATCGCGAAGGTCTGGCGTACCTCGCGCCACAAGCCGCAGGCCACACCTGGTATCCCAACTCGTTTCTCGCGCCGCGCGAAGCCAATGAGCCATACCTGAGCTCCGCGCTCGCGAAGGTCGGCTCGCTGGTCGCTGAGATTGAAGCTGCAGGCATCCCGCGCGACCGCATCCTGATCGCCGGCTTCTCGCAGGGAGCATGTCTCGCGACAGAGTTCATCGCCTCGAACCCTGCTCGCTACGCCGGACTGATCGCCTTCACCGGTGGCCTCATCGGTCCTCCGGATGCAAGCCTGCATCACGACGGCGTTCTCGCTGCTACGCCCGCGCTCTTTTTGAGCGGTGACCCCGATCCGCACGTACCGTGGCAGCGCGTGCAGGCGTCCGCAGCCGAGTTAGAACGCATGGGGGCGGCGATAACCGTGCGGCGCTACCCTGGCCGCCCGCACACTATCACCGCGGAGGAAGTCGACCTCGCGCGCGCTCTCGTCCGCGAGGTCTTTCCGCTCACAAATGAGGCTCACGCAAAATGAAACGAACTCACGACATGGCCAACCCCGCAAAGACCGCGTCAACGCACGAGACGTCGAGCGCCGCCCTCTGGGTCGTGCTCGCGCGCGCCTACCGCTCCATGGCTGGCTTCGTCGAGCGCTCCATCGCCGCGCTTCATATCGGCCTTTCGGACTTCATGATCCTTGAGGCGCTGCTGCACAAAGGGCCATTGACCATGTCCGAACTCTGCGAGGCCGCACTCATTACCAACGCCTCTATGACCGCCGCAATCGACCGTCTCGAAGAACGCGCCTTCGTCGAGCGCATAGCCGATAAGCAAGACCGCCGCGTGCGTCGCGTGCAGCTTACTTCACAGGGGACCGCGCTCATCAAACGCCTCTATACCAGGCATGAACGCGATCTCGATGAGGTGATGTCCGCAGTTCCGCTCTCAGAGCGCGCGGAGCTTCGCCGCGGCCTCAAGGCAATCGGTCTCGCCGCGCAGGCGAAGCTCAACTAGCTGACAGGCACGTGAAGCTCGGCAACGTTTTGCGTCGGCTTCGGCCGTTTGTAGAACGGTGTCGGAACCACCTTCGCCTTCACCGACTGCCCGCGAATCTCCACACCAACCTCAGTCGCAAGCGCCGTATACGCAACAGGCACATATGCCAGCGCGATGTTCTTCTTCAGGAACGGCGCCGGCGAGCCCGACGTTATCTCACCAATCCGTTCCCCCTCGAGCGACATCACCGGATAACCATCACGCCCGATGCCTCGCTCGATCATCTCGAGTCCCACGAGCTTACGCTTTGGTCCGCCGCTCTTCTCAATCTCTACCAGCGTCTCGCGGCCGACGAAGTCCGAACCTTTATCGAGTTTGCAGTAACGCCCCAGCCCAGCCTCGGAGACATTGATCGAGTCTGAGATCTCGTGACCGTAGAGTGCCATCGCGGCTTCGAGACGCAGCGTATTGCGCGCGCCAAGACCACACGGCATGATGCCGAACTCCGCTCCGGCGTCCAGCACCTCGCCCCACACGCGCGCACTCGTTGGCTCGTCCGACGGAATGTAAATCTCGAACCCGTCTTCACCCGTGTAACCCGTGCGCGCGATCAGCACATTGTGGCAGCCTGCCACCGTGCCCCACGTGAACCAGTAATTCTTGATCGGCGTCAGGTCCACCTTTGTCAGTTTTTGCAGCGTGGCCTTCGCTTTGGGTCCCTGGATCGCGAGTTGCGTATAGTAGTCGCTCACATCCGTGATGTGCAGGCCGCTCATGTTGCCAATGGTCTGCCGCACCCAGCGAACATCCTTCTCGCGCGTGCCCGCGTTGATCACGATGAGGAAGTCATTGTCGCCCAGCTTGTGCAGCACGACATCATCCACGAAGGTGCCGTTCGGGTACAGCATCGCCGAGTAATGCGCCTGTCCCGTCTGCAGCTTGCTCGCATCGTTCATCAGCAACTTCTGCACTGCAGCAAGGGAGTTCGGGCCGCGCAACTGAATGTCGCCCATGTGCGAAACATCGAACAGACCCACGGCTGTGCGCACAGCCATGTGCTCCTCGATCAAGCCCTTGTATTGCACCGGCATGTCCCACCCGCCGAAGTCGACCATGCGCGCCTTGTGCGCATGATGAGTCGCGTGAAGGGCGGTGCGGCGGAGTGCGGTTATAGAATTCGAGGTCATATCGGCGGTCCTTGTGCGGCCTTTCTATTAGCCGCAATCAACGAGTGTAAATTGTGATGGCCGTCCGAAGCGCGAGCGGACCGGAGCCTCTACTTCCGCGCTGCGCGTACGAAGCTGCTGATCGCAAAATACGTAAACAGCGCACAAACGGCGATGTAGCCGTATACCTTTACTGTGTTCGTTGAGTTCGCCGCCGCGTGAAGCGCCGTGCGTGCCTTCCATGCGGCCATTCCCATTGTGAAGGCCACGAGTCCAAAGAACACGCCCGTCACTTGCAGCCACACCACGCTCGAAAATCGCACAACCGGTGTCACAAGCGAGTTCTTCGCCTGCTTTCCTGCCGCCCTCACTGTCTGAACGTCAGGGATGGGTCGCACCCCGGCTGAGGCTCGCCTTGGGGAAGACGGCGCGACCTGGGGCAGTCGACTCATTGGCTTGCTGGGTGATGGGTTAGGGGTAGCCGCCGCGTCCGCCGCCTGCATCAGCGTCTTCGCAGCGTGCCGAGCTCCGTATCCCAATGCCCTTCCGAACTTCACCCGATCCATACAACTAGTTTACGTGTACAGTCCCGGTCTATTGTCGCGAAACGAATTGCGGACACTCGACATCCAAGCACCTGTGAGGGAGATCTCAAAGAGAATGAAAGCAATGTTTTGGGTGGCAGGAGCGGTCTGCGGCGCGGTGGCAGGCCTTATGATCTGGAACCGTCAGCGCGATGAGCCCGTAGAGGACCTGGCCCATCGTTTAGAGTCGGCCTGGGCCGATCACCATACCGTGGTATGACCGTCTCGTCTTTCATCTTGGCGGAGCCGCTGCCTCGGCGTAGTCTGTAGTCAGAATTACCTCGCAATTGCCGTTCCCTGTTTTGGGAATACCCGATGCGTGGTTCAGGGGCATTCCAGGAGATGACCGGGAGGTGGCGTTGAATCAACAGGTCAAGGACCTCATTCAGAAGCTCGGCGAAGCTATTCACGAGTCCGTGTCTGAGAGCGAGCAGATTGCGGGCGTTGTGCGCGAGATCAGGGAGCAGGGATTTGATGTGCTCCTGATGCTCGAGGCGACGATCGGCCTCAATGAGGTCGAGGAAGAACCGGCCAAGGACAACGGCGACGAGCCAGCACACGGGCCCTTCACGCGCAACGACCTGACGTTTCTCAAGTCGCTGCGCATCACCACCGAAGAGCACGACGCCGGTTCGTCTTCGTAAAACCGGGCCTTTTTCTGAGCGCTCTTCAGCCGCCTTCTGAAGCGGCTCTACATTTTCCGTGCGTTGCGTGCTAGACTCGTGCGTCCCGGCCCTTGAAATTTGCGTCAGACGGGAATGGATAGCAAGAGGTATCTGCACGATGAGAGACACGCTCGGTGTTTTACTCGCCGGTGGTGCCGGCGAACGACTCTTTCCCCTCACGCGCGATCGCGCGAAACCAGCGGTTCCATTTGCGGGTCAGTACCGCATCATCGACATCACACTCTCCAACTGCATCAACTCTGACCTTCGTCACGTCTACATACTGACACAGTACAAGGCTCTGTCGCTCAACCGACACATCCGCGAAGGCTGGGGCACAGTTGTAGCCGGCGAGCTTGGGGAGTTCATCGAGATTCTCCCCCCGATGCAACGCGTCTCCAAGTCCTGGTACCAGGGCACAGCCGACGCCGTCTTCCAGAACATCTACTCCATAGGCTCCGAAGAGCCGCAGCATGTTCTCATCCTCTCGGGCGACCACATCTACAAGATGAACTATGCGCTGATGAAGGAGCATCACTGCGACTCGGGTGCAGACGTCACGATCGCCACGCTGCCCATCACGCCTGATGAGGTCTCGGCATTCGGAGTCGTCGAGGTCGCCAAGAACGGCGAAGTCACAGGTTTCGTCGAAAAGCCTAAAGAAACCAGCATTCGTTCGCCCTTCAATCCCGAGATGGTCGATGTCTCGATGGGCATCTATCTCTTCAACACGGATGTCCTCATTCCCGAACTGCTTCGCGACGCCGATGACCCCGACTCACGCCACGACTTCGGTCACGACATCCTGCCCAAGCTTCTCGGCCGCTTCAAAATGTGCGCCTACAACTTCGTCGACGAGAACAAGCAGCGCGCCCTCTACTGGCGCGATGTCGGCACACTCGAGGCATACTACGAGGCCAACATGGACGTGGCGTCAGTAACGCCAACGTTCAACCTCTATGACAAGGCGTGGCCCATGCGCACGCGCGCCTATCAGTATCCGCCTGCCAAGTTCGTCTTCGGTGAACCCGGCCGCACGGGCATGGCCATTAATTCCATCGTCTCGGCGGGATCCATCGTCTCGGGCTCGGTCGTGCGTAACTCCGTGCTGTCACACGATGTCCGCGTGAACAGCTATGCGGATGTCGACTCGAGCGTCATCTTTTCCCACGTCAACGTCGGCCGGCACTGCCGTATCCGTCATGCCATCATTGATCGTGACTGCCACATCCCCGACGGTACGGTGATTGGCTACGACCCGGCTGAGGATAAGAAGAACTACTTCGTCACCGGATCCGGCCTCACGGTGGTCACCCGCGACTACTCTCAGTTCGAAAACCCGGTTTCGCAGGAGTTTTTGCAGGTAATGTAGCCGCTTTCCACAGAGACGGACGCGGCCCGTCTGCGTCCAAACACCAATGTTCCGCCTGCACTTACCGGGAATCCTCCGCGGTTCCTCCCCTCAAACCCGCTTTAGGCAAGTTTCCGGCCAAATGGAGTATCGTGGACTGAGCATGGGGCAAGAGGCTGTGTTACGCGCATCAGCGTGGGCGGCTCGAAACCTGCGAGAGAACCCCTCCTGTTGAGGAAAGGAAAACCAAACTATGTGGAAACCGAACCAGCCTGGCGCTCAAACGCCTCCCACCCCTGAGCCGGCGCGTCCCCAGCCCCCCGCTGGTACGCCCGCCTATGATGCCGCCGCCCGCGCAGGCAGCTCTGCCACCTCCACCGGCGAGCAGGCGACCATCGGCAAGAGCCTCGTCGTCAAAGGCGAGCTCTCAGGCTCTGAGTCGTTGTACGTTGACGGCAAGGTGGAAGGCGCCATCAATCTGCCTGGCAATCGCGTGACCGTCGGCCGCAACGGCCAGGTCGCCGCAAACATCATGGCACGCGAGATCGTCGTCCTCGGCAAGGTCCGCGGCAATTGCCAGGCCTCCGACCGTGTCGACATCCGCAGCGAAGGCTCGCTCACCGGCGACGTCGTCGCAGCCCGCATCTCCATCGAGGACGGTGCCTTCTTCAAGGGCGGCATCGACATCCGCAAGCCTGGCACCGACGCCAAGGGCGGCAATGCCTCCGCGGCCAGCACGTCGAGCACCAGCACCCCAGAGCCGGCGGCGGCAGCGCACAGCTAAGGTTCAACACCGGACAGCCAAAGGCCGCGCTTGCTGCGCGGCCTTTGTGTCTTTCGCCGCACTCCAATTAGGTGTTGGGAATGCTCATCCGCAGCATGCGCTTCTGTTCGTTGATTCGATTGAAGTGAAACTGGAAGTACAGGCCGCCGAACAACAGCGTCCAGAACGCATTCAACCGCAGCGCCAGGGGCTCCGGTCCATTGAAGTGTCTTAGCAGTTCGTTTCGGAAGACGAAGCGTGCCGCAATCGCCAGCGCCAAACCCACCAGCCCGAGGCCCTGCCCCAGCGGGGTGACCATCACCAGCGGTCCATTGAAGGCGTTGTAATCCACGATATGCCACGCCTCCGGCAGCCGCAGCACGTAAAGGATTGCCACCACTACATACAGCCCCAGCGCTACGCTTCTCTCAGACACCTTCCTCATCCACGCCGCCTCTACGATGTCCCAGATGACGAAGAACACACCTCCCGTCACAATTCCGAGCAGCAGTGCCACCCACCACAGCAGATTCGGAGGATCCGGAAACAGCAGCGCAGCGCCGATTAGCGGAGCAGGGAACAGCTCTCCAACCGGCCGCCACTCCTGCGTGCCTTCACTTTGTGCGAGATCTGTGGGCACAACGTTACCCGTCGCCAGCAGCCGGTACACCTCTTCGGCTGCGTACGGCCCGAAGACCTCTGGGCCGCGCGCAATTCTATAGGTCATTCCCCTATGTTAGCTTTCCTTCGCACCAGCCTCTAACGCCGCAATATCCAGCTTCGTCATTGTCATCATGGCGCGTATCCCACCGGGGGTGCTTACCAGCTTCGCGATGTTCTCCGGAACCACTTGCCACCGCAGCCCGAATCGGTCTTTCAGCCACCCGCAGGCGATGGGGCTTCCACCGCCATCCAGCAGCTTGGACCAGTAGTGGTCGATCTCCGCCTGGTCCTTGCATGAGATGTAAAACGAAACCGCGTTGTTGAACTGGTTGTCAGCTCCAGGTCCGCCGTTCAGCGCGACAAAAGCCTCGCCATCCAGTTCGAACTCAATTGTGAGGATGCTGCCTTTCGGTCCCGGTCCAGCCTCAGTCGTACGCAGCTCATGTGTACGTCGCGAGTTTGGAAAGACGCTCATGTAGAACTCAACGGCCTGCTCAGCGTTGTTGTCGAACCACAAAAACGGCCTGATCTTCGGCATCGTTCACCTCGAGCCTCTACCCTACACCACCTGATCACTCGCGTTTGCTAACGTCGTGTCCTTCGCAGCCCGCGACCAGGCGATCCGCAGGTCCCTGACGTTATGCAGCGAGAAGTTCGGCTGCGGAGGAGCTGTGATTGCAAAGAAATCCGCTCGCTGCACATCCTCCAGCCAGAACGCCGGCCTTGCATCAGGAGCCTGCGGCGCCACTTCTACGTGACTCATCTCCAGATTCTTCAGATGCCGCACGAAGAACCCATTGCAAGGCGTCGGTCCAAAGCGCAGCAGTTCCGGATACGCGTCCTCAATCTCCGGCACCTTGATCGTGTGCCAATCCGGCATCGGCTTAGAAGTCTCGCCCCAGCCGATCCGCATATCCTTCGGCAGCCCGCGATGCCCGAAGTAGCAGTTCGATAGCTTCACATCCTCGATCAGGTTCTCGGGAATTCCCGAGAACAGCGACGCCGTCGACGACGCCGAGTCATGGCTTACCAGGTTCGAGATCACCACACGCCGCAGAGTGCCCGGCCGCATAGTCTCCTTTGGCCCGCGGTTGCGCCGGTTCAGCCTCAAAAACAGCGGTGCATCGATAATCTCGCGCATCGTGTTTCCCGTAATCGCGATGTCCTCGAGATATGCTCCGTCACTCGTCTCCAGCGAAATCCCCTTGCATCCCTCCAGCACATTGCCTGTGATGGTGATATTGCGAAAGCCACCGTTAGACTCCGTTCCACACTTGATGCGCCCATTGCGCGACACGCGCGCGTCATCGGGGAACCGCTTCCACGTTCCTGCATACACCGAGCCCAGTTCGTAGATGCCCGTCACGAAGTTGTTCGCGATCGTCACGTTATCCGTTGAACGCGCATAACCCAGCGCATAGCTCGATTTCGGGCAGATGCCGTCATCCCACGGCGAGTTAACCGTGCAATTCGAAACGCGTACATTGCGGCAGCAGTCGATATCGAATCCATCGCGGTCTGTATCGATCAGCAAGTTGTCGAGCGTCATGTTGTCCACGCCCGTCGCCAGCAGAGCGAAATGCCCGCCCTTCAGGATCGAGAAATCTCGCAGGATTACGTTGTGGCAGTTCTTCAGCGCAATCGCCTTGTTGCCCACGCCCGCCTGCTCGGCTTTGAAGGTCGTATAGTCGCCGCGCGTCCCGCCCGACCCAAACGACAATCCCTTGCCGTAGATCAGGCCCGTGCCATAGATGCCGAAGTCGTGCTCGTTCTCCGCCCACAGCAGCGAGTTATGCCAGTGGTTGTGCCCGTAGTCCTGGTAGTTCTCCCACGGCGTATTCGGCTCCGCCGCGTCATACGTGCCGCCGTTGTACCCGGTCGTCTCTCCCGGCTTCGGCGAATCCGCCGCAAGAATCGTGCATCCACGATCCAGGTACAGGTCCACGTGGCTCTTCAGGTGAATCGAAAAGCACAGATACGTTCCCGCCGGAAACAGCAGCACACCGCCGCCCGCCGCTGCGACCGCCTCAATCGCCTTATTGATCGCCGGCGAATCGACGGTCTTTCCATCGCCGGTCGCGCCAAACTTGCGCACATCGAAGATCGCCTCTGCAGCGTTCGGTGCAGACGGTGACTGGGCCAGCGCAACATGACCCACAGTGGAGGCAAGGACGAGGGGAGACGCCTTTAGCAAATCGCGACGATGCATAGAAGGCCATCCTAGCAGTCAGGCAGCCCCTGCTGAAGTTCCTATTGAACTTTTTTCAAGTCACAGGTTGGACGCTACGATCTCTGACCGAATGTAAGTGCCTCTAAAGGAAACCTGCGATACGCTTTCAGCAACGCGCATGGGATTTCTAAGCCACCTCTTCTGGCCATGGGGCATCCTGCTCCAGGTGTTGGCGCTCGTCCACTTCATCCGGCGGCGCCCGGACCAGTTCTGGATCTGGGTCATCCTCTTTCTCGGGCCCGTCGGTGCGCTTGTCTACATCTTCGCTGAAGTTATTCCGGATTTCGGTTTTCTGCGCAGCTCCTTCAAGGCGTTCCCGCGGCGTAAGCGCATCTCCCAGCTCCGTGCCATCGTGCAGCAGAATCCTTCCGCCGGCAACTGGGAAGAACTCGGCGACCTGCTGATGGAAGACGGCAAGACTGCCGCCGCACGCGAGGCCTTCGATCGTGCCATCGCCGCACGCGGCGACTCGCTCGACGCGTTCTACCGTCGCGGCATCTGTGCGCTGGAACTCGGAGACGCAACGGCCGCCGTTCCGGACCTCGAACGCGTGGTCGCCAAGGAACCCGGCTACGACTTCTTCCGCGCGCAAGGCCTGCTCGCGCGCGCCTACGCCCTCACCGGACAGCGCGAGCGCGCCGAAGCCCTCTTCGCGCAGGCTGTTTCGCGCTCGGTGCTCTCGGAAACGTATCTGGGCTATGCCACGCTGCTCGAAAGCGAAGGCCGTCGCGATGAGGCGAAGCACTGGGCTCAGCAGGTGCTCGCAAAAAAGCCCGGGATGCCCGGATATCAGAAGCGTCGCGAGCGCCCGTCGTTCCGCAAGGCCACGGCGATGCTGAAGAGGCTGAGCTAGTTTCTAGTCGATCGCGATCAACAATCCCTCGCCCGCCTCAATCGTGACCTCACCATCCACCTTCGCTCCCGCGCCATCCATCATCGTCGTCAGCACCACTGTTCCCGGTGCACACCGAGTCGTCGCTACTTCTGCGCCCAGGTTTAACAACACTTGAAAGTCCGTGCTCTCGCCATCGGGCAGCGCCACACGCCTGTAGCGCAGGACATCGCCCTCTGCCGATACATCCGCAATTGCACCCGCATGCAGCGTGTCATGCTGACGTCGCAACGCCAGCAATCTCCGGTATAGCGTCAACATCGACTTGGAGTCGCTCCGCTGCACCGCCGCATTCTTCGTGGGCCAGTCGCTCTCGAGTGGCAGCCACGGCGTCGCATCCGGTGCTGTAAAACCCGCATTTGGCGCATTCACCCACAGCATCGGAGCCCGCTCGGGATCGCGCCCGCGTCCCTTGCCCGGCTCGTTCTTCTCTGCCGGGTCCTTCACCTGGTCCGGAGCGATCGGCACATCCTCCATGCCCAATTCATCGCCGTAGTACATCGTTGGCGTCCCGCGCAACGTCAACAGCAGCATCGCTGCGGCCCGCGCCTGTTTTGCTCCGATGCGCGAAGCTAGTCTTGGCTGGTCGTGATTTCCGAGCACATAGTTCGGCCATCCGCCTGGCGGCAACAGTCGCTCGTACTTACTCACAATCTCCGCAATGGCATCGGCCTTCCACTCCGTCAGGATGAGATGAAAGTTGAACGGCAGGTTCACTCCGTTCAGCTCCGGCGTCTCCGGACCCGGCGTCTCCGTCGGTCCTCGCT
>Ga0134125_10008061_pt1 | contig 11875 bp, 7 predicted proteins | sample KB31751_FD_96464 | JGI IMG/M metagenome (GOLD analysis project Ga0134125, IMG submission 96464) | Terrestrial soil microbial communities with excess Nitrogen fertilizer from Kellogg Biological Station, Michigan, USA - KB3-175-1 | ecosystem: Environmental > Terrestrial > Soil > Unclassified ... | reverse complement strand
GCTGATGTTCGGCCTCTTCGCCTGCGTGGCGCTGCTGTTGAGCGTGATCGGCGTCTACGGCCTCGTCTCCTACACCTTTGCCCAGCGCACGCGCGAGATCGCCATCCGCGTCAGCCTCGGGGCGTCGCCGCGGCGCATCCTCAGGCTCGTCGCCGCCACCGGGTTCGCCGCCGTCGCCGGCGGCAGCACCGCCGGGGCCATCGGGCTGTTCGCGCTGGCGCGGCCGCTGGCATCCGTCCTGCCGCAGCTCGAGCCAGTCCGTCCGCTCTACGTCGCGGCGGCATGGCTCATCCTGGTGACCGTCGGCTGCGCCGCCTGCTATCTGCCGGCGCGCCGGGCCGCGGCGCTCGATCCCGCGCGCGCCATGCGGGCGTGACACCGGGCCGAGGATCTATATAATCGCGCCTGATGATGATCAGCGATACGCTCGCCAAGGCCTTCAACGAACAGATCGGTCACGAGTTCGGCGCCAGCATGCAGTACGTCAGCATCGCGGCGCACTTCCAGCGCAACCACCTGACGCTGCTGGCCAAGCTCTTTTTCGAGCAGGCGGAAGAAGAGCGTCAGCACGCCATGAAATTCGTGAAGTATCTCCTCGACACGAAGGCCGACCTGCGGATTCCGGCGATTCCGTCGCCGGTTCCGACGTTTCCCTCCGCCGAAGCCGCGGTCGCGGCGGCGTTGAAGTGGGAGCAGGAGGTCACCGGCCAGATCACCAAACTGATGGAGATCGCCGTCAACGAGAACGATTATCTCGGGCAGAGCTTCCTGCAATGGTTCATCGACGAGCAGCTCGAGGAGGTCGTGAAGATGGACCGCCTGCTGTCGGTGATCCGGCAGTCAGGGGAGAAGAACCTGCTGATGGTCGAGGCCTACCTGGTCCACATCGAAAAGGCTGGATAACGAAGGACACGAAGGAGCCGCATGCTCCGTGTGATGCCGTGCTCGCAGCCTCCATGCTCGGCGTCGCGCTCGCCGTCGGCGGCTAGACCTTCCTGCCCGCGGGTGGGCCTATCTCACCAACGATCCGCACCGCGCGGTCGCGGTGTGGCGATCTCAAGGCGGCCGGGGCGGCAGGAAAGTCCGACGCGGAGCGCATCCTCGCCGAGTCGATCGACTACGCGCGACAGGGGCAGCTCGCGCTCTTGACGGGAACTCGTCGGCGCTGACGCGTTGCCGTCGCGTCAAACCACTTTCCACGCGCCGCTCTGACGGCTCGCCGTCATCCTCCTTTCGCGGTTTTCTTCCAGCGAAAGCGATCACGATGCTGTAACTCATTTCTGTCGTTTCGCTTGAGCTCGGTCTCCTTTTTCGATCCCTTCGCCTTCATTCCCGGGCACCCGCCTTGCGCTGGGTGACGCCGGTTTATTCCTCATCGACACGTTCATACGGCCGCGAAAGTCAGGAAGGAAGATCTATGTACAGGTTGAAGACGGTTTCGGGACGCATCATATGGCTCTTCGCCATCATGGTCGCGGCATTCACTCTGGCCGGAGGACCTGATCTCCGCGCGCAGTCCGACGGTGGCACCGGCGCTCGACAGCAGCCGATGCCGAAAATGACGAACGCGCAGCGCAGGGCCGCGGCGGCACGTGCGAAAGCCGCGCGCGCCACCGTGCCGACGCGCTCACGCACCCAGCTCACGACCGGAATGGCCGCCGCGCTCGCCGCGCCGCCGCTTCCGGGCGGCACGCCGGACTACTTCGGGCCCAGCCCGAACTATGCCAACAGCCCGCTGCCGACCGGACCGATCACCACGATCGCCATCACCAGCGGCGGCGCGCTCTACTCCGCGACGCCGGTCGTGTCGATCACCGACGCCGTCGGCGTCGGCCCGTCGGCGACCGGCACCGCGACGGTCGTCGGCGGCGCGATCACGGCGATCAGCATTCCGGCTGGCACCTACGCCGCGCCGGTGGTGACCATCACCGACACGACGGGCAGCGGCGCGACGGCGCAGGCAAAGATCACGCCGACCGCCGGCGGCCTGCGCAAGTTCATCGACACGCTCCCGGATCTCAAGGCGCTCATCGCGACGCCCGACACGATCACCTATCCCGGTTCCGACTACTACGAGATCGAGCTGGTGGACTACACCAACTGGAGCTTCCACGGCGATCTCGGGACGACGAAGCTGCGCGGCTACCGACAGACGAACTCCGGCACCGATGCGACCGGCAGCAACACGATCGCGCCGCCGCCGCTGCCGAGTTATCTCGGTCCGGTGATTGTCGCGACGAAGAACCGCCCGACCCGGATCAAGTTCACGAACCGGCTGGCGGCCGGCGCCGCGGGCAACCTGTTCATTCCGACCGACACCACGGTGATGGGCGCGGGCATGGGGCCTGACGGGGCGAGCGAGTACCAGCAGAATCGCGCGACGCTGCATCTGCACGGCGGCCTCACCCCGTGGGTGAGCGACGGCACGCCGCACCAGTGGACCGTGCCGGCGAGCGACGTGCTCAGCACGCCGTATCCGACCGGCGTGAGCACGCAGCCGGTACCCGACATGCCCGTTCCCGCGGGCGGATCGCTGACCTTCTACTGGCCGAATCAGCAGAGCGGGCGGCTGATGTTCTACCACGACCACGCCTACGGCACGACGCGGCTGAACGTGTACGCCGGCGAGGCCGCCGGCTACCTGCTGCGCGATACCGCCGAAGCGGCGCTCGAGGCCAGCGGCGTCATCCCCGCGCTGGCCGACAACATCCCCCTGGTCATCCAGGACAAGACGTTCGTGTGGGGAACGCAGACACCGGCCACCGGCACGTTCTTCACCGATCCGACGTGGAAGTGGGACACGGCACCGGGCAGTCTGTGGTTCCCGCACGTCTACATGCCGAACCAGAACCCGTGGGACCTGAGCGGCGCCAACGCGATGGGGCGCTGGGACTACGCGCTGTGGTTCTGGCCGCCGTATACGGGGCTGCTCAAGCACGGCACCCTGCCGAACCCGTACGCGTCGAACCCGGGCGAGCCGCCCGAGATTCCCGGCACGCCGAACCCGTCGCTCGTGCCGGAAGCATTCATGGACACGCCGCTGGTCAACGGCAAGGCGTATCCGGTGATGACGGTGAGCCCGAAGGCCTATCGGCTGCGGATCCTCAACGCCGCCAACGATCGGTTCTTCAACCTGTCGTTCTTCATCGCGGCCGACAAGACGTCGCCGACGACCGCCGGCACGACCGGCGCGCGGATGTGCACCGGGACGGTGCCCGCCGCCAACTGCACGGAAGTCGCGATGGTGCCGTTCAACTCGAGCCAGAACGCCATCACCCCGTTCCCGGCGTGGTGGTACAGCCCCGGCAACGCGTTCTCGCTCGACGACCGCGCCGGCGGCGTGCCCGATCCGCGCTTCGTCGGTCCGGAGATGATCCAGATCGGCACCGAGGGCGGACTGCTGCCGGCGCCGGTCGTGATCCACAACCAGCCGGTGAACTACGCCTACGACCGCCGCAACGTGGTCGTCCTCAACGTGCAGGAGAAGGCGCTGTTCCTGGGTCCGGCCGAGCGCGCCGACGTGATCGTCGACTTCTCGCAGTTCGCGGGCAAGACGCTGATCCTCTACAGCGACGCGCCGGCGCCGGTGCCTGCCTCCGACTCGCGCTACGACTACTACACCGGCGATCCGGACCAGACCGACATCGGCGGCGCGCCGTCGACGCAGCCTGGCTACGGGCCGAACACGCGCACGCTGATGCAGATCCAGGTCACCGGCGCCGCCAACGGCACGCCGTTCAACCTGGCGGCGCTGCAGGCGGCGTTTGCCTCGACGGCGACGACCCCGGGCGTCTTTGCCGCATCGCAGGATCCGATCCTCGTGGCCCAGGATGCCTACAACGCCGCCTACAACGGCACCTTCCCGGGCGGCGTCGGCTCGCCGGCGGCGTTCGCGCGCATCCAGGACACCTCGATGAACTTCGCGACCATCACCGGCACGGCGCTCAACGCGTTCCCGCTGCAGGCCAAGGCGATCCAGGAGCTGTTCGAGGTGGACTACGGGCGGATGAACGCCACGCTGGGCGTCGAGATGCCGTTCACCAACGGCAACAACCAGACGACGATCCCCTTCGGCTACGTCGATCCGGCGACCGAGATCCTGACCGACTCGATCACGCCGCTGGCGCCGGCGGCGGGGGACGGCACGCAGTTGTGGAAGATCACCCACAACGGCGTGGACACGCACGCCATTCACTTCCACCTGTTCAACGTGCAGGTGGTGAACCGCGTCGGCTGGGACGGCGCGATACGGCGGCCCGACGAGAACGAGCTGGGATGGAAGGAGACGGTGCGGATGAACCCGCTCGAGGACATCATCGTCGCGATGCGGCCGACCGCGCCGAAGCTGCCGTTCGGCATTCCCGACAGCGCACGCCTGTTGAACCCGGCGATGCCCGCGGGCGCGCCGCTCGACAGCTTCGATCCGCTCACCGGCGCGCCGATCACGATCGCCAACGCCTTGTTCAACTTCGGCTGGGAGTACGTGTGGCACTGCCACCTGCTCGGGCACGAAGAGAACGACATGATGCGGCCGCTCGTCTTCAACGTGACCAGCGCGCGGCCCGGGGCGCCGGTCCTATCAGGCACCGGCGTCGGCCCGTTCTTCCTGACCTGGACCGATCCGACGCCGGCCTCGGCGCCGACCACGCTCGGCAACCCGGCCAACGAGATCGGCTTCCGGATCGAGCGGGCGCTGGGCCCGACCGGATCCTTCGCGCCGATCAACACCGCGCCGGCCAACTCGACGAGCTTCACCGATCCGTTGCTGGCGAGCGGCACCTTCCGGTTCCGCGTCGTCGCCTTCAACACCGCCGGTGAAACCGCGTCGAACATCATCTCGCTGGGCAACGGGCTGCCGGCGGCGCCGAACAGCCTCGTCGCCGCGGCGCTCGCGTCCACGCAGGTGCGTCTCACCTGGCTGGACAACGCGACCAACGAGACCAGCTATCAGGTGCAGCGGGCCACCGCTGCCGCCGGGACGTTCGCGGTCATCGCGACGCTCGGGGCCAACGCGGTCACCTACACCGACAACACCGCGCTGGCGTCGACGCTCTATCGCTACCAGGTGTTCGCCGTGAACGCCGCCGGGAGCGCCGGATCGAACATCGCCTCGGTGACCACCCCGGCAGCGCCGCCGCCGCTGGCGATCGACAGCACGGTGGTGGTGAAGCCGACGGTGGCGAGCCGGACGGTGGCCGGCGCGCTGACCACGACGCAGCCGAACGAACTGCTGCTGGCCTTCGTGGCGACCGACTACCTGACCGGCGCGAATACGACGGTCAGCAGCATCACCGGCGGCGGGCTGACCTGGCAGCTGGTGGTGCGGAGCAACGTGCAGCTCGGGACATCGGAGATCTGGCGGGCGTTCGCGACGACGCCGCTCACCAACGTGACGGTGACGGCGACGCTCTCACAGCCGGTCGTCTCGATGCTGACCATCGTCACCTTCACCGGCGCGGACCGGACCGGGACCAACGGCTCGGGCGCGATCGGCGCCACCCGCGCCACCAACTCGTCGGTCGGCGCGCCGACGGCGTCGCTGGTGACGACACGCGTCAACTCGTGGGTCTTCGGCGTCGGCAACGACTTCTCGAGCGCGGTGGCGCGCACGCCGGCGGCCAACCAGACGCTCGTGAGCCAGTACCTGGCGCCGGTCGGCGATACCTACTGGGTGCAGCGGCAGAATGCGCCGACGCCCCTGTCGGGGACGACCGTCCGCATCAACGACACGGCGCCGAACTACGATCGCTACAATTTGGCGATCTGCGAGATCCTGCAATCGAAGTAGTGACCATGGGGGCGCGTCCAACTCGGGCGCGCCCCCGAGTCATTCGGTTGCCACGCGTTCAAGTTCCTTCCGGTCGAGCACGACGAATCCATCCTTCTCGGTCCTCACCACGTCGTCCTTGTTCCAGCGGCTCATGATGCGGATGCAGGTTTCGATCGTGGTGCCGGTCATGTCGGCCAGTTCCTGGCGCGACAGCGTCAGCGGAATGAACGTGCCGCCGCGCTCGGCGCGCCCCATCTCGGAGGCGAGCTTCAGCAAGAGGCGCGCGAAGCGTGACTCGATGCGGCCGCCGGTGAGCTCCGCCAGGCGGTTGGTCAGCTCGACCAGCCGGGTGGTGAGGCCGAGCAGCAGGCCGCGCACCAGCGACGGGTGCGCTTCGAGCAGGCGGAAGAACACGGGCCGCGGGATGATCACGCAGGTTGTGTCTTCGAGCGCCGACGCGCTGGCCGGGAACGGGCGATCCATGTAGGCGGCGACCGCGCCGAGCGGATCGCCGGGGCCGAACACCTCGAGGATGACGTCCTTCCCGTTGGGCATCATCTTGAAGATCTTTACCCGGCCCGAGGTAATCGCGTAGAACGCGTCGGACGGCGACTCCTGCACGAAGATCGTCTCACCCTTGCCAAAGTGCTGCACCCGCGCCACTTCGGCGATGGTGCGACGGTCGTTGACCGAGAGGCGGCTGAAGATGGGCGTGCTCCGGAGGAGCTCTTCCGCGGTGGACATGACGTCGATCATAGGACGTCCCGAGCGGCGACGGTACGGTGGTCGTGGAGGCTCGACCCATGACTGCCACGCTCGATCAGACGATCCGCGAGATCGTCGCCACTGATTTCCGGACGGCCGCGGTGTTCCAGCGCTACGGCCTTGATTTCTGCTGCAACGGCCGCCGGACCGTCGAGCAGGGCTGCCGCGAGGCGGGCGCCGATGCCGCCGCGGTGCTGCGGGATCTCGACGCGGTCCTGGCGGCGCCGGCGGATGGCGCGCCGGCCTTCGCGTCCTGGAGCGCGCCGGAGCTCGTGCATCACATCGTTCACACGCATCACGCCTTCGTCCGCGAAGCGATCCCGCTGCTGCTGCGCCACACCCGCAAGGTCGCCGAGGTGCACGGCGACAGGCACCCCGAACTGATCCATATCGCAGGGCTCTTCGAGCGCGTCGCGGAAGAAATGGCCGACCACATGGCAAAGGAGGAACAGGTGCTGTTCCCCTTTGTTGTCGCGCTCGCGGACGGGAAGACCCCGTCCGCGCCGTTCGGCACCGTGCGGAATCCCATCCGGATGCTGGAGGCGGAACACCAGTTCGTCGGCGACGCGATGGCCGAGATGCGGCGGCTCACGGACGGCTACACGCTGCCGGAGGACGCCTGCACGACGTATAGCGTGTGCTTCCAGGAACTCGAAGCCTTCGAGGCCGATCTGCATATCCACGTGCACCTCGAGAACAACGTGCTGTTCCCGAAGGCGGCGGCGCTGGAAGGCCATCTTTCATGACGCCCGGCCGGCACGTTTTGACAACTCCTTGACATGGACCTGACAACCGCTTCCTGGCCGTGCCCCACTCTAAGGGCACGCGCAGGAGGCGCGGATCCATGAAGACTTACCCGACAGCATTCTTCGCGGCGATTGCCGCTTTCGGCCTGGCGACGACCGCCGCTGCCCAGCCCACCTATCACGTGACGGAGCTCCCCTCGGCCCCCGGCGCGGCGTGCATCGGCACGGCCATCAACGACGCCGGCGTCGTGGCCGGCAGCTGCCTGCCGGTCAACGGCCTCGCCGCCTCGGCGGCGAACAGGGGCATCGCCATCTGGCGCAACGGTGTGCCGACGGTGCTCGGCGCGCTGGCCGGCGCCAACGACTTCGCCGCCAACGCGCTCAGCTCTACCGGTGTGGTGGTCGGAAGCAGCGACGCGACGGCCAACCCGCGGCCCCAGGCGGTCATGTCGACGGCCGGAGGCTTCCTCAACATCGACCCGGTGAACGGCGGCAACGCGCGCGCGATCGGGATCATGGACAACGGCGTCATCTTCGGCAACCTGACCAAGAGCCTCTCCGGCAACACTGCGTCGTGGCAGGTCATGATGTGGACGCAGGACAAGGGGCATCCCGATCGCTATCGCGAGACGTCGTTCCCGAAGCTGATCGCCGGCGACGCGAAGTTTGCCGGGATCTACGCGCTGGGGTCGAACAAGGCGGGGCAGGTCGTCGGCTGGGTGACCAACCAGGTGATCGGCCAGCGCGGCGCCTTCTGGAACAATGACGACAAGCACACCATCGTCGCGCTCGATACGCTGCCCGGCGGATCGCACTCGATCGCGTGGGGCGTGAACGACCTCGGCCAGGCGGTCGGCGAAAGCAACGGCCCCGGCTACGTCACCCGCGCCACCCTGTGGCAGAACGACGCGGCGCACACCCCCGTCGACCTCGGCGCGCTGCCCGGCGACAATGAGAGCACGGCCATGTTCGCCAACAGCGCCGGCCAGGTGATCGGGTTCAGCGCCACCGGCACGTTCCCGACGTTTGCGGCAACCCGCGCGTTCCTCTGGCAGAATGGCCGGATGTTCGAACTGGGCTCGCTCATCGACCCGGCCGACGGCGCCTGGACGATCACCGGGCTCTTCGGAATGAACAACGCCGGACAGATCCTCGGGATCGGCACGCTGGGCAGCCGCTTCGCGACGATCGTGCTGACTCCGGCTGCGCAATAGCCGCGCGCGCCACGCGAACGGAGCGAGCCGGCGAAGCGGCGAGCGAGAGAGCGTGTAGGGGGCCGGGGGCGAAGCCCCCGGACAACATATGGAAAAGATCCTGGTCATCGAAGATGACCGGGCGACCCGGAAGGCGCTGCAGCAGTTGTTCGAGCCCGAGGGCTACTCGGTGGACGCCGCGTCGAACGGCGCGGAGGGGCTGGCGATGTTCCGCGCCTCCCGGCCCAACTTCGTGATTCTCGACCTGGCGATGCCGAAGATGAACGGCCAGGACGTCTGCCGCTCGATCCGCAAGGAGTCGGAGGAGGTGCCCATCCTCGTGCTCACCGGGTCGAGCGACGAGATCAGCCGGGTGCTGCTGCTCGAGATGGGGGCCGACGACTACGTCACCAAGCCGTTCAGCCCGAAGGAACTGCTGGCGCGCGTGCGCGCCGTGCTGCGGCGGACGCGGCGGACCCACGAAGTCGAGCATCTCTACTTCGACGACGTGTCGGTGGACTTCGCGAAGATGGAGGCGGTCCGCGGCACGCGGCCGGTGCCGCTGACGCCGCAGGAGTTCAAGCTGTTGAAGTACTTCGCCCAGCACCCGCAGCGCGTGCTCTCCCGCGACCAGCTCCTCAGCGACGTGTGGGGGTACAACTCGTACCCCTCCACGCGCACTGTCGACTCCCACATTCTCACCCTCAGGCAGAAGCTCGAACGCGATCCTGCCAGTCCGATCCACTTCGTCACCGTCCATCACGCCGGCTACAAGTTCGTGCCGTGATGCTCCGCACGAAGTTCCTGCTGGCGCTGACGGCGATCTCGGCGCTGCTGACCTTCGGCGTGCTCGCCGTGGTGCAGTATCGCGTCCGCGTGCACGTCCGCGACGAGATCAGCCAGGCGCTGCGCGACTCGGTGGTCACGTTCCGCAGCCTGCAGCAGCAGCGCGAGACCACGCTGGGACGATCGACGGCGCTGCTGGCGACGCTGCCGCCGCTCAAGGCGGTCATGACCTCCGAGGATCCCGCCACCATCCAGGACGCGTCGCGCACGTTCTGGCAGCTCGCCGGCAGCCAGATCTTCGCGCTGGCGGACGGGTCGGGGCACCTCGTGGCGTTGCACACGTCGGCGTCCGGCTTCACCTTCACCGACGCCAGGTCGCGCATGGAGCGCAGCCTGGAAGCGGGGGAGGCACGCGACTGGTGGTTCGGCGGCGGCCACCTGTTCCAGGTGTTTCTGGAACCCATCTACATCGGCGATCCGAAGGGGGGCCACGCCATCGGCGTGCTCGCCGTCGGCTACGAGGTCGACGCCAACGTCGCGGGGGACGTCACCCGCGTGGCCTCGAGCAGCGTCGGCTTCGGCTACGAGAAGCGGCTCATCATCAGCACCGTGCCGCCGCCGCAGCAGTCCGATCTCGCCTCCTACGTCGCAGCGCTCGGCGGCGGCGACGCCGGTCCGCAGGAGATCCGCCTGGCCGGGGAGCGCTATCTCGCCACCTCGGTCCGGCTGTCGGCCGAAGCCGGTCCGCTCGTCACGCTGACCTTCCTGCGGTCCGTCGATCAAGCGACCGCGTTCCTGCGCAGCCTGAACCGCTGGATCGCGTCAATCGCCGCGGCCGCGGTGCTGGCCGGCAGCGTGCTGGTGTTCTTCGTCTCGACGACGTTCACGCGGCCGCTGGGACGGCTGGTGTCGGGCGTGCGCGCGCTCGAGCAGGGAGACTTCGCGTATCCGCTGGATCGCGGCGGCACGGACGAGGTCGGCACGCTGACCTCGGCCTTCGAACGGATGCGCTCGTCGCTGCAGGACGCGCAGCGCCAGCTGCTCGAAGCCGAGCAGCTGGCGACGATCGGCCGCATGGCCAGCACGATCTCGCACGACCTGCGGCATCCGCTGACGGCCGTCCTCGCCTACGCCGAGTTTCTCTCGGAGCGCAACCTCACCGACGCCCAGCGCAAGGATTTCTTCGAGGAGATCCAGCACGCGGTCAACCGCATGATGGACGAGATCAACTCGCTGCTCGGCTTCTCGAAGGAGCGCGAGCGCGTCGATCCCGTCTACGCCCGTGTCGGCACCGTCATCGACCGCGCCATCCGCACCGTCAAGGCGCTGCCCGACTACGAGTCGATCAGCATCACGCTGACCTCGGGCGAGGAATGCCTCGGCTGGTTCGACTCGGGCAAGCTCGAACGGGTCATGCTGAACCTGCTGTTCAATGCCGCCGAGGCGGTCGTCCCCGGCTCGGGGCGCGTCGAGGTGTCCTGCCGCACGACCGAAGCCGGCATCGAGATCCACGTGGCCGACAACGGCCCCGGCATTCCCGACGCGATCCGCGAGACGCTGTTCCAGCCTTTCGTCAGCCATGGCAAGGAAAAGGGCATCGGCCTCGGCCTGACGGTGGTCCAGAACATCATGCGCCAGCACCGCGGCGAGGTGTCGGTCGAGCGCACCGGGCCGGACGGCACGGTCTTCCGCCTGCTGTTCCCCTCCGCCGGCCAGCCGGCGTCCGTCGCTGGCACATCGCTGGCATGATGGCCGCGCGGGGTCCGCTGCGAGTCGCGCTCCGGTCGCGCTCAGCGTGGGAGTGTGCCGACTTTCCGGCAGGATCAGCCAACCATGACGCTTCTTCGCCGACTTTCCGGCATCGCCCTCTGTCTCGCCGCTTCCACTCCCGCGTCCGCACAACCCGCGTCCGAGCCGCTTTCGGCTCAGGTGCAGGACTTGCGGCAGGCGCTCGACGCCATGCAGGCGCAGGTCGCCGAAGCGCGGCGGGACGCCGACGCGCTGCGGCTGAAGCTGCAGGCGATGGAGGCGCAGATCGCCGCGCTGCGAGGAGCCGCCGCGCCCCCCGCGCCGCAGGATCCGCTGGCGCGGATCGACGCGATCGGGCAGGAGCAGGATCTGATTGCGGCCAAGGTCGACGATCACGAGCAGACCAAGGTCGCGAGCGGCTCCAAATATCGCGTTCGCCTGTCGGGACTCGTGCTGGTCAACGTCTTCGGCACGCACGGCTCGGTGGACAATCTCGATCTGCCGCTGGTCGCTCTGCCCTCCGCCACCACCAGCACGGGCGGCGCGTTCAGCGCCAGCGTCCGCCAGTCGTTCCTGAACCTCGAGGTCTTCGGCCCGAAACTCGGCGGCGCGAACACGCTGGGGGACGTCTCGTTCGACTTCTTCGGCGGGTTTCCCGTGACGACGCAGGGCGTGACCGAACCGCTCGTCCGCCTGCGCACCGCGCGCATCTCGCTCGACTGGAACCGCGCGACGCTGATGATGGGGCAGGACACGCCGTTCTTCTCGCTGTGCTTGCCGATCTCGCTCGTTTCGACGGCCTATTCGGCGCTGTCGTCGGCGGGCAACCTCTGGGTGTGGACGCCGGAGGTCCACGTGCAGCGCCG
>Ga0134125_10008060_pt1 | contig 11876 bp, 9 predicted proteins | sample KB31751_FD_96464 | JGI IMG/M metagenome (GOLD analysis project Ga0134125, IMG submission 96464) | Terrestrial soil microbial communities with excess Nitrogen fertilizer from Kellogg Biological Station, Michigan, USA - KB3-175-1 | ecosystem: Environmental > Terrestrial > Soil > Unclassified ... | reverse complement strand
TCGAGGATGATGGTGAAACGCAGATCCGGGAGCGGTTGGAAAAGAGCGATGACGCGCTCAGCCAGGGAGTGGCGTTTACCTTTGGCGTCCAGTGCCAGCGATACGACGCGTGCGCTCATGTGCAAGGTTTGCTGCTCCGCGCGGGAGGTACACCAGACAGGAGCGGCGCTTCAGATTGTACAATACGACCGAGGTTCCCATGCCCGTCATCTCCGTCAACTTCGCTGTCGATCTCCGGAACCGATATGGCGACCCGCAACCTGAGGATTTCGTTCACCGGTTTTCAGGAGATATTTGCGTGACCGATGCGGATCAGGATGAGGAGACAGTGATCGGAAAGATGGAGATCATTCTATTCGAAATCGCCGCTGGTGAACGAGCAGGCTTCGATCCGTTCACGATCGTCGATTCCTTCGACCACGAGTCTGCTCAGTATGGTGGGGAGATTTTTGATTTTGGCGGACGCGTAACCAAAAATGTGCAGCGGGTGTTCCCCGATTTGGAGGGCTTCATCGATCGTGTGCTTGTACTTGAAACGATGAAAATCGAGCCGGAATATCGGGGCCGAAACTATGGGCTCGCAGCAGCTTCTACTGCGATTGAGTTTTTCGGGCAAGACGCGCTCGTGGTGCTGAAGCCCTTTCCCCTGCAGTTTAGTGGTTGCGTGAAGGAAAGTAATGAGAACGAATTCAAGAGGGCTCGGAGGAAGTTAATAGCCTACTGGAAGAAGCTCGGAACTGTGAAGTTCGGTGATAACGGACACCTCGCTCGGTGTGGAGCGGACGACCTTCCCACGTTTCCCCACGAATTCGAGGACGAGGAATCTATCGCAACAGCCAACTAACAGGTACGAGGAAACTCGAATCCTAACGGACCGCGACGTTTTCGGCGTACGGCATGATCAACACCGGGTAGCGCGTGATCCGGTGCGCGATACGCTCATAAGGTCAAAAAACCCATATTGCCGCAATTCTTCATTGCCATAATTCTTCCGGCGAGTGCTTTGCTGCGCGGCATCCAGCCATCGCGGCAGCTTGATCCGCGGACGTTACGGCTGCTGGCGGAAGCTCGTTCGCCGCCTCTCAGACGAGGTCCGAGACCCCCTCTGAGACCCCCTTCTTTGGCAGGTTGGGTTTGCCAGGTAACGGCACCCAGCTACAACCTACTGGTTTCCGACGGTTTGGGGAAATGGTGTCACTTGAGGTCACACCGTGCACACTCTTCTCCAGCATTAAAAGTGCGATGCTCTACCAACTGAGCTACCGGCTCTCTGATGAAGGCTGAATCGAAACACGGCCTCTCGCCACGTCCCGAATGCTCAGATTAACACGCGGCCTTCCACAGCCCCGCTGCTATAATCGCAACGTCGGGCCGCATGCGGATGTGGCGAAATTGGCAGACGCGCCAGACTTAGGATCTGGTCCTCGAGAGAGGGTGGAGGTTCAAGTCCTCTCATCCGCACCACGCGCCGGCCACCCGCAGCACTTTATGCAGCGACAGATTTCTTCGGTGCGACAACTCGCGGCTTTGCCGGCCGATCCTTCGCCGGAAAGTGCTGTTTGAGCCAGTTCTGCAGGTTTTCTTTCTGCGATGCGTTGACCACCCGGTACCACCGAATCTCACCCGTATGGTCGTCATACTCAGCCATGACATACGCGCCGGTTGTCATCACGCTGATGATCCCGTCTTCTCTCAATCGCCCGCAATAAAAAGAGTCGTTAATTGTGTGACGGTCAATCATTTAACTCAATTATAGCAGACTAACGCCCTACCGGGCCCGCGCGAAATCGAGATAGCCCCGGCTCGGATCCGTACTAATCAACTTCACCCGTAGTTTATCGCCGACATCCAGTCCATGTGCTTGAACCAAAATGCCTTCCGCCGGCGGATCCGTCACCCGCACAAACGTTCCCTTCGGCGTCACTCCCGTCACCATCCCAGTGAACGTCTCGCCGATCCGCGGCCGCAGCGCCACCGCCGCAATCCGCTTCTGCATCGTCCGCTCCACCTTCCGCGCCGCGTTTTCCTTCGCCGTACAGTTCCTGGCGATCTCGTCCAGATCGCCATCCGAATACGGCGCCGCCTGCGTCGCAATCACCGCCTTGATCAGCCGCTGCGTCACCGTATCCGCATATCTGCGATTCGGCGCCGTCGAATGCGTGTAGTCGGAAGCCGCCAGCGCGAAATGACCCGGACTCTTTTCCCCGCCCTTCGCCAGCACGTATTCGCCCGGCCCCATCAGCTTCACCACCGCGAGCGACACGTCCGCATAATGATCCGAATCCGCCGCCCGCCGGCTCAACAGGAACCGGTTCAGCGCCCCCGAATCAGGCTCGGGCGGCAGTTTCTCCCCATACTGCGCCGCCAGTGACACAATTCGCTCCCATCGCGCCGGCGTCTTCACCACGCGCGCGATCGACGACACACCCGCGCCCGCCAGCGTCCGCGCCATCACGCCGTTCGCCGCCACCATGAAATTCTCAATCAGTTCCGTCGCCCGATTCTTCCGCCGCGCCTCAATCCGCGAAACGTGACCGTCATCCATCACCGTCTCCGCTTCCACGCGATCCAGACTCAACGCACCCATGCGATGCCGCTCTTCCGCCAGCAACTGCGCCGCTTCACCCTGCAGCTTCAGTTGCGCGCTCAGATCGTTCGAAGCCGCCACCTTCTTCGGCGCCTCGGCGCGTCCCTCCAGCCACGCCCCCACGCCGTGGTACGCCAATTGCGCCCGGTTCCGGACGAGTGCCCGATATACGCAGCCTTCCCCAACGGAGCCGTCCGCCGCCACTACAAACTCCGTGATAATAGCGAGCCGGTCTTCATTCTCATTGAGCGACGTCAGCCCGGTCGAAAGCTCCTCCGGCAGCATCGGAAACACCCGCACGCCGGTATAAACCGAAGTCGTCTCGACAGCCGCATGCCGATCGATCGGTGAGCTCGCGGGCACATCGTCATCCACGTCGGCAATCGCCACGCGCACCCGGATGCTGCCATCCACGCGCTCGGCCATTTCCGCCTGGTCCAGATCACGCGACGTATCGTTATCGATGGAAGACCACAGCAGCCCTCGCAGATCGCGGATATCGCCTTCCGCGCGCGGCAAAGCCTTCACCGTCAGCGCCCGCAACTGGCGCAGGGCCTCCGGTGGAAAGTCAGGATCGAAACCTTCATCGATCATCGTCTGCCGCGCCGCGGCAGCCAGATCGAATCCGTTGTGATTCATCAGTGGGTGGCAGCCAGATGAAACGCATCGAGGGGCAGATTGCCATCCGGTCCGAACGGCAATTCGTGCGCTTCCTCCAGAATCACCAGCCGCGGATTGGCTTCAATCTCCGCGCGCATGTTCTCACTCAGCCCCATCGGCGAAAGAGCCAGCGTGTTCGCGATCCAGCCGATCCGCACATCCTCGAAATTCGGCTTGCCCAGCGTCGGCACAATGCGCTCAATGCACTCGCGGTCAGTCGCGAAATGAATCGGCAGCTTGCCGCAGCGCGGCGTCGTCGCTGTCAGCACATTGAGCCAGGTCGCATTGTTGTCAATGGCCTGCGCCAGCCGGTCCGTGACAACTTCCGCCATTCCCACGCCCGATGCATTCCCGTAGCTCTGATCGCTCAGCCCGCGTACGAAAATCCGTTCCACATGCGGCAGCGGCCACGGATTGATTTCGCCATCCACGCCGCGATTGACGACTTTCGTGTCCATCCCCGCGCCGCTGAAAATCTTCCCCATCTCATCCACAATCAGCAGATCGAGATCGCACGGCAGCGTCGCCGCCCAGGTCTTCGAAAGCGCCAGCAGTTCCTCTTCCCTCTGTTCCATATCGGCCGAGTGCACCGCCGCCAGTTTCGCGGTGTTGTGGAACGCGTCTTCCAGGATCGCGAGGCCACCCAGAATCTTGCCCGACCCTCGAACCTGCCGCCCCACCGAACGAATCACGGCTTCGAGCCCCATGCGCCGCGCGTTCATGTGATAGTTCTTCGCGCCGGCCCATTTGCCCAGCCCGATCGCCATCATCTTGTAAAGACCGCTCTCGATCTTCCCCGCGAAATCGGTGTGCTGCTTCACGCGCCCGCACAGAAACACGCCGCCCGCTTCCGAAGCATGCTTATCCAGAAACACTTCGATGCCTTCGGGCGTTTTCCCCAGACTGATCACATCGAGCGAGCTGCGCAGCTCGCATCCCATCGTCTCCGGCGTGATCCCGTAGTGCGCCAGAACATCGGTCTGGCCTTCCGCCGTCGCGGCGCCATGGCTTCCCATCGCCGGAAAAATGAACGGAACAAACCCGCGCGATTTCCAGTAATCCACCACCGCGCGGGCAATGATGTTGATGTTGCTGATCCCGCGGCTTCCCACACCAATCGCTACCGTGGATCCGGGGGCAAGTCCCGCGCCGAAATTTGCCGCGCTCAATTCGCGCTGCACTTCACCGGGAACGTCTTTGAGTCGCCGGTCTTCGAACTTCTGACCGACAAGAAGCATGCGAGGGAGGTTCACAGCCACGAATTATATCGCGCGCGGCTTTGCTCTCTTACCCCGCGCCCCTACGATTCCTGCTCCTGCCACTGCTCCGCAAGAATGCGGGAATACTCTTCAGAAGCAAAGACCCGGAAGTCGAACGAATGTCCTTCCACCGGCTGATAAGGCTTCATCTGCTGGAAGCACACATAGGAGTAATCCGCGAACCGGTGATAGCTCTCCAGAAACATCGGCGAAAGCGTCCCGATATCGGGCGGTTCCTCGAACAAACACCGAATCCCGATCGCACGCGAAAACACCGCGCGCCGGTCCGAAACGCCCCATTCCTCCAGCTTCTGCTTCACCGCCTCCGGAGGCGAATCGACAATCAGCGCCGAAAAGAACTGCGCATTCGTCTTCACGCTGACGTCGCCCGAACGGCTTAACTGATCCAGACACTGGTCGATCCAGCGGAAAACGTCCTTCCCCAGGAACAGCAGCATACGGATTTCCTGATACCGCCCCAGCAGCACGCGCTCCTGGATTTCCGCGTAACGGGGATTCGAAATCGCGGCTTCCTGCAGATCTTTCGCCGCGCGCGAGCCTTCCAGTAACTGCTCGGTCCCTGGCGTTGCCCCAAACGGATGCAGAATCAGGTGCGGCAACGCAATGACGGACCCTTGAGCCTGAGGAGTGCTTGACACAGTTATGTTGTCATTATCGGCCATCCCGATAAAAATTCTACTCAAGGTTTTGTCAGTGCCGTTCGGGAAATTTCACCTTAGCCGAACCTTTTCAATCTCAATTGGAGGGGCGGACGCCTTCGTCCGCGCCGGGCACCCCATCCCGGCTTTTCAATCCGTGAACGGCGCCGCCAATAACCGCCTCATCGCTCTTCACGCGCACAAACACCGGGCGATCGTTCTCCGTCTCCAGCTTCCCCACCATGCCCGACACCAGCTTCAACACGTTCACCGCCGCCGGCGCGTCAATCTTATCCCACGTATCGCTCGGACGGTGATAGTCCCCATGCAGACCGGAGAAGAAAAACAGCACCGGCACCTGCCGCGCCGTGAACGACGTATGGTCACTTGACCCGTAGCCGCTCTCCGAATAATCCACCCGGAAATCCGTCTTCGCCACCAGTTCATCCAGATCCGCCCGGAAACTCGTGCCTGTCGCCGCGCCCCCGATATACAACTTTCCCTCGCGCACGCGCCCAATCATGTCCATGTTGAGCATCGCCACTGCATCGTCCAGCGGCAGCAGCGGATGATTCGCGTAATACCCCGAACCCAGCAACCCCAGCTCTTCTCCCGCGTACGCCATGAACAGCAGCCCACGTTTCGGCTTCTGTCCGCGGTAGACCCTCGAGAAATACCGTGCCAGTTCGATAACACCCGCCGTGCCCGACGCATTATCGTCCGCCCCCGGATGCACCCTGCCCGTCAGCAACGGCGCCATCGAATACTGCCCGCCCAACCCCAGATGATCGTAATGCGCGCCCACAATCACGTACTCCGGCGTCTCGCCCGGCAGATACGCAATGACGTTGTGGACCGTCCTGACCGCCCGCTCCACTTCCACGTCCTCGCGAATCTCCATACCCGGCAGCGCGAATGAACGTGGCTTCAGATCCTTGTCGATCGCCTCTTCGGTGGCCAGCAAATCGTGCCCCGCATCCCGCACCCATTCATTCACCACCGCTTCCCGCATCTGCACGAACGGAATCCCCGCATCCGCCGGACCGCTCTCGCCCCCAAACGGATCGATCTCGTCCTTCGCGTTTTTGTGATTCACGCGATCCAGCACCAGAATCACGCCGCGCGCACCGTGCTGCCGCGCAGTCTCGGCCTTGCTGTAGATCTCGGAATGATCGGTGTAAACCTTGCCTTCGAAAATACTCTTCGCGTCGAACTCCTGCGGTTCGTGCGCCAGCACAATTACAAACTTGCCGCGCACATCCAGCCCGGCATAGTCGTCGTAGTCGTATTCGGGAGCGGTGATCCCGTACCCCGCAAACACCGCCGCCCCGGATGCCTTCGCGCTGCCCGAAAAATTGCTCGGTACGAAGTCTTTATCCGGCTGCAGCGATTCCAGTTCGCCGTTCCACGTGGCTTCGAGCTTGTTGTTCCGCCCCAGTTTTGCGCTGGCCGTAATTTCGAACGGCTGCAGATAGCTGCTGTCCACCGGCTTCAGCCCATCCGCGCGAAATTGCTCTTCGATGTACTTCGCCGCCTTCTCCAGCTCCGGAGATCCATCCGCGCGCCCGCGCATCTCGGGCGAAGCCAGAAATTTGATGTCATCCAGGTAGCGCGCGCTATCGAACCGCGGCGGCTCCGTCGCGAGCGCGACGCCCGCAATCGCCGCCAGCAGCGCGGCGCGCCGGATCTTCACTTCGATGGCGCTTTCGCGTCCGCCGGAGCCATCCCCGGCAGCGCCAGTTGCACGCTGCAGCAATCCGACGGTTTCGCATGCGCCTTCGCCCACACGATCTCGTGCGCCACCACCATCTTCAGATCGTCCAGCGCGATCGCCCCCACCATCCGCCGGCCATTGATGAAGAATGTGGGCGTCGCGGTCAGCTTCAGCGCGTCGCCAATTGCCTCGCTCCGATCCACCTCCGTCCGCGGCTCCGGAGCCACCGCGCACGCCGCCAGCTTCGCCGTATCCAGATTGGGATCCGTCTTCGCGTATTCGAGCGCTTTGTCCTTCAGATTGTCCGGCGTAATCTCGCTCTGGTGCGCGAAGATCCAGTCGTGATATCCCCAGAACGACCCGTTGTTCTGGTTATAAATGCAGCGCCCCAGCACCGCCGCGCCGCGCGCGAACGGATGAATCGGCCCCAGCGGATAATCCATGTAGTAAAGCTGAATCTGCCCTGGAAACGCCTCCATCAGATCCTTCCGCACTACGTTCGCTTCCTGCTTGCAATACGGACACTGGAAATCGGCGAACTCCACAATCGTCACCGGCGCGCCCGGCGTGCCGAGAAATGGCTGATCGTCCGTCTTCAGCAGATCGATATCCGCCTGAAACGGATTTTTCGTGGTGTCCAGAATGTCGCCGCGAATCACCGTCTTGCTGTCGGCCGACACGTAGAACTCTTCATCGCGCGACTTGTCGCCCAGCTTCCCGTGCACCGTGATGCGATAAAACCCAGCCATCGGCGCGGGCCCCGGATCGCTGATCGTCACGTCCACGCTCGGCGGCCACATCAGCAGATGACGGAAATACGCATCCAGTCCAACCTTGTCCAGGTTCGGCGCGGCCGCCTGCGCCAAAAGCACAAACGCCGCCGACAGCCCCACCATCCAGCTCTTCCACATGAAAAAAACTCCCCGTGTCCGCGCGTCCTACATCACCGGGCCAATGCGCCACGGCACAAATTCGCGATGCCCCAGAATCTCCGCCTTCGTCTTCTCACCCGAAGCAACGCGCAGCAGCATATCGAAAATCTCTTTGCCCACGCGCTCCACCGTCGATTCGCCATCCGCGATCACGCCGGCGTTGATATCCATATTGTCTTTCATCCGCCGCCCGGTTGCCGTGTTCGTGGAAATCTTCAGTACCGGCACCGTCGGGAAGCCAATCGCGCTTCCACGGCCCGTCGTGAACGCAATCAGATTGCAGCCCCCGGCCGCCAATCCCGTGAGCGATACCGGATCGTACCCCGGCGTATTCATGAAAACGAACCCAGGCGCGACCACCGCTTCCGCGTAGTCCACCGCATCGTTGAGCTGCGAAGTCCCCGCCTTCGCCACCGCGCCCAGCGATTTCTCGAGGATGTTCGTCAACCCGCCTTCCTTATTTCCCGGCGAGGGATTATCGTCAAAACTCCCTCCGAACCGGTTGAGGTATGTCTTGTAACCCTTGATAAAACCGAGGAGTCTCTCCGCCACTTCCCGATTCCGCGCGCGCCGCACCAGCAGATGCTCCGCGCCGAAAATCTCCGTCGTCTCCGCCAGCACAGCCGACGCGCCCACCTCCGCTAACAAGTCCGACGCCACCCCCAGTGCCGGGTTAGCGGTAATGCCGGAAAAAGAATCCGACCCGCCGCAATTCAGCCCTACCTTCAGCTTCCAGGCCGGAACCTCGACGCGCTTTTCGCCGCTGCACTCCTCCATCATCTGGCGAATATGCCGCCGCGCCGCTTCCACCGCCCCCATCGTCCCGCCGCTTTCCTGCAGCGTCAGCCCGATAAGCCGGCTCGACCGCGGAGCCGAATCTCCCAGATAATGCGAGATCTGATTGGTCTCACACCCGAGCCCCAGAATAATCGCCGCCGCCACGTTCGGATGCGCCAGCGTTCCCGCCAGCGTACGCCGCAGCTGGATCGTATCCGGGCCGATCGACATCGCGCAGCCTTCGCCATGCGGAAACGCCACCACGCCATCGATGTTTCCGGGCAGGGTCTCCCCCCGGAAAGACTCGGCGATCTTCTCCGCCGTGTGCGCCGCGCAATTACTCGCCGCCACCACCGCCACGTAGTTCCTCGTCCCCACGCGCCCGTCTTCCCTCAAATAACCCATAAAGGAAGGCCCGCTGGCGGGCGGCGCCGGAATCGCTGAATCGCCCTCCGGAAACTCGTAAGCAAATTCGAGCTCTTCGAACCCAAGATTATGAGTATGAATGTGTTCGCCGATCGCGATGTCCCGCTTCGCGCGTCCGATCCGCTGCCCGTAGCGGATCACATTTTCACCCGCCCGGATTGCCTTCAGGGCCACCTTGTGCCCGGGCGCAATATTGTCCTTTGAGGTAAACTCCTGGCCCCCGACCCGCACTTCGGTCCCGACCGAGAGCGGCACCCGCACCACCGCGACGTTGTCGCTCGGGTGTAACCGGACCACGACATTTTCCGCGGATGGCGCGGGATGAATTCCAAGAAGTGTGCTCATCGCGACACCCGCGGAGTCTTAAAATACAGATTTCGGAAGGATGGCATAAAATTGGTTGCGAATCGAATCGGTGGAACGTCTAACCACGTAGACACAGCGCTATTATAATGGTTAAGCGCCCGCTCTGGAGGCGGAAGCGGGGTTCCGTAGTCAAGTGACGGATAACATTGACGTTTAATTACTTGGCAGCGGACGCTCCCGCAGCGTAAGGTGTAACTTAGGCGGGTTTACCCTCGTCGATAGTTCTGTTGTACGTATCGGGACGAACAATACGTGGTAAGCCGTTTGTTTCCAGGGGGTGTGTGCTGGACTCCCAAAAATGGAACAGTGGCGTGGCGCGATTCGTCATATCAACAAAGTCATATTGAGGCTCGAGTAAATTCGAATGGCTGAATCTCAAAAGCATCACAACCGTTATGACGCCGATCTCGCTGCGCACGACGCTCAGGGCAATGTGAAGCTCTCGCTCGATGCCGAAGACCATCTCGGTCGTCTGCTCGCTCCTGACACAGACGTCCCCTGGTACAAGTCGATCATTGAGAACTTCAGGGATCTGTTCAATAAGGAAGAGCTTCCTCCTCTTGAGCTGACTTCGAAACCCGTCGCGGTAAAAGACATCTGGGGACAGGGAACGAATCCGAAGCGCGTGGCCGCATCGGTTGTGATTCACGGAGCCGTATTTGCCGCGCTGATCCTGCTCGGCACCAATAAACAGGTGCAGAAGATCGTCAAGAATGTGGTGCTGATCGCTCCTCCGCCTCCGCCCACCAAGACCGTCGAAGTCAAGAAGGCTGCCGGCGGCGGACAGCGCTCGCCGCTTCCCGCGCTCAAAGCTCAACTGCCGAAACCGGCCCCGCGCCAGTTCACGCCTCCCCTCGTCACCATTGAACATCCCGCTCTGACCATGGATCCCTCGCTGGTCGCCGCGCCCGACGCCTGGGCTGCCCCCACCGGCGCGATCGGCAATCCGCTCGGCGCCATCGGCGGCGGCGGCGGACTCGGCAGCGGCGGCGGCATCGGTAATGGCCGCGGCACCGGTATCGGCAATGGCACCGGAGCCGGGGTCGGCGGTGCCGGCGTCTTCTCGGTCGGCAACGGAACAACCGCACCGGAGCTCGTCAGCAAAGTCGAACCGGAATATTCCGAAGAAGCCCGCAAGGCGAAGTACAGCGGCTCCGTCCTGCTGTCGATCATCGTCAATACGGATGGCAAGGCCGAAGACATCAGAGTCGTGAAGAGCCTCGGCATGGGCCTCGATGAAAAAGCCATCGAAGCCGTTCAGAAGTGGCGCTTCCGCCCTGGCAAGAACAAGGGCGTGCCCGTGAAGGTCAAGGCCCAGATCGAAGTCAACTTCCGGCTGTTGTGAGTCCCGTCGAAGGGAGCAGCGCACCGTGCACCACCCAACGCTTCTTCGTTGGCCTGCTCTGGCGGCACTGGCTACCGTCGTTATCTGGCTGATCGCCCGGAACCGGGACCGTCACTGAGTCCCCTCAAGACTGGTACAATAGGACTACTGTACCGCCCGTTTCTCTCCGAGACGGGCGGTTTTTCTTTCTCCTTTACATTATGCCAGCCAATCGCCTAAAGCACGAAAAAAGTCCCTATCTCCGGCAGCACGCCAACAATCCAGTCGACTGGTACCCCTGGGGTGAAGAAGCGTTCGAAAAAGCCCGCCGCGAAGATAAGCCCATCTTCCTCTCCATCGGCTATTCCACCTGCCACTGGTGCCACGTGATGGAGCGGGAATCGTTCGAATCGGAATCCACCGCCGCGCTGCTCAACCAGTACTTCGTCGCCGTCAAAGTCGATCGCGAAGAGCGCCCCGATATCGACCGCATCTACATGAACTACGTCCAGGCCATCACCGGCGGTGGTGGCTGGCCGATGTCCGTCTGGCTCACCCCCGATCTCCATCCATTCGTCGGCGGTACCTACTATCCGCCGGACAGTCGCTACGGACGCCCCGGCTTCCCCGACATCCTTCAGAACATCGCCAGCGCCTGGCGTGAAGACCGCGCGAAGATCATCGAATCGAGCGCGCGGGTGATGGAAGATCTGCGCCGGCACTCCGCCATGCCCGCCGGCGGCTCGGGCGAGGTCGACCAGACCATCCTCGAGAGCGCTTTCAACTACTTCCGCCGTAGCTTCGATTCGCGCCGCGGCGGCTTCGGCGGACCGCCCAAATTCCCCCGTCCTTCCGTCCACAACTTCCTGCTGCGCTACTGGAAGCGCACCGGCAACGAGGAAGCGCTCGATATGGTTGCCGCAACTCTCGTCGCCATGGAAAGCGGCGGCATGAACGATCAGCTCGGCGGCGGCTTCCATCGCTACTCGGTCGACGAATACTGGTTCGTTCCGCATTTCGAAAAAATGCTTTACGACCAGGCTCAGCTCTCCAGTTCGTATCTCGACGTCTTCCAGATCACCGGTAACGAAACGTTCTCGTTCGCCGCGCGCCGCACGATTGATTACGTTCTGCGTGAAATGACTTCGCCCGAGGGGGCCTTCTGGTCCGCC
>Ga0134125_10008059_pt1 | contig 11877 bp, 9 predicted proteins | sample KB31751_FD_96464 | JGI IMG/M metagenome (GOLD analysis project Ga0134125, IMG submission 96464) | Terrestrial soil microbial communities with excess Nitrogen fertilizer from Kellogg Biological Station, Michigan, USA - KB3-175-1 | ecosystem: Environmental > Terrestrial > Soil > Unclassified ... | reverse complement strand
CCACGATGCCGCCGACGGCGACGACCGCCACGACGGCGAGCACGATCGCCATCGTCATCTTGACGACGAACTGCAGCATATCGGTGACGAGTACCGACCAGAGGCCGCCGATCGTGACGTAGAGCGCGGTCAGTACGAGACAGATGTAGAGCGCGGGCATCGTCGGCACGTGCAGCGTGAGGGAGAGAACTTTCACCATCGCGAGGTTGACCCAGCCCATGATGATCGTGTTGACGAGTAAGCCTTGGTAGACGGCGCGGACTCCGCGTAGCGCCGCGGCGGGTTTGCCGGAATAGCGCAGCTCGATGAACTCGACGTCCGTCAGGACTCCCGAGCGCCGCCAGAGCGCCGCAAAGAAGAAGACGGTGAGGATTCCGCTCATCACCATGTTCCACCACAACCAGTTGCCCGCGATCCCGTTCTTGGTCACCATCTCGCTCACCGCGAGCGGCGTATCGGCGCCGAACGTCGTCGCGACCATCGAGGTGCCGGCGAGCCACCATGGGACGTTGCGGCCCGAGAGAAAGTACTCCGAAAGGCTCGTTCCGCCGCGCCGCGAGTAGTAGAGACCGATGCCGAGGTTGAGGACGAAGAACGCGACGATGACCGCGACGTCGAGCGGGCCGAGCTTCATGGGCCGCCGTTCCACGACGAGGACGGTGCCTCATCCCTCGCAAACGGCGTAGCGTGCGGGCGTTGCCGTTCTCGATAGCCGTTGCTTTCTTCGTTGTGCCGAGCATCGTGGCTGCGCCGGGCATCGCGCACGCGGCGGCCTTACCGGGACTCGTCCCGGAGCCGCGTACCGTTCGCGCGATCGACTGCGCCTCCGCCGTCTCGCTGTCGCACCCGCTCCGCGTTGCGACGTCGATCGACGCGGGCGGTTACGAAGAAATCCGCGATCGTTGGAAAGCGCTCGGCATTCCGCTCCCCTCGCCGGCGGGCTCGGGCATCGCGCTGCGCATCAGGCACACCGGCGGACCCGAACGATACACGTTGCGCATCGACGACGGCGGGGTCGTCGTCGAGGCGAACGGCGCGGAGGGCGAATTCGATGCGCTCGTCACCTTGGCGCAGCTGGCGCAACGCGGTCCAAGCGGGTGGACGTTGCCGTGCGTCACGATCGACGACGCTCCCGCGATGCGCTGGCGCATCGTCTCCGACGACGTCTCGCGCGGACCGCTCCCCACGATGCGCTATTTCAAGGAGCGGATTCGCAGCCTCGCAGCTTTCAAGGTCAACGGATACTCGCCGTACATGGAGCATGTCTTCGCCGATCCGCGCAGTCCGTTCGTCGCGCCGCCCGATCCGCTCACGGGCCGGCAGCTCCGAGAGCTCGACGCGTACGCGCGGCGCTTCCACGTCGCGCTGATCCCGGAACAGCAGACCTTCGCGCACATGCACGAAACGCTCGAGTGGGAGCGTTTCGCGCCGCTGGCCGAATTGCCGCACGGTTACCTCCTCGCGCCGGAGGGTCCCGGTCGCGTCGCGTACTTGCGGCCTCTGATCGAGGCGGAGTTGCGCGCCGTTCCCGGCGCGCCGTTCTTTCACGTCGGCAGCGACGAGCCGCTCGACCTCGGACGCGGCAAGAGCGCGGCGCTCGTCGAGCGGCAAGGCCGCGGTACGGTGACCGCCGCCGCGATCGCGCAGATCGCGGCGCTGATCTCCGCCGCCGGCGTCCGGCCGATGATTTGGGACGACGCAATTCAACAAGACCCGGCGATGCTGGCGCGGCTCTCGAAAGCCGTCGCGATCGTGAGCTTTCACTACGGCGTCGAGGCGACGTACCGCCCCTACCTCGACCGGATCGCGAACGCCGGCTTCGAACAATTCGCGTCGCCGGGCGCCTGGAACTGGAACGAGATCTATCCCGACATCGATACCGCTTTCGCGAGCTCGGCGCGTTTCATCGCCGACGCCAAGCGGACGCCCCGAATGCTCGGCGTCTTCGAGACCGTTTGGCACGACGACGGCGAGTCGCTTTTCGAGGCGAGCTGGTATCCCGTGGTCTTCGCAATCGCCTCGGCTTGGCAGAGCGCGCCGGTCGACGAAGCCTCGTTCGGGAACGACTTCGCGCGCGCGTTCTTCGGCAGCAGCGATCCGCGTTTCGGCCGGGATCTCACCGCGTTGGCGGCGATCCGCACGATGCTGCGCAGCGAGCCCGAAAGCGATCCAGGCGACTATCTCTTTTGGGCGGACCCGTTCGACCGGCGGATCTCCGACCGCGTCGCGCACGCCGATTTGCGGACGCTGCGGCTGCGCGCCGAGACGGTGATGACGCACCTCATGAAGCAGACGCCGCCGCTTCATGCGAATGCAGCTCGCGTGATGCTCTTGGCAGCGCGGCGCTACGACGCGCTGGCCCGGCACGTCCAAATCGCCTCCGAGGCGCGCGCGTACTACGACGACGCCCGCGCGCACGCCGGCGGCAAAGAAGACGGCATCGTCTATCGCGGCCTCAACGTCGCAAAATACCTCTGCTGGGAGCTGCGCGACGAGATGCTTGCGATCGCGCCCCTTTACGCCGCCGCGTGGCGTTACGAGGACCGCCCGTACGCGTTGCCTCGCGTCATCGAGCGCTATCACGCCGCGGCGCAGCGCGCCATCGGCCGCGCCGATCGCATCAACACGATCGAGCGCGAGGATTATCTGCGGGATCGCACGCTGCCGTCGTTCGACGACGCGGTCGGAAGCAGCCGATGATCGCAGGTCTTGCGATCGTCGCGGCTTTTGCGGCGTGCGCGGCGCTCATGATCGCGCGCGTCTTGCCGGCTCTGCTCGCGGTACCGCTGCTCGCGCTGCTGATGGGCGTCATCGCCGGATCCGGCACGAGCGGCCTCGTAACGATCGTCACCGAGGGCTCCGTCGCGCTCGCCGCGGTCTACGCGACCGTCATCTTCGGCGCGATGCTCGGACGGGTCACGATGGAGACTGGGATCGCCGAGACCATCGTCAACTACGCGGCCGAGTTCGGCGGGGATCGCCCGATGCTGTTGGCGCTCGTCTTGTGCGGAGCGGTCGCCCTCCTCTTCACCTCGTTGACCGGACTGGGCGCGATCATCATGATCGGCTCTATCGTCCTGCCGATCATGATGACGACCGGCGTGCCTCGAACGACGGCTGCGACGCTGTTCTTGCTCGCGTTCGCGCTGGGCTTCATTTTCAACATCGCGCAGTGGACGTTCTATACGAAGCTCTTCGGCGTCGAGCAAGGTGCGATGCAAGGCTTCGCTGCCGTGCTCTGCGTCATCCAAATCGCGGCCATCGCGGTCTTCGCCGTGGTGCGCTCGCGCGTGACGCGCGACTATGCGACGTGGGCCGTCGCCGCCGAAGAGCCTCCGCGCCCGAAGGTCCCCGTTTGGGCGCTCCTGACGCCCGTCTTGCCGCTGGGCCTCTACGTCTTCGCGCACGTCAACGCGCTCGTCGCCTTCGTGCTCTCATCGCTCTACGGCGTCGTCGCGACGCAGCCGCGCCGCTCGGTCAAGATCCTCGTTGCCTCCGCGATTCGCGGCGTCGAAGACGTCGCCCCGGCGGTTCTCTTGATGTTGGGAATCGGGATGCTGCTCGCGGCGGCGAAGCTGCCCGCCGTCCAAGCCGCGCTCTCGGCGGTCGTCGAGCCGCTGGCGCCGCACTCGCCGCTCGCGTACGTGATCACGTTCGGCGTCCTCAGCCCGCTCGCACTCTATCGCGGACCGCTCAATCCGTTCGGCGTCGGCATCGGCGTCTACGCGGTCCTCGCGACCTTGCACGTCATGCCGCCGGTCGCGCTCGTCGCCGCGGTGATGGCCGTCGTCCAGGTGCAGAACGTCTGCGATCCGACGAACACGCAAAACGTGTGGGTAGCGAATTACACCGGGGTTCGCGTCGATCAGATTCTCCGGTTGACGTTGCCGTATCAAACCGCGGTCGCGACGTTCGCGTGCGTCGCGTTCACCTTGATGATCCCCGCAAGTGCCGCGGAAGTCGCCGGAGCCGGCCTGTACGCGCCGGCCGCGGCCGCGAACGTCGTCGGCGTCGGCAGCGACGGGAGCGCCGCCGCGGCCGTTGCCGCGCTGGCCGTGCGCCGGGATCTCAACGGGACGACGCTGCGGCCGGTCGCGGCGCAGGACGATGCGATCTCGTCGGATTGCTCGCGCAAACCCTACGCGGCGTACGTGCGCCTTGCGGCGGACAGCGCGCAGACGGTCCGGGGGACGATCGTCGACGTGGGGATCGAGCTGCTCGACTGCGCCGGCTGGCACGTCGACCAATGGTGGGAGCAGCGCATCGTGCCGAGACTCGACAACGCGACGCTCCAGCAGATGGGCTCCGCCGCCCTCGGGCGGATGTGGACGTGGTCGTACATGAACCCCGACCTCGCGCAGGCGCTCTTCAACCGCGGGCTCGCATTCATCCCGGGCCGCAGTGCGCCCGCCTACTTCTATACGCTGTTCAAAACCGACGACGGAAACATGCGCGCGTGGGTGCGCCCCGGGGGGCCGGCGTACGTCGCCGGAATGCGCACGAACGACATCGTCTGGCGTATCGACGGCAAATGGTGGTGGGAATACGGGACGTACCAGAGCCAGATCAAAGCCTACGACGGACGGCCGCACATCTTCGCGCTGGCGCGCGGACGGAGGGACCTGACCGTGACGCTCGGGGAGCCGTTGCGCTGATGATCGATTGGGTGCGCGGCGAGCAAGGGCGGTTCGTCGAGGAGTTGCGCGCTTTGGTGGCGATCCCGTCGATCTCGGCCGATCCGGCGCACCGGCCTGACGTTCGCCGCTGCGCGGAGGCGACCGCGCAACGGATGGCGGCGGCCGGCATGCCCGAAACCGCGATCTTGGAGACCGGCGGCAATCCGGTCGCATACGGTGCGTGGCTCGGGGCGCCGGGCAAGCCGACGGTCTTGATCTACGGCCACTACGACGTGCAACCGGTCGATCCGCTCGAGCTGTGGACGTCGCCGCCGTTCGACGCGCAGGTTCGTGACGGAAAGATCTACGGACGCGGAACCGTCGACGATAAGGGGCAAGTCCTGATGCACGTCGCGGCGATCGAGGCACACCTGCGTCATCGCGGTACGCTTCCGCTCAACGTGAAGGTCGTCGTCGAAGGCGAAGAAGAGATCGGTTCGCCGAGCTTCGAGGCGTTTCTCGCGCGCGAGCGCGAACGGCTGGCATGCGACGTCGTCGTGGTTTCCGACACGGCGGTGTTCGCGGAGGACGTTCCGTCGCTCACCGTCTCGCTGCGAGGGCTCGTGCATTGGGAAGTCACGGTGCACGGGCCGTCGTACGATTTGCACTCGGGTTACTACGGCGGTGCGGTCCGCAATCCGATCGAGGCGCTCGCGCGCATGATCGGCCGGTTGAAGGACGAGCGCGGCCGCGTCTCGGTCCCGGGTTTCTACGAAGGCGTCCCCGACGTCACGCCGCAGCAGCGCGCCGAGATGGAAGCCTTGCCGTTCGAAGGCGCGCGCGAAGCTCGCGCGGTCGGCGTCGACGAGTTCACCGGCGGGGAGCTCGATCGTTCGCCGCTCGAGCGGATGTGGCTGCGTCCCACGCTCGAGCTCAACGGCATGTGGGGCGGCTACCAGGGCCCCGGCTCCAAGACGATCGTGCCGAGCTGGGCCAAGGCGAAGATCTCGGCACGGCTCGTCGGCGATCAGGACCCCGCGCACGTCAAGCGAGTCGTCGCGGAGTTCCTGACGACGATAGCTCCGAGCGGCGTGCGCGTCGAGATCCAGAGCTCCGGCGACGTGCGCGGGGTCTCGACCTCGCGCGATCATCCGGCGGTCCTTGCCGCCGCGCGCGCGATGGAGCGAGGCTTCGGCAAGCCGCCCGTCTTCATCGGGATCGGCGGGACGATCGGCCCGGTGACGAGCTTCGATCGCATCCTGCATCTGCCGCAGGTGCTCATCGGCGTCGGCCTCCCCGACGACGCCATCCACGCGCCGAACGAGAAGTTCACGCTTTCGCAGTTCTTCGGCGGGATCGAGACGATGGTCCATCTCTACGACGAGCTCGCCGCGGCGTTGTGAACGCTCTCAGGGTCGGCATCGACGTGGGGGGTACGTTCACGGACGTCGTCGCGGTCGATGCGGCGACGCGCGTCGTCGTGGCGCGCGTGAAGGTTCCGACGACGCACGACGCGGCGCAAGGCGTCGCCGCCGGGATCGTCGAGGGCGTGCAGCGCCTCCTGAGCGCGCCCGGCGTCGACGCGGACGCGATCGCGTTCATCGCGCATTCGACGACGCAAGCGACGAACGCGCTGCTCGAAGGGGATCTCGCGTCGGTCGGGGTGTTGATGATCGCCGACGGCCCGTTTGCGGGCCTGCTGCGGCGCGCCATGCGCTTTGCGCCGATCGCGCTCGGCTCCGGCAACGCGTTTGCGCCGCGCTTTTTCGGCGTTTGCGGTGACGGCGACGCCGCTTTGGACGCCTGCGAACACGAAAAGGTCGACGCGGTCGCGGCGAGCGCGGCGTTCGCCGTCGACCGGCCGGAGCAAGAAGAAACGCTCGTCGCGCGAGCGCGCGAGCGCGGCGTTGCCGCGACGAGCGGCCACGAAGTCAGCTCCATGTACGGACTGCGCGCGCGGACGCGAACAGCCGCGCTCAACGCGGCCATCCTGCCCAGGATGCTGCGCACCGCCCGGATGACGTCGCAAGCAGTCGCCGACGCGCGCATCACCGCACCGCTCATGATCATGCGCAGCGACGGCGGAGTGATGGACGTCCGCGAGGTGGAGCGCCGCCCGATCTTGACGCTGCTGTCCGGTCCCGCGGCGGGCGTGGCCGGCGCGCTGCTGCACGAGAACGTCACCGACGGTATCTTCATCGAGGTGGGCGGGACCAGCGCCGATTGTTCCGTGATCCGCAACGGGACGCCGCAAATGCGGCCGGCGAGGATCGGCGGATACCGGACCATGCTGCGGACGGTCGACGTGCGGACCATCGGGATCGCGGGCGGGAGCCTCGTCGCGCTCGCCGGGAGCACGATCCGCGACGTCGGACCTCGCTCGGCGCATATCGCGGGGTTCGGGTACGCGAGCTTCACGAAACCCGGCGATCTGGACGGCGCGCGATGGGAGCCGCACGACGGGTACGCCGCCCTCGTCACGACGTCGGGCGGGCGAATCGCGCTGACGCCGACGTGCGCCGCCAATCTTTTGGGCTTCGTCCCCGCCGGCGCGTTCGCGCTCGGGAATGCGGAGAGCGTCGCGAAAGCCTTCGAAATCGCCGGGGCGGCGCTGAACGCGCAGCCGGCGGCGGTCGCGCGGAACGTTCTCGAGCTCGCGACCGCGAAATTGCGCGCGACGATCGACGAGCTCATCGGCGATTACGCTCTCGAGCGTGCGACGGTCGTCATCGTCGGGGGCGGAGGCGGTGCGGCGGCGCTGGTTCCTTACGCCGCGCAGCGGCTGGGGTTTGCTCACCGGCTCGCGCGCGATGCGGAGGTCATCTCACCGCTCGGCGTCGCGCTCGCGCTCGTCCGCGACGTCGTCGAACGGATCGTCGTCGATCCGACGCCGGCCGACGTCGTCAAAGTTCGCCGCGAGGCGCGCGAAGCGGCGATCGTCGCCGGCGCCGATCCCGAACGCGTCGAGGTCGCCGTCGAGCTCGATCCCCGGCACAATCTGATTCGCGCGACCGCGTCGGGCGCGACCGCACTGGTCGAGGGATCCGCGCGGACGGTCGCTTCGCCGCTCGAGCGCAGCGCCGCGGCTGCCCATCAGCTCCTGGTCGAGCCGGGAGCAGTGACGCCCGCAGGCTCGGCAGGAACGATGAGCATCTATCGCGTTGCCAAGCCCGTCGGCCGGCGCGCGCGATCGTACGTCTGCGTCGTCGACGACCGCGCGGTCGCGCGCTTGATCCTACCCGACGCCGAAATCATCGCAACGACCGCGAGCGAGTGCGACGCGACGCTCGCGCGCGCGATCGAGTCCGCGACGGCGTTCGGCGACGTCGGACGGGTGCTACCCGACGTGTTCCTGATCTACAACGCGCGCATCGCGGAGCTACGCGGCCTGACGACCGGCGAACACGCGGTTGCGTTGGCGCGCGAAGAGCTCGCCGGGCTGGCACCGGCAACGCAACTCGGCATCATTTTGAGCGCGGCGGCTGCGTGAGGTCGAAGATCGTCACGTCGTTGAAATCGGTCGACATCCACGCGCGTATGAACACTTCGCGCTGGGCCCGGCCCACGAGTTCGGCGCCCTCGTAGGCCAAGAGCGTGTCGTGCCCGGGGACGATCAGGTTTTCCGGATCGGCCTGCGCGAACGCGCGAATCCGGTCGATCGCGACTTGGCTGCGGGCCATGTCGTAGGTCATGTCGACGGTCCGGCTGGCGAGCTCCGCTCTGTTCTTGACGGAGTCGCCGGTGAAGATCACCTCGCCGCGCGTTCCCTTGGCTCGATAGCCGAGATGTCCCGGCGTGTGACCGGAGGCATCGAACGCGACGATGCCGGGCAGCACTTCGTCACCCGCTGCGATCGTCTCGACGCGTTGATTTTTCAGCATGACCGCGATGTGCAGCTCCGGGGTTGCCTCGGTCCCCGGCTCCAAGGCCGCGGCCCACTCCAAATCGATCTTCGAGACGTAGACGCGCGCGTTCGGAAAGAACGGGTAGTTGATGCAATGATCGTAGTGCGGATGCGTCACGAGGACGTCGGTGACGTCCTCGCGCCGCAAGCCCAGTTCCGCCAAGCGTTTCACGATGCGCGGTCGGTGATTGTACGAGCCGGTGTCGACGAGCACGGCGCGTCCGGCTCCGCGCAAGAGCGGGACGGTGCTCCAGCCGACCCCGCCGATGTTGGGAGCGCGCCCGGGAAACCCTTGAACGAGAACGTCGAGGGCGTACACGCGCGCTACGGCCGGCCGGCCGGCTTTGCGTGAACCTCCGAGGCGACGTCGCGATAAAGATGTCGCATCGCGTCGACCAGCAATCCGCCGATCCGAAAAACGCCGTCGCCGGATATCGAGATGCCCGACCACGGGGTCCCGCCGTGGCGCTGAACGAGAAGATACGAGTCGTGGTCGCGCGCGTAGATGGCAAACTCGCCGGATTCGGCTAGGCAGCGTGCTTGCTCGAGTTCTTTCCGGTCGACCGTCGTGAAGAGTTCCATGAGTTATTCGCCTTTCGTCGCTATATACAGGCCGCGAATGAAGAGGTCGCTGCGTTCGAACCGCACGTCGAAGCCGGCGCTGCCGAGCGCTTCGCGATACGTCGCATCCGGAAAGAGCGACATCGCGTGCGTTTCCTCGAACTGATCGACGCCGCTCGGCTGGGCGACCATGTAGTGCATCCGCAGCACGGACGTGTCGCCGTAGCGCTCGGTGATCTCGAAGCGCGCGATTTTCAGCTCGTTCCGATTTACGAAGACGCCGTCGATCTTTCCGTCTTGGAATTGATCGGGGGCGAGCCAGGGCTCGAGCATGAAGACGCCGCCGGCGTTGAGGTGCCGGTAGACGTTGGCGCACGTCTGGCGCAGCTCGGCCGCGTCCTTGACGTAGCCGATCGAGCTGAACAGGCAAATGATGACGTCGAAGCGACGCTCCAAGATGAAGTCTTGCATGCGCGCGACGTGAAAGGGAACGTGGGGGAGGCGTTCGCGTGCCACTTCGATCATCGCAGGATCGACGTCGAGTCCCTCGACGTCGAAATGCGGGGCCAGGCGCTCGAGATGCGCCGCGCTTCCGCACGCCACATCGAGCAGCGAGACGCGGCGCTCCGCAAACTCCGCCTCGACGCTGGCGCGAATCCAGTCCGCTTCCGACTCGTAATCCTTGCCGCGGGCGGCATAGATCGCGTCATAGTAGCGGGCGGTCTTCGTGAACATATCCGACCAATTAGCTAGACAGGTTCGAATCCATCGCGAAGGGAGCGCGATGCCCTCCGAGCACCTGGACGTCCTTGTCGTCGGCGGCGGAAATGCCGGATGCGCCGCCGCGCTGGCGGCAGCTCGCCTGGGAGCGAAAACCGCGCTGGTCGAGCGGTACGGCTTTTTGGGCGGCACGGCGACCGCCGCGATGGTCGGACCGTGGATGACCTTCCATTCGGGCGGCGAGCGCGTCGTCGGGGGGATCGCGCAAGAGATCGTCGAGCGGCTCGTTGCGCGGGGCGGCTCGCCGGGTCACGTTCCCGACTCCTCGGACTACGTCCCGACGGTCACGCCGTTCGACCCTGAAATCCACAAAGCGCTGCTCTTCGAGATGATGGGCGAAGCGCGCGTCCGGCTGCTCCTGCACGCCTATTTTCTCGAAACGCTGCTCGACGACGACGCTTTCGTTGCAGGCGCGCGTTTTGCAACTGTGGGCGGCCTGCGCGACATGCGCGCCCGCTTCGTCATCGATGCGACGGCCGATGCGTACGTCGCGGCGTCTGCCGGCGTCGAGCTCGCGCAGGGCGATGCCCACGGCCGCGTGCAGCCGGGGACCTTGATGTTTCGCGTCAGCCACGTCGACATGAGCGCGCTAGCCGCGTACTTGCGGAGCCACCCGAAGGAAATTCGCACCTCGCTCAAACTGCACGAACGCGAGCCGCAGCGCTTAACGGCGGTCGCCGGGCTGTACGAGCTTTGGGAGGCGGCGCGTGAGAGCGGCGAGATCGACATTCCGCGCGAGCTCGTCTCCCTTTTCGCTACGCCGTATCCGGACGAAGTGACCGTGAACATGACGCGGGTTACCGGTATCGATCCTCTCGATCCCGACGATCTGACGCGCGCGGAGGTCGAAGCCAGGGCGCAAGCGATGCAGCTCATGACGTTTTTCAAGCGTCGAGTCCCGGGCTTCACGAACGCGCGCATCGCCGCGACCGCGACGCAAATCGGCATCCGCGAATCACGCCGCATCGTCGGCGTTTACACGTTGACGGCGGACGACGTTTTGAACGCGCGCACGTTCGACGACGGCGTCGCGCGCAGCGCCTACCCGATCGACATTCACAATCCGTCGGGCTCCGGGACGACGACGCACCGGCTCGCCCCGGGAGCGACGTACGAAATTCCCTACCGGTGTCTGGTTCCGCGGGTCGTCGACGGAATGCTCGTCGCCGGACGCTGCATCTCGACGACGCATGAAGCGCTGGCTTCAACGCGTCTGACGCCGACCGTTATGACGCTCGGTCAAGCAGCCGGAACGGCGGCGGCGCTGGCGGCAAAGAACAACGTGCGATTGCGTGAGGTGGACGTGCCGCTCTTGCGCGCCACGCTCGAGGGCGCCGGCGTCGACTTGCGCCGTACGCGGCCGGCTGCGTCGTGACCGCGCTCGAAACAGCCGCTGCGTACGGGGTCGCGGTGCTCTTCGAGGATTTAGGCGATTGGGGCGAAGCAACGCTGATCGCGGAATACGATCCGGAAGGACCCGCCGTCCGGATCAACCTGCGTGCGCTCGACCGCATGTGTCACGACGCCGCCGCCCGGGCCGAGCTCGTCGCACGAGCCGTTGCGCACGAGCTCTACCATCATCGGGAGGCGATAGGCGACGTCCCACGATACTCGTCCCGAATGGCGCGCGAGCGTGAGGCGCGAGAACATGCACGAACCTTCGACGGGTAGGCTCTTCGCTGGGGTCGACGGAGGTCAAACCTCGACGGTCGCGCTCGTCGCCGACGCCGGCGGCGCGATTCTCGGGCACGGCTCGAGCGGGCCGTGCGACGAGATCGGCGAGACCGGCGATTCGCGGCGCTTGGCGGATGCCGTCGAGGGCGCCGTACGCGCCGCCCTGCTCGACGCAGGTCTCGATCCGGGCGCCGAATTCGAGACGGTCGTCGCCGGTCTGAGCGGCTACGAAGGCCGGTTGACGGGTCCGGCACCGCGCTTGCGCGCGAATCGGGTGCACTTGATGAACGACGTCCGGGTCGCGCTCGCCGGGGCGATCGAGGGTCCCGGCATCGTCCTAAT
>Ga0134125_10008057_pt1 | contig 11878 bp, 11 predicted proteins | sample KB31751_FD_96464 | JGI IMG/M metagenome (GOLD analysis project Ga0134125, IMG submission 96464) | Terrestrial soil microbial communities with excess Nitrogen fertilizer from Kellogg Biological Station, Michigan, USA - KB3-175-1 | ecosystem: Environmental > Terrestrial > Soil > Unclassified ... | reverse complement strand
CAAACGCGCCGGCCACGCCGCCGTAGACCTTGGCGGACAGCGGATGCGCCACCGCGCCCAGCAGGGGGCGCCCGTCGACGCACAGGCCGATCATGACCACGAAGCCGACGTCGCCCAGGATGAAGTCGCTGGTGCCGTCGATGGGATCGACCATCCAGACGCGCCGGCGGCCCAGGCGCGCGCCGGTGTCCGGGATCTCCTCGGAGAGGATGATGTCGTCGGGGAAGGCGGCGCCCAGGCGCTTGACGATGAGGGCGTTGGCGGCGCGGTCGGCTTCCGTCACCGGCTCGTTGCCGGCCTTGCTCTCGATCTTGAGCGGCTTGCGGTGGTAGCCGCGCACCAGCTCGGCGGCCTCCCGGGCGATGCGGGCCGCGACGTCCAGGGCGGCAGCGTCGTCGGTCATCGCGCGCCGCTCCCGGCCAGGTCGCGCGTCAGCGCAGGCCGACCGGCCAGCAGCACCAGCCCCGCCAGCAGGGGCAGCGCGGTGGTCACCAGGACCGGCATGGCGAGGCCCATGCGGTCCGACGCGAACCCGATGATGGACGGTGAGGCCGCGTCGCCCAGCAGGTGGATCGCCATGGTGTTGATCGCGAACCCCCAGCCGCGCAGGTGCGCCGGCAGGACGTTCGCCATGGCCGCGTTGAGCGGGCCCGTGTTGAGGAAGAGCAGCGTGAGCGCGACGAACATCGAGGGCCAGAAGATAGCAGGCGATCCCGCCAGCACGCCGGCCATGGCGAACGGCACCGACGCGACCAGCGAAACACCGGACAGCAGGAAATGCCCGGCTGGATGGCGCTGGGCCAGCCGGTCGCCCAGGCGGCCACCGATGAGCGTGCCCACCAGCCCGGCCAGAGCCAGCACCCCGCCGAACGTCATGTCGGCCGACTTGAGCGGCAGATGACGCACGCGCACGAAGTAGGTGGGCATCCAGGTCGCCAGCCCCCCGACCACGAACGTGTAGATGATCTGGCCGCCGGTGTTGAACAGGAAGCTGGGGTAGGCGGCCAGCACGCGCAGCGAGGGGCGGGCCGGGCCCATCGGCGCGGCGGACGAGCGGGCGTCCATGGCGCCGCGCTCGGGGTCGCGCAGGAACAGCAGCATCAGCGCCAGCGCCATGCCGGGGAGCCCGGCCATGAAGAAGGCCCAGCGCCACCCGAAGCGTTCGTTGATGGCGCCGCCCAGCACGTAGCCCAGTGCGGAGCCGACCGGAATCGCCGCGTAGAAGAGGGCCAGCGCCCGCCCCCGGCGTTCGGCGGGGTAGAAATCCGAGACCAGCGACGGCGTCACCACCGTGTAGCTGGCTTCGCCCACACCGGTCAGCGCCCGCGCCACCACCAGGGCCAGGTAGGTGGGCGCCAGGCCGGAGCCGAAGGTGGCCGCGCTCCAGACCAGGACGCCGACGGCGGCCAGCCGGAACCGCGGGTGCCGGTCGCCGACATAGCCCGCCACCGGCGAGATCAAGGAATAGGTGAGGATGAACAGCGTCGAGAGCGACCCGGCCTGCGTGTCCGTGAGCCGCAGGGCCGAGATGATCGAGGGCATCACCGCCGCCGGGATGAACCGGTCGACGTAGTTCAGGAAGTTGAGCCCGGTCAGGATGGCGAGCGCAGTGCGCGGAGACGGCAGCTTCCCGAGGGACATCGCCGCATGCGTACCACGCCGCGCGGACGTGGTGTAGATTCGCGGCCATGCCGAACTTGAACGAGATCCTGCTGGTGCCGGGGAATCGGCCGAAGGTGGTGGCCGACTGCGTGAAGTTGATCGAGGAGGAGGTTGACTCGAAGGGGGGGCTGACCGGCCTGGCCGTCAAGGCGGCCTTCGCCGTCGTCAAGGCCGTCAAGCCGGGCTTCGTGGCCGAGGCCGTCGACCACATGCTGAACGACTTCGTCGCCCGCCTGGACCCCTACTGGGCCGAGGCCCAGACCAAGAACGAGCCCATCGGCCCGCTGCTCAACGCCCGCGCCGGCCAGGTCGCTGATTCGCTGCTGACCATCAGCGACGACCGCGCCGCCAAGTCGACCAACGGCACCCTCAAGAAGGCCTACGAAAAGCTGCGCCCCACCGGCAAGAAGCACGTCGAAGCCGCCATCCCCCGCATCGGCCGCCTGATCGCGAAGTACACGGCCGCCGCGCCGAGCGCGACGGCGGCTCCGGTGGTGTGAGGGGCGGCCCGCTACTTCGCGACTTTCCAGACGGAGAAGTAAGTCGGCCCGGACGGGAGGCTGGCCTCGGGCAAGTTCGCCCAATAAAGGGCGCTCTCGTCCGCGCCGATGTCTTCGACCTGAACGGCCGCTTGGCTTGCGATGATCTGCTCGGTCGCGTTGCACTGGGTGAGCTGGCAGGTATGAATCTTACTGTTTGAGATCCAGTACGCCATTGTCGCGTCGACCGCGAACCTACGGCCGGATCCGGGCGCGAACGGTGTATCGATCAACTTCTGGCCTGTGGCCCCGTTTCCGGCCGGAAGCGGCGTGAACCTGATCGACGCTCCGTCGTAGAAGTACAAACTCGAACCGTTGTCCCCCAGAATCGTGACCGTATCGGTTCCCGACGCCACACCGCGAAAGCTGCCGCCGGTCAGGGGAAGCCGTTCGATGGCCGTTCCGTTCGTCCTAAAGATTCCTCCCCCGGCGTAGTAAAGGGGGCTGCCGTTCGACGTGGCGTCGATCCCGCTGGTGATGACTGCGCCCGTCACCGTTCCCGCGGTCGGCGCGACAAAAATCGCTGTCGGAGAGTAGTCGATCCAGGCGATGCGATGATCCGCTTGGTCGACCGCGAAGAACTGGGTGTATTGCCCGCCAATGGGCGTGATGGTCGCCTCGCACGACTGGGATGAGCAGAAAGCAACGTGGAAGCTGGAGCCCCACCACACGAAGAACACCCGATCACCGTCCTCGAACACGTGAGTGCCGATAAAGGCTGATGTCACGAACGAAGGCATCACCGGCGCGGTCAGGTCGCTACCGTCCTTCGCAGCCCTTCCGATATAGCCAAGGTCGGTGGACACGTAAACGCTGGTCGCACCGACGTCGATGAGCTCGGGATTGCCGGTGTACTGAGCCAGCATGACCGGCTGGCACTGACCCGCCTCGCACGTTCCCCCAAGGCAGCTGTGTCCGCAGGAATTCGAACCGGCAGCGCCAGCCAATCCGCCAACTCCCGCCGCACCCGCCGCTCCGCCAACGCCGCCGGAGGCGATCGGTGCCACGCCGCCGTTGCCGCCGTGGCCTGCGACCGCACCGCCAGTACCCCGGCCGGCCACACCGCCGCCTCCCTGGCCTGCCACACCACCAGTGCTGTGACCTGCCGCGCCGCCATCACCGCTCGCGCGACCAGCTGCGCCGCCACTGCCGCTCGTCCCGGCGAGGCCCCTTCCCGCGCCGCCGCCGAGACCCGCGCCAGATGTACCGCCGGGTTCGACCCCGCCGTGGTCGAACCCGGCGTCATAGTAGACCGTCCGCGTGGGACAACCAGCCAACAGGAGCACGAGAAGGGGTGCCCATGGCCTCGACTGAGTCATCATCGTCTGCTTATCGGTCCCCTGATTGCGAAGTTTCGCCTTCGAACTGGTGACTTACTGGCACCCGATGCGGCTGGGCGCGACGACGACGTCGTCGTACCACATCTGCCGAGGAGGCCCGTGGTAGGCGTTGAACCCGAATTTGAACGTACCGAAGCTCGACCCAGAATAGGAGTCGCTGGGCGGGTAATTGCTGGCGTCGATGAGGAGCGCGCCATCGATGTAGAGTTGTTGGTGTCGGGTCGAAAGATCATAGGACAGCTCGACGCATTTCCAGGTCATCGCGGGAAGCGTGTAAGGCTTAGTTCCGCCGCCTGATAGTCGGCCATATCCGCTCGGCCAGGTCACGTCCCCGTCCTTGGTGTTGAAGGCGATCCCGACGTCTTCGCAAAAGGCATCCTGGACTCCATTCGGATCCGTGGAGCTGCTTGGGCCGGCGAAGGCATTGTGGTCCAGCCCGCCCATCGGCATGTCGCTCTCGACGTAGAACCGCACCCAGAACGGCCCCGACGCGGGGACCGGAACTGCAAGCATGCGGTACGCACTCCCCGAGCTGCCCGAGGCGTTCTGGTTTTTGACGAGCAGTGACGAGTTGCCCGAGTGCTTCTGGGAGGTATCGACTGCGAAGTCCCGAGACCAATCGCCATCGGCGGCGTTGACCTTGTATACAGCGCCATCAGGCAGCGCATTCGTTTCGAACCCGGAGCAGAAGCTGGCATTCGCGGGGCAGCCGGCGGAGCCGCTCCCGCTACCCGCCGAGCCGCCTCTGCCGGTGTTGACGCCGCCGTGCCCTCCGGCGTTCGTGCCCCCGGTTCCGGTGCTACCGCCCGTGTTAGCGCCGCCGGCACCGGTGAACCCGCCCGAACCCCGACTCGAGCCGCCGATGCCGCCCTGACCGCCGCTCCCCGTGTTGGCGCCACCCGTGCCGGTGCTGGAACCGCCTGAGCCGGAGCTTGCACCGCCGGTCCCCGTGTGACCGCCAGTTGCGACTGAGCCGCCAGAGCCAACATTGGCTCCGCCGGTGCCGGTGCCTGAACCCCCTGACCCGATACTTGAACCGCCGGTGCCGGTCGCGGAGCCCCCGTTGCCGCTGTGCGAACCGCCGGCCCCGACGGAGCCGCCGGTCCCGACGGAACCGCCGGTGCCGAGGGAGCCGCCGGTGCCGAGGGAGCCGCCGGTGCCGCTGCTCGAGCAGGCAAATGCGGCGCAGACCGCCGTCATCGTGAACGCCCACAACGAGTGCAGTTGCCCGCTGGATAGCTGTCGCGTAGTGCTCATTGGCAACCAATCCGCGTCGTTCCGACGGCGATGTCGTCGAACCAAACGGTCAGGGATTCACCGCTGAACACCGTCCATCCGAAGGCGATGCTCGTTGGCTTGAAGGGGGATGGCGACTTCCACTGGTTGTGGACACCATCGGTCTGGGAGGTCGTGCCGGGGACGAACGTCAGGCCCGGGACGGCTTTGCCGTCGACCCAGGTCTCCAGCGTTCCCGTCTGAGAGGTATGGAACTCGACGCACGCCCAGGTGTTTGCCTTTGGGTAGGTCGACTGCGCGCCTGCCGTGGAGTTCTTCTCGGGCATGATGTTCCCGTCCGAGGTCTGCCACATGAAAACATTCGTCGCGTTGCCCGCGCCTTCGGACGCCAGCTGGAGGTAAGAGTCTTGATTGCTCGGGTTGAGCGTGCCTGACGTCAGGCCAAGAGCCATGAAGAACGCGTGATCGAACATCGTAGCGGTGTCACTGAGCCGCATGTAGAAGCGTCCGTAGACGTCAGCCCCAGCGAGGTTCGTAAACGCGCTCGTGTTGACCATCAGGGGGCCGCACGAATCGCCCCCCGATACCTTCAATGAGTTGGGCCCGCTGTGCGACTGGGTCGAGTCCACGGCAAAGGGCCACGGCGTTCCCTGTGTGCTGCACGTTCGGCCGCCGATGAGCGTCCAGAGGCTGGTGCTCGGAGGGCTCCCTGACGTCTGGGAGTCGAAGTTGTCGCACAATGCCAGGCCGGCACAACCGCCGCCGGACGAGCCACCGCTCGCCGACGAGCCACCGCCGCCGGCGGAGCCACCGCTCCCCGTCGCGGAGCCGCCAGAACCCGCTTTCCCGCCACCGTGACCCCCGTTCGAGCCACCCGATCCGGTCCCGCCAACTCCGCCGGTGTTCGAGCCACCGGCGCCGGTGTTGCCCCCTGTTGCGATCGCGCCACCGGAGCCGCTGCTACTTCCGCCGGTACCAGTATTGGAGCCGCCGGTACCAGTGTTGGAGCCGCCGGTACCAGTGGGGTTGGAGCCGCCGGTGCCAGTGGGATTCGAGCCGCCGGTACCAGTGGCTTTGGAGCCGCCGGTTCCGGTGCCCGTGGAGCCGCCGGTGCCGCCGTTCGGGCTGCTGCTGGAGCATGCAGCGACGGCTAAGGCGCAGGCCGCGGTCAGGGTAAGGGCGCAGGGCGAGCGCAGATGTCCAAGGCGGGGGGAGGCCTTCATGAACGTCTCCAGGCTAGAGGAGGGAAAGGCGGCATCTTACCCGACGCGCCCTCTGCGGTGAACGCCGTCGCCTGCGCCTCGGGCGCTAAGCTCGGCCATTGCCGCGCGCAGTCGTTACCCCTTCGGACCCGCGGACGGCGGTCAGGCCATGCGGTCCATGCGCCACGAACCTGACCGGTGCATCAAGACTTCCGCGGTTCCGGCGATGTGGGGCTGACGGCGCCTGTCGAATCTTCCACGGCGGGACAGGCGGGAATCGCGGCTGGGCGGGCAGTCGGGGCTGGCAGGCGCGTTGCACCAGTCGGAGGCAGGAGGCAGTCATGCGTACCTTGTCGGCTCTCGTGATCGCGACGCTGGTGACCGGATGCGGTCCGGCGAGCCACGTCAATTCTGACGCCAGCCTGTCCGTGGGCGGCGTTGCGCAGCGGCAGAATGGTGGCGGCGACGCGACGGCCAACGTGCAGCTGATTCGCCATCCCGATGCGCTGCAAGCGGTCGGTGACCTGATCACCATCGTCGGCACCCTGGGGCTGGCGTGCATCGCCGGGAACGACAGCCTGTGTCACCCGTACGCGCAGGCGACCGCCGCAAGCGACGGGAGCTACAAGTTCGCGCCCATCCGGGGCGCCGATACGCAGGGCTCGGTGGGTGAGGCGCTGCTGTTCTCGGCCTGGCTGCGCGGGCCGACGCCGAGCGCCCCCGCGACCGCGCCGGCCGGCGTCGACGCCGACTTCTACATCCAGAAGACGCAGGTGACGGTGCCGACGCTGCGGCTGTGGGAGACCGCCGGGAGCGAAGCCGACGCGAATGGCGCGGTCTCGTTTTCGTGGCCGTCCCTGGACAGCGCCATCGCCTCGACGGCCGACGACTACAAGCTGCAGATCACGACGGCCAAGGGGCAGATTGTCTGGTCGGCGCCGGCAGCATCGGCGACCCAGGTCAGCATCGACCCGCGGGTCACCCAGGACTTCGCCGGCAACTGGGCCGTCTGGGCGCACCGCAAGATTCCAGGCGACGGGACCGACTTCGACCTGACCTGGTACTCACCGTCGACGGCTTACGCCAGCCACGGCAGCGTTCCCACGTCGCGCGGCAAGGATTGCTGGCTGCAGGGCGCCACCGGCCCGGTGATGCAGAGCCCCTGTGCGCTGACCGACGGCGACCTGGGGACCGGCCTGCAGCCGCTGCCGGCGCCCCAGTGTCCGTCGGGCCAGTCCTGCACGCCCCCGCAGCAGAACAACTGGGTCGACGTCGACCTGGGCGCGGCGACGCCGCTGAGCGCGCTCATCCTCTATGACGTCGCCTTCGGCACGTCGTCGGCGGCCGTCGAGGGTTCGTCCGACGGGACCACCTGGACAACCCTGGTCGCGTCGCTGCCGGGCCGAGCGTACCAGCTGGTGAAGCTGTCCGGCATGGCCCGCTACGTCCGGCTGCGCCTGCTCGATGCGACGGCGCAGTTCCCGGCCTTCGGCAACAGCGAGATCGCGATCTTCTGATCGCGCTTGACGGACAGCAGCTTATCGGGCAACTTTCCCCCCGCTTCGAAATTGATGCGGGGTGGAGCAGCCTGGTAGCTCGTCGGGCTCATAACCCGAAGGTCGCGTGTTCAAATCACGCCCCCGCTACTTACTTCTCGGACACCCCGAGGTTGATTGAGCCCGCCATCCGGTAGCCGATCGCCTCGGGGTGCATGAGGAAGCGGTCCCGTGAGCGCCGGGTCATCGGCCGGAACGGGTGCGGGGAACGCGACCTGCGTCGCCTACCTGCTGGCGTGCTGACGCCGACGGCGGCAGACGCGACAGACCATCTCCTCGACCGCGGGCATTGCCGTTAGCCCTCCACCACGCGCGCGTCCTCCAGAAGTCGTGCCGCGAGGCTCCGGGCATCATCGGCGTTGAGCTCGACCGCATCTCCGGCGGAGGTCACGGAACTTTTTCCATTGGGCTTTACCGGGAGATGGGGTTGTCAGTCGGGTCGGGGGAAGACGCCTCTTTAGCTTCGAACTCCCGAACGTAATCCTCGACCGGCCGCGCTGTCCCAGTGAGATGGACAGCGCGGTCCTTCTTGCCTGACGATCAGCGGGCGTTCCCAGCCAGAGCGCTGGAGATTACTGAACTCGACCGTTTGGTCGTCGACCAACACGATGTCAACGCCTACGTCGTGCGCGAGCTGTGCGATGTGCGCCTGTGCTACCGACCGAGCCGCGGCTGCATCCATCGTCATCTCCGGTTCACTCGAGACGAGCGTGTCCCCAATGCTGCCCCGATGCCTCAATCTCGAGCACCTCTTGCCCGGCGTCGTCTCGTGAGTAGTCGAGCAGGAGCTTGTCGGTCAGGTCCGAGTCTACTCGCCGTACCATTCCTTTTCCGCGCTGATGGCGGCCAGCAGCTGATCGACAGAGGGCGTCACAGGCCTGTCCGACCGGGTCGGGAACACGCCGGGGAGCACATTCTCGGCAGCGAGCTTGGGCAGCAACTCTCCGACAAGAGCGCCGAGCTCGATTTCGGCTGCCTCATACTCCTGCCACTCGCCCGCGCACGCTTCTTCGGCGTACTCACGGGCCGGCCACAGCGGGAAGATCTGCTTCCCGTGGTCGCCGCGCATGAGCGCCCAGTCCTCCTTCCACAGTCCCCAGGCGGCGCCGTCGTCGACGACGCGTTTGATGAAATGCTCGAACCTATGCGGAACCCAGGTGCCCGAACTCCAGCTCGACGCCCGCCTGGTTGACGATCTTGGTGACGAACTGGATGAAGTCGGCCGCGCGGGGAGATGGTTCGTGTTGAGCGACGATCCGAATCACGATCAACTTACCTTGGGTCGCATGGCTGGCGGCGAGCTCGCCACTTTGGATGAAATCCAATACCGATAGATCTTCCGCTGAAGCACCTGAATGTGTGAGTCCTCTTCGGTTGTCGCCCATTCCAGATGATCGGAGATGACGAGCTCGATTCGATTGTGTCCGTCTTCGACGCCACGAAGTCGATCACGTTCGGGTCTTCGACTGTCATTGTCCGTCCATGCCGCCGAAGAACTCTACAAAGGGCAACCCAAAGGTGTCGAGCTGCCGAATAGGTCGCCACAACCGCGGTAGCAGAGGACCTCAGTCCGGGGCCTCCTGCCCGTCATTCGGTCGACCACTCGGGAGGTTTCCATGTCACGAACGCTCAAAGGAACTGCATTCGTCGGTCTGTCGCTGCTTGCGCTCGCCCTCACCGCTGGAATGGCCGAGGCGGGCACCCCGGTCTCGAGCTCGGGCTTTCAGCCACTGTCATCGGCAGATGCCCCTTTCATTTCCCGGGACTTCGCATTCAGCGGGGGAGCGCTCTACAACAACGCCCCCGCGACCGGCGCATCTCATACGGTTACAGCGTCGCAGGGGGTGTGGACGACGCCTCCCTCCGGAAGTGTCGGCTTCACGTTTTACGGAAACGGCAACGGTAAGCAAGTGACCTGCTACCTGAGGGGAATTGGTATCACTTCCGGTGCGGTCTACACGGCCGGCAACAGCACCTTGAGCACGTCGGTGACCGGAGTGTGGAATTTGGTCATGAGCCTGGACCTGACGGGCGTTCACGAAGCGGTGTTTGTCAACGCCAAGTGTGATATCCCGCCCGCGACCTCCAGCGGTGCCTTCTCGGTCTTTTGGGGAGTCCAGTAGTCCCCGGCTGCGGCACTGCCGTCGTCCCGCCCCGCTGACGCTCGCGAGACGTCAGCGGAGCTGCTTTTCCAGGCGCTCCAGCACCTCGTAGCAGGGCAACACCTGAGCGACGCTGGCGTTGGGCTCGCATTTCTCCCGGATGGCGGCGAAGAACTCGCGATCCTGCAGCTCGATGCCGTTCATCGACACGGCGACCTTCGAGACGTCGATCTTCTCGTCTTTGCCGTTGGTCAGGTCGTCGTAGCGGGCGATGTACGTGGCGCTGTCGCCGATGTACCGGAAGAAGGTCCCCAGGGGGCCGTCGTTGTTGAACGAGAGGCTGAGGGTGCAGATGGCGCCGCTGGCCGCGGCGAGCTGGATGCTCATGTCCATGGCGATTCCCAGCTTGGGGTGAATGGGGCCCTGGATGGCGTTGGCCTTCACGATGGGGCTGCGCGCCTGGTAGGCGAACAGGTCGACGGTGTGGGCGGCGTGGTGCCACAGGAGGTGGTCGGTCCAGCTCCGCGGCTGACCCAGGGCGTTCATGTTGGTCCGCCGAAAGAAGTAGGTCTGCACGTCCATCTGCAGGACGTTGAATGTGCCGGCCAGGATTCGCTGGCGCACCCACTGGTGACTCGGGTTGAAGCGACGCGTGTGGCCGCACATGGCGACCTTGCCGCTCTCTTGCGCGGCCGCGACGACCGCCTGGCCGTCCTTCAATGAATCGCACAGCGGGATCTCGACCTGCACGTGCTTGCCGGCGGCCAGGCAGGCCAGGGCTTGCGACGCGTGCAGCGGCGTGGGCGTGCACAGGATGACGGCGTCCGCCTCCTCGAGCCGCAGGCTGTCGGCGAGGTCGGTCGTGACGTGCGGGATTCCGTACCTCGCGGCCACCTCCTGGGTTTTGGCCAGGTCGCGGCTCATCAGCGAGACCACCTTCACCCCCTCGATGGCCCGGATGGCGTCCAGGTGTTTGAGGCCGAACGCGCCGGCGCCGGCCAGCGCCACGTTGATGGTCATGATGTCTGCTCCTCCAAGATCAGGCTCCCGACGGCCGTGTTGCTGGCGGGCACGTGATAGAAGCGGTGCGCGACGCGCGGTTTCGGCCCGCCGGCCGCGTCGGCCATCGCGCCGCGCGCGATCAGCCACATCACCAGCTCGATGCCCTCGCTCCCCGCCTCGCGCACGTACTCGACGTGCGGCACGCGGGCCAGCGCGGCGGGCTCGTCGATGAGGCGGTCGAGGAAAAGGTTGTCCCATTCTCGGTTGATCAGCCCCGCCCGCGGACCTTGCAGCTGGTGGCTCATGCCGCCGGTCCCCCAGATCTGAACCTTCAGCGGCTCGTCGTAGGTCTCCACCGCCTTGCGGATGGCCTTGCCGAGCTCGAAGCAGCGGCGCCCGGACGGGACCGGGTAGTGCAGCACGTTGACCAGGAAGGGGATGACCCGGCAGGGCCAGGCCGCCGGCTGGCCGCACATCAGGCTGAGGGGCACGGTCAACCCGTGGTCCACGTCCATCTTGTTGACGATGGTGAGATCGAAGTCGTCTTGAATCACCCTGTGCGCGATGTGCGCCGCCAGCGGTGCGTGGCCGACGACCGCCGGGACCGGGCGGGGCCCCCAACCTTCGTCGGCCGGTGCGAATGCGGCGGCGGCGCCGAGCGCGAAGGTGGGGATCAAGTCCAGGCTGAAAGCCGACGCGTGATCGTTGGTGACCAGCACGATCGCGTCCGGGACGTTCGCCGCGAACCAGCGCCGCGCTGGCTCGTACCCCGCGAACAGCGGTTGCCAGTACGGCTCCTGGGTCTTGCCCAGATCCATCGCCACGCCGATGAGCGGCACGTGGCTCGTGTAGACGGACGCGGTGACGCGCGCCACGTCAGCGGTCCCAGCCCGGCTTGCCGCCGCCTTGCGGCTGGCGGTCTGCCTGGGCGTCGCCGTTCTCGCCGACGACGCGGTTCCCCTCGATGGACCGCCCGCCCCCCAGCATCATGTCGCGGTACTGCGTCTCGCTCATCCCGGTCATGCTGGCGGCCATCTGCAGGAAGCTCTTGCCGTCGGTGGCGCCGATCTTGGCCAGGAAGTAGATGTTGCCGCCGGCGGCGATCGCGGCGTTGAGATCGCGGGCCAGCACGGCCTGCTTCTGCGCTTCGGTCATGGGCCACTGGTCCAGGTAGGCGCGCTCGTCGGCCTTGAAGCGGGCCCGGTTCTCGGCGCGCATCAGGCTCATGCAGAACTGATT
>Ga0134125_10008056_pt1 | contig 11878 bp, 4 predicted proteins | sample KB31751_FD_96464 | JGI IMG/M metagenome (GOLD analysis project Ga0134125, IMG submission 96464) | Terrestrial soil microbial communities with excess Nitrogen fertilizer from Kellogg Biological Station, Michigan, USA - KB3-175-1 | ecosystem: Environmental > Terrestrial > Soil > Unclassified ... | reverse complement strand
TCGGCGAAGAGCGAGCCGGCGACCTGCGCGAGCACGGTATTGAGGTCTGCGGTGCCGGGAGGCGGAAGTGCGCGATGGCCCGCGGGGACTTCAGTGATGGAGAGAGAGGCGACAGCGGCTTCAGCCACAGGCCAGAGCAGCGCGACGTTTCCGCCGGATGCGGTATGACGCTGGGCGAGCGTGGCGAGGCGCTCGGCGAGGCGCGCGGAGAAGGCGAGGTCGACGGCGAGGGGATAGCGCGAGCGCGCGGCGAATAGCGCCCGGGTGAGGGGATAGAGGATCGCGGAATTGACGAGGCCCTCCCGAGGGCTGAGATCGTAGCGGGGAGTGGCAAGGTCAGCTTGCTGTACGAGCACAGCATCGGCGAGAGCGCGCAGGGCGTCCGGGTGGAGCGATTGTGCTTCGGGACCGAGGAGCAGGCAGGCGGAGGCGTGGTGTTCGTCGATGAGCTTCCAGCAGTTGAGGAAGTCGGCGGCGGAGAGCAGCCAACTGGGAGGTCCAGGCGCGGGGGGATTGTAGGAGACGAGCTGGAGTTGAGCGCCGTATATGGTGTCGACAGGAACGGAGCCGGGTGTGGCGACGATGAGCGGCGCATCGGGAAAGGCGTGTGCGAGATTTGCGATCACAGCGGTGAGCGCGTCGGGCGCGAGCGCACCGAGGCTGACCAGCAGGCCGGCGGTGTTGGAGGCTCCGGGCGATGGGTTTGTGTGTTCTTCGGTTGTGATCGTATCGGCCATCGGCGATCGGGGAATGGCTTAAGTCTAGTCCGGCAGACTAAGCATGCCCGCGAGGGGGATGCGGACCCAGGCCGGGCGGTTGTTGAGCTCATAGAGGAGCTCGTAGAGCGCCTTCTCGAGCAGGTATGCGTTGAGCAGACGGTGTGCCTGCAGGGGCTGTGGAGTGAGATGCGGAGCGCCGGTTTCGCGTTCTGCTTCTGCCATGCGCGCGCGCCATGCGTGAAGGAATTCGGTCGAGACCGCGTTTTGCCAGAGTTGCGCCCAGGGTTCGAGTGTGCGTGCGGCGGCGGGGTTGCGCTGCGCGAAGCGGTCGAGCGCGGAGTAGGCGGCGTAGCTGAAGGAGCGGATCATTCCGGCGACATCGCGGAGCGGCGAGTGCTTGGCGCGACGCTCGGGGAGAGGGCGTGCGGGTTCGCCCTCGAAGTCAAGGATGACGTAATCGTTGCGCGCGCGGAGGAGCTGGCCGAGGTGATAGTCGCCGTGGATGCGAATGCGCAGGCCGGCGCCTTCGGGTGGGGCTTCGGTGATGGCATGCGCGCGGGCGACGAGCTGGGCGCGGCGAGAAAGGATGAGCGCGGCGGAGTCGGTCGCCAGTTCATCGGGCAGCGTATTGAAGGCGCGCTTGAGGGCGTCGAGTGAGAGGGCGATCTGTGCGCGGATGCGGGTGACTTCCTCGATGAGGATATCGGCCGTGAAAAGCTCCGGGGTGAACGCCGGATTGTTGCTGGGGGTAGCGAGCGCGAGATGCATTTCGGCGGTGCGACGGCCGAGGAGTGCGGCAGCGTCGAGATAGAGGCCTGCGTGTTCGCGCGCGTCGGCGGAGATGGCGCTGGTAGAGTTTGCCGATGCGGACAAAATGCGGGGGTCCCTCGACTCGCCGCTTTGCGGCTCGCTCGGGATGACGCCACCATTTTCCTGGTGGGGAAGCTGCGCGAGAAACGAGGGAGGCGAGCCGGTGTCGGAGGGGAGAGGAAGGGTGGCGATGGATTCGTAGTAGCGCGTGAGCTCGTCGAGGGTGAACTCCCATCCGTCGCCTTCGTTTTCGACGAGGCCCTGCAGCATCGCGAGGGTGGTGGGGTCGTCGCGACGAATCTCACCGAGGAAGGGAGCGATACGTGGGAAGTGAGCGACTTCGGTGAGAAATCGGCCGATTTCGACGTCGGGATTTTCGCCGGGCTGGAGGCGGCGGAAGAGTTTGAGGATGAGTTTCTGGTCGTAGAGGATGGAGGTGTTGGATTGTTCGGCGGAGCCGACGCGGGAGGGAAGAGTCGCAGTTCCGCGGCTGGCGGCGAAGGCGGAGGAGGGGATTCCGGTGAGGGTGGCGGTGTCAGGCTGCGATCCATCGTAAGAACGGTTCGAGCCGTGCGTGGCAACGTTGAGTTCTTCGGGATCCTTCGACTGCGGCGCTCGCTGTACGCGAGCGCCTTCGCCCGGGATGACATCTTTTGCAGAGGCCGAAAGGGTGGCGTGCGATTCGATCAGCGAAAGCAGGGCTTGGCGAACGTCCTCGCGGGCGGTAGCGTCGTGCAGAATCGTGGGGCCATCGGCGGTGGTAAGCGAGGCGAGGATAGAGGCGGATGAGTTGGTGCGAATGGCTTCTGCTTCAGAGCCTGATGTGAGGGCGAGCGGGAGCTGGTAGAGGTCGGGTGCAGTGTCAGGTTGCGCGTCGGCGTAGGTGATAGCGAGGAAGACGATGGCAGCAAGCGGCGGTATCGAAGAAATGCGGGGGTCCCTCGACTCGGCGCTCGCCCCATTCGACTCGCTTCGCTCGCTCAGGGTCGGGATGACGGCTTCCTTTACATCGCCGGAAATGAGCGATGCAGGAAGCTTGACCCAGTCCTGGATGCGGACAGACGCGATGGCGCGGGACTTGGCGCCGAACCAGCGCTGGCGCGCGAGGTATGCGGGCAGCAGATCGTGGAGGAGAGAGAGTCCAGGGCCGGTGAGAAGATCGCGCCAGATGTCGCCGGAAGATCTGGTGACGAGATCGAGTGTGGATTCTCCGGATTCCATCGAGGGCGGCTCGGGAGCCTGCGGCGCGGGCTGGAGCTCAAGCCACAGGAAAGAATACGGCGCAAGCGAGAGCGCGTAGGGCGTCTTGTCGATCGGTGGAAAGGGAACGTAGCCGAGCAGCTCGACGGGCACCATTCCGGCGAAGCGGGAAAGGTCGAGCGCGACGGGCTGGTTGAAGCGGGACAGGTTGGCCACGCACAGGACGGTCTCGCAGCTGCCGCTGTCCTCGTCCTTGTATTCGCGGATGTAGGCGAGGATTTTGCGGTTCTCGGGCGCGAGGAACTCCTGTGTGCCGCGCCCGAAGACTTTGAAGAGCTTGCGCAGTGCGATCATGTTGCGCGTCCAGTGCAGCAGCGAGGACTGATCGGCGAGCTGCGCCTCGACGTTGATGGCTTCGTAGCCCCAGATGGGGTCCATGATGACGGGGGCGTAGAGGCGGGCAGGCACGGCGCGGGAGAAGCCGGCGTTGCGGTCGGAGGTCCACTGCATGGGCGTGCGGACGCCGTTGCGGTCGCCGAGGTAGATGTTGTCGCCCATGCCAATCTCGTCGCCGTAATAGAGGATGGGGGTGCCGGGGAAGCTGAAGAGGAGAGAGTTGAGGAGCTCGATGCGGCGGCGGTTGTTGTCCACCAGCGGCGCGAGTCGGCGGCGGATGCCGACGTTGATCCTCATGCGCGGATCGGCGGAGTAGGCGAAGTACATATAGTCGCGCTCGTCGTTGGTGACCATCTCGAGCGTGAGCTCGTCGTGGTTGCGCAGGAAGAGGCCCCATTGGCTGGTTTCGGGGATGGGCGGCGTCTGCGCCATGATGTCGGTGATGGGCAGGCGGTCTTCCTGGCGCAGCGCCATGTAGATGCGCGGCATCAGCGGAAAGTGGAAGGCCATGTGGCACTCGTCGCCGTCGCCGAAGTAAGGGCGGACATCGGCGGGCCACATATTGGCTTCGGCGAGGATGAGGCGGTTGGAGTATTCGGCGTCGATCACGGCGCGAATTTCCTTGATCTTGTCGTGAGTCTCGGGGACGTTCTCGCAGGATGTGCCGTCGCGTTCGACGAGATATGGAATGGCGTCGAGGCGGAGCGCGTCCACGCCGAGATCCAGCCAGAACCGCATGGCGGAGAGGACTTCCTGCATGACGCGAGGATTATCGAAGTTGAGATCGGGCTGGTGGGAGAAGAAGCGGTGCCAGTAATACTGCTGGGCGGTTTCGTCCCAGGTCCAGTTGGACTTTTCCGTGTCGGTGAAGATGATGCGGACGCCTTCGTAGAGCCTGTCGGTATCGCTCCAGACGTACATCTCTCGTTCCGGGGAGCCTTTGGGCGCGTGGATGGCGGCCTTGAACCATGGATGCTGATCGGAGGTGTGATTGATGACGAGCTCGACCATCACCTGCATGCCGCGGCGGTGGGCCGCGTCAAGGAACTGCTTGAAATCGTCCAGTGTGCCGTAAGAAGGATGGACATCGATATAGTTTGCGATGTCGTAGCCGTCGTCGCGCAGAGGAGAGGGAAAAAATGGGAGCAGCCAAAGACAGGTGACGCCCAGGTCCTGGAGGTAATCGAGGCGTGAGAGCAGACCAGGAAAGTCGCCGATACCGTCGCCGTTCGAATCCTGGAAGGCGCGTACATGCAACTCATATATAACGGCGTCTTTGTACCAGAGGGGATCGGTGGCGCTTCCGGCCTTCTTCACACATGCGGTCTCCGCATAGTTCGATGCTGAAATTCACAGGCACGTCGAGAATTTTCTAAGCAACCCCGCGATTGGAGGCGGTTCTCTAACAAGCACGTACGAACGCGGCAGATTATGTCGCCGCGGCTTCCTGCGCATCGGCCCCAATTTTAGCGAAGTGGTTGCTGGAGTCGCGCGAGACCGTCCGCCCTTCTCTGCCTGCCAGAACCAAGTTCCGGGGAACACATGCCGAAGATACCTACATCGAGCTACCGGCTGCAGCTGCACAAAGGGTTCACCTTTGAAGACGCGGCCCGGATTGCGGATTATCTGCATAGGCTGGGTATTTCGCATGTGTACAGCTCTCCCTATTTGCAGGCGGCGCCAGGCAGTATGCACGGGTATGACGTGGTCGACCACTCGCGGGTGAACGAGGAGCTGGGCGGCCAGGATGCGCATGAACGGTTCTGCACCCGGCTGGGCGAAGCGGGTCTGGGCCAAGTTCTGGATATCGTGCCGAATCATATGTCTCTGAGCCGGGAGAACCGGTATTGGTGGGACGTTCTGGAGAATGGAGTATCGAGCCGCTACGCGTCGTTCTTCGATATCGATTGGCAACCATATGAGGAGCGGCTACGGGACAAGGTGCTGGTGCCGGTGCTTCCGGACCAATACGGACGCGTGCTCGAGGCTGGAGGCATCTGCGCGGTGCGCCATGGGACGGATTTTACGGTGGAGACATCGGGGCAGGTGCTGCCGGTTGCGCCGCAATCGCTGGCACAGCCATTGATGCGCGCGGCCGAGATTGCCAAGTCGGATACGTTGCATTTCCTGGCCTCGTCATTCGGGAGGCTGCCATCACCGGATTATGCCGACCGCGCTGCGATTCTTTCGCGCCATCGGGACAAGCTGGTGCTGAAGGGCCTGTTGGCACGGCTGTGTCTGGAAGACCCATCGGTTGTCGACGGTCTTTACCAGGCGATGGCGGAGTTGAACGAGAACAAGGATGCGCTGGACGGATTTCTGAACCAGCAGAACTACCGCCTGGCGTATTGGAAGGCTGCGGATGAGCAGTTGGGGTATCGCCGATTCTTCGATATCAATTCATTGATCGGGTTACGCGTGGAGCGGGACCACGTGTTTGAAGAGACGCATGCGCTGGTGCTGGACTGGTTGCATCGAGGCGTGCTGGACGGCGTTCGCATCGATCACCCTGACGGCCTGCGCGATCCGGCGCAATATTTCCGGCGGCTGCGCGAGCACGCTCCGGAGGCCTGGATTGTCGCGGAGAAGATTCTGGCGCGCGGCGAGGAACTTCCGCAGGATTGGCCGATGGACGGGACCACCGGCTACGACTTTATGAACGCGGCGCTGGGCGTGCTGGTGAGGCCGGAGGGCATGCGCGCGCTGACCGATATTTACGAGGAGTTTACGGGAGAGCCGGTAAACTTTCGCGAGATCGCGCATGAAAAGAAATTAAATGTTGGCCAGGAGGCGTTGGGTTCGGATGTAAACCGCCTGGCGTCACTGCTGGTGGAGATCTGCGAGGCGAATCGAGATCAGCGGGACTACACACGGGCCGAGATGCGACGCGCCATCCGGGAGCTTGCGGCATGCACGACGATCTATCGCAGCTACGTGGAGCCAAGCCGCGGCGAGATCAGCGATGAAGACCGTGCGCAGATCGCGCGAGCGACGGAATGCGCCAAGCAGAAACGGCCAGACATAGGGGCGGGCCTTTTCGACTTCATGCGCGACATCCTGACGCTGAAGGTGACAGGTAAAAAAGAGGGCGAATTTGTGCTGCGCTTCCAGCAGTTCACTCCGCCGGTGATGGCGAAGGGCGTGGAGGACACGGCCTTCTACTGCTTCAACCGGCTGGCTGCGATGTGTGAGGTCGGCGGCGATCCCGCAAGCGACGGCATCAGCGTCGCGGAGTTTCACGCTTATAACGCGCGCATGCAGGCAACGCACCCGCTGACGATGACGGCGCTTTCGACACATGACACCAAGCGGAGCGACGATATGCGCGCGCGGCTGGCGGTGCTGAGCGAGATGCCGGATGAATTTCACAAGACGCTGATCCGGTGGTCGCGGCGCAACAATGAGCTGCGTGCGCATCTTCGCCTGGGAGACAGTCCCGACCGGAACATTGAATATCTGTTTTACCAGACGCTGATTGGCGCGTGGCCGCTGCCGGTGGATCGAGCGCAGGCATACATGCTGAAGGCGGCGCGTGAGGCCAAGCAGCACACTTCATGGACGCAACAAGATGGGCAGTATGAAGATGCGCTGCACCGGTTTGTTGAAGCGGTGTTGAAGGATGAAGGATTTGTAACCGATCTTGAGCAATTCGTTGTGGAGGTGAGGGAGGCGGGCCGGGTGAACTCGCTGGCGCAGACGCTGATGAAATGCACAGCTCCGGGCGTGCCTGATCTTTATCAGGGCGCTGAGTTGTGGGACCTGAGCCTGGTGGATCCGGACAACCGGCGGCCAGTGGATTATGCCTTGCGCGAACGCCTGTTGCGGGACGTTGAAGAACTGCCTCCGGAGAAGGCTGTGGCAGAGGCCATGAGGCGAGTGGAGGAGGGACTGCCGAAGCTGTGGACGATCCATCGGGCGCTGATGTTGCGGCGCGAAAGACCGCACAGCTTTGGCGCGGAAGCGGCGTACAGGCCGCTTGCAATTACGGGTGCGAAGGCGTGCCACGCGATCGCGTATTTGCGCGGCACCGATGTGGCGACGATTGTGCCGCGGCTGGTGAAATCGCTGGGCGGAAGCTGGGAGCAGACCGCGGTGGAACTGCCGAGGGGCCATTGGGCGAACCTGCTCACCGGAGCGCAAGTGCAAGGCGGACGGATTGAGATTGACGAGGCGCTGCGCGACTTCCCTGTCGCGCTGCTGGCGCGGAACCAACAAGAGATGCGGAGCGGTGATGCATGAATTTGCGGTATGGGCGCCTGCGCGGAACCGAGTGCAGGTGAAAGTGGGAGATGCGCTGCATGCCATGCGCGGTCCGGATGACAAGGGCTGGTGGCGTGCGAAGGTGGAGGATGCGGGGCCGGGCTCGGATTACGGATTTGTACTGGATGACGATCCTACCGTGCTGGCCGATCCGCGCAGCTTGTGGCAGCCGGCGCGCGTGCATGGCATGTCGCGCCTGTACGATCACAGCGCGTTTGCGTGGACCGACGAGGGCTGGCAGGCGCCTTCACTTGCCAGTTCGATCCATTACGAGATGCATATCGGCACGTTCACGGTGGCCGGCACTTTCGACGCGGCGATCGAGAAGCTGGACTTTCTTGCGGAACTTGGGATCACGCATCTGGAGCTGATGCCGGTGGCGGAGTTCGCGGGCGATCGCGGGTGGGGGTATGACGGCGTCGACCTGTTCGCCGTGACGGAAGATTACGGCGGTCCCGACGCACTGAAGCGGTTCGTGGATGCGTGCCATGGACGGCGGCTGGCAGTGGTGCTCGACGTGGTCTACAACCACTTCGGCCCGGTGGGGAACTACACGGGAAGGTTTGGGCCGTATACGAGCGATGTGCATCGCACGCCCTGGGGCGATGCGATCAATTTCGAAGGGCCGGGGAGCGACGAGGTGCGCCGCTTCTTTTGCGATAACGCGCTGATGTGGATGCGCGACTACCACATCGACGGTCTAAGGCTGGACGCGATCCATGAGATCTTCGACCGGTCGGCGGTGCATTTTCTCGAGCAACTGGCGGCGGAGACGGAGGTGCTGGCGGCGACGTTGAGCCGGCCGCTGATTCTGATCGCTGAAAGCGACCTGAACGATCCACGCATTGTGCGGCCGCGGGAGGCCGGCGGCTGGGGCATTGACGCGCAGTGGAGCGACGACTTTCATCATGCGCTGTTCACCGTGCTGCACTCGGAGCCGGGCGGTTACTATTCGGATTTCGGCAGCATAGAGTGCGTTGCGAAGGCGATGCGCGACGTCTTCGTCTATGACGGAGGGTATTCGGAGTACCGCAGCCGGCATCATGGCAGGCCGGTAGAAGGCCTCTCCGCGCATCACTTCCTTTGCTTTCTGCAGAACCATGACCAGGTTGGGAACCGTGCGCAGGGCGAACGGATCGAGCATCTCATCGGCATGGAGCGGGCGAAGGTTGCAGCGGGCATTGTGCTGACCGCGGCGTTCGTGCCGCTGCTCTTTATGGGGGAGGAGTTTGCCGCGTCCACTCCTTTCCTCTACTTTGCGGATCATGAGGATCCGGAGATGGCGAAAGCCGTGAGCCAAGGGCGCAAGAAGGAATTCGCTGCATTCGGATTCGCAGAGAAGGATGTTCCGGACCCGGAGGCGCGCGAGACGTTCGATCGGTCCAAGCTGAACTGGTACGAGGTGGACGAGGACAAACACAAGGAGATGCTGGCCTGGTATCGCTCGCTCATTCAACTGCGGCGGCGGCTGCCTGCGCTGAACGACGGCGACCTTGGGCATCTGCGCGTGGAATGCGATGAACAGGCCAAGTGGCTGGAGATCACGCGGCCCGGGCTGGGGCGGGGCGATGTTCGCATCCTGGCCAACCTGGGGACGGATCCGGCCTGCTTCGCAACGGATGCAGGCCATCGCATGGAGCTCGCATCGCATGCTGGAATTGAGCTGCGTGCCGATGAGATCATTCTGCCGCCGGACTCGCTGGCGATTCTGGTTTGCGACACGGTGTAGTACCCGCAAGGAGTGATGGAAGGATGGCCGAGGATTGGCCGGTCTGCGTCCATCTTCCTTTGCAATGCGTCAGTAGTAGCAAACACCCAGAGAGGCCGAGTTCGGCTCGCGGCAGAGCGGCGGCCCCGTCGGTTGTGGTAGCTGCTATGCGAATGAACTGCCTAGTATTCCGTTCGAGCGTGATGCTGACTCTTTGCCTGGTGTCAGTGGGAAGGGCCGCTGCGGCGGACGCCGTGACGCTTGTCAAAACGCCAACCGGCTACACGCTGGCCAATGGCGTCGTCTCCGCGGAAATTGATGCGCAGTCGGCGGCGGTTCTTGCGCTGAAGTACAAGGGCATTGCGATGCTGGGCGTTGGCGACAAGGAGAACGGCTATTGGTCGCTGCCGGGCACGCAGATGCACTTCGGAGCGAACCCGGTTGTTACCGTTATGGATGATCCGGCAGCGAACCACGGGGAGCGGGCGACGATCTCCTGCAGATTTGCGTATGACGGAGGCAGGAACACAGTGCCGGCGGATGTGGATATCCACTATTCGCTGGCGAGGGGCAGCTCGGCGATTTATCTGGAGGCGATCTGGGAGCATAAGCCGGAGTACCCGGAGCTGAGTTTCCCTGTGGGGCGGTTTGCGGCGAAGCTGAATGATCAGGTCTTCGACTGGATGACCGTGGATGCGCGGCGCAACATGATGATGATTACCGCGTACGACTGGGACCACGGCACGGTGATGAACATGAAAGAAGCGCGCCAGATGAACAGCGGCATCCTGAAAGGGCAGGTGGAACACAAGTACGACTACAGCGCGGTGCAGTTCGACACGCCGGCATACGGATGGAGCAGCACGTCGGACCATGTTGGATTGTGGGTGGTGACAGCGAACTTCGACTATATGAGCGGAGGCCCGACGAAGCTGGAGCTGATCACGCACCGGGATGCGACGTTTACGACAAGCCTTACCGCTCCGGCGGCGCCGACACTGCTGTACGTGTGGAAAGGACCGCACTACGGAGGAACGGAGCTTGTAGTTTCCAAAGGCGAGGAGTGGACAAAGACAATAGGGCCATTTCTGCTGTACTGCAACTCAGGTCCATCGCCGGATGCGATGTGGCACGACGCGCTGGCGAAGGCGTCGAGTGAAGCGAAGCAGTGGCCATATGCGTGGGCGGCGGCTCCGGGCTATCCGGCGGCGGCGCAACTGGGAGGAGTCGCTGGACGGATTCTGCTGCACGATCCGCAGGCCCCGGCCGAGAAAATGCAGCATCTTCTTGTGGGCCTTGCGCACCCCGATTACACACTGGCCAATGGGCGGACGGTGGACTGGCAGCATGACGGCAAGTATTACCAGTACTGGGTGCGGGCTGACGCGCAGGGAAACTTTAAGATTGCCGGCGTTCGTCCGGGCACATACACGCTGCACGCGTTTGCGGATGGAGTGCTGGGGGAATATGCGAAGGCCGATGTGACGGTGCCGCCGGGAAAAACGATCCAGGCAGGCCAGCTGGTATGGACGCCGGTCCGTTATGGACGGCAGATATGGCAGATTGGTTATCCGGACCGCACGTCGGGTGAGTTTTTCAACGGGGATCACTACTGGCGCTGGGGCATCTATAACGAGTATCCGAAACAGTTTCCCAAGGATGTGAACTATACGATAGGCAAGAGCGACTTCCACAAAGACTGGAACATGATGCAGGTGCCGCATGCGACGGACGACAGCGGCAGCTCGCGCGGTACGGCGACAACGTGGACGGTAAACTTCAATCTGCCGAAGGACGAACACGGAAAGGCGACGTTGCGGCTCGCGTTCGCGGGGACAGAGGCGCGGAGCCTCACGATTGCGGTGAATGGGAAGGAGGCCGGCGTGATTACCGGGCTTCCCAATACCAGCGCGATCCATCGCGATTCCGACCGCGGCTACTGGGAAGAGCGGGATGTATCCTTCGACGCCGCACTCCTGAAGAAGGGCGGCAACAGCCTGCAGCTTACTGTGCCCGCGGGCCCGGTGATGAACGGGGTGCAATATGATTACCTGCGGCTGGAGGTAGACGAAAAGGCTTCGGCAGCCCGGTAATAAGATCGGGCATCGCCGCCGGATTCGCGTACTCTGTCCTATACACAGTGAGGGGTGAGGTCGATGGAACATGCGTCGGCGGGTGGGCGCTTTCGCGCAGCCATCCAGGAAGAACGTCCGCTGCAGATTGTCGGCGCGATCAACGCGTATCACGCGCGCATGGCGGAGCGAAGCGGATATCGCGCACTGTATGTTTCGGGCGGCGGTGTGGCCGCAGGATCGCTCGGCTTGCCGGACCTCGGCATTTCTTCGCTGGACGATGTGCTGGTCGATGTGCGAAGGATTACCGACGCGACTTCGCTGCCGGTGCTGGTGGATATCGACACGGGCTTCGGCGGCGCGTTCAATCTGGCGCGGAGCGTGCGGTCGCTGATCAAGGCAGGCGCGGGGGCTTGCCATATCGAAGATCAGGTTCAGGCCAAGCGATGCGGACACAGACCGGGCAAGGCGATCGTGCCGAGCAGTGAGATGGAGGACCGCATTAAGGCGGCGGTGGATGCACGCACGGATGAAAGCTTCGTCATTATGGCGCGCACGGATGCGCTGGCGAATGAGGGACTGAATGCCGCGCTGGATCGCACCGCGGCGTGTGTCGAAGCCGGCGCCGACATGGTTTTCCCCGAGGCAGTGACAGAGCTGCAGCAGTACCGGGCGTTTGTGGAACGCACAGGCGTGCCCGTGCTGGCCAACAT
>Ga0134125_10008055_pt1 | contig 11878 bp, 9 predicted proteins | sample KB31751_FD_96464 | JGI IMG/M metagenome (GOLD analysis project Ga0134125, IMG submission 96464) | Terrestrial soil microbial communities with excess Nitrogen fertilizer from Kellogg Biological Station, Michigan, USA - KB3-175-1 | ecosystem: Environmental > Terrestrial > Soil > Unclassified ... | reverse complement strand
ACGATGCGATAAGAGCAGGATTTGGAAAAGTTGTTTTCATTATTCGTGAATCATTTGCTGAAGAGTTTAAAAATTTATTTGAACCAAAATTAAAAGGTAAGATTCAAACCCAATATGTGATGCAGGAAATGAATTCTTATATTGATGGATTCCAGGTTCCTGAGGAGCGCAAAAAACCTTGGGGCACAGCACACGCGGTACTCTGTGCGAAAGAAGTAATTCATGAGCCGTTCGCGGTGATTAATGCCGATGATTTTTATGGAAGAGATGCATTTGACAAGGCTGTAAAATTTTTGAATGAAGATGTTTCTGAAAAAGAGTATTGCATCATCGCTTATGAACTTGCAAAGACGATTTCTGAAAACGGAACGGTAAGCCGCGGCGTTTGTGAAGTAGATTATGAAGGGAATTTATTAAACATTGTGGAGCGCACTAAAATTTTTCCGGAAGAAGGGAAAATATACTACATAGAAAATGCACTGAAAGTTCCTTTGCCGGCAGATACAGTTGTGAGCATGAATTTTTGGGGATTTGATCCGACCGTTTTTGATTTTATTCAAAAACAATTTATTAAATTTTTACAGGATAATTCTAAAAATCCCAAAGCAGAATTTTTTATTCCAATCATCGGCGATGCCTTTATTCATGAGGGAAAGGGGAAAATAAAAGTAATTCCTACTTCTGCTCAATGGTTTGGCGTTACTTATAAAGAAGATGCCCCAACGGTGAAAGAAGATCTTCATAAGTTGATTGCAGAAGGCGTTTATCCGGAGCATTTATTTTCCGCAACAACTCCTGAAATGTAATTTTTCAGATTGAAATTCTGTTTATTTCTTCGTTTGTTGAAAAAGTGAAAATGGAAAATGGCTATTTCGCCACTTCCATTTTCACTTTTTTATTCTTGATCTTCTGATCTTTTACCAGGTGAAGTGTGTGATTCATTTTGCTTTTGCGGATGGCAACAAAAGAGAAAAAATCTTTCACTTCTATTAGCCCGATGTCTTCCTTTTTTAATTGCCCTTTGTTGGTAAGAAATCCAACGATGTCAACTTTATTTACTTTGTCTTTTTTGCCTGCGGCAATAAAAAGTGTAGCCCATTTTGGTTTTTCTGGTAAAATATTTTCTTCCGGAAGCGTTATCTGTTCTTCGTTTTCATCGATGTATGTTGGTAATTTTTCTTCCTCACTTAAAATGAGAATGGCTGTTCCGCTTGCTTCCATCCGTGCAGTACGTCCGTTGCGATGAGTGAAAGCATCTTCTGTAAGTGGCAAATGATAATGAACGATGTAGCGGATGTTTGCAATGTCGAGCCCGCGGGAAGCAAGGTCGGTTGTTATCAACACATTTGTGGTGCCATTTCTGAATTTTGATAAAGCGCTGTCTCTTTGTTGTTGCTCCATTCCACCGTGATAAAATTCATTGTAAATTCCTTTTTCTGAAAGCAACCTGCTGGTGCGCTCTACTGCTTCACGATGATTGCAAAATACAATGGTGGAGCGATTTCCAAGATAACAGAGCAGTTTAAAAAGTGTTGCAGATTTATCTTTATCTTCAGAAAATACTGATTTTATTGCAAGTCTTTCAGATTCTTCTCCGGGCGTTAAAAAATTAATTCTTTGCACATTTTTCAAAACAATAAAATCCGGTATTTCTACAGCCTCAGTAGCAGAAGTAAGAATTTTTTTCTGAACATTTTTAAGCGATTCAAGAATGAATTTCATTTCTTCTAAAAAACCCAGCTCAAGCGATTTGTCAAACTCATCTAACACTAATGTAGTTATAGAATCGACCGTAATATTTCCTCTCCGGATGTGGTCGCACAATCTTCCGGGAGTGCCTACAATCACCGCTGGAGGCTGCACAAGGTTATTTTCTTCTATCTCTCTTTTATGTCCGCCATAAGCAGCCGTAATTTTATTTCCTGTTCCCATTGTTTTGAAAACCTGTTCTATTTGCATGGCAAGTTCACGTGAAGGAACAACGATCAGCGCTTGTGTGTTTTTATTGTCAGGATCAATGTTTTCAAGAATCTGTAATAAAAATGCCAATGTTTTTCCTGAACCTGTTGCTGAAAGCAAAATGAAGTCTTCATCTTTATTATTAGCTTCTACGGCTGCCTGTTGCATTTCATTCAACGCGTCAATTTTTAAATTGATCAGAATATTTTCTAAAGAATATTTCTCTTTTTTCATGGCTGCAAAAATAAGCAAAGCGTTGTGGCTGAAATGTTATCATTAAAAGATGTTATTTCCGCTTGGATACCCTAATTATCAGTAAAAGCATAAATAAAGGCAACTCTTGTTTTACCCAGTTCAATCGGCTTAATTTTTGGTTCAATAAAAACTTCAAACTTTAAATTCCATTCATACAATTAACTTCGCAACATATGAAAGGGAGAGAAAGATTTTTTACCATATTCACACTTGGTTTACTTTCTGCGATGGGCGCCTTTTCTATTGACATGTATTTGCCTGGTTTTCCTGATATCGCCCGCGACCTTCACACAACGGTTGCTCACATTACACTTTCTATCACCAGTTTTTTTATTGGTATTTCTGTTGGTCAATTGATTTATGGGCCGTTGTTGGATAAATTTGGAAGAAAAAAGCCTTTATATATAGGACTGGTAGTTTATCTGCTCACTTCCATCGCTTGTGCTTTTGCACCAACTGCAAATGCCTTGATTGGCATTCGCTTTTTACAGGCCCTCGGTTCATGTGCGGGTATGGTAGCTTCACGGGCGCTGGTTCGTGATATCTTCCCGGTACAGGAAAATGCAAAAATATTTTCCTTGTTGATGTTGGTGCTGGCCTTATCACCAATTGTGGCACCTACTTTGGGTGGCTACGTTTCATCGGCTTTTGGTTGGCAATCTATTTTTTATATTCTTGCAGGAATTGCCGGATCAACGCTTTTACTGGTTTATTTTAAAATGCCCAATGGGAGAATGCCTGATGCTTCTCTTTCATTGCTGCCGCGTCCTATTATCAATAGTTTTTTGGAAGTAAGTAAAGTGCCTCAATTTTATACTTATGCATTTGCAGGAGCGATTGCTTCATCGGGTTTGTATGCTTATATTGCCGGTTCTCCTTTTGTATTTATGGAGTTGTATCATGTTTCTGAAAAGCAGTACGGATGGATATTTGCCATTATTGCGATGGGACTTATTACTGCAAGCCAGGTAAATACTTTATTGCTTAGAAAATATTCCAGTGAGCAAATTATCAGGGTGACTTTATTTTGTCAATGTTTGGCTGGAATTGCACTGGTTTTAGGAAACTATTTTCATTTTCTTGGTTTGTATTCTACTATTTTTTTGATCTGGGTTTTTTTGAGTACGCAAGGATTTGCGTTTCCAAATTCCTCGGCACTTTGTTTAGCCCCTTTTACAAAAAATGCCGGTACGGCTTCTGCATTGATGGGTGCCATACAACTAGGTATTGGCGCGGTTTCTACTGCTTTGGTAAGTATTTTTAATAATGGCACTGCAATGCCAATGGCCGTGGTGATGTGTTTTTGTGCAGTCAGCAGTTTTACGGTTTTGTTGATCGGAAGAAGGATAATTGGCCGCCAGAAAAACATCAACTGGTGCGGTTAAATTGATACTTCTTTTTGACTAAGCGGTACAATACTTTGTTCATACCTGAAAATATTGCCCGGATCGTACTTACTTTTTACTTTTTGTAAACGAGCATAATTTTCTCCATAATAAGCGTTTTCCCAGTTTTTGAAATTGACGTCAGGATAATTTCTATATTGTTGCTTTACTCCATTTGCAAAAAATATTTGTTGTACTTCTTCAAACGCTTTTACCATTTTATCAGTCTGTGATTCTTGTCGCCAGTAGGTTTGCAGTTCTGATAAGTAATTTTGATCACGATGAGAATAGGAAGAAGCATTTGCAAAAACAGAACTATTTATTTCGCCACCAACAGTGTTTACCTGGTAAATCATGTCCTGGGTAGAAGTAACTTTCTCCAAAACGTCCTCGATAAAATTGCTGATGTCATCAAAGTTTTTGTACAATCCTGCAGAAGCATTTTTAAAATAAAGCGGATTTTTTTCTCCGTAAAAAACCTGAACTGCTTTTGCCAAAGGAATGGATTTACCGATAATTGTTTTATCTACTAAAGAAGATAATTGAGAAACTATTTTTTGAGTTTCGGAATTATGTTTTTCAATATTAGTAAGCAAAATGTAAAGAGATCGTCCATTAAGCACAAACGCTGAAAAGCAGGAAGGTGGCAGGCGGCCAGTTACGGAAAACCATTGCTCGAGCACATGTTTTGCTTTTTGAGCATTGATGTGTGGTATTTTAAAACGATGACTTTGCAAAAAATCAGGTGCTGTATTTAGAGAAAATTTTAACGAAGTAATCACTCCAAAATTTCCATTTCCGCCGCCTTTGCACGCCCATAATAATTCAGGGTCATCTTTTGAATTAATAATATTTCCTTTGCCATTGACCATCGTTATTTCTTGTAAACTATCACACGTTAATCCAAACTTTCTGCTGAACAATCCATAACCTCCTCCAAGAGTTAATCCGCCGATGCCAACATTTCCACATGAACCGGCAGGAATTATTTTATGTTTTGGAAGAATGATATCGTACAATTGGGAAAGAATGCAACCTGGTTCTATAATAACCGTATTTTGACTTTCCCACGTTACGTTATTCATGGACGAAAGGTCAATGACCAGTCCATCGTTGTTGCAAGAAAATCCTTCAAAAGAATGTCCGCCGCTTTTAATACTGATGGGCAATTTATTTTCAATTCCATAAGTTACTGCCTGCGCAGCTTCTTCTGTACTTGTGCAAAATGCAATCGCAGCGGGATAACTATCGATGCGTTTGTTAAATCCTTTCCTTAAAAGATCATATTTCGGATCACCTTTTTTGTATAATTTAAAAGTTGGCCGGATTGTTTTCTTAACGGCGTTTGGCGGAATCGAATCTGAAAGAACTGTATCTTTTTCTACCGCTATAATTTTTTCTGTTTTATTATTTCCCATTCCACACGAACTAAGATAGACAGCCGCGCCACCAAACAACGATAGCTTAATAAATTCAGTCCGTTTTATTTTTTTCAGCCGTGGCATGCGCAATATATTTTAGAAATAACTTTTATAATTGTTTAATCATCCAAACGTCGCAACCTGTATGGCCACTATTTCCTAACGGTCCCTGGATTTTTTTAAAGCCATTTTTCTCGTACATCCCAATTGCATTTGTCAGTTCCGGCATCGATTCAAGATACATTTTCTCATAACCATTTTTCTTTGCTTCCTCCATGCATTTGTTTAAAAGCGTTTGTCCATAACCGTTATGCCGGTATTCTTTTGAAACGTACAATTTTACCAATTCGCATGTATTTTTCGGTAATCCTTTTGTTGGAAAAAATCCGGAACCTCCAGCGATTTCTTTATCTATCTCAACAACGAAATATGCGGATCGCTTTTCCGTAAACACATTGCTTAAATGGTCGGTAGTTTCATCAAAATAAACAGTTCCCGGTTTTGCTGCATTAAATTCCAATAATGAATTACGGATGATAGAAGCCATCGCTGCATTATCATCCGTAATTATTTTTCTGATCAGCATTTAAAAAAAATTATTTTTTTGTGCCGTTATCATCTTTTAAAGAAACACCGCGGTCATACTGGCAACACTCTTCTAATTTATTATACGCACTGTCAGTTGCTTTAAAATCCTGTGTATCATACCCCGAGGCTGCGACAGCGGTTTGTATTTTAGCAGAATTCGTAACAGCGGGGTCATAACTTATCTGCAAAAATTTAGTTTTTTTATCCCAGTTAGCGGCAGTTGCACCGGCTTCAAGTGCACTCTTTTCTATGTGTTTTTTGCACATTCCGCAGTTGCCATTTACTTTAATGGTTTCTGATTTTGTTGTTTGTGCAGAGCAAAATTGAAAAGAAACGATGCTAAAAAATAGTATGCTGAAAAATCTAATAATTTTCATTGTTTTATAGTTGATTAAAATCAAATTTAGCAATAAAATATGAAGCCACGAATTCATCGATTTGTTAATAACGGAATAATGTAAGCCACAGTAAACTGGTAAATAAATCAAATTTCTATTCTTCATCAATCTTTTATTTTCAGAAAATGATCAATTCTTTCTTTTTGTTTTAAGTGATGCCGTAAATGCATTTCCGCAAATTGGAGCCATTCATTTGCATTAAAATGCCCTAATCCCGGATGTTTGGTTTTGCCGTGAAATGCGTTTTTCAAAATCATCAGATTCACTTCATTAAACGCATCTTTTAAATCGATTAATGAACGCAGTAGTTGTGTTTTACTTTCTGCTTGTGAAACCAGCAGATTTGAAGCAGGCCCTTCAATAATTTGATCGGGAAGCGCGTTTTTTGAAAACAGCATTTTAGCATTGATCGTCGCTTCTTCTTGGGAATTTTCATTGGACGAGATGCTAATGTTTATTTGCTGTAAATAGAAATTTGTTTCTGTGATCAGATGCATTATTACTTGTCCGAGTGACCAGCTTTTTAAGGATGGTTTGGTGCATATTTCTGCAAAGCTGTAATGTTCCAATTGTGTAATCCAGATATCAACAGTACGGTTAAAGTTCTCAATCGCCATGATACTTTTATTTCTGGTTAATTTACAAAACCCCATTTAACTCCAAACCGGATAATGAGTCCCGGGGTGGGGTACAGAGGCGCTGCAAAATTATTATTGGTAAAAGCAAGTCCTTCAGAGATATCAAATGTATTTATGTTTTCTGCTTTTATAAATGCGGTAAAAGATTTTATCCTGAAATTAAAAAACAGATTTACCTGGGGAAGATTGTTTATAACAACACTATCCTGCGGGAAAAATTTTCCCATTACAGGCGAATAATTATCAGCTTTATAAGGAGTGTTGTATTTTACGTCAATGCCGGTACTTAGATTCAAATTTTTAAAGTAATTTCCTTCAAAAGCAAGACGTTGTCTTGTATAGAACAGGGGAACATGAATGGGGTTATTTCCAGTCGTTTGCTGAATAATAAAATCGCTGTATAAATTCAAATGCTTTGCGATTTTTGTTTTTGCAGAAGCTGTAATTTGTGTGAGATTAACCAAACCGTTAAACTGATTTGTTTGGTAAAAATTTGTGAAATAGGTGTAGTTGGTAATCGAAATATTTCGCGCCATTAATGTAAAACGCCGGTTGATGGCGGTAGCAGTTAATACGGTTATGTTTTCCTTGTTTGTTTTTAAATTATTTCCAAAATTAAAGGAAGAATTTCCTTCGTAAATATAGGAAGGAGAGCGGTTCACATTTTGAAAACTGATCTGTACATCACCTAATTTTTGATTTAATGTTCGCGCTACAGAGGCGTAAACATTGAAGTCGGCGGCATTCAGGCCCGTTGCATAAAATTCTCCATTCAACACCGCATCCCACTTTTTATTCCGGGTTTTGTTCCTATATTCTCCATGCAATACTACGTTGTAAAAATTTTTCTTGCCTGAATAAAAAAATCCGGAAAAATTTTCCAAACGCATTCCTGCTTCTATATACTGCCCGAGATTTTTTGTTTCCGGAAATTGACGAATTACAAAATCATTTGACACAAACTTCCACTTATCTCTTACTGAAAAATTTAGTCCATAAGTTGGATGAAGCGACGTATCATATTTCTGCTGAAAGAAGACGGAATCCGCTTGAGCGAGATAAGGATTGTTTAAGGTATCTCTGAATTCATAAGATGAGGAAGTGTAATTTATGGTATGTTGAAAACGCAACTTTGGATAAAATAAATATTCTGTGGTGCTGTCATTGATAATGATAGAATCTTTTTTCCCGATGTCATAACTTTGCCTGAAAAAAACAGTGAAATCGTTGTAAAGATTGCCGGTACTGATGTTTGTAGAAAATATATTCTGGCTTAAAGAATCGCTTCCTAAATGAACGGGAACCGTCATTCTTCTTTTTCGGTTTGGATCCAGGAGAAATGAATCATTTACAATGCCGCCATTTTCTGATGAGCCAAGTTTATTTCCCATCAAAACAAAATAAGCAGAATACCTTTTTCTTTTGCCCTGGTAATGGCTAAACAAACGGTAATTATTATGATTGGTATTTTGCGTTTGAAAGAATCCCGGCGAAGAGATCAAACGGTAATCAATTCCTACGTTCCAGTTCGGCTTAATATTCTGGGTTTGTAAAACTTTTACAACTTGTTCTTTTCCTGAAGCTAAAAAATAACTGAGTTCAGTATAAGGTCTTGTTGTCTGAAAAAATCTTGTGTTTTCGATCGTGTATTTATATACATCAAATGCATGAAAACCAGCGTCCCATCCAGCTTTCAGGATAGGAGTAAAAAGAACAGGGTAAGCTGCGTTTCCGTTATTTCCAAGCGTAACATACCCATCCGGAACTGTATAATATTTCCCATAATCATTAATAGAAGAATCCAGGTATTCTTTTGTCAATGAATTGAGGTAATGATAAGAAATGGTAATGGAATCTTTGAGGTCATCACGGTGTTCAAAGCCAATGGTATCCGAACCGGATTTGTTCCCCATATTTGAAAGACCTCCCAGCGGATTGCCGGATCTCATTCGTGGTAATTGAGCATAAGAAAACTGAATGATGAAAAGCAATAAAAATAAAACACCAATTTTTTTGATCAGGGTAATTTCAATGAATATTTTTGGTGAAATAGCCATCTGTCGGGATTCTTAGAACTGGGCGATCAATTGTTTAAAGATCAGCGTAAGCTTTGGTTCTGCGTCTTTTGCCGCCTGCAATACTTCTTCATGAGTGATCGTATTTTCTTCTTCCCTGATGCCGATATCCGTAATCACACTGATCGCAAAAACCGGCAAACCAAGTTGCACTGCGGCTATCACTTCCTGCACGGTGCTCATTCCTACCGCGTCACCACCAAGAATGTTCAGCATTTTATATTCAGCTCTTGTTTCAAATGTAGGCCCCGTAACGCCGACATACACTCCTTCTTTTATTTCAAATTTGTTTTCCGTTGCAATTTTTTTTGCTTTTTCAATCAAATAGTTTTTATAAGGTTCACTCATATCCGGAAACCGTTCGCCAAATTCATCAATATTTTTTCCAAGCAATGGATTGATTGTAAGCATACTGATGTGATCTTTAATGATCATGAGGTCGCCCACTTTGAAAGATGAATTGATGCCACCTGCGGCATTGCTGATCAGCAAAGTTTTGATTCCCAAAAATTTCAAAACCCTTATTGGAAATACAACTTCCTTTGTGGTATAGCCTTCGTAATAATGAAAACGGCCGGCCATAGCAACGACTTTTTTGCCACTCAGATTTCCAAAAATTAATTTACCGGAATGTCCTTCTACCGTGCTGACAGGAAAATGAGGAATGTTGCTGTATTCAATCTCGCATTCTACGTCAATTTCGTCTGCAAAGCTGCCAAGGCCGCTTCCCAACACGATTCCAACAACAGGTGCTGTGTTGTATTTTGATTGAATAAACGCGACCGCTTCATTAATTTCTTTGACCATAAATTAAATAAAAAAATTAGCGCCAAAGATAAGTGAAGAATATGTTAGAACGGAGAAAGCGGTTTTGCCGGTTTCGTTATTCATTCCTTAAATATGTTTCTGTGCTTGTAATATTTTCATGCAGCATACTTTTTCAGCAAACAAACAAATTAAGCCAATTTCTGTTTTGGCATAACTGAGCTTTATTGATACTCTATCCATACATTAGGCATACATTATCCATACATCATTGATGCGCTATCTTATACTTTTTTATAACTCATGCATCGGAGAATCACTATTCGTAAAATCTGCTCTGAGATGAAAGTGTGCCAAAATAAGATGCGTAAATTTTAATCTGCTGAATATTTTCAAGTTAGTTCTTTCTTCAAACATTTTTCTCATTGAGTAATCATTCGTTATCCAATACAACTTCGATCTAATTCTCTATCTTTATTTTTTAATATTTATTTTTGGTTGAAAAATAATCCAAAATATTTTCTAAAGTTTTGTTTATGAAAAAAATGTCGCTTCTCTCTTCGCTGATGGTTTTTATTTTCTTTCTGGTTTCGTGCAGTCAAAAACTTACTCCTATTGCCAATATCGGTGCTCCTGCTACTTCATTTACGCATCCGTCCTGGACAGAACAGAGCAACATTTATGAAGTAAACGTAAGGCAATATTCGCAGGAAGGAACTTTTAAAGCATTTGAAAAAAGTTTGCCAAGACTAAAAGAAATGGGGGTAAAAATCCTGTGGTTTATGCCGATCAATCCAATTGGAATTGAAGGAAGAAAAATGAGTTCAAGTGATTTGGGAAGTTATTATGCGGTAATGAATTATAAAGAAGTCAACCCGGAATTTGGCACAATGGCCGATTGGAAACAACTGGTGAAACACGCTCATAGCCTCGGTTTTAAGGTGATCATTGATTGGGTGCCCAATCATACATCGCCGGACAATCCATGGATTAAAAATCATCCGGCTTTTTATAAAAGAGATGCAAATGGAAATACCGTTTATGATAATGATTATAGCGATACACGTAATCTGAATTACGACAACCAGGAGTTGCGCGATAGCATGATCAGTGTAATGAAATATTGGATTACCGACACAGGTATTGATGGTTTTCGTTGCGATCACGTGGATCCGATGCCATATGATTTTTGGAAAAAATGCATTACTGAATTAAGAAAAGTAAAGGATGTATTTATGCTCGCGGAAAGTGAAAGGCCGGAATTTCATGCGGTAGGGTTTGATGCTACTTATGCATGGAATATTATGTGGGCAACAGTAGATGTGGCGCAGGGAAAACATAATTTGAAATATCTCGATTCTGTGATGAATTTTAATTTTACCGTATTTCCAAAAAATGCCGAGCGCATGTATTTTACCAGCAACCATGACGAGAATAGCTGGAACGGAACTGAGTTTGAAAAATACGGAGATGCTTATAAAGCTTTCGCTGTCTTCACACAAACAATGTATGAGAGTGTTCCATTAATATATAGCGGACAAGAAGTGCCAAATAAAAAGCGGTTGAAATTTTTTGTCCGTGATCCAATCGTTTGGGATAACTATGAGATGGCGCCTTTTTACAGTACACTACTTCATCTTCGTGAAAAAAACGAAGCGCTTGCTGCTGACGCGGCTTATAAAAAAATCCCAACGGCCAATGATGATGCGATTTTTGCTTACATCAGGCAAAAGGGAAATAAAAAGATTCTTGTGGTGCTGAACCTTTCTCCCGAGCCTCAGCATTTTACCATAAAAGAAAATGATGTCTATGGAAATCCTTTAAATGTTTTTGCAAATAAAAAGGAAAAACTAATGAAGAATCATGTGTATGAAATGGAGCCGTGGGGCTATTTAGTATATGAATACTGACGCGTGTATGAGCGTTCTATTGTTCGCGCTGCCTTTATAAAGTTGATCTAAAGCATATAAATATACTTTTAAAATCGCGGGATTTATTTCACCATTCCTTTTATCTCCTGCAATTTCAATAACGCTTCAACAGGAGTTAAACGATTGATATCAACGACTTCCAGAATTTTACGAATGTCTTCAAATGCCTGTGAATGTGCATCAAAAATACTGAGTTGCATTTGCGGTGCATTTAGTTGGCGTAGATTTTCTTTAATACTCTTTTTATTTTTTTTCACCGGTTCATTTGATAAATCCTCTTCATTTTCAGGAGTATCAACGTGCTTCGCTTCCAATTGTTTTAAAATTTCATTCGCCCGGTCGATTAGTGTTGGCGGCATTCCTGCCATCTTTGCCACATGAATACCAAAGCTGTGGATGCTTCCACCCGGAACTAATTTTCTTAGAAAAATAATTTTATTTCCTGCTTCTTTATTCGTGATGT
>Ga0134125_10008054_pt1 | contig 11880 bp, 11 predicted proteins | sample KB31751_FD_96464 | JGI IMG/M metagenome (GOLD analysis project Ga0134125, IMG submission 96464) | Terrestrial soil microbial communities with excess Nitrogen fertilizer from Kellogg Biological Station, Michigan, USA - KB3-175-1 | ecosystem: Environmental > Terrestrial > Soil > Unclassified ... | reverse complement strand
TCCTTGCCGAATGCCGCCGCCATGTGCCGCTCGGCAATCGCCATGCCGACCGCCGTTGCGAGCCCCTGGCCGAGCGGACCGGTGGTCGTCTCGACGCCGGGCGTAATGAAATTCTCCGGATGTCCCGGCGTCTTCGAGCCGAGCTGGCGGAAGCGCTTGATCTCGTCCAGCGTGACCGAGGAATAGCCGGTGAGATAAAGCAGCGCGTAAATCAGCATCGAGCCGTGACCGGCCGACAGGACGAAACGGTCACGGTCGGGCCAGGCTGGGTCGGCCGGATCGAATTTCAGGAATCGGGTGAACAGGACGGTCGCCACGTCGGCGGCGCCCATCGGCAGCCCGGGATGGCCCGATTTGGCCTGCTCGACCGCGTCCATCGCCAGCGCGCGAACCGCATTGGCCATGGCGCTATGACCGATGGCGGGATGATCGTGGCGGTTTGCGGACGCCACGGCGGCCGTCGGATAAGCTTGTGCGGTCATGGAAAAAGGCCTGTTTGCGTGGGGTGGATATCATGGCGTTGCCCCGAGTCAATGTGAGGGACGGGTATCAGAGCCGCCATGCACTGGAGGCCCACAAAAGAGTGGGGCATATCCCGGCCGGCGCAATTGACGCGGGCATTTTGTGGCACGTAAGATTCCAGCCCTAAGCGTCTGCCGCTGCAACGGATTTCATGGAACTCGGGCGCGGAGGGCATGAGCGAGCAATCAGGCATCGATGCGGCGGTGAGGCGGCTCGCACTCGCGCTCGACGCGCTGGACGCTGCGGTCGAGCGGCGGCGTGATAGCGATCGCGACGAAGATGGGCTCGCGCGGCAACTGCAGGCGCTCGGCACCGACCGCAGCAAGCTCGCCGCCGCGCTCGACGGAGAGACCGCGCGCTCGCGTCGGTTGGAGGCGGTCAACCGCGAACTGGCCGGTCGTCTGGATGCGGCGATTACGTCCATCCAAACCGTGCTGAACGGCCAGCAGGAGGACGACTGATGGGCCAGATCAACACCAGCATTGCCGGGCGTCAGTACCGCCTCGCCTGCGAGGACGGTCAAGAAGAACACCTGCTCGGCCTCGCGAAGGAGCTCGAGACGCGCATCATCGATTTGCGCCGCAAGTTCGGTGAGATCGGCGATACGCGCCTTACCGTCATGGCCGCTCTGATGCTGGCTGATGAAAGCGCGGAGGCGCGCGGGAAGTTGCGCAAGCTGGAAGCGGAATTAGCGGCGGTCGACGAAACACGTGCGGTCTCGGCCGAGCGCACGCGCCAAGCCTCCGATGCCGTCATCGGCGCCTTCCATTCCGCCGCCGAACGCATCGAGAGCATCACCCGCAAGCTCAACCAGACCGTTGGCGCGCCGGCGGTTGTGGTGGGGTAGGTCCTTTCTTCACCTCTCCCCGCAAGCGGGGAGAGGGTAACTTCGCCTGTGGCGCGCGGCATCCGTAATCACTAGATTGGCGCAGCGGGGCTGCGGGGTGCGTCAGGAGCACATATCCCCGGGGCCTTATCGATCCTTAAGGGAGCTGTCCCTGACCGGGCCCGTGGGCTCGGACATATGGCGCCCACCTACTTTCGTAGGGAACCCGGGATCGAGCCTCCAACGGCCACTGCGGCTCCGCACTGATTCTTTTGTGGCCTCTCAGCCGTCATGGCCGGGCACAAGGCCGGGCATGACGGTTAAAATGGCTGACGACACCCAATCCGACAAAGCTCAACTTCGCACCGCCGCGCTCGCCAAGCGCGACGCGCTGCCTGCCGCCGAGCGCCAGCAAGGCGCCGAGACGATCACGCGTGAATTCCCGCTCTCCATCAAGCAGGGCACGATCGTGTCCGGCTTCATGCCGATGCGGTCCGAAATCAATCCCTTGCCGCTGATGCGCAAGCTCGCGGCACAAGGTGCGCAACTCGCGCTGCCCGTGATCCAGGGCCGAGGCAAGCCGCTCTTGATGCGCGCGTGGAGCTTCGGCGCGCCGCTCGAGGCGCGGCAGTGGGGCATCAAGGAGCCGACCGACGATGCCCCGGTGGTCGATCCCGACGTGCTGCTCGTTCCGCTCGCGTGTTTCGACCGTGCGGGGCACCGCGTCGGCTATGGCGCGGGTTATTTCGATAAGACCATCCGCGCGCTACGCGCCAAGAAGAGCGTCACTGCGGTCGGCCTCGCCTTCGCCGTACAGGAAATTGCACGCGTTCCTGCGACCGAGTTCGACGAGGCGCTCGATCTCGTGCTAACCGAACGCGAAGTGATCGATCTGCGCAGGCGCTGACGGCATGCGAATTCTATTTATCGGCGACGTGGTCGGGCGGTCGGGACGCGCCGTCGTGCTCGAGCGTCTGCCGGGTCTGATCGTCAACTGGAAGCTCGATCTCGTCGTCATTAACGGCGAGAACGCGGCCGGCGGCTTCGGCATCACCGAGGCGATCTATTCGGACCTGATCGAAGCCGGCGCCGATGCAGTGACCCTTGGCAACCACTCCTGGGACCAGCGCGACGCGCTCGTCTTCATCGAACGGGCGCCACGGCTCATCCGGCCGCTCAACTTTCCGAACGGGACGCCGGGACGCGGCGCGGCTTTGATCGAAGCGAAGAACGGCGCACGCGTCCTCGTCATGAACGCGATGGGCCGCGTCTTCATGGACCCGCTGGACGATCCCTTCGCCGGCGTCGACCGCGAACTCACGGCCTGTCCGCTCGGCCGGAGCTGCGACGCGATTATCGTCGATTTCCATGGCGAGGCGACGAGCGAGAAGCAGGCCATGGGCCATTTCTGCGACGGCCGCGCCAGCCTCGTCGTCGGCACCCATACGCATGTGCCGACCGCCGACCATCGCATCCTCGCCGGGCGCACCGCCTTTGTATCCGACGTCGGCATGACCGGTGATTTCGACAGCGTGATCGGGATGAGCAAGGACGAGCCGCTCACCCGTTTCCTGCGCAAGATCCCGAGTGCGAGATTCGAGCCGGCGTCAGGTCCGGCGACCTTGTGCGGCGTCGCGGTGGAGACCGGGTCGGATGGGCTCGCGACGAAGGTCGCCGCCGTGCGGCTCGGCGGCCTGCTCGAAGAGGCCCGGCCGGCGTTCTGGGAGTGATATTTCCTTTCCCGCGCCCTCGGCCTATATAGCCCGCCGAACATCCACCATCGCGAACGGCGTTTTCGGTCATGGCCGGCCATTCCCAATTCAAGAACATCATGCACAAGAAGGGGCGCGCGGATAAGGCGCGCTCCAAGCTGTTCTCCAAGCTCGCCCGTGAAATCACGGTATCGGCGAAGCTCGGGATGGCCGATCCCGCGTTCAATCCGCGCTTGCGGGCGGCGATCCTCGCCGCCAAAGCCGAGAACATGCCTAAGGACAATATCGAACGCGCGATCAAGAAGTCGCAGGGCGGCGACAGCGAGAACTACGACGCGATCCGGTATGAAGGTTATGCGCCGGGCGGCGTCGCCGTAATCGTCGAGGCGCTGACGGACAATCGCAATCGCACCGCAGGCGAGGTCCGCTCGATCTTCACCAAGGCCGGGGGCAACCTTGCCGAAACGGGCGCGGTGTCCTTCATGTTCGATCACGTCGGCGTCGTGGAATACGACGCCGCCAAGGCCGATGCCGACACGATGCTGGAGGCGGCGATCGAGGCCGGTGCGGAAGACGTGGTCTCCAGCGAAGACGGTCACCACATTTTCACGACCATCGATTCCCTCGCCGAAGTGAGCAAGGGGCTGGAAGCGAAATTCGGCGAGCCGCGGAAGTCGGCGATGATGTGGAAACCGCAGAACACGATCGCGGTGGACGACGAGGCCGGCGAGAAAATCCTGAAATTGATGGATTCGCTCGATGACAACGAAGACGTGCAGAACGTCTATGCCAATTTCGAGGTTTCCGACGCGCTGATGCAGAAGTTGAGCGCGTGAGCCACAACATCAATCTGCTGACTTGTCATGGCCGGGCATAGCCGTTCGAAGAACGGCGTTCTTTCAGAACGCCTATGTCCCGGCCATCTCGCTTAGGAGGGCACCTGCTCTCCTGATCGGGATTGCCGGGTCAAGCCCGGCAATGACCGTGGGGAGCGACAGAGCCGCGCCGAGAAGCTTAGAGCGAGAGCGCTGCTTCAAAACCCCTTCACCACCTCGCTCACGTGCTCGACCTCGGGCGGCGAGGCAAAGCAGTCGGCGACGAGCTTGCGCCACTCCGGAAAATCGGGAGAGCTGCGGAAGTCGACCGTGTGGTTCTCCAGCGTCTCCCATTGCACGAACAGCCGGTAACGCTGTGGCTTTTCGTGCGAGCGCTGCAGCGCCATTCCCTTGCAGCCCTTTGCGCGCTCAAACAGCGGCCCCGCCTTGCGCACGCCTGCTTCGAACTGCGCCTCCATTCCGGGCTTCACGTCGATCTGCGCGATCTCCAAAATCATTCTCGCTCTCCAATTCGGTTCGAAGATTCCGCCGCGCGGCGCAGGCAATCGGGGCAGAGGCAGTCCTGCGCCGGTTCGCCTGGCATTGGCAGCTTCGCCGGTACGCTCGCGCACCAGCAATCGGTTGACAGGCCGCAGTCGAACACGGCGCCGCATTGTCCGCAGGAAAGCCGGCGTGCGCTGACGCTTTTCGATTCGGGTGATGTCATCGCGCCAGTCTAGCGCGCCGGCGCGACGCGCAAAATGCGGCCGTTGTCCTCGTCGGTGAGCAGATAGAGCGCTCCGTCGGGCCCCTGCCGCACGTCGCGGATGCGCCAGCCGAGACTGTGGAACATGCGCTCCTCCTTCGCCGGGTGCTCGTTCTTCAGGTCCAGCCGCGACAGGAGTTCGAATTTGAGCGCGCCGTTGAACAGGCTGTGGTCCCAGGCGGGAAAAAGTTTGCCGGTGTAGAACGCCATTCCTGACGGCGCGATCGAGGGCGTCCAATGCCATAACGGATCGATCATGCCCTGCTGGTGCTGCTTGCCGGTGCCGACAGGCGTCCCGTCGTAGTTGACGCCGAAACTGACAACCGGCCAGCCGTAATTGCCGCCCTTGCGGATGATGTTGATCTCGTCTCCGCCTTTCGGGCCGTGCTCCTGCTCCCACAGTTCGCCTGTCCACGGGTTGAACGCGAGGCCTTGCGCGTTGCGCAGGCCGTAGGCCCAGATTTCCGGAAGCGCGCCATCTTTGCCGACGAATGGATTGTCGTTCGGCGCTTTTCCATCAGTTGTGATGCGAATGATTTTCCCGATCGTATTGTCGAGCTTCTGCGCATACTGCATGGCGCTGAAGTGATCGCCCAAGGTCACGAACAGATGGCCGTCCTTCGCCTGCACCATGCGGCAGCCGATGTTCAGCCCGGCCGAGGGTGGGCCCTTTTGTTCGTAGATTTTGGTCACCTGTTCGAGCCGCGGCGTCCCGCCGAGCTCCAATTTCGCGTGCGCAACGGCCACTTGCCCGCCGCCGCGCGCCGCTTCGGCATAGCAAAAGAAAATGCGTCCGCTTTGCGCGAAGTCATTTGCCAGGACGACGTCCATCAATCCCGCCTGGCTGCGGTGAAACACTTTCGGCACGCCGGGCAGCGGCGCGGAAATCTTGCCATCGCTGGTCACGATGTGCATGCGGCCGGGCCGCTCCGTGACCAGCATGCGGCCGTCCGGCAGGAACGCGAGCGACCAGGGATGCGCGAGGTGCTCGACGATCGTTGTGACCGCGACCTTTCCCGCAGACGTGTTGAAGGTCGATTGTGCAAGGGCCGGGCTCGCCAGCAGGGCTGCGGCGGTAAGCAGAACAAATCGCATGGCGTCTCTCCCGCCGCTCAACGGCTGGATGCAGCCGGCCGTTCCGGAAATGCCGATCTAGCGAAGCGCTCCGCTGAGCTACTGCGCGGCGATCAAGTCCTGCGGCTGCCAGTTCATCGGCACATAGCCGGGCTCGGACTCGACGCGCTTGAGCCAGTCGCGCACGGCCGGATAATCCGTGAGGTCGAAATCGCATTGCTCGGCAACGTGCGTGTAGGCATAGAGCGCGATGTCGGCGATCGTGAAATGCCCGGCCGCGAAATAGTCGTGCGTACGCAAATGCGCTTCCATCACGCTGAGCGCGCGATAGCCGTGCTCCATCCAGACCTCGATTGCGTGGCTCTGTAGCTCGCGGCCGCCCTTGATCAGCGCCAGCCAGAAGTAGGCCGCGCCGATGTTCGGTTCGAGGCTGTGCTGCTCGAAGAACATCCACTGCATCGCGACCGCACGGTCGATCCGGTCTTCCGGCGCAAGCCGTGTGCCTCCGGCCAGATACCAAAGGATCGCGTTCGACTCGGCGAGATACCGGTCCGGCGCGACTTCCAGGAGCGGAATCTGTCCGTTTGGATTCTTGGTCAAGAATTCCGGCGTGCGGCTTTCGCCTTTGAGGATATCGACCTCGATCAGCCGGTAGGGAATTCCGAGGCGCGCGAGCGCAAGCCGGACCTTGTAGCTGTTGCCGGAGCGCTGCATCGAATAGAGCGTGTACATCGCGTCCACCTCGAATCGTGCGTGAGTCTACCAACGCGCGAAGTCCGGCGATTGAATGACCCCGAGTCTACCGCGCGGCGGGGGCCAGCGCACCTAAGCGCTGTCGCGAATTTCGCTGCGCTGCGGCATGAAAACCGCTCCCGAAGCCTACGGTGGAGAATCTCTTTCTTCCGAGCCCGCCGGGCATCCGACCCGCCAAACTCGAATCGATCGCTTCGGCCGATGGCGCCCATCGCATTTCTTGACGGGTCCGCCCCTTGCTGGCGGGGGCATCCGGCATTAGGAGAGGGCGCCGTTTCGCTGCGGCGCACTCTGGAGATTGCCATGGCCTTCCTCGCCGACCACCTCAAGCGCATCAAGCCGTCGCCGACGATCGCGGTGACCGACAAAGCGCGGGCTCTGAAGGCGGCGGGGCGGAACGTCATCGGCCTCGGCGCCGGCGAGCCGGACTTCGACACGCCCGAGAACATCAAGGAAGCGGCGATCCGCGCGGTCCGCGAGGGGCGTGCGTCCAAGTATACAGCCGTGGACGGGATTGCCGAGCTCAAGCAGGCAATCGCACAGAAGTTCAAGCGCGAGAACGGCCTCGACTACAAGACGTCGCAGATCACCGTCTCGGCCGGCGGCAAGCAGGTGCTCTACAACGCCTTCATGGCGACCCTGAATCCGGGGGACGAGGTGATCATCCCGGCGCCCTATTGGGTGAGCTATCCCGACATGGTGCTGCTCGCCGGCGGCAAGCCGGTCGAGGTGGTCTGCGGGATGGAGAACGGGTTCAAGATCACGGCGGCGCAGCTCGAGCGCGCGATCACGCCGAAGACCAAGTGGTTCCTGCTCAACTCGCCGTCGAACCCGACCGGCGCTGCCTACTCGCGTGCCGAGCTGAAGGCGCTCACCGACGTGCTGATGAAGCACCCGCACGTCCATGTCATGACCGACGACATGTACGAGCACCTGACCTATGACGCCTTCGAGTTCTTTACGCCGGCGCAGCTCGAGCCGGCGCTGTACGAGCGCACGCTGACCATCAACGGCGTGTCGAAGGCCTATTGCATGACCGGCTGGCGCATCGGCTATGCGGGAGGGCCGGAGCCGCTGATCAAGGCGATGGCGATGATCCAGTCGCAGTCGACGACCAACCCGGCTGCGGTTTCACAGTGGGCCGCGCTGGAGGCGTTGACGGGCCCGCAGGAGTTCATCGCCAAGCACAACAAGATCTTTCAGGAGCGGCGCGATCTCGTTGTCTCGATGCTCAACCAGGCGAGCGGCATCAAATGCCCGACCCCGGAAGGCGCGTTCTATGTCTATCCGTCCTGCGCGGGGACGATGGGCAAGACGACTGCCAATGGGAAGAAGCTGGCGAGCGATGAGGACTTCGTCACCGAGCTCTTGGAGCAGGAAGGCGTCGCCGTGGTGCATGGCTCCGCATTCGGTCTCGGCCCGGCGTTCCGCATTTCCTACGCGACCAAGACCGAGGACCTGGAAGAGGCCTGTCGCCGCATCCAGCGCTTCTGCGGCAATTTGAAGTAGCGCATCTGACCCTCTTCCCGCACTGCGGGGAGAGGGTGGCGAGCACCTGAAAGGTGCGAGCCGGGTGAGGGGCATTGCGCGGCCCCTCACCCGGCTTTCTCGTTTCACTCGAAAGCCGACCTCTCTCCGCGAATGCGGGGAGAGGTGAAGAGAGACAAATCATTAATACCTCCGCTAGTGTCGCGGCATGATTCGCCTCGCCTTCGCGCTATCCTTTCTCCTCACGTTCATCGCTTCGTCGCTCGCGCAGGAGCGCGTGACCGTCGCCGCGCAGCGCTTGTCCGAGAACGGCGCGCTCTTCCTTGCGGACGCGAGAGGCTACTTCAAATCGGAAGGCCTGGACGTCGAGATGACGGCCTATCGGACGGAAATCGAGGTGGCGCAGGCGGTCGCATCAGGCGCCGCCGATTTTGGCGTCGCCGCGTACAGTGCTGCCGCCTTCGATTACGCCGCGCATGGCTTTATCCGCTTTCTTGCCTCGCAAGTGGAGGAGAAGAAGGGGTTTGAAGGCAACGAAATCGTTGCTTCGAACATCTCATGGGCGAGCGGGCTGCGCCGCGTCGAGGATCTCGTCGGCAAATCGGTCGCCATCACCCATCTCGGCTCGCCGGCGCATTACCAACTCGGGCAAATGGCGTCGCTCAAGCATTTCGATCTCGCCAAGCTTACGCTTAAGCCGTTGCAGACCTACGACGCGATCGCACTAGCGCTCGCGCGTGAGAAAGTGCAGGCGGCGATCCTTCCTGCCACCTACGCGCGCGAGTTGATGGTGGAAAATCAGGCCAAGCTGATCGGTTGGTATTCGGAATTCGGCGAGCAGCAGCTCGGCGCTTTCTTCGTCAATGGCAAGCTGCCGCAGGCGAACCCGGCGGTCGTGGAGAAGGTCGTGCGCGCCTATCGTCGCGGTGCGGCGGATTACGCGACGATGGTGCAGCTCGACCGGCAGAAGAAACGTGTTTCCACGGTGCAGACGCGAGAGGTGGCAACCGTGATCGCACGGTATGTCTATCCTGGCCGTCCGCTCGGCCGGGCCGCCGCGGCGGTCGAGTTCGGCGCTTTTCCCAACGACCCGAACGCGCGGCTCGATCTCGCCGACCTCGCGCGGCAGGTCGAATGGTACAAGGCGCAGAAGCTGATCGACGCCAGCGCCGATGCGAAGAGCATGGTCGACGAGAGCCTCGTCAACACACATTGATCCGGCGGTACAGCTTGCCCGTTCTTTTTCGAACGGCGCGCGATTTCAGCGCATCCTTGTCGCGCAATGACGGGAATCGATCGGCGGTCACAAAAGCGCCCCTTGCCAGTCGTGGCCCGGCCTGCGACGATCTTGTGACAGGGCCGGGAAACTTGGTCCGACCTCCCGGCCGGTAGGGAGGACGACATGGGACAAAACGGCAATACTCCCAAGGGCCCACGCTGCATTGCGCTGGTGGGCCCCTTTCAAAGCGGCAAAACTACTCTCCTCGAAGCGATCCTCACGCGCACCGGCGCCATCCAGCGCCAGGGCTCAGTCGACGCGGGCACCAGCGTCGGCGATGCGAGCAAGGAGGCGCGCGCCCACAAGATGAGTGTCGAGGCGACATTCGCCACGACCAGTTTCATGGGAGACAATTACACATTCGTCGATTGTCCCGGCTCGATCGAATTTATCCACGACATGCGCTCCGTGCTGCCTGCCGTCGATGCTGCGGTCGTGGTCTGCGAAGCCGACGAGAAAAAAGTGCCGCAGCTTCAGCTGATTTTGCGCGAGCTCGAAGAGCGCAACATTCCCCACTTTCTGTTCCTGAACAAGATCGACAAAGCCGACAAGCGTGTGCGCGAGACGATTGCGCTTTTGCAGCCCGCTTCGCGCGTGCCGCTCCTGTTGCGGCAGATTCCGATTTGGAACGGCGAACTGATCGCCGGCTTTGTCGATCTCGCCCTGGAACGCGCCTATGTCTACAAAGAGCAAGCGCCATCCGAGATCGTCGATCTGAAGGGCGATGATCTCGATCGCGAAAAGGAAGCGCGCTTCACGATGCTGGAGACGCTTGCCGATCACGATGATGCGCTGATGGAGCAATTGCTCGAGGATATCCAACCGCCACGCGATCGTGTCTTCGACGACCTCTCCAAGGAATTGCGCGAACGCGTCGTCTCCCCGGTGCTGCTCGGCGTAGCTACCCGAGCGAACGGTGTGCTGCGTCTGCTGAAGGCGCTGCGGCACGAGGCGCCAGGCGTCGCCGAGACGGCGCAGCGGCTCGGCATCAAAGCGGGCAGCGAGGCGGTCGCGCTGACGGTGAAGACTTTCCACACCGCGCATGGCGGCAAGATGTCGGTCGCGCGCGTGCTTGCCGGGCAGATCGGCGACGGCACGACGCTCTGCACGCCGGAAGGCGATGCCAGCCGCGTGTCGGGCGTGTTCAAAGTGACGGGTCCGCATTTCGAAAAGCGCGCTCAGGCCACCGCGGGCGAGACGGTTGCGCTCGGCAAGCTCGACAGTGCCAAGACCGGCGCGACGCTCTCGACGGGCAAGCAGCCGCATGCTGCGCTCGAGCAATTCAAACCCGTGCCGCCCGTGCTCGCCATCGCGGTGCACGCAAAAGAGCGCAAGGACGACGTCAAGCTCGGCGTCGCTTTCACCAAGCTGACGGAAGAGGATCCGTCGCTCGAAGTGGTGCATAACGCCGAAAGTCATGACGTGGTGATCTGGGGACAGGGCGAGATGCACCTGCGGGTGGCGACTGAACGGCTGGGCGACCGCTATGCGGTGCCGGTCATCTCGCGGCCGCCGACGGTCGGGTACCGTGAGACAGTCCGTAAGCCGATCACCATCCGCGGCCGGCATAAGAAACAGTCTGGCGGGCACGGCCAATTCGGCGACGCGGTGGTCGAGATCAAGCCGTTGCCGCGCGGCTCCGGATTCCAATTCGAGGATCGGATCACCGGCGGCGTGGTGCCGCGCAACTACATTCCGGCCGTCGAAGAGGGCGTGCTCGACGGATTAAAGCAGGGGCCGCTCGGCTTCCCCGTGGTCGACGTGCATACCGCGCTGATCGACGGTTCGTACCACACGGTCGACTCCTCCGATCAGGCCTTCCGCACGGCCGGCCGCATCGCAATGAGCGAAGGTTTGCCGCAGTGTCAGCCGGTGCTGCTCGAACCGATCCACGAAGTGGAGATCGTCTGCCCGACCGATGCGACCGCCAAGATCAACGCCATCTTATCCGGCCGTCGCGGCCAGATCCTCGGCTTCGACACGCGCGAGGGCTGGCCGGGATGGGACACCGTGCGCGCGCAAATGCCGGAATCCGAGATCGGCGACCTGATCATCGAGGTGCGTTCGGCCACCGCGGGCGTCGGTTCGTTCACATTCAAGTTCGACCATATGGCCGAATTGACCGGCCGCACGGCCGATCAGATCGTCGCCGCCCGCCGCGCGGCGGAGTAGGTCAGAGGGCTTCCGTCATCGAGGCGGCCGGGTCACGCCCGGCCGCGATACGGAAATAACAGCGCGATCCGCTAACGGCGCGCAAACCATGCTTTTGGCGGTGGATTGGCCGTCAATTGAATTCCGCGTCCGGCCTCCGCATTCTACAGCAAGCGCGCTCCAAGACCGGTGAGCTGCGAGGCGAGCATGCTCGAAGGACTGCGTACGATCTTTGCTCAACGGCCGGATCCTTACGCCGACTCCAAGGCGAAGATTCCGCTCGGCGAGGTGATCGCCCGCAATTGGCTCGAGCTCTGGTACCAGCCCAAGATCGATCTGCGCACGATGCGGCTCGCCGGGGCCGAGGCCCTGGTCCGTGCGCGGCATCCGACGCGCGGCGTGGTCGCGCCTTTCTTCTTCCTGCCCGACGCGAACGAGGAGGACCTGCTCAAGCTCACCGAGATGGTCATTCTCACCGCGCTCGGCGACTGGGA
>Ga0134125_10008053_pt1 | contig 11881 bp, 10 predicted proteins | sample KB31751_FD_96464 | JGI IMG/M metagenome (GOLD analysis project Ga0134125, IMG submission 96464) | Terrestrial soil microbial communities with excess Nitrogen fertilizer from Kellogg Biological Station, Michigan, USA - KB3-175-1 | ecosystem: Environmental > Terrestrial > Soil > Unclassified ... | reverse complement strand
GAGATTGCGCTCGTCGGTGAATGGAGCGGGCCGCAGTGTCCCTTTCCGGATCGTCTGTCGCTCAATATTCCATATCACCCATATCGCCACCCGGCACATGGGTACGCCGGCTTCTTCGAGGACGTTGCCATTCGCCCTCAACCACAATACCGATCCTTAGTCATTGATACAGAAGCATTTTTCCATTGCCTGGCATTCGCAGAATCATTATTGTCTGCGGCGGTCGATGGAGTTTTCGCTCGTCGACCAATCCTCGGGCAGCAGCACAAAAGGCAGCAGCCCACCGGTCGGGGTCTCGCGCGAGCGAGAACGGCGGTGGTGCGTCTGCGCTTCCCCTTCTCCTTCAGCAGTCCCGATCGGCGGCCCAATCGCCGCCGCGGCCGATGCGCCGCGCTGCGGCCCTGAAGGAGTTAACGATGAGTCCGATCATTGCCCGCTCGCGCTCGCGCGAGGCCTTTCTCAGGGGTGCTGCCGAGCCAGGCAGAGTGCCCCACCCGCAACCAACCGATCCGACGCCCCCGCGGACCGTGCAACCAGAGTTGCAGATCGAATATCGGCCGATCTCGGCGCTGCTTCCTTATGCACGCAACGCTCGCAAGCACTCCCCGGCGCAGGTCGCGAAAATCGCGACCAGCATCAAGCGCTTCGAGTTCATCGCGGCGATCGTCGTCGACGCGCAGGGCGAAATCGTTGCTGGCCATGGCCGGCTGGCAGCAGCTCAGAATCTTGGGCTCAAGCGCGTTCCCGTTGTTGAGGCCAAACACCTCAGCCCTGTGGAGGTCCGAGCCTACCGCTTGGCCGATAACCGCATTGCCGAGGAGGCCGACTGGGATGATGACTTGTTGTCGATCGAGCTAAAGGAGCTCGTCGAACTCGATACCTCTTTCGAGATCACCGACACGGGGTTTGAAATCGCCGAGATCGACGTTCGAGTCACCGACGTCGGTAAATCTCGGAAACCGGACCCCGACGACGCGGCCGGGGAGCCCAGCGGTCCAGCCATCACTCGCCATGGCGATCTATGGGCTCTCGGCCCGCATCGCCTGTTGTGTGGTGATGCCCGTGATAGAGCCTCCTTTACCACCCTGCTCGCGGACCAACAGGCGCAAATGATCTTCACCGATCCGCCCTACAACGTCCGCATTGCGGGGCATGTCTCTGGCCTCGGGGCCATTAGGCACCGCGAGTTCGTGATGGCCTCGGGCGAGATGACTGAGGCTGAGTTCACGGAATTCCTGAAGACCGTGTTCACCAATCTAGCCACCGCATCCGCGGACGGGGCAATCCATTTCGTCTGCATGGATTGGCGACATCTGCCCGAGATACTTGCTGCTGGCCATTCGGTTTACAGCGAGCTCAAGAACGTGTGCTGCTGGGTCAAGGACAACGGGGGCATGTCGGCATTTTACCGCAGCCGCCACGAGCTGGTCCTGGTGTTCAAACACGGCACGGGGACGCACATCAACAACTTCGGACTGGGCGGCTCCGGCCGGTACCGCACGAACGTCTGGGAGTATGCCGGGGTGAACTCCTTCAAGCGGGGAAGGTCGGAGGAGCTCGCCATGCATCCCACGGTCAAGCCGGTGGCACTTGTGGCCGACGCCATCTTGGACTGTTCTAAGCGGGGCGGCATCGTGCTGGACGCGTTCGGCGGCAGCGGCACGACGCTCATGGCCGCCCATCGGACAGGACGACGCGGATACCTGATCGAGCTCGATCCACTTTATTGCGACGTCATCATCCGGCGATATCAGAAGCACGTAGGCCAGCCCGGACGGCTCGTCGATGGCGATCTGAGCTTCGAAGAGGTTGCGGCCGGCCGCATCTCCGGTGAGGAGGGAAGCCATGTCTGAGCAATATAAAGTGGGCTATCGCCACCCTCCCCTCCACACGCGGTTCAAGAAGGGTGAACGCCGTAATCCGTATGGTCGGCCGAAGAAAAAACCGACCTTCGAGGACATGCAGAGGAAGCTGCTTTTCGACGGCAAACGCGTCGTGCGCGAAAACGGCAGGCGACTTCGGGTATCCAATTTGGAGGCCATACTCAGGGTCCAGCTCATCAGAGCCCTGAACGGAGATGTGCGATCGGCTCAACTGCTCTTGAAACTTGCGGCCGACGTGGCCAGAGCCGAGCCCGAAAAGGAGAATAACCGACACGCGGAACGTGCCAATCAGTTGGTCGAAATGCTCAGGAGTACCTTTGCCGGTTTTGGAGTAGGCGATCATGCCGAAGAAGGACATGACGATCCCCAAGATGGCCCTTGTCACGATGACGAAGGAGTGGGCCCCGATCGGCTGTTTGCGGAGCCGGAGCGACAACCCGCCCCCGCCGGTCCGGTAAACTGAGGACTAGGTGCCCGGCAGCACGGACAAGCTCCGTGCTGCCGGGCGACCTGGCCTCCAAGGAGACGACCTCGTCGGCCACATGCTGGCCCCCATGCTGCCCGCCCCCCGCCAGCAGATCATCGCTATTCACGACCAATACGTGCCTCGGTCACGCTCATCGAGGACAGCCGCCGCAATCCAAGACTGACCCGTGGTCGTGCATGATGCCGATAGCATACCGGCCGGGCTATGCCAACAAGGCGGGACTCTTAGCGCAGTTCCCGTTCTAGAGGGCGCGTAATGCTGCAGTGACAGGCGCCTGGATTGGCGCGGCAAGATCGTGGTATGGCAGCGGGGGGCCACGCGTTCAGGTGGAACATGGTTCGCCATGAGGCGCGGCGCATCGATGGCGCGGTAGTGGTTAGGCTGGCATCCTCGTACTCGCCCGCCGAATGGCCTGATGGCAACGCCATGGCCTCCTGAAACTCCCCTAGAGCGAACGGTCAGCGCGCCAGAGCCGGCGGATGGCGCTCCATCCACGTCGTCGCCGCCTCATAGGCAGCGGCGGCGCGGTACACCGTCGCTTCGGCGAAGGGGTACCTACGAGCTGCAGCGACAATGGCAGACCGCCCTTGGTGAATCCGGCGGGCATGACGAGCGCCGACTCATCGGCGGAGACCGGCGTGCGCGCGATTGAAGCGGCGCGGGCGCGCGGCGCGCCGGTCTACGGCGAGACGCTGCACCAGTACCTGCTCTACGGCGCGGAGGACTACAAGAAGCCGGGCCGCCAGATGTATCACACCTATCCCTCGCTCAAATTCGCCGAGGATCATCGGGCGCTGTGGGCCGCGACGCGCGGCGGCGCGATCCAGGTGGTCGCCACCGACGAGATCTGCTGCCCGCTCAAGGTCAAGCTGCAGGACCGTCGCATCGACGATGTGACGGGCGGCAATGCCGGCGTCGAGCCGCGCTTCTCGCTGATCTACACCGAGACGGTCGCCAAGCGCGGCTACGCTCTGGCGGAGTTCGTCGGCCTGGTTTCGACCAACGCGGCGCGCATTCAGGGCCTCTATCCCACGAAGGGCGCGCTCGCGGTCGGCTCGCATGCGGATATCGTGCTGCTCGATCCGCGTCGGCGGCACGTGCTGAAGGCGGCGGCGCTGCACGAGACAGACTATACGCCTTGGGAGGGGCGCGAGATGGCGGCGTGGCCGCGATGACCATCCTGCGCGGCAAGATCATGGTCGAGGACGGGGTCTTTCATGGCCACGTAGCCGACGGCTCGTTCCTGCCGCGCAAGGTCGACGAGGATATTCGCTCCCGGCCGGCGGTGTGAGGGAACGGACGGCGACCGGCGTTGTACTTGATCGGGAACGCGCGCTGCGGGTCCCGCTCGGCATCCGCCTACTTCTTCGGCACGACGGTGATGCCGGTAAGCCGGTTCTGCCAAACACATTCGGCGTCTCTAATATTCGCTCAAATCGACGGTGCGCTCAAAGTGAAGCTCCGAGCTCAGCGACCGGCTGTGTTTGAGAGGTGGCCCCCATAGCAGCAGATAGCGGAACATTCCTTCCGAGAAAGCCATCATCAAGAACGGCAGCCTTTCGATCGGCACGGTAACACTGAAATCCCCATTCGTCGCCGGCAGATAGATCGCCGCGACGCAATTCGGCTTCCACTCGGGATCGCGCTTGAAAACCTCCGGCGTCATGAAATTTTCCTCGCCCGCAACGCTGATGCGGGCGGTTCGACCCGCCCATTTCTGCGGATGGACGCAGACGGCCGAGAGCCGGATGTTCGTATATTCGTTGTAGGGCCGAAGCGGGTAACGGTCGTGGTTGATGCTGAGAAGATAATCCGGCTGCCACTCGACGATCTCGAAGATGAAATAGCTCCGCTCCTCGGCTCGAGGCTTTCCACGGCGTTCCGTCGTGCGCGTCATCGTCGGCTCCCCTCGTTAGCGTCGATCTCAGCATGCCGCTCCGCCCGAGCGGCAGAAACTCGCTAAGCGATTCGCAGTCGCTGGGTTACGATACCGTTCGCGCTTCCCCCGTCATCCCTGACCACGCCAGACGTCCTTCTCGATGAGACCTAAAACCGTTATCGGCTCGTGAACGCACGCGCGGATACGCGCTCCTTCTCTCCGCTACGGCCGCAAGCGGTGCGGCCCTTTCCATCGCTCGAAAGCACCTATCGCAAGAAGGCCGCGATGGACGCGGACAGAGAGACGGCGGAAACAATGAACGTGTACTCGATATCGGAACTGAAGCGCCTGACGCGAAGGGGCAAACGCCGTTCACGGACCGCGAATTGGCTTGACCGGCACCGACGCCCCAGGAAGATGATTAGGCTGGTGCAGGGGGTCGCCGAATTGAGAAACCTGTTCGATCAGTATTGGCAGCCCGAAAACCGGGTCACGCATGCGCTCATGACAGCCCTCAACGAGGATCGCAGGCTGCTTGGACTGTTTCTGCGCGAGCTTGTGCATGTTCGAGCACCGGTCAGCCCCGCGCGTCTTTCGGTGCTCGAGCAGCGATATCCCGGCGAGCCCGAGGCGCGTGAGGACGAGGTGGAGAGCAGAGGCATCCCGGATGGCTGGATTTACGATGAGAAAGGCGCTTGGTGCGTCTTCATCGAGAGCAAGGTGCTTGCCCGTCTGGACGTGGAGCAGATTCGGCGGCATCGCGGGACAGCCGAAAGGCGAGGATTCCGGAAGGTGATCGCGGTGGCGATCGCGCCGCGTTTTCGGGACTCCCTTCCTGCTGATGTCGTGCCGCTTGAATGGCGCACCATTTATATCTGGTTGCGCCGCCATGCGAGGCAAAGCGACTGGGCCAGCCGCGCCGCGACCTATCTCGAGATCTCGGAAGCGAAGTTAATCGAGGCCGAGCAATTCACGGAGGGCACCTTGACGACATTCACCGGATTCCCGTTCTCCCGTGACCATCCCTATACCTATCTCGAGGGGAAGCGGATACTTGGTCTCGCACTTTCGGAGCTGCGGCATCGTCGCGATCTTAAAAAGACGCTTGGGATGAACCCCACAATCCCGGGCCGACCGGCAATTACGGGACGGCAGGAAGATCGGGTATGGGATTTCCTGTCTCTGTCGCCAGCCTCCAGCGCAAGCAATTTCACCCATCACCCGCACTTGACAATGGGTCTTCGAACCGATGCAGCCGAGGCGATGGTGACGATTCCAAACGCCGTGAATGGAACGATGCGCGCAAACCTGAAGGGCCTTGGCGAAGAGGGGTTCGTCTCGCTGGTGGAAGGCATTGTCTCCAATCTGAAGCCCCTTCTGAAGGCCCACAAGGGCGCCACGCCATGGTTTCGCGGGATTCAGAGAAGGTATCCGTCGCAAAGAGCGGTGCCGATCATAGACGCTATGATCGAATTCGATTTGAGAACGGCGCTGCCCGGGGGACCTCCGAAAAATCAGTTGCGCTGGCTGTCGGCCGCCTATGCTTCCTATGTGCAAAAGGAGCATTCGAATTATCAGATGCAAATCGGCGTCATCTATCGGTACGAGCGTTGCCCTGAGCTTAACAAGCCGAGCGCAACCGATCTGATCGCGACGGCATGGCTTGGCTGCAAGCCGCTCGTCGATCTATCCCGGTAACCGCTCACGGCAGGACGATTTGATGCAGATCAATCGGGCTTGAGCGCTGGTAGCCGAAAGGAAAGATCGCGCTGGCCTGCGTCAGTCCAAGCCAGCTCGGCCTGAATCACGCGTGCATTGCTGATGGAGATGCTCGGCTGTTGGCTCCCAGCCAACCGCGGCTCGAAGTCGTCAGCTACAGCAGTTTTCATCCACGACTATACCGTCGCCTCGGCGAAGGGCTGGGCGACGAGCTACCGCGACAATGGCGGTAACGGCTCGGTCAATAGCCCCGTTCCCAATCAACGACGTTCCGGAGCGGCCTGCCATCGAGGTAGGCGCGCAGATTGTCGCAGAAGAGATCGATTGCGCCGTGCCGATCTTGATCGCTCGCGGCCGAGATATGCGGCGTAATCAGCACCCTAGGATCGGACCAGAGTTGTGGGGTCGGTGTGCGCTCGAACTCACCGATGTAGACATCGAGAGCGGCGCCACGTAAGTGATCGCGACGGAGTGCATCAGCGAGAGCTTCCTCATCAACGATTTCGCCCCGGGCGACGTTGACGAGTATGCTCCCCGCTCTCATCGCGGCGAAGCGCGTTTCGTTAAAGAGGCGGGTGGTTTCCGGCGTCCACTGGCAGCAGATCACAACGAAGTCGCTATCCGGCAGAAAGCGCTCGAGGTCCCCCGCGCCGCCAAGCTCACTGAACCCGGGCGGCAACGGGGCGCCCGGGTTCAGGTCGCGGCGCGTGCCGACCACCCGCATGCCGAGTGCGGCGCAGAGTCTGCCGACATCGCGGCCGATCCCGCCGACGCCCACGACGCATGCGGTCTTGCCCTCGAGGAGAAGCGGCTGATAAGCGCGGTGGTCGAATCTCGCAGCGTCACGATCGACGGCGACGCGGTGCAGGCCCTTGGCGAAATACAGAATGGCCGCCACCGCATACTCCGCCATTGCCTCTGTATTGCCTAGTCCCCGTGAGGTCGTCACGATGACGTCACTCCCCCAGAGATCACCCATAAGCAAGTTACTGGCGCCTGCAGGGCGCTGATGAAACCATTTCAACTTCGGCGCCCGGGCTCGGAGATCTCGGGGAAATGGCCAGCCACCGAGGATTACTTCGGCGTCAACGAGGACGCGATCGCGTTCCTCGCGGGTCCCCGATCCCACGGCATTTGGCGGCAAGTAACGTGCCGAAGTGAAAGCGGGCCAGGTTTCGCGAATTTCGCCATCATACCAGCCCCCCGCATCGATTAGGTGGATCGCCGGATCGACACCCTCGATCTTGGATCGGTGCTCCGGGCAGAGTCGCTGAATAGTGAGAACATTGATCGGTTTCATGGACGCCTCGGATGTGCACCTCCTACCTGGACTTTTGGTTCATTTTTCGCGGAGATCGAGCGCATCGGGCGGTCAATCTCGACTCCCTCAATGAGTAAGGGACCGAGCGAAAGCCACACACTCTTCGGCGAGCCTTTTTCGATCAGACTTGTCCTTCATGAGCGTCTCGGTAGCGTGAACCGTTATGCCCATCGCCTCGATCGTCGGCGCCAGCGGCGCATCGGTGGTGTCGATGACGAGTCCCGTAACGAGCGAACGGTAATGGGCCGCGACCGTCGCTGGCGATGGCTCGAAGCTGAGCTCCCGCATCATCTTCGCTGCCGGTCCTTTGACGGCGGCGCCACCGATAATCGGTGAGACGGCGATCACGGGCACCCCGGCGTCGATAAAGAGCTGCCGCATGCCCGGCACCGAGACGATGGGATCGATACTGACGAACGGGTTGGACGGGCAGAGGACGATCGCCTCCAAGTCTGTTGCTTCCAAAGCATCCTTCACTGCTGCAGTCGGTCGAGACTTCGCGATACCTTCGAAGGTGAACCCGGTCACAGGGACCTCGCATTTGCGCGCGACGAAATATTCCTGAAACGGAAGATCGCCTTCGAGGCTGTGGACGATCGTGCGTACGGCTTGATCGCTCATCGGCAGAATGCGCGCCGCTATGCCGAGACGCTGGCATAGCTGGTCGGTGATCTCCGTCAGGCTCGCCCCTGCTCGTAAGGCGGTGGCGCGAAGGACATGGGTCGCAAGATCGCGGTCGCCGAGCCGGAACCAAGTGGGCCCACCGAGGCGCGCGATCTGGTCCAAGAAGCCCCACGTCTCGTGAGCAACGCCCCAACCGGCTTCCGCGTTGGCGATGCCGCCCAGCGTGTACATCACGGTATCGAGATCGGGCGATATTGGGAGGCCGAGATGCTCGAAGTCATCGGCCGTGTTGACGATGACTGTCAGTCTTCCGCCCAAGATCGAGGCCAGCCCGTCCGCAAGTTTTCCCCCGCCGACGCCTCCCGCCAATGCAACGATCATGAGGGCTCTCCTTATCTGAAGAGATCTTGGTCCCTCGGTCGGATGATCTCCGCGGCACTGCCCTCACGGCGTTTATAGGGGAACCCGCGGACATGTATGATCGGCCTTCCCTCGGCCGCCTGTCCCATGAGCACCGACGCCGCCGAAGCCAACTCATCGGCAATCCCGACATCCGTGACCTGCAGGCGGCGCCCAATGCGGTCGGGTCGCCCACGCAGGTCGAGCAGGCCTGGAAGTCCGGCTACGCCGATCGCCGTCCCGATCGTGCCAAGGCGCCAGGCACGGCCGAAACTGTCATTGATTATGATCCCGAGATCGACGCCCTCGACCACTCGAATCCGATCGCGAAGGCTTCCCGCGCTCGCATCGGGATTCTCCGGAAGCAACAGAGCAATTTCCTCGCCTGGGCTGTGTTCCACATTGGAAGCGTCGATACCGGCATTGGCCATGACGAATCCGAGGCGATGGGTGACGATGATCACGCCGGGACGCACCCGCACGACCTCCGCCGACTCGCGCAGAATTAGCTCAACCACGCGCGGATCCTTAGTCGACTGCGTCGCGAGCGCCCGCGCTTCCGCGGAGGGCCGAACATCGTTGAGGTTTACGAACCGCCCTTCCGATTTGGAGACGATCTTCTGTGCCAAGACTAATATGTCGCCATCCTTAAGCGCGATCCCCGTTTGAACCGCACTTCGCAGGATGATCTCCGCCAGGTCATCGCCGAGGCGAATGGTTGGTACGCCTTCAAGCGCGGTCAGCACGAGTTGAGCGGCCATGGTGTACCTAGGCGATCACCTTCGCTAGCGCCTCCGGATGGTCCGGCGACGTCTGCACCACGGGCGCAAGCGCCGATGCTGTCATCGCGGCTCGCTGGCGTTCCTGCGGAACGGGGCGATAGAGAGTATCCCGCTGCTCTGCCACGCGCCCGAGCGATTGGATGATAGCTTGCATCTCCGCTGGCGGCAGTTCCTGACCATGCTGCGTGCCAGCGGCACGCGATATACTTTCATTCATTAGCGTCCCGCCGAGATCGTTCGCGCCCGCCGTCAAACAACGCTTCACGCCATCGATGCCCAGCTTGACCCAGGACGCTTGTATGTTGGGTACCAGTGGATGGAGGGTAAGCCGTGCCACGGCGTGCATCAGCATCGCTTCGCGGAATGTAGGCCCCCTTCGAGCACGCCCCTTGAGATAAAGGGGTGCTTCCAATGCGACGAACGGCAGCGGTACGAATTCGGTGAAGCCCTGCGTTCGCTCCTGAAGATCGCGTATGGCCAACAGATGATGCGCCCAGGAAACGGCCTCTTCCACATGGCCGAACATAATGGTGGCGGTTGTGTGGAGGCCTTGCTGGTGAGCGGACTCAACGACATACAGCCACTCGCTTGTGGTGATCTTGTCGGGACAGATGACACGCCGAACGTCGTCGTCGAGAATCTCAGCGGCAGTGCCGGGCAAGGTGCCGAGGCCTGCTTCCTTCAAGGCGGCAAGGAATTCGGGTATAGCCATCCGCAGCGTCGCCGCGCCCTGCGTTATCTCGAGCGGCGAGAACGCGTGAATGTGCAATTCCGGCAGCGCTCGCTTTACTGCTCGGCAGATCTCGAGATAGGTCGCACCGGTATAGTCAGGATGGATGCCTCCCTGCATGCAAACTTCCGTCGCGCCGCGCGCCCATGCCTCGCGCGCGCGTCGGATGATCTCGTCGAGTGAGAGGTCATACGGCGCACCTCGAAGAGCTTCGACCGTCTTGCCTTTGGAAAACGCACAAAATTTGCAACGGAAATAACAGATATTGGTGTAGTTGATGTTTCGATTGACGATGTAATGGACGACATCGCCGTTGACGGACTGCCGCAACGCGTCGGCCGCAGCAGCGACATAACGAAGATCAACATCGCGCACCGTGAAGATGCGGACGATCTCCCTCTCATCGAGGCGCTTGCCGCGTTCTGCCTTGTCTACGATAGCCGCAACCCCTCGGTCGACTCGCGATAGCTTTGTCGCTGGATCGCGGATCGGGACCGGCAATCCCGGTGCCCAATCGTCGCAACGGGCCAATCCCTCGGCGTCACTGTGTTGGAGGACGACGCTACGCAAGCGCGCGTCCACCCAGCGTTCGGCTTCTTTGGCGTATGGTGGGTAGATCGCCAGGCGCTCGACCAAGATCTTGCGTTGGGACGTCGTTGCTTCGCGCAGCGACGAGATCAGCGGCCAGGGCGCCTCCGGATTGACATGATCGGGTGTCACGGGCGAGACGCCGCCCCAATCATTTAGCCCCGCTGCTATGAGACGGGGATAGACCTTCGGCGATAGATTTGGCGGCGCCTGGATGTTCATCGCTGGCCCCAGGATGAGCCGGGCGACGGCGATCGTCCAAAGCAAGTCTTCGAGCGAAGGCTCTATGGCTTGAGCACGACGCGTCCCCGGTTTGGCCCGGAAGTTCTGAATGATGACTTCTTGTATATGGCCGTATTTGGAATGCAGCTCCGCGATCGCGCGCAACGCCTCGATGCGCTCCTGTCGCGTCTCGCCGATGCCGATCAGGATACCGGTGGTAAAGGGCACCCGTCTTTGGCCAGCGAAACGAATGGTCTCTAGGCGAAGGCCCGGATGCTTGTCCGGGGAGCCATGATGTACTTCACCTGGCGCGCATAGTCGCTCGGATGCGCTCTCCAGCATCAGCCCCATCGATGCCGAGATCGGGCGAAGCCGGTCGATGTCGTCACGAGTCATGACGCCCGGATTGATGTGTGGCAGCAAGCCCGTCTTGGCTATCACGAGTTCGCACATCTCGGCGAGGTAACCGAGGGTGCTCGGTTGCCCCAGCTGATGCAGCGCATCGACGGCGGCGGCGTAGCGCAATTCCGGCTTGTCGCCGAGCGTGAAAAGAGCCTCCCGGCAGCCGGCCGCCGCGCCGGCTCGTGCGATCGCGACAACCTCTGCGGGCGATAGATAAACTGGCTGCCCTCGGCGCGGTCGCTCGGCGAATGTGCAATAATGGCAAAGGTCACGGCAAAGCTTGGTCAGCGGAATAAAAACTTTGCGCGAGTATGAGACGAGTCTGCCATGACCTTCGTCGCGCAGCCGCGCCGCCTCCGCCATGAGCGACTCAAGCGGCGTTGCATGGAGAATCGCGGCCAAATCCGACGACGATTGCCAATGATCAAGCACGGTGGCACGGACCCTTTGTCAGTGCACTATGATTGGCGGGTGCGACGGGCCTGAGTCAAGATCGTGTACGGACGTGTCCTTAGCACTAGACTAGAGTTGTCGCTTCTCTTTAGAGGGTTGCAGCGCCCATATGACAAGGTCAGAAGTCGATTTGGCGGCCGCGGTGGGGCTGGATCTGATCGCGAGCCGCCGCTCGATCCGCCGCTATGTCGCGGGCGAGCTCGATCCGCGTATCGTCGAGCAGGTTCTGTGCGCTGGCGCCTGGGCCCCATCGGCCCATAATCGCCAGCCCTGGCGTTTCGTGGTCATCGAGAAAATGGCTTGCAAGCAGCGATTGGCCCGCGCGATGGGTGAGCGCCTGCGGGCAGACCGGCTGACGGATGGAGACGATCCCGTGACGGTGGCACGCGATG
>Ga0134125_10008052_pt1 | contig 11881 bp, 11 predicted proteins | sample KB31751_FD_96464 | JGI IMG/M metagenome (GOLD analysis project Ga0134125, IMG submission 96464) | Terrestrial soil microbial communities with excess Nitrogen fertilizer from Kellogg Biological Station, Michigan, USA - KB3-175-1 | ecosystem: Environmental > Terrestrial > Soil > Unclassified ... | reverse complement strand
GCAGAGCGCGGCAGCCACCGTGATGATGCTGCTCGTCGAGATCATCATCGTCCTGTCGTGGCTCGCAGTCTTCGGCATTCGCGGCTGGCCGGCCATCCGGCCTGTCGCCGTGGCGGCCGCCGTGGCGCTGTGCGTGCTGCTGGCGTTCGTGCTGCATTTCGAGGGGGCGGCTCGGCGGCTCGCGCGACGATTCAGGCGGCCCGCGCTGCACCGAGCGCTCAACGCGGCGATCGACCTCATCAGCGGCCTGCATCGCCTGTCGAACGTGCACATTCTCGGAATCAATCTCGTCGTCGCCACGGCCTATCTCGGCGCGCTGGTCCTCGCGCTCATGCTCGTCGGCCGCCACGTCGGCCTCGCGCACTTCGGATACCTCGAGGCTGCGACGACGTACGCGTTCGCGCTTGCCGTCGTCTTCCTGACCGGCGGTCTCATCAGCCAGATCGGCACCGTCGAGGTGCTCGGCATGAGTGCTGCGCAGGCCGGATGGGGCGTGCCCTACGCGGAAGGCCTGACGCTGATGCTCGGCTTTCGCGTCGTCTGGACCGGCGCGATGTGGCTTTGCAATCTGCCCATCGTCGCGCTGCTGTGGCGGACATAAATGGGGTCAGGGCGAATTACAGTAAATCGGTGTCGGAGGTGTAATTCCGTTCAGCAGCTCGCGTTCTGGTCACGGCTCGCCGCGAATTACACCTCCGACACCGATTTACTGTAATTCGCCCTGACCCCATTTACAGCAGCGCGAGGAAGCGCGGCACGGCGGTGTCGGTGCGCAGCCGCGGCAAGCCGGCGGCTCCTTCCGCGCAGCGCAAGTCGCTCGGGATATCGAGCGCCGATTGCGCGGTGCTGAACACATGGCCGCGCTCGCGATGCAGGCGCGCGAGGTACTCCTGCTCGCTCTGGCCCGGTGTGGGAATGAACAAGGCGCGCTTGCCGAGGCCGGCGAGCTCCATCAGCGTGGTGTAGCCCGAGCGGCTCACGACGACGCGGGCGCGCGCCAACATTTCGCCCTGCGCGCGGCGATCGAGGTAGCCGTGGACCGTCGCGCCGCCGATTCGGCGGAACTCGCCGGCAGCGCTCGGGCGGCCGAGCGCCACGACGCTGCGTCCCGGCAGGAATGGCAACGCGGCGAGTACGCGCGTTTCGAGCATCGTCAGATGCGGCTCGACACCGGAAATCGAGAAGAAGTAATCGATGTCCTCCGCGGCGCCTTCGCGACCGACCTCGGAAAGCGGGCCGAGGTAGACAACCCTTCGCGGGCCCCAGTCGAAATCGAGGTCGTGGGCAAGATCCCCGGCAAGCGCATCCTCGGTGTCGACATCGGGGACGAGAATCGCGCGATAGCTGCGCAGCAGGTGCCGCTGCGCGCGCTCGACCAGCCGCTCGAGCGCCGCCGGCCGCCCCGGAATGATCTGGCGCAGCGAGTGAAAGAGGCAGTAGCTCGGCGCCGCATGCGACCACACGCCGAGCCGACTGTCGGAAACGACGGCGTCGATCCGGCGCTCGCGTACCAGCTTTTCGGTCAGCCGCTGCTCGAGCTCGAAGCGCAGCCACACTCGCGGCGTGGCGAGGCTCATGCGGAGGTAGAAAAGCGCGGGGTAGCGGCTGAAGGGCTTCGGAAGGTCGCCGTAGCATTGGTATTCGCACACGTCGCCGAGCTCCGCGCGCAGCAGCTGCAGGCCGGGACTTTCCGCCATCAGGACCAGGACCCGGTCGCCGCGCGCGACGAGCGCGCGGATCAGCACCAGGCTTCGTGTCGCGTGACCCAGTCCCCAGTCGTGTACGGCGAAGAGAATCCGACGCGCCATTTTCCCGTGAATTTCCGGCCGGTTTCGATAACACGTAACATGATGGACATCCGCAGACAAGGAATGTCGGCCCTGAAACAACTAGGATGAAACATCCCCCCACGCTCGCTCCGCTCGCTGCCCCCAGGGGTTGGTCAGTCGGTCGGGGCGGCCCTTCCCGACTGACATGCAAAGTAGCCCGGACAGCAAGGACGCCACGTCTGACGCGCCGCGAAGCCTCGAGCTGATCCGGCAACTGCTGCGCTTCGACACGACGAGCCGGCGCTCGAATCTCGCGCTGATCGACTGGGTGCGCGAGTACCTCGGGTCGCACGGCATTTCGTCCCGGCTGACGCACGACGACGACAAGGCCAAGGCGAACCTGTTCGCGACGATCGGCGATCCGCGCCGTCCGGGCATCGTGCTCTCCGGGCACACCGACGTGGTACCCGTGGACGGCCAGGCATGGACGGTCGACCCCTGGTCCGGCGTGGTGAAGGACGCTCGGCTGCTCGGACGCGGCGCCGCCGACATGAAGTCGTTCCTCGGCGTGGTGCTTGCGGCCGTGCCCGAAATGCTCGGCAAGCCGCTCGCGATGCCGATCCATCTTGCGTTCTCCTACGATGAGGAAGTCGGCTGCATCGGCGTGGGCCGGATGATCCGCGACATGCAGGACAGCGGCGTCGCCCCGGGCCTTTGCATCGTCGGCGAGCCGACGAGCATGAAGGTCGTCACCGGGCACAAGGGCAAGCTCGCGGCGCGCGCGCATGTCTGCGGGCGGGAGGCTCATTCGGCGCTCGCGCCGTATGCCGTCAACGCGCTCGAATACGCAGCCGAGATCATCGTCGAGCTTCGCCGCATGCAGCGCGAGGTCGCCGAGAACGGCCCGTTCAACCGTGAGTACGATCCACCGTACTCGACGCTGCACGCCGGTGTGCTGCACGCCGGCACCGCGCTCAACATCGTGCCCCGGGAATGCACGCTCGAGTTCGAGTTTCGCACCGTGCCCGACGATGATCCGCATCGTCTGCTGGGCCGGTTGGAAGCTTACTGCAGGCAGGAGCTGCTGCCGCAGATGCAGCGCGTAGCACCCGAGAGCCGCATCGCCTTCGAGACGAAGTCGGACAACCCCGGACTGCACACGGAAGAGAGCGCACCGATCGTCGGGCGCATCGAGCGTCTCGCCGGCGGCGGACGCGGCGGCAAGGTCGCGTTCGCGTCGGAGGCGGGACAGTTCCAGCGCGCGGGCTTCGATGCCGTCATCTGCGGACCGGGCTCGATCGCCGACGCGCACAAGCCGGACGAATTCATCACGCTCGACCAGATTCGCATGGGCGAGGCGTTCATCGCCCGCGTCATCGGCGAGGCCAGGTGCTGACGCCAGCCATTCGCCGAGGCGGCGGTTCCATTGTGTTCACGAGGAGATTGTTCCCATGCGGCTGATTCGATTCGCGCAACGCGTCGCGCTGTTGGGCGGCATCGCGGCGCTGGCGCTCTGCGGCCTGCCGGGCAATGCCGGCGCGCAGGAGATCAAGGTCACGCGCCAGTACGGGCTCCCTTACCTGCCGCTGATGGTGATGGAGCACGAGCAACTGCTCGAGAAGCACCTCGCGCAACTCGGCATGCAGGACGCGAAGGTGACGTGGGCGACGATGAGCACGACCACGGCGACCGTCGACGGGCTTCTCTCCGGCGGCGTCGACTTCGCGTCGTCGGGCATTACCGGTCTCCTCACGCTGTGGGACAAGACACAGGGCACGCCGAACGAAATCAAGGCAATCTCGGGAATCTCGTCGTTTCCGTACCCGCTCGTCACCAACGATCCGGCGGTGAAGACGCTGAAGGACTTCTCCGACAAGGACCGCATCGCGGTTCCCGCCGTGAAGATATCGGTGCAGGCGATCGTGCTGCAGATGGCCGCGGCGCGGGTGTTCGGTGCCGACAAGCGCACCGCGCTCGATGCGCTGACCGTCTCGATGGGACATCCGACCGCGGCAGTGGCCGTGATGTCCGGCAGGAGCGAGGTGAACGCGCATTTCAGCTACCCGCCGTACAGCCTGGAAGAGTTGCGTACGCCCGGCGTACACGCGGTGCTGTGGGCGAACGACGTCACCAGCGGCCCCGCGACGACGATCGAGGTGGTGACGCCCGCCCGCGTGGTGAAGGACCATCCGAAATGGGTCGACGCCTGGCTCGCCGCGCAGACCGAGGCCAGCGACTTCATCAACCAGCATCATCGCGAAGCCGCGCAGATGTACATCGCGATGACGAAGGAGAAGAAGCTCACGCCCGAGGATCTGACCCGGATCCTGGCCGATCCGCAGGTGCGCATCAGCGTGACGCCGTTCAATACAATGGTTTTCGCGCAATACATGCACGACGTCGGCAGCATCAGGCATCTGCCGGCGAGCTGGAGGGAATACTTCTGGCCGGTCGCGCATGGCTTCAAGGGAAGCTGAAGACGCAGGTGTTATCCACTGTTGCAGTGGATAACCCATGTGCATTTCGACGAAGACGCGCGTGCGCATTGGAGGGCAGTGGATCGCCTCGATTCCGGGCAGTGCGCGGGAACCTGCATCACGTGCGACGCGTGGCAAAATGCGCGTTTGCTTCCTGAAGCGCCGGAGCACACGTGATGACTGCATCGCCAATCAGCCGATTCGGCAGCGGGAGGTCGGTCAAGCGCGTCGAGGATGACGCGCTTCTTCGCGGCCGGGGACAGTTCTCCGACAACCTGCCGGCCGCGGGACAACTCTACGCGTGCTTCGTGCGCTCACCCCATCCGCACGCACGTATCACGCGCATCGACAGCGACGCCGCGGCTGCAATGCCGGGCGTCGCCAACGTTTTCACGGGCCGCGATCTGATCCGCGCCGGCGTCAAGCCGATTCCGAACTCGGCTGATTTCAGGCGGGGCGACGGCACACCGACCGCGACGCCGCTTCATCACGCACTCGCCGTCGACACGGTGCGATTTGTCGGCGAGGCGGTGGCTGCGGTCATCGCGGTGTCACCGCACGTCGCGCGCGACGCCGCGGAAAGGATCGAGGTCGATTACGCGCCGCTGCCGGCGGTGGTCGATACGCTTGCCGCGATCGCGTCGGGTGCACCGAAGGTGATGAAAGACGCGCCGGACAACGTTGCGTGCGAGGCTCGCCACGGTGACCCGGCCGCTACCGAAGCGGCGTTCAGGCGCGCCGCGCGCGTCGTAGCACTCGACCTCGTCAACCCGCGCGTCGCGCCGTGTCCGATCGAGCCGCGCTCGACACTCGCCACCTGGGACGAAGCGAGCGAGCGCCTCACGCTACGCGTCAGTTGCCAGACGCCGACCGGGTTGCGCGACGAGCTGTGCGATGTTCTCGGCATTCCGAAGGAGAACGTGCGCGTGGTTGTCGGCGATGTCGGCGGCGGCTTCGGCATGAAGACGAGCCTGTACCCGGAGGACGTCGTCGTGGCACTTGCCGCGCGGGCGCTGAAGCGACCGGTGCGTTTTACCGCCGAGCGCATCGAGGAATTTCTGGCGGCGAGCCACGGGCGCGACGTGACGAGCAAAGCCGAGTTGGCCCTCGATGCCGACGGCCGCATCCTGGCGTTGCGGATCGCGACGCTCGCCAACATCGGCGCCTACGCGACACCCGCGGGTGTGGTCATCCAGCTTCTGATCGGGCCGTGGGTGTCCACGAGCATCTACGACATCGCGACGATCGACATCGGCATCAAGGCCGTGCTCACGCACACGTTGCCCACCGGTCCATATCGCGGCGCGGGCCGACCCGAGGCGATCTACATCATCGAGCGGCTGATGGATGCTGCCGCCCGCGAAATCGGCATGGACGGCACGGAATTACGTCGACGCAACATGATCCGGCCCGAGCAGATGCCGTACGCCAATGCAATGGGCAAGACGTACGACAGCGGGCAGTTCGCGAAAGTGATGGATCAGGCGATGGCACTCGCGGACTGGGCAGGCTTCGATGCCCGCGCCGCTGCCGCTACGCGCCGCGGGCGGCTGCGCGGGCAAGGCATCGCAACGTTCCTCGAATGGACCGGCGCCGACGTTTTCGAGGAAACGGTCGACGTGACCGTCACGGCGGCGGGACGGATCGAGATCTTCTGCGCCGCGCAACCGATGGGCCAGAGTCTTGCCACGACGTTCACGCAACTGGCAGTGGACGTGTTCGGCGTGCCGGGCGACCGCATCGACGTGCGCTTTGGCGATACCGATCGTGCGACAGGCTTCGGCAGCGCCGGCTCGCGATCGCTGTTCGTCGTCGGCTCCGCCGTGCAGGTCGCTTCTCAGCGTACCGTCGCCAAGGCGCACGAGCTCGCGGCGGAAGCGCTCGAAGCCGCGGCGGGCGACATCGATTACCGCGAGGGGACCTTCAGCATCGCAGGCACGGATCGGCGCATCGGCCTGTTCGATCTGGCGCAGCGACAGGCCGGCGAACGCATTGCGCTGCAATCGACGAGTGCCGTCGGCGCACCGAGCTGGCCCAATGGCTGCCACGTCTGCGAAGTGGAAATCGATCCGGACACGGGCGCCGTGACGCTCGACGGCTACTGGTCGGTGAACGATGTCGGCCGCGTGGTGAACCCGATGGTCGTGATCGGGCAACTGGAAGGCGGCGCCGCGCAGGGCATCGGTCAGGCGCTGTGCGAAGGCTTCGTGTACGACGTCGAATCGGGGCAGGCGCTGACCGCGAGCTTCATGGACTATGCGGTGCCCCACGCGCGGATGATCCGGCACTTCGAGATGACGATGGACGAATCGACGCCTTGCCGTACCAACGCGATGGGCGTGAAAGGCGTCGGGGAGCTGGGTGCAATCGGCGCGACGCCGGCGGTCGTCAACGCGGTGATCGACGCGCTGGCGCGCAATGGCTTCGGGCGTCCGGCGGACGCGCTGCAGATGCCGCTGACGTCCGAGCGGGTGTGGCGGGCGATGCACGCGCACGGCTGATGCACATACGGCTGAAAGCCGACATCACCGACTGGATCGTCCGCGCGGCGCTCGCCGGTGTGGGCGAAGTCGCGATCCTCACCGGCGTGTGCGAGCGGCTGGCAGCGGCAGGAATCGCACTGATGCGCGCGTCCATCGCCAACGATCTGCTCGACCCGACGTTCGACGGACGCGGCGTGCGCTGGGTCCATGACCAGGGCGGCATCGAGGAGGCGTTCCCCCGCGCGGCTGGCGAGGTCGTCAACGAGACGTGGGCGCACAGCCCGTTTTACGCCGTCACCGAAGGCGGCCGCGAACGACTGCGTCGTCATCTCGATTCGCGGTATCAGCGCGGGGAGTTTCCGCTCCTCGACCGATTTGCCGACCAGGGCGCGACCGACTATGTCGCGTTCGCCACGCGCGTCGACGAAAGCATGCGCTTGGGCGAGGGCCAGGGCATGGTTTCGTCGTGGATGACCGCCGCGCCCGACGGCTTTTCGGAAGCGGATGTCGAATTGCTTGCCGGCATCCTGCCGACGCTGGCGCTTGCGTTCATGCTGTGGACGACCAACCGCACCGCGCGCACGGCGATCACGACGTATCTCGGCAGCGACGCGGCTGAACGCGTCATTGCCGGCAACATCGTGCGCGGCCGCGCCACGCGGATCAGCGCAGTCGTCTGGTTCAGCGATCTCGTCGGCTTCACGCGGATCACCGACGTCGTGACGCCCGACGTCGTGCTGGCGCTTCTGAACGACTATGCCGAAGTCCAGGTCGAGGCGATCGAGGCCAATGGCGGCCACGTGCTGAAGTTCATCGGCGACGGAATCCTCGCGATCTTTTCCGATGAAGACGCGAAGCGAGCCTGCGTCCGCGCGCTGGATGCGGCCGCCGATCAGCATCGCCGCATCGCGGCACTGAACGAGCGGCGCACGGTGTCGGGGCTGCCGGTGACGTCGACCCACCTTGCGCTGCATGTCGGGGAACTGCTTTACGGCAATGTCGGAAGCCCGCGCCGCCTCGATTTCACGGTACTGGGACCCGCAGTCAACGAGGCCGCGCGCATCGAAGCGTTGTGTGTCTCGCTCGACCAGGCCGTTATCGTCTCCTCGGCGTTTGCCGATGCGACGGGCGACGCGCGTTCCCGGCTGGTGAGCCTTGGCCGCTACGCAATGAAGGGGGTCGCCAGGCCGCAGGAATTGTTCACGCTCGATCCCGGCTAGATCGCGCTCGCGAAGGGTCCGGAGTGGGGGCGTGGGCACCAAAACCGCTGTCGCGGCGCTCGTCGGATGTATTTCGCTTGCAAATTCGGGCCTGTGCACCCATACTGTAGGCAAGCGATTTTCAAGTATTGCTGTTGCTGGTCCGGTATCCGCAGTCCTGCGGTACTTCTGTTCAACACCCGCCGTCTTGACTTTCGCCCCACCCGAGGGGCAATCCCCTTTTTATTTCTTTCAGGATATTTCAAGACATGGCAACAGGCACAGTGAAGTGGTTTAACGATTCCAAGGGCTTCGGCTTCGTCACCCCCGAAGATGGCGGCAAGGATCTCTTTGCCCATTTTTCCGCGATTCAGGAGCAGGGTTTCAAGACCCTGAAGGAAGGCCAGCGCGTCAGTTTCGACGTGACGACCGGCCCCAAAGGGCAGCAGGCGTCGAACATTCGCTCCGTGGAATAAGGCATGCAGGCGGACGTGGCATTCGGCCATGTCGTCAGTCCTTTTCGACAAGCCCGGCACTGCCGGGCTTTTTTCATCCAGGTTGTCCAAGGAACCCATGGCTAAGGAAGAGCTTCTCGAAATGAATGGCGTCGTGGCTGAAGTGCTGCCCGATTCCCGCTATCGCGTCACGCTCGACAACGGCCACAAGCTCGTCGCGTACAGCGCGGGCAAGATGCGCAAGCACCACATCCGCATCATTGCGGGCGACAAGGTTTCGCTCGAGCTTTCCCCGTACGATTTGACCAAGGGGCGGATCACGTTCCGCCATATCGAAGGCCGCGGCCCGATCGCGCCGCCGCGCCCGCGAAACTGACCCTATTCGTCGACGCGCCCGCGCCCGGCCTTGACCCTGCCGTGCTGCACCTTGCTGTCGACGCGGCGGCGCTGCGAGTTGCGGCTCGGCCGGGTGGGCTTGCGTGGAACGGGTACCGCCGCAGCGGCATCGACGAGTTGCTGCAGGCGAGCGAGCGCGTCGTCGCGGTTCCGATCCTGGCTGCGATAGCGCTGCGCCTTGATGACGACAACGCCATCGCTGCTGATCCTCTGATCGCCCTGCGCGAGCAGGCGCGCCTTGACCGCGTCGGGCAGGCGGGAAGCCGCGATGTCGAAGCGCAGATGCACGGCGCTCGATACCTTGTTGACGTTCTGGCCGCCAGCACCTTGCGCGCGAATGGCCGACCATTCGATGTCGTCGGGATCGACCATTGTGGTCACCGTGCCGGCCGCCGCGCTGCGCTGGCCGGCGCTGATCACGCTCCGATTTCCGCCCAGTATTCGTGGCGCTCGGTATTGACGAGCGACACGCGGTGCTCGACGGGCGCGTCGCGGTACGTGAGCGCGACGCGGCGAATCTGCAGCAATGGCGTCGCAGGCGTCACGGCGAGCAGTGCCGCGCTGGCGTCGTCCGCCGGCGTCGCCCGTACGCGCTCGCGCGTCTTGACGACCGAAATGCCAAACGCTTCCTGGTAAAGGTTGTAGATCGTCGAGCGCCGCTCGCCGAACTGCCGCTCGGTGAGCCCGGCGAAGCGCAGCGCCGGCAGCGCGATGTCGTCGACGATGACCGGGACGCCGTCGAGCCGCAGCACGTTGCGGATCCGGATGACGGCGTCGCCCGGCTCGATTGCCAGCGCTTCGGCGGTCATGCGATCGGCCTTGCCGCGCGCGAATGCCTGGAGCTGCACTTCCGGGTATTGCTTCGGACCATGCTGCGGCACGACGTGAAGGAAGTAGAACACCTCGCGCTCGCGATTGTGGCTCGCGACGAAGGTGCCGCGACCCTGCTGGCGGATCAGGATGTTCTCGGCGACGAGCTCGTCGATCGCCTTGCGTACGGTGCCGACGCTGATCCGGAAGCGCTCGGACAGTCGCCGCTCCGCGGGAATGGCCGCACCCGGCTTCCAGTCGCCGCGCGTGAGCGCGTCGGTCAGCCGGCGCTTCACGTCCTTGTATAGCGGCACGTCGAGCGGGAGCCCGCGGGCCGTCGTGTCGTTCATCGCTGTCGTTTCTCGCACGAGGAGCGTGCGCAGCGAGTCTAGGGTCTGCGTAAAAATTATGCAAATGATCTGGATGATATAGTTGACTCGCCGCGACCGGATCACTACGATCCGGTTATCGAAAGGCGCCGGCCGCCGGCGCTACCACTGCCCCAGGAACCCCCGTGATCCATTGCGTATTGCACGATCCCGAAGACTCGGTCGCCGTCGTCGTCGTCGAAGGCATCCGCGCCGGAACGACGCTCACCGGCCTCATTCTCGATGAGGACCGCACCCTCGAACTCGAATGCCGGCAGGATATTCCGATCGGCCACAAGGTGGCGCTGAAGGACATGTCCGTCGGCGACACGGTGATCAAGTACGGCGTGGACATCGGCAAGGTCGTGCAGCCGATCAGGAAGGGCGAGCACGCGCACGTCCACAACATCAAGACCAAGCGGTGGTAGCCATGAACAGGACATTTCAGGGGTATCGCCGCGAGAACGGCCGTGTCGGCGTGCGCAATCACGTGATCATCCTGCCCGTCGACGACCTGTCGAACGCGGCAGCCGAGGCGGTCGCGAACAACGTCAAGGGAACGCTGGCCATCCCGCATCCGTACGGACGCCTGCAATTCGGCGCCGACCTCGACCTGCATTTCCGCACGCTGATCGGCGCCGGCAGCAACCCGAACGTCGCCGCGGTCATCGTGATCGGCATCGAGGAGCAATGGACGAAAAAGCTCGTCGATGGCATCGCGGCCACCGGAAAGCCGGTGCAGGGCTTCGGCATCGAGCTGCACGGCGATCACGACACGATCATGCGCGCGTCGAAGGCCGCCAAGGAATACCTGCAGTGGGCGAGCGAGCGCACGCGCAGCGAATGCCCGCTGTCCGAGCTGTGGGTATCGACGAAATGCGGCGAATCCGACACGACGTCGGGCTGCGGCTCCAATCCTACGGTCGGCGATGCGTTCGACAAGCTCTACGCGGCAGGCTGCACGCTGGTCTTCGGGGAAACCACCGAGTTGACCGGCGGTGAGCAGCTCGTTGCCGCGCGCTGTCGCGACGACAAGGTGCGCGCCGACTTCATGCGCGTGTTCAATCGCTACCAGGAAGTCATCGAGCGCCACAAGACGAGCGATCTGTCCGATTCGCAGCCGACGAAGGGCAACATCGCCGGCGGCCTCACGACGATCGAGGAAAAGGCGCTCGGCAACATCCAGAAGATCGGCCGCCAATGCATCGTCGACGGCGTTCTCGACAAGGCCGAAATGCCGACGCACGCCGGCCTGTGGTTCATGGACAGCTCGTCGGCAGCCGCCGAAATGGTGACGCTGTGCGCCGCCGCCGGCTTCGTCGTCCACTTCTTCCCGACGGGGCAGGGCAACGTCATCGGCAATCCGATCCTGCCGGTCATCAAGCTGTGCGCGAATCCGCGCACGGTGCGCACGATGAGCGAGCACATCGATCTCGACACGAGCGGCCTGCTGCAGCGCGAGATGACGATGGACGAGGCGGGCGACAAGCTCCTCGACATGATGTTCCGCACCGTGAACGGCCGACTTACCGCCGCCGAGGCGCTCGGCCACCGCGAATTCGTCATGACGCGGCTTTATGAAAGCGCGTGACACGGCCTTACGAAACCGCCATCCAACGAGCGAGGACGACACGACAATGACCGCCCGCAAGCGAGCCTTCGGCAACATCACATCAGGATTGACCTTTGCCGCCGCCGTGCTGTCGTGGGCGATCGTCCCCGTGGCGCACGCGGAGATGAGCGACATCCACGTGTCGCGCCAGTACGGCATCAGCTACCTGCCGCTGATGATCATGGAGGACCAGAAGCTGATCGCGAAGCACGCGAAGGCCGAGGGCGTCGACGTCACGGTCGACTGGTCGACGTTCGCAAGCGGCGCGGTGATGAACGACGCGCTGCTGTCGGGCAACCTGCAGTTCGCCTC
>Ga0134125_10008051_pt1 | contig 11881 bp, 11 predicted proteins | sample KB31751_FD_96464 | JGI IMG/M metagenome (GOLD analysis project Ga0134125, IMG submission 96464) | Terrestrial soil microbial communities with excess Nitrogen fertilizer from Kellogg Biological Station, Michigan, USA - KB3-175-1 | ecosystem: Environmental > Terrestrial > Soil > Unclassified ... | reverse complement strand
TTTTAAAAGGCATTAAAGTTGCAAAACTTTCCATCAACTAACAAACCTATTTTTGCAAAAAATAAAGCATGAAGATTTTTGTATATGGAAATGAAGAACAACAAAGGGAAATTGAAAGCAATTTTCCCGCGGCTGATTTTGCCTTCAATTTCAAAAACAGACTTCCGGAAAGTAACGAATACAAAAATCACGATGCGTTTTTAATTCTTTCGGATTTTTCCGGCGCAATCGATTTTACTCTTTTTGACAATAAACCGGTATTGATCAACGCGGTGACAGAAACGCTGTCGCAATTAAATTTCCCTTCAAATATCAGCAGGATTAATGGCTGGCCGGGTTTTTTAGAAAGAGACGTGTGGGAAATTGCCTCTACCGATGTGGAAAGAATCGAAAATATTTTTAAAAATTTCAGCCGCAGGATATTTTTCGTAAAGGATGAACCGGGATTTGTAGCTGCGCGCGTAATCATTATGATCATTAATGAAGCATTTTTTGCATTAGGTGAAAATGTGAGTAGCAACGAGCAAATAGATTTGGCGATGAAGCTGGGAACAAACTATCCGCTGGGCCCGTTTGAATGGGCACAGAAAATCGGCATCGAAAAAATTTATTCTTTATTAGAAAAATTATCAGAAAAAGAAGATCGGTATCTTCCGGCACCAGCTTTGGAAAAACGATTCTTACAACAGCAGCAAACGAAGTTATAAAATGAATTATATTTTAAATATACATACCACGTCTGAAAAAGCAATTGTAAACTTGTGCGACGGGAATGTGATTTTAGACACTTTAGAAAATGACCATTCAAAAGAACACGCCGCTTTTTTACATACCGGTATCCAGCAGATTTTACAGCGAGCTGGTGTTTCACCAAAACAATTAAAAGCCGTCGGAGTAACCGGTGGCCCCGGTTCATACACGGGGATCAGGGTAGGTTTAGCAACCGCAAAAGGGTTGTGTTTCGCGTTAAAAATACCGCTGATGATTTTTAATACTTTGGAACTAATGGCGTTTTCAGTGATCGAAAATACAGCGAATAAAAATGCATGGTTTTGTCCGCTGATCGACGCGCGCAGGATGGAGGTTTTTACTGCAGTTTATGATGCTCATTTGAACGAAGTAATTCCGCCCTCAGCAATGATATTAGACGAGAATTCGTTTGCAAATTTATTAGGCACAATGCCGTTATACTTCTTTGGAAGCGGTGCGGTCAAATTCAAAAAATTATTAAACGATAATTCTTCACAGGCTTTTTTCCCGCCTGAAGTCGTTTCTTCTGAAGCACTTGCCGCCTTCTCATGGAATAAATTTCAAAAAAGTGAGTTTGAAAATTTAATGATATCCGAACCGATATACATTAAGGAATTTTATACGCCCGTAAAAAAATAACTTTTATTTTAATGTTTCATTACAAAATATATCTATTTACAATACGTACCTTTGTGTTTAGGAAAAACCTGATTTGAACGAAAACCATTCATCTTAACGCAATTAAATCTAATTGAAATGACAGTCACAGCCCAAAGTCACGAAACCAACCATTTGGAGCACACTAATGAAAGTGAAGCTCTTAAAAACATGGATTATTTGAAAATTAAAAAGGCAGCGCTCGTTTTGCGTGCCATCAATCATAAACTCAGACAATTGATTCTTAAAACGATTGACGAGCATAAAAGGATCACCGTTACTGAGCTTTATGTAAAACTGCGCCTGGAGCAATCTGTTGCATCGCAGCATCTTGCTATTCTGCGCAAAGCCGATATTGTAAATACCGTGCGTGAAGGTAAATTCATTTTTTATACAATTAATGAAAAACGCATCGAAGAAATCAACAAATTTGTAAAAGAACTTGTTGGCTAATCTGTTGATTAATTTTTAAGGTGGAAAACATTTGTTTTCCAAAATAATTGAGCCATATTTATGAAATTCGCATAGATATGGCTTTTTTTAAAACAGAATTTTTATGACTATACAACAACTTTATACCGGCTGCCTGAGTGAAGCGGCGTATTTTATAGAAAGCAATGGTGAATCGGCGATCATCGACCCGATAAGGGATACACAGGAATATCTGCGGCTTGCCAAAGAACATAACGCTCCTATAAAATACATTTTTGAGACGCATTTTCATGCCGATTTTATAAGCGGTCATATCGACCTCAGCAAAGAAACCGGTGCTCCCATTGTCTATGGTCCCAAAACAAAAGCGAATTTCCCTTTTCATCTTGCCAAAGACGGCGAAGTATTTAAAATAGGAAACATTACGATTGAAGTAATTCACACACCGGGCCACACTTTAGAATCTACCTGTTATCTTTTAAGAGATGAGCAGGGCAAACCATATTGTATATTTACCGGAGATAGTTTATTTGTAGGTGATGTAGGCCGGCCGGATCTGAGCAGCGGAAATTTGTCAAAAGAAGAACTTGCTTCTATCATGTATGATTCAATTCAAAATAAATTAATCCCTCTGCCGGATGATGTAATCGTATATCCTGCACATGGACCGGGAAGTAGTTGCGGCAAAAACCTCGGACCTGAAACTCAGAGTACGATCGGGACTGAGAAGAAAACCAATTATGCTTTGCAGCCTCAAAGCCGCGAGGAATTCATCAAGGCGGTAACAGAAGGCTTGGAGGAAGCGCCTCCTTATTTTAGCATAAATGCCAAAATAAATAAAGAAGGTTATGAAAAACTGGACGAGGTAAAAGAAAAAGGATTGAAGCCGCTTTCCGTTGAAGAATTTAAAACAAAAGCCAGCGAAGGATATACAATCCTTGACACACGAGATGGGGAGAAGTTCACCAATGGTTTTATTCCTGCGTCCGTTTCAATCGGGCTTGACGGCCGGTTTGCAGAATGGGCAGGAAGTTTACTTTCGTTTAAAGAACCAATGATACTGGTAACGGATGAAGGAAAAGAAGAAGAAACGCTGGTACGTCTTGCCCGTGTGGGTTTTGAAAATGTGGAAGGATATCTGAAAGGCGGATTTGAAGCCTGGAAGAAAGCCGGAGAAAAATTTGATTTGATAATAAACGTGGAGGCAGACGAACTCGCAATGGACATCCCATTCGACAAAAACCTGTTAATATTGGATGTACGGAAATATAATGAATTTGCTGAAGGGCACGTAAAAGAAGCGATCAACATACCGCTGGATGAAATGGTAGATGTGGCCCAGATTGCCCAACTGGAAGAAAACCAAAATATCTATTTGCATTGCGCCGCTGGTTACAGAAGCGTGATAGCGGCATCGCTTTTAAAACGGCAGGGATATCATAATTTGCGAAATGTTTTGGGCGGCTTTGCAAAAATAAAAGAGCAGAAAAACATCGAGACAGAAAAAGAGGCGAATGTATTGAATTAAAATTCAGGCGCAGTAAAGGAATAAATAATTGAAATTGTGTTTCTATGACTTAACCATTCAACATGGATTATTTAATTATTCAGGCCTTTATCGATGACATGAGCTTGTTTTAGGACGTTTTACACTTTCACTCAAATTTCAAAAATGAACGACAACTACTATATCCTGTTCTACAAGACTGTGGAGGATTATGTAGAACGGCGTAAACTATATAGAAAGGAGCATTTAGAATATGCGCAAAGTGCATTTAAGAAAGGAATATTGATTTTGGCAGGGGCATATGCCGACCCTGCTGATGGAGCAGTTTTGATTTTTAAAGGAGTTGATCAGTCAGTTGCGGAAGAGTTTGCGAAGAATGATCCTTATGTCGAAAATGGATTGGTGATAGAATGGCATGTCCGCTCCTGGACTGTTGTTGTTGGCAATGATTAAAAAAACGAGTATGTTTTCCAAATGCTCACATGATGAAATTATCAATTGCAAATTAACATGCCTTGATGTACCAATAGCGAAATAAAATCCGGCTTATTCCTTCATTCGCTGTGAACACTTATCAATTCATTTCCGCGAAAGCCATTTTCTTACAGGAGTATCATAATATTTCATCACAAGCCATGCGAATAGAATCAACAGCATCGTTCCAAAAATTACGATCATCGCAAGATGAATGCCTTCAGGATGATAGGTAGTGAGGTAATTTCCGAATATCCAAATTGCTGCATAATGTGTCATATAAAGTGGATAGGAAATATTGCCCGAGAATTGACATATAGCCAGCGTCTTTCGTGGAAGAGCGCAACCTGCACCCAACGAAACAATGAGTGGAAAATACAGCGCGACAATCAAAGATTCTGCTAACCAGTTAAAAGTGAAATGAGGCATTAGGAAAGCAATACTTAATAAAATCGTGCATCGGATGAATCCTAGATTATTTTTGATGATTAAGTTGTAACGATAAATAATAAGCCCTGCCAGAAATGAATACCATATCCTTATACCACCATCCCAAAAATTTTCACCTGCCCATCCACCAAGAAGATTACCTTTATGATACGCAGTACTAAAAAGAAAATAAGCTGCCGGAACCAGTAACAGTACCACGTATCGCCTGGGCAATTTTACCAAAAAAAAGGCATACATAATGTTTGCCACATATTCCCAAAAAAGGGACCAGGCTGGAGCATTTAATCCAAAGTTATTAAACGATCTTTCGGCGATCGTGGGAAACGGGATCATCAATAAAGAGCATAAAAAAATTAAAAGAATTTTGCCGACCGGATATGCATTTTGATACGCTGCAAAAGGATCGAATACAAAAGCAAGCAAACCAATAACACTCCCAAAAATCACCATTGGATGCAGCCGGATAAGCCGCCTTTTAAAAAACTCCTTTAAACCAATATGCGTGAACCGTTCGTCATATGCATATCCTATAACAAATCCGGAGAGACAAAAAAAGAAATCGACCGCCAGGAATCCGTGTCCGAGCACGTTCTTGCTTGAATCCGTATAAATCCATTCCATAAAATGAAACACAACAATAGCAAGAGCAGCTATTCCTCTTAAGCCATCTAAAACCTGAAAATGAGGCCTAATCTTTATAACCGGCGTTTGTTCCTGCTGACTATTCTTTTTTTGCTGATGCATCATGTGTAAAAGCGGCTAAAATATTGAATTGTTATTTGTTTAAGGAATAAAAATATTAAAACCGCGGATTAATGAGCTGCTGTATAGAATACGGATGCAACAGATACGGCAACGTAGAATATAGTCTTGTCAGTTTTAGATGTTTTCAACAAATAAACAAATAATGCTTATTTTGGACAAATCATTTTAAAAAATCAAATGCAGAAATAATTTTTTCTAACGAACGCATCACCCTTTTGATATCGAAAAACCTCACAGTTTCAGTGACTGTGAGGTTTTATAAATGATTATAATTCTTTACTATCTTACATCAGTAGGCAAAGGAATATCCCTTTTTAGCATTTCATCCCGGTTTTCCATTTCCCAGGCAGTCATGAAAATAAAGCTGACTCTGCTGGTGTTGTCTCCATAATTCCTGTTTGCGCCAGGTTTTTTTTTGAATGGCTAAAGCAACAAGCATGTTTATCCAAATCCTCAAACGATCGAATGATGTATGCGAAATCAGCATTGTACCGTTGTTTCGCATTTTTCATTCCACAACCTGTACATTAATTACTTTTTTAATAATGTCATCAAAATTCTTATTCCACGGCTGGGTTTCATAGAAAGTGATTTTTACCGTGCCCCGCTTAAGCCCCTTTATTTCGTAAACTGCTTTAAGCGGATCTCCCGGAGAAATTTGTTTTTTCTCCACCGGGTCAGCAGGTAATCTGCTTATGCTTACGATGGAATCATGATCCGTACGATATAATAGTTGCAACCCTAATGACCCCCTGCTTTTCATTTCAACAGTGAACGTTTCCGACACCTTTATTTTTTTAATTTCGATACTTGAATCTTCCATTGAGGCAGCTTTTAAAGCATTACTTTGTTGTCTGTATGTTCCATTGCATCTAGTTATAGTAAAGATCAGAAAAGATATTTTTAAAAATGGAAAAAAATATTTCAAAATAATGATGTAAAATTAAAAGGTTGGCATTCCTATATTTGCCAACCTTTAGAAGTATTATTATTGATACCATTTATGATACATGGCAGAATTAGTTCCTTCAACAAAACAATCGAGCCGGCCAGCTTTCCAACTGCTAACCCCAACACCTGACGAGAGAGCACCACCTAAATTCTCTCCACCACTCCATGCGTTGCCGTTCCACCATTTGTGATTCATTGAGTTGTTCTGTGATGGGAAAAATACATCTATTCTGTTTGGACCCCACGATACTGCTCCAGGATTACCATACATATTGTCTCCCAGATCTTCCCAATTACTCCATCCACCTGAAAACCATTTATGAAAGAGATGATTATTCGTGCCCCTTGCAAAACAATCCAACCTTCCCGATGCCCAGGAACTTACTGCTGGCGCTGTAGTAATAATACCGCCAAGGTTTTCCCATCCATGCCATATTCCATCCCACCAAAGGTGGTACATTGCACAGTCCATTCCGGCTGCAAAAATATCAATTCTGTTTGGCCCCCAGCTGACACACGCAGGGTCAGAAGAAAGAAGGCCACCAAGATCTTCCCAATTGCTCCATCCTGACTGGAACCATTTGTGGTAAAGGTGATGGTCGAGCCCTACGGCACAAATATCAAGCCTTCCCTGCGCCCACGAGCATATGGCAGGTGCACCCTGAATCTGCCCTCCCAGGCTTTCCCAACCATTCCAATGACTCCCATCCCACCATTTATGATACACGCTGGAATCGGTGCCTCTTGCTACAACATCGATCCGGTTTTCACTCCAGCTTACCGCATTTGGAGTGGAAGTAAGCAGGCCGCCTAAGCTTTCATACCCATACCATCCATGTGGCGCTGCAGGTAATATAACTCCTGTCACACCAATTTTATCATAATCGTCAATACCAATTTCGCCATATGCGATATTTATAAAGCCTGACATGCCCCAGCTGGTACCCCACGAGTTTTTACAAATCCAATATTGACCTGCTTCATTATACCCGATCACTTCAATGCAATGATAACCTTCAAGGCTACCGCTCACATGATGATAAACTCCACTGCCATAACTTTGAAAATCATCATATACCGCTATTGAGCAGGAAACCGGGCCTGTATTAGTTAAATAGCTTTTTATAGCCGCCTGATTGTGGGCCATATTGTGCACATTCGTAAGTTTTACCACACTGTCATTTCTATTCGCTGCGATATGACAAACCGGGTTTGGCGGCGGATCGTGATACCAATAATATCCCGGATCATTATTTGGAAAAGCATTTGCGTAAGGAAAGCTTGCTTCGCTGCATACGCCCCTGCTCTTGATCTGGTTAAAGGCATCATTGTCATTCCATCCTCCGCATGACGCGCCATGCGATGAACAAAAATGCTGATCTGCTTCTGACAGATCCAGTAATTGATTTTTTTCGATGGAGGCCATAGATTCTAATACCGCAACGGTACAAAAGGAAACGCACGATCCGCAGGAAAACTGGTTCCGGATGGCGGTGACGTGGTTGCCATTATGATTACGCCAATCTACCGAAGGGGCAAAGCCGGGTGCACCTGACGCTTCTGCTACATGGCTTAGCTGCGTTATAGGCGGCGGTTCGGGATTCAGCATCCTTTTGAATTTATCTTTATCCAATAAGCTGATCGGATTTTCGCGGGGAGTCCATGTCGCTTTGATGTCCCGGAGTTTTTTTGCCAGATCGGCAATTTCTGATCGTTCCATATATTTTTGTTTATTTATTGCTTTACGAGGTTAGCGTCCGAACCCTTTATCAAAATCGTTGTGACTTTTAAAAGCCGGCATTCACTTTTTACAGGGGCATCATTATCGGTATTGAATCTTTCCTCTTAAACTTCCTGGGGTAATGAGGAGAACTGATTGTAAATTTATAATGACTTTTCCCGGCTGGCAATTATTGTTTATCATATTATTTAGTAATCCAAAAGCAGCCATAAGTACGGCATTTGGAAAATTTCTCCTGGTTATTAAGTCATAACACTGTTTATAAAATGACAGAGATTTAATATTCCATGTGATTTACAACCGGATATTTTTTTAAACAAATCATTTGAATAAACGAGAACTAATGAATAGAGAAGAATAAGATAAGCTACAATTTACTTTCTGCAAAAGAACAAATAATGCGAATTTGTATTTTCCTGCATGTTGAATAAAATCAGTTTTTTTAAAAAATGTGATTGATATTTTCCGCTTCTATAGTGCATTTTTGTCTTTGCTAATTGTATTGTGATACTGTGTTTGATGTTAGAAATTAAAATTTTCACTATAAAGAATTTGCATTATTTTTATATATCTGCTAATCGAAGAGAATCTCCATAAAAAATTTTCACTTAAACATTTAAACAAAAACAAAATGAAAAGGATCATTCTTATTCTGGCAGGCATTGCCTTTATTTTTTCATGCAATGAAAAAAAGAATCAGTTGAATAAAAATGCAGATGTGCTCGCAGATAACCTGAATGGGCATGTTCAGCAAGTAGTAGCAACAGACTACAGAGTGGATAGCAGCGGTAACATCGGCGGGCAGGATTCCTGTTGTGTTGTAATAAACAAATATGATGAAAAAGGATGGATCACAGAATACAGCAACAATGATAAAGCAACGCCCCATAAAAAATCCGAAACATTTACGCATGAAAACGGAATGATGAAGGATGTTAAGATGACAACTGACGGAAAATTATCCTCAACTATTTTAATAAAAAACCAGGACGGGAAATATGTTTCGGCGCAGGAGCTTGATTCTGCAAATAAACTAAAGAATTACTATACCGACCTTACTCAAAATGATTACACACAGCTCACATCGATGAAGAAATACAATGCCGACAGCACTTTGAGCAGCACGATGACCAACACGTTCAACAAACAAATCTTTACAGGAAACGAAACAAAAGATAGCGTTGGAAAAGTTATTTATGCATCTACAGTAAAACTTGATGATAAGAATAATCCCATAGAAATTTCAGAAAAAGAGGTAACAAAAGATACAACAAAAAACACGCTAACCAAATATAAGTATGGTGCTTATGACAAAGAAGGAAACTGGACTGAAAGAACCGAAATAGACGAAAACGGCAAACCTAAAAAAATTACCAAAAGAGAGATCACTTATTATAAAGACTAAATCGAGAATTATTTGTTTCGACAGATCAAGCGGCGAGGTTTGTCTCATTTTTTGGTAACAGGGAAGTGTAAACCTTTTCCAGAACATTAAAACGTTAATAAACCTCACATCTCCACAAATCTGTGAGGTTTTTTAGGTTCAAAGACCTTAATTTTTTTTCGCCTATAGCTTTGCCCCAGGAAATTGAGAAATGGGGTCATTTGTTTGTTTACTCATAAGTAGAGCCGTCATAATTCGCCGTTGCTAAAATCTAAAAAAAACCTCCCGGCTTTACACAGAAGGTTTTACAATAGGTCAATTCTTTTTCTATCTCACTTCAGTTGGCAAAGGAATATCTCTTTTTAGCATTTCATCCCGGTTGGCCATTTCCCAGGCGGTCATGAAAATAAAGCGGACTCTTTTTTCCATGACATCAAAATTGATTTTGTCAACTGTGTCGGTGGGCTTGTGGTAATCTTTATGAATGCCATCAAAAAAGAAAATGATGGGAACGCCTTTCCTGGCAAAATTGTAATGATCGCTGCGGAAGTAGATCCTTTCCGGATCTTTTGGATCATTGAACTTGTAATCCAGTTCCATTTTCGTGTATTTATTATTGGCTTCCTTATGGATTGGATCAAGGTCAGAGCTTAACTTGTCATTTCCGATCACATACACATAGTTGGTACTATCACCATAATTCCTGCTTGGATCAAGACGGCCAACCATGTCGGTATTCAGATCAACGGTGGTTTTGTCCAGTGGGAAAACAGGATGCTCAGAATAATATTCGGAACCCCATAAGCCTTTTTCTTCGCCACTAACGGTCATAAATACAACGGTTCTTCTTGGCCCGTGTCCTTCCTGTTTCGCTCTTGCAAAAGCTTGTGCCATTTCAATTACGCTTACCGTTCCGCTGCCGTCATCATCGGCGCCATAATAAATCACATCGCCGCGTTTTCCCAAATGATCATAATGACCGGTAAGGAAAACGTACTCATCTTTTTTATCGGTGCCTTCAATATATCCAATCACGTTGCTGGCATCAACCTCGGTGGTTGTTTTTTTGAAAGCCAGGTTGGTTTTGATCTTTTTGTCAATTTTCAAATCATTGAGCGGATTTTTTGTTTTCGCAGCCGACAGAATATCCTCTGCTTCCTTTTCACTGAAAATATTTTTTAACGAAGAAGGAGTAAGCGTAACAATGATTAAGCGTTCGTCACCGTTTCTTGGAAAATATAGATTTGTTTTCCGTGAACTTTCAGCAACAGCCGCGGGAATTGTATCCCAGGCAGTATTGACATAAAAAACCGCTACTGCCCCCATTTTCTTAGCCGCCACTGATTTGCGGGTAACACTAAATCCCCAATTGGAACGCCTTTCTGTTCCGCTCACAAGATATTTCCCATTTACTTCCGGCTCTCCATTCAGGATCAGGACCACTTTCCCTTTCACATCTTTTCCGGCATAATCGTCGTAATTCTTATCCTGGATGCCATAGCCCGCAAAAATAATTTCCTTCGCTTTGAATGCATCTTCTTTGCCGCTGCCGGGCTGAAGGATATACTCTGACCCATAAGCAAAGTTTTTCTTTCCTACTTTAAAATTTTTAGGTACAATGGTGTCTTTCAACAAAGGATAGAATTGCTGGTATCCGTTTAAAGAAGGCGGGGATTGCAAACCGATTTCCTTGAATTGGCTTTCGATATAAGCAGCGGCTTTTCTTTGTCCTTCCGAACCGGTTTCGCGCCCTTCCATTTCGGCGGAAGCGACGACGGTTAATTGTTTTTTAAGCCCCGTTTCGGTAATGGTTTGCGCATATTTCCACCCATCCGTGACCTGGGAAACCGCGATGCCCGAAACGAGCAAAAGAGAAATAAATACAGGAATAAATTTTTTCATAATTAAACAGTTTTTTTGAGAAAGGTGCAAATATAATGTTCATGGTTGAAGGTTCAATCTTCAAGGTTCACCCGTGGAATCAGCAATTCAACAATTTACCGGTATAGCATGATATTATTTAAGGTTTGTTTATATATTTATACAATCATTTCACTAATACAGGAACCTTTCACTTTAAATAAATACCATGAATTCACGTAGAAAATTTTTACAAAACTCAGCAGTAATGCTGGGAAGCACCCTCCTCGCTTCCTCGTTGGAAAATCCTGTTTTTGCGATTTTTAAAAATCGTGTTGCTCCCAGTGATCAACTGAATATTGGGGCCATCGGAGTAAATGGAATGGGCTGGGCTGATGTAACATCAGCTTTAAAAATTCCCGGTGTAAATCTCGTTGCTATTTGTGATGTAGATAAAAATGTAATTGACAAAAGATTGAAAGATCTGGCTAAAATGAATAAAGACGCTTCGAAGGTGAAAACTTATGGCGATTACAGGCAACTGCTGAATGATAAAGATGTAGATGCTGTGGTGATCGGAACACCGGATCATTGGCATGCTTTAATTATGACAAATGCTTGTGCAGCTGGCAAAGATGTGTATTGCGAAAAACCAGTCGGTAATTCTATTGGCGAATGCCGCGCAATGGTGGCAGCACAGCAACGATATAATAAGGTGGTTCAGTGTGGCCAGTGGCAACGCAGTCAGCAGCATTTTAAAGATGCAGTTGATTATGTACAAAGCGGTGTGCTTGGAAATATCAGGACGGTAAAAGTGTGGTGCTACCAGGGCTGGATGAAGCCCGGGCCTGTGGTTCCTGATACAGCGCCGCCTGCAGGAGTTGACTATGCGATGTGGCTTGGGCCGGCG
>Ga0134125_10008049_pt1 | contig 11883 bp, 8 predicted proteins | sample KB31751_FD_96464 | JGI IMG/M metagenome (GOLD analysis project Ga0134125, IMG submission 96464) | Terrestrial soil microbial communities with excess Nitrogen fertilizer from Kellogg Biological Station, Michigan, USA - KB3-175-1 | ecosystem: Environmental > Terrestrial > Soil > Unclassified ... | reverse complement strand
GCCCCGGCCAGCGTTTCGGTCAGCGTGGTGAATCCGCCGCGCGCACCGCTGCCGAGCCGGTATTGCTTGGAAACACCCAGGGCTCGAATCGCAAGATTCATGGGTTGAGAACTTCGCGCTCCCCGCTGGGTCGCGGCTAAACGGGGTCAAATGATGTCGGCGAAGGCGCGTTCGGTGCGGCGGAAGTACCAACCCCCCGCGAGGAATAGTACGATTCCAATGGCCGCGGCGACGCCAAGGCCGATCCAGTCCAGCGGCATGCCGAACAGGGCCGCGCGGAAGTTCGCCACCACGGCCTGCATTGGGTTGATCAAGAACAAGGGCGCGGTTTCCGGCCGCATGGTGCGCCCCGATTGATCGTATATCGCCGGCGTCAGGAAGAGCCACAGTTGCACGACCAGCGGCACGACAACGCGGAAGTCGCGGAAGCGCACCGTGAGCGCCGCGAGGAATACGCCGAGGCCGACCGCCGCCAAGGCCATCACTGCCACCACGAGCGGCAATGCCAATAGCGAAGCGCCGGGAACGACGCCGACGCCGAGCGCCGCGACGATCAGCACGCCGAAACCGACCAGGAAATCGACGCCGGCCAGCCCCGCCGCCGATAGCGGCAAGAGGATTCGCGGGAAGTAAACCTTGGTCACGAGGGCCTGGTTATTCACGACGCTGACGCCAGTTTGCGACACCGCCGAGGAGAAGAACGTCCACGGCACCAGGCCGCACAGCACGAACAGCCAGTATGGGACGGCGGCCCCGGGTTCGCCGACCACGCGGCCAAGCGCGATGGTGAACGCGGCCATCGCGGCCAGCGGTTGCAAGAGCGCCCACGACGCCCCAATGGCTGTCTGCTTGTAGCGAATTTTGACATCGCGCCAGATGAGAAAGAGGAGCAGTTCGCGGAAGCGCCACAGTTCGCGGAAGTCGAAGGTGCTCCAGCGGCCGCGCGGCTCGATGACCGTCAGCGGCGGCTCGAGTCGTACAGCGATTTCGGAAATGACGCTCATCGAAGACCCATCGTTCGACAGAGCCGCGACCGTCCGGGCGCGGTTAACGTCGGACCGCTCCCTGACGGTCGCGGCTCAGTTGGCGTCCCAGGAACGTCCCGAGGCCGCCGAGTAAAACGTCCGTGATGCACGGCGTATGCGCGGCCAGCGCCATTTGTCCGGCCTCGAGGATGCTGGAGACAACGAGCCCGAGTGCCGCCGCGCGGTATGGGGAAGTCACAAGCGACCCGCCCAGGCCGAACAGCACCAGCTTCGTCAGCATCTGTTCCAGCGCCGAGAGCGGGTTGGCGCTTTCCAACGGCATCCCCGGAATCCAATCGAATGACCGCAGCACCGGGCCGGCCGATTCGAACGGCTCCCAACTCACGAACGCTAATCCAAGCAACCAGGCTATTCCCAACGATAAGAGGGGGATGCCGCGGCGATAGCTGCACCACCAGCCCATCAAGAAACCGGCCATGCCGACGACCACGTCGGTCGCGCTCGGCTGTCGCGAATGCACGATCAGTTGCAACCCTTCCATCCCGCAAGTGATGCCGAGCACCAGGAGGAATGTTTGCAGCGGCAAGTCGCTCCGCGTTCGCCGGAGCAACAGCCCGGTCGGAACGTAGAGGCCGAACACTTGCACAAGCCGGGCCGTTCGCGCGAGCAGCTTCGTTTCGCCCGCGCCGTGGAACTCGAAGAACGGCACATAAACGACGTCGTCGCGGAGTTTGTGGTACAGGTCGCGCGGGCTCGCCGACAGGTCGAGCGGCAACAGCTGGATGAAGGCGAGCAACACGAGATATGCCATCAAGATTTGGCCGGCGGCGTCGGCGCCCCACCACATCGCCTCCGCTTGCCGCACCAGCCAGCGGCCTGCCGCCATCCAGCCGACCGCGCCGATGGCGGCCCCGAACCCCTGGCAGAGCACGTCCGAACCCGCACAGGTCCGTTCGGGCACGAACAGCTGGGCGAACTCCACGGCGGCAGCGAACGCCATGCACGCCGGCACCAGCAGCAATCCCCAAACGATATCGCCACGAACGCCGGTGCGTCCGGTTCGAAGCAAGCCGAGGAGGGCGAAGCCGAGCGGGATACCGAGAAGCACGTTGGCGATGCCGTCCGAGCGCGATTCGGGCCACCATCTTCGCTGCATCGCCCAGAGGAAGGAATCGACGGCCTCGCTCAGGCCCCGCGTGCGGAAATCGAAGGGCACGAGGCTGCCGCCGAGGATAAAAGCCGCGGCGGCGAGCGCGAGCCCCCCGAGCAACCACCGGGCGAATCGCGGCGTCGGCGTCACCGCGGCGGTCCCGCCGGCGGCGGCTTGCCGCCATTCGCCTGAGCCTTCTCGAACGCCGGCATGAACAGGTACGGCGGCTTCGTCGTCACGTTGCGGATCACCTCTTCGCGCGATGCCTTGCCCAAATCGTCTTGCAGCACCCAGTCCAGCGTCTTGAGCACCAGAAGCAGAAGCCCGAGGGCCAAGGGCATCATCATCCAACCGGCGAAGTCGTGGAACACCTTGTCGCCGAGTTCCTTGCCGGCCTCGTTATAAAGCACGCCGGTCACCGAGATGCGAACCACGTTCGAGAGAATCGCGATGGGCACGGCCGAAAGCAGGATGATGATCCGATCCAGCCAGGGGCGGCGGACAACGATCACCAGGCCGGCGGAGAGCGTCACGAACGTGAGCAGCATGCTCAGGCCGTTACAGGCTCGCTCGACTTCGAGTTTGTAGTCCTGGCAATGCAGAATGTTGGCTTCGCGATAAGTGGGGTAGCCGATGGTCTGGAGCGTGAACTCGGAAGCCCGGGTGGCGACGTTCTGGAGCGGCCAGCCGAGGGCGGTCTGTACCGACTGCGGCAGCGGGAACATGAAGATGAGGAACGCGAACGACGGCCACAGCCACCGGAGGGCGGCTTGGCCGCCGAGAAGCAACGTGCTGCCGCACAGGTTCAAGATCAGCGAAAGCCCTTGCAGCCATTCGCGAGCGTAGTTCAGCGAACTGGCGGCATAGAGCCCGGCGCCGAGGACGATGAGAAGCAGCCCGCGCGGATCGGGCCAGGTGATTTCCGCCGGCATCCATGCCTTCCGCATCCACGCCAGGTAAATCGAGAAGACTGGCACCAGGAACCCGTGCGAGTAATCTGGAATATTGATCCACTGCCCGACGCAATACGCCAGTAGAGGGAAGTAGACATAGCCGATGACGCCGACGATCGCCACGAGCGCGGCGATCCAGCCGGGCGAACGAACGACCTCGGCAGCGGGTTTGGCGGTCACGAATTTCTCCTGCCAGCCGCGACCCTGGGCTCTGTTGGTCTCGGCTAGCCACGATTTCAACCTATACGATAACGGGCCGGCGGCTCAAAACCACCCCAGTGCGAATGCCTTGAATCGCTAATGTGAGCTCGATTCTCGTTTCATTTGGCACAACCGAAGTCTTTTATAAAGCGTAACTTGCGCTTGGTGTTCGCTCGTGCGAAATCTCCGCCGCTAGCGTTTTCCATGCGGTCCCAATTCTAGAACAAAAACCGACCTGTCTTATTGCCGGAATTCTCGCTGCAACCCGAAATGTTGAACTATAGTGTAAATTGAACAGTTATGACTATCCAACGATGATTCGCAATCGATGATTCGCAGTCGCCCCATTTACGGGGGGGTCGTGGGAGTCCTCCGATCGTGAACGACCCACTGATCGCTCGGTTCGCCGAGGCGTGCGGCGCGACCGGCCCGTTGAATTTACGGGTTGGCCTCGTGGACGGCGGCGTTCTCACCGAAGGAACGCTCCAACAGCCGTTCACGCTCATCGGCCGCGACGACGCCTGCGACGTCACCCTCACCGATCCGGACGTCAATCCGCGGCATGCCTGGCTGCAAGTCATCGACGGCCGGGTTTATGCCATCGACCTCGGCAGCCGCCACGGGCTAATCTGGCCGGACGGCCGCAGCCGCTCCGGATGGCTCGACGGCGCCAGCTCGGTGCGGCTCGGACCGTTCCACGTCGCCCTGCGGGCACCCGTTTCCAACCAGCCCGGCAGCCCTGGCCCCGACCCAGTGCTGAACAACCCCGATCTCTTCTCGACGCGCCCCGCCGTCCAGCTCGACTTCCGCAACGGCAAGCGAGCCAAGGACCGCTGGACCATCAACCGCGCCATCACGCTGATCGGCCGCGCCGACGGTTGCAAACTCCACCTGAACGCCGAAGACATCTCGGGCTTCCACTGCGGTTTGGTCCTCACGACCACGGGCTTGTGGGTGGTCGATCTCTCGGGCCGCGGCGTGGTCGTCAACGGCGAGCGGATGCGCGTCGCGCCGTTGCCGCACGGAGCGGAACTCTGGGTCGGCCGCTTCCTCATCGGTTGCCATTATCCGGCGGAAGCTTCGAAACGCTCCACGAACGACAAGGCTGGAGCACCGTCCAAGGCCAACTTGAACGGCCCGGCCACGCTTCCCACATCGATTCATCCGATGATTGCCGAAGACGAAGTGCAACTGGGCGGTCTGCCGGGCCATGACCCCGCCTCCGGGTTGCCGAGTTCGCACATCCTTTGCGATGCGTTCCGGTTGCCGCCGCCCTCCGGGCCGATCTCGGCGCCGATCTTCGTTTCCACGACGGCGGCCGCGCAACAGAACCCCAGGCCTGCCGCCGTTCGCAATACTCCGCCCCGGCCGATGCCGGGCCTGCCGATTATTCCAGCGATACCCACGCCGACCGACGATCCCTGCGTCGCCCCGCTCCTGAAACAACTCAGCGAGCTGCATGCACAAATGTTCGAGCAGTTCCAGCAGTCGCTGGTATTGATGGCGAAACTGTTCTCGCGCGTGCCGATCGCCGACCCCGCCGAGATGCAGGAAGAACTGACCCGCATCCAGGAACTGAACGGAGAACTGGGGCGGCTACAAGCGGAGGTGACGCGGCAATCGCTCGGTCAGACCGCCGAGGTCACCTCGACAGTAAGCGATGCCATTCCACACCACGGCGCCGTTCCCCTGGCGGCCCGGCAGCGAACCCCCGGCGCCTCGGATGCCATCCAGATTTACGTCGAGGAGCGGATCGGCGCGCTGCAGAAGGAACGGAGCCACCGCTGGGAAAAGTTGAGCGAGATTGCCTCGGGTAGTTCCACCACGCACAAACCACTTCGTTAATCGGCGCCCGAATCCGAGCCGCGAGCGTTAGTGAGCGACCGGAGTCGTCAAACACTCCGGTCGCTCGCGCTCCCGGCTCGCCAGGTCAATTCGACCACCAGTACAATTGTAATGGAATCGCCGGTTGGGGCGTTGCGCCCGGCGGCTCGGGTACGGTAACCGATCAGGAGTGCAAGGGCGGCGATGGCCGAGAGACCGAACAAAACGCCCTTGAACACGGTCGATCCGTCGAGCATGTGCGGGCTCGACCACCACGCGGTCCCCATCGTGTGGGTAAACGCCTGACGCACGGATCGGGGAAGTACGGCCCGCATCCGTGTAGTGGGCGTTCAGGTCCAGAACGCGTTGCCCAAGGTCGGCGAGAAGCAGGAGACCAAGGCCGATACGAAAGAGCGCGAGCGAGCGCACGTCGAGAGCGAAGACTTCGTGCCAGCGACCTCCCGGCATCGTTGCCGGGGATTCTTGGAGGGGCATCGGGCGGAACTCCGGCGGCCTTCAACCTTAGAACAAATGCAAGTCGTTGGCGAGCCGGGTCGATACCGAGCCGCGAGCGTCAGCGAGCGACCGTTCCTTGCGATCGCTAATGCTCGCGGCTCGGCAAGATGGGTAATCTGCGCCGGTCATGTCGATCCGGCGCAGCGAACCGTGCCAGTGGATACCGCGGACGCGTTCGGCCATGCGTCGCGGCGTTCTGCAATTCATCGCGCCGCTTTATACTTGAAGATGCAATGCGGACTTATCTTTCATCGACGCGGCATCCCTGGTCGTCGTTCCTGTTCCTGATGCCGCTGTTGGCGGCTTACGAAGGGGGAATGATCTGGCTCGGCGGCGACCACGCCGAGCGCCTCCGCAACGGCGCCGATGCCTGGCTCCGCTGGGTGCTCGAAGTGTTCGGCGCCGATCACGTCCTCGTCGCCCCGGCCATCGTCGCCGGCGCGCTTATCCTCTGGAGTTGGTGGCGCTGGGCCGACCGCCCGCACGATCCCGTCCGCACCTGGTTCGGCATGGCCTTCGAAAGCATCGCCTACGCCATACTCCTGTGGCAATTCAGCGAGAACTTCGGCCCGCTCGTGGAACGCCTCGGCATCAAGCTGGACATCGAAGTGTCCACGGCTCGAACGGCCCAGGTGCTGACGTTCATCGGCGCGGGAATCTACGAAGAGGTGCTGTTCCGGTTGGGGCTGTTCGTGGGCGCGTATTGGTTGTTGCGGGTGCTGCGACTGCCGGTGCTTGTTGCCGGGTTGCTAGCGGCGGCCGGCGCCGCCGCGGCCTTCGCCGCCGCCCACCACCTCGGCCCCTACGGCGAGGCGATGAACCCGTACGTTTTCCTGTTCCGGGTCATTGCCGGTCTCTATTTCACGCTGCTGTTCGTGGGCCGCGGCTTCGGCATCGCCGTCGGCGCCCACGCCGGCTACGACATCCTCGTCGGCCTTAATGTGAACTGACGGCGAGCCCTTAAAAATCGCGCTCCCCTCCGGGTCGCGGCTAATCTCACCTTCCGGGCGTTTTCAGGATGACCGCTTCGGCATCCGCCGCGGTGCGCGACTTCGGGGCGCAACCGAGGATCAGTTTCATGCCGTCCGATGAAATCGCCAGCCCGTGGATCGGCCCGAAGTCATGGATGCCGCCGGCGAGCCGCTTGCCATCCGCGACGTTCCACACCGCCAGGTAACCCTGGTAGCGCGGCGCGGGGCCCACCGAGATCAGGTACTTGTCGTCCGCCGTGAAGCGCACGGTGTGGACCCAATTCGGATGCGACGGCGCCGGCTCGCTCGGCAACACCGCCTTCAAGTCCGGGTTGGCGAAATCGCGGATCACCGTGCCGGCGGCCACGTCCCACAACTTCACCGTGCGATCGCTGGAGCCCGTGGCGAAGTGCTTGCCGTCCTTCGTGAAGGCGGCACAGAAGACCTGATCGCGGTGGCCGACCGGCCCTTTCGGCGGCGCGGTCTTCGCGCCCGGCACGGGGTCCGGAGCCGCCTTGAATTCCTTCACCATCTTGGCGCTCGCCACGTCCCATAGCTTGATCGTCTTGTCGTAGCTCGTCGTGAGCACTTGCTTGCTGCCTGGCGCCCAGGCGACGCAGTAGATCGGGTTCTTCACGTTCGTGGGCGTCGTTTGCACGTGGGCCGAAATCGTCTTCAAGGCCGTGGCCTTGGCGATGTCCCAGATGCGGAGTTGGCCGTCGTGGCATCCCGTGGCCAGCAGCGTGCCGGTTTCGTCGAAGGCGACGGAATCGACCAGATCCGGATGCTGGAAGTTCTTGACCGGAGCATCGGCGGCGATGTGGAAGCGGCGAACCAACTTGTCCTCGGCCGCGGTGAAGAAGGCCCCTTCCGCGTTAAAGGCGATGCCGTTCACGGCCGCGGGATGCGGGAATGTTTGGATCGGTTTGGCGAACTCGGGCGGCAGCGGCTGCCCGGCTGCGAACTGGATGTTCCACGCCGTGACGGTCTTGTTGGCCAACCCGCCGACGAGCACGGGCAAGGTCGGATGGAAGGCGAGTTCCGTTACCGGGGCGCCGGCTGCGACCGTGCCGATCAATTTGCCGTCGGCGATGGTGTACAGCTTGATGGAACCGTCGCTGCCGGCCACGGCGATGAGTTGCCCGTTCTTGGAAATCGCGGCCGCGATGGCGTCGCCGCTCGTTTCGAAGGCTTTTTCCTTGACGCCGTTACCGGTGTTCCAACTGACGGCGGCCTTGCCGGGGCCGACTGTCACGACGCGTTCCCCTTGCGGCGAAAGCACGAGGCCGGCCTGCTTGCCGGCGCCGAGCGCGATCGCACGAGTAACCGTTACGGGATGTACCACCACGCTCTTGTCCGCGCTGGCCGTGATGACCTGGGGTTGGCTCGGGTGATAGAAGACGCCGACGACTGGCCCGGTGTGGACGAACGATTGCAGCACGGCGCCGGTGAGTGCATCGACGAGGGCGGCGCTGTTGTCGGCGCGGCCGAGCAGCAGCCGTGACTTGTCCGCGCTGAAGGAAAGAGCGTGCACGTCCGCGGCGGAAGCGATCTTGGCGAGTTCCTTGCCGTCGGCGAAGTTCCAGATGCGTACTTCCTTGCCGGCGGCGGCGGCCAGCGCTTGCCCATCGCGACTGAGCGTCAGAGCAGTCGCCGGGCCGGCGAGCGGGCCGAGTTCTTTCACGGCTTTGGCCGGCTTGGCCGGGTCCCAGATGCGGACAGTTTTATCGGCGCCGGCCGTGATTACCTGACCATTCGACGGATGGAAAACTGCCGCGGTGACTTTGCCCGCGTGGGCCTTGATTTCAAACTTCACGGCCTTGGCCCGCGCCGCCTTCGGGTCAATGGGTAATGCCCAACCGACGGCGAGGCCATCCGCGCCGGCCGTGAGAAGAATTGGCTGCGACGGGTGGAAGGCGATCGCCGCCACGCCGCCGGCATTCGCCTTGGCGATCTCCCCCTTCGGCTTCCCCCGGCGATCCCAGAGAATCGCCGTGCCGTCGGTCGATCCCGCCGCGACCGATTGCTGATCCGCCGACAGAGCCACCGCTGCAATCGCGGCCTTAGAAATAAAGATTCCGGCAGTCGCGCCGCTGGCCGTGGGAAAGAGCGTCGCCGTTTTATCCGCAGCGTAAAGAGCCGTCGCGCCATCCGGCGTAACGAAGAGCGATGTGATGGCGGCCTTGGCGGGCGGCGGTTGCTTCGGTTGCGCCGGCGGCGGAACCTGCCAGAAGCGCAGCAGGCCGTCGGCGCTCGTCGTATAAGCCGCCTGGTTGTTCGGATTCACGGCCAGGCCCGTGAGTTCGGCCGAGCCCGTGCCATAGCTGGCGAGCGCTTTGCCATCGGTCGGACTCCAGAACCGCAGCGTCTTGTCGGCGCCGATCGAAAGCAGCGCCGTGTTGTTCTTCGTGAAGCCGAGATCGTTGATGGCGCCGACGTGTCCTTTCATGGTGACGGCGCCTTTTTCGTCGCCGAGGGGGAAGAGCTTGATGAGGCCATCGCGGCCGGCGACGGCGAGGGTCTTGCCATCGGCGGCCACGGCGACTTTGGCTGCCGCCCCGCTTTGCGCGAAGGTCTTTCCCGGCACACTCGTGGGCACGTCCCAGATCTTTGCACTGTTATCCGCGCCCGCCGATGCCAGTTGATCCCCCTTCGGCGAGAATGCGACGCACAGCACCTGCCCCTTGTGCCCCTTGTCGCCGGCGTAGGTGCGGAGTTCCTTGCCGGACGAATCCCACAGTTTGATCGTCTTGTCGAAGCTGCCCGTGGCAATCAGCGTACCGTCCGGGCTGATGGCGACGGTATCGATGGTGTCGCCATGTCCTTTGAGAATGGCGATGGCCGGCGCTTGTCCCCGCAACCCGCCTGAGAGAACGAGCGCACCGACGAGCATCAGGGGAAAGGCAATCCAGCGGGCGCGGCGACAACGGCTCATGGAGAATCCTTCGAGGAGTTGCGGGCGGCGTGAGTATGGCAGAGAGTGCAGTTTCGCAGCCGGCGCGCCATTCGTCAACAGTGGGCATGTCTTCGGGTATACCAACGATTCTTGGAGTTCAAGAACGTCGGGCACAGCCCGACCTACGAATCCGCCTTGTAGGTCGGGCTGTGCCCGACACCCACCTACTGCGCCTGCAAGAATCGTTGGCGCACCCATATCTTCCGCGTAGCCGCGACCCAGCGGGGAGCGCGCGCAGCGCGTTCTCGATTGGGTCGCGGATAAGTGCAAGCCATATCATGCCAGGATGGGCGAGATTCCGGACGGCGGCGGCGCCATCGCGACGACGCGGACCATGTGGAGGCAAGTGCTCGCCCTCGCCTTGCCGAACCTCGCCCAGCAATACTTGCATCTGCTCGTTCAACTTTCAGATCAGAAGATCGCCGCCGAGTTCCCGGTTCCTGCAGCCGAACGCCCGGACTATCTCTCGGCACTGACCACGGCCGGCTACCTGTACTGGTGCATCAGCAGCTACACAGTATTGGTCAGCGTCGGGGCGACGGCGCTGGTTGCGCGGTTCGTCGGCGGGGGCGAATGGCCGCTCGCACGCCGCGCCACCGGCCAAGCCGTCGTGCTGGCGATCGCCCTCGGCGTCATCGGTTCCATTGCCGGGCTGTTCGGATTGCGAACGCTGATCGAGACGATCGGTCCTTCCGGGCCGGCCGCGGACCACTGCCTCGCCTTCCTCACCCCGCTGGCGATCTTGCTGCCGTTTCAAATCGCCGAGGCCGCTTGCGTGGCCTGCCTCGTTGGCGCCGGCGACACTCGCACCGGCCTCTACGTACTCGGCGGCGTCGCCATTCTCAACGTTCCCCTGGCATGGGGGCTCTGCTTCGGCGTCGGGCCGGTGTCCGGCATCGGCTTCACCGGCATCGCCCTCGGCACCGGGCTCAGCCATGTGATCGGCTGCATCGTGGTGGTCATCGTGCTGGTTCGCGGCCGCTGCGGGTTGAAACTGCACCTCGCCGATCTGGTTCCCGATCGCGCCCTGTGCCGGCGGCTGCTGCGCGTCAGCATTCCGGCCGGCGTCGACAGCCTGTCCGTGGCCCTCAGCCAGTTGTGGTTCTTAAGCCTGGTGAATGCGTTGCCAACGGTGGCGTCGGCGGCGCACGGCATTGCCCTGCGCGTCGAGGCGCTCGGTTTTTTGGCCGGAGCGGCATTTGGCACCGCCGCCATGAGCCTGGTCGGCCGCAACCTCGGCGCTCGGAACCCGCACGCAGCTTCTCGCGGCGGCTGGATCGCCTTCGCCCTCGGCTGCGTCGTCATGACCAGCATGGGCATCCTCTACTTCGCGCTCGCCCCGGTCTTCTTTCGCTTCTTCGGCGGCAATCCCGAAGTTGTCGCGGCTGGCGTGCCGGTGCTCAAGCTCATTGCCTTCGCCATGCCGGCGCTGGCCGGGCAAATCGTCTTCCTGGCCGCACTGCGCGGCGCCGGCGACACCCGCGTCCCCGTCCTCTTCAACTGGATCGGCTTCCTGTGCATCCGCATCCCGATGGCGTACTTGCTCACGCGCAAAGCGGTGAACCTCGGGCCGCTCGGCACGATCCCCGGCTTCGACATGGGGCTTTACGGCGCCTGGATTGCGATGGTCGCGGACATCTGGGTCCGCGGGTTGTTCTTCGTGGCACGGTTCGCCAGTGGCCGCTGGAAGCGCGTCGAAGTGTGACGTCCGTGGTGGCACAGGCATTCTTGCCTGTGCAAGCGAGAGGCACAGGCAAGAATGCCTGTGCCACCAGAAGTCGGCTGGGGGCCACGATCGCGCTCATTTTACCATAATGATCCTCAACGACTGTCGTCAACTCCATAGGCGGCGCCCGATGATACGCATCCCAGTGATCGCAGTTTCGCTATTTCTTGTCGCGGGCAGCGGCATCGCCCAGCCCAGGCAAGACAAGATCGATTTCGCACACGACGTGCTGCCGATCCTCAAGGCCAACTGCGCCAAGTGCCATACCAACGGCACCTACAAGGGCGGCCTGTCGATGGATACCCGCGAATCGCTGCTGAAATCGAAGGCCATCGTGCCGGGCAAGGCGGCCGCCAGCGAACTCGTCAAGCGGATCACGAGCACCGATCCCGAGGAGCGGATGCCGCCGAAGGGGAAGGCGTTGAGCGCGAAGGAAGTGGCAGCGTTGAAAAAGTGGATCGACGACGGTGCGGCGTGGGAGCCCGGCTTCAGTTTCAAGCCGCCGATCTACGTCGCGCCGTTGAAGCCGCGGCGGCCCACGCTTCCCCCGGTCGTGAACGGCCGCGACCACCCCATCGACCGCATCGTCGATGCTTACCT
>Ga0134125_10008047_pt1 | contig 11884 bp, 9 predicted proteins | sample KB31751_FD_96464 | JGI IMG/M metagenome (GOLD analysis project Ga0134125, IMG submission 96464) | Terrestrial soil microbial communities with excess Nitrogen fertilizer from Kellogg Biological Station, Michigan, USA - KB3-175-1 | ecosystem: Environmental > Terrestrial > Soil > Unclassified ... | reverse complement strand
TGCCCACGAACACCACGATAAAACCAATGACAATGCTGCCGATGTGATCGGCGGCGTGAAGCCGGACGGGTCCCCACAGGCTGATACAGACCGCTAGCAGTGCTACGGATGTGGAGAACAAATCGGTCAGATCATGCCAGGCGTCGGCGGCGAGAGAGCTGCTGGAAATCTGCCGCGCAGCGCGCCACTTTGAAAAGGCCAACGTGCATTTCACCAGAATGCCGGCTAAAAGCGGATAGATTGCGAAAGCCTCGACCTGCGCGGGCTCGGACAACGATACAAAACTGTGCCAGCAAATGGCGCATCCGGTTACAAGAAGAATGCCCCCCACGGCAAGGCTTGCCAGTGTCTCATAGCGCCCGTGGCCGTAGGGATGGTTTTCATCGGGAGGCCGCGCGGCAAGCCAAAGTCCCACAAAAACGATGCCGGAGGAGAGAACATCCGCCGTGCCTTCAAAACCGTCGGAAACAACCGCCGTGGAATTAGCGGCGAAACCAACCAACAGCTTTGCCAGCGCAAGCAGAATTCCGGCAATGACGCTCCATAGTGCGAGCTGCCGGCCAACGCGTTCCGCTTGGGCACTCCCCATACGCTGAGCATAACGCGGATAGCGATTAGAGGCGCGGTGAGCAATGCAGGGCACACGAGCGGCCGTAGAGCGCTATTATCCTGAAAAATCGCGAGACTCTTTCACCTCGCGAATTTGCTCCAGATGCCGGAGCGTGTGAGTCGCATAAACCAGAATCCAATCGTACCCGTCGAGCTCACCGAAGAAAGGATGAGATAAGGTGTGTTCGCGCAGACCGGGCGTAGTGCGGATCGCACTGTCCATCAAACGATCGGTTTCCAGAAATTGTTGATAGGCAGCACTGAGATCCAATGTGCTGGTTGGATAAATAGGCGGCGGAGCCTGTGCTTTGAACGATCGATCGGTCATGATCGAGACCAGTCGAGCGGCAAATGCCTCATTGTCTCGGCCGGGCGAAGCAGCCGCTCCCTCGGATAGGGCTTCCAGCCTCTCCAGCACGCGCTTCCCGACGATTCCCAGGTGCTCGACGATGATTGCAATAGACCATTGATCGGGCGCCGGTTTAAAGCTCCCTTGTGGCGCCGAAAGGCCCTTGATTGCCTCTGCAAGGCCGCCTCTCGCTTGGGCCAAATACTGAGCAGCCTTCGCTTCTTCTTCAGGCGACAACCCGGTGTGTGCAGGTTTCGTACTGATTTCCATTTAGCTCTCCTGTTACGAAGGTGGTTTTATCCTCTTGAATACGACGATTGAGAATCCGGCAATCGACAGCCCTGCGCTACATTTCACGGCGATTTTCGAGCGAGCGCGACATTGTTACCTCGTCGGCAAACTCCAGGTCGCTACCTACCGGGATACCCATGGCAATGCGGGTCACGCGAGGGCCGAGAGGCTTCAGCAGCCGTGCCAGGTAGACTGCTGTGGCTTCGCCCTCAACAGTCGGGTTCGTTGCGAGAATAATTTCCTGGATCTCGCCATTGTGAAGCCGGTCGATAAGGCCCTTAATCTTTAGTTGTTCTGGGCCGATGCCGCGGAGTGGGGAAATAGCTCCGTGAAGAACATGATAAATACCACGAAACGAGTTGGTTGTCTCGATCGGCAGGATATTGTGCGGTTCTTCAACGACGCACAATAGGCTATGGTCGCGGTGAGGATCGCGGCAATAAAGACAAAGGTCGGAGTCGCTGATGTTGTTGCAATCGGCGCAGAGCGTCAGCTTGTCCTTAATATCAAATAGGGCCTGTGCAAGCCGCTCGGCGTCCTCGCGGGGAGCCCGCAGCAGATGAAATGCAATGCGCTGCGCCGATTTCTGGCCGATGCCGGGCAACCGTTTGCATTCGGCAATGAGCCGCGCAAGAGGTTCCGCGAATTCGGGCATAAATTAGAACATGCCGGGCGGAAGCCCCAGTCCGCCTAGCATCCCGCCCATCTTGCCGGAAGCTTCTTCATCTACCTTCTTTGTCGCTTCATTGCATGCCGCGACAATCATATCTTGCAGCATTTCCAGATCGCCTGCTACTTCCTGATCGATCTTCACGCTCAAAAGATTCTTCTGGCCGTCCATTTTGACGGTTACCATCCCGCCGCCCGCCGAGGCTTCCACTCGGATCGCAGCAATCTCCTCCTGCAGCTTCTGCTGCATTTGCTGTGCCTGCTTCATCATGGATTGCATATTGCCGGGAAGTTTCATTTATCCTCGCGTTTCCTACTCATTCAAATTTCGCACGGTGCGCACGTGGGCTCCGGGAAACAACTCCTGGAACCGTTTCACGCCGGGGTCGGCCAAGGCACGTTGTGAGATTTCATCGCCCGTCCGGGACTCTTCGTTCCCTCTTGCGCTGGGAGCGCTGATTGCCGCCATCGAGGCGTCCACTTCAACGCGGATCTTCACCGGGCCGCCGAGCAGCAACGCTGCCGCCTTTGCTACCGCGGGGTCCCGCAGGCCCAACATAAATGTTTTTGCGGTCGTGAAGACGATTTCTCGCCCCTCTACTGCAACATTGGAATGCTGTACCGCATCGGCGCTCATTTTCAAGCCGCCTTCCACTAGTGCGGTATGCAAGCTGCTCTTGAAATCCGTCGTCGGCGCCTTCCGCGCGCCCGGTTGTTCTTCTTGCTTTGGAGGCGCAGGCGGTGGAGGCGCTTCGGTAATCGCCGTTGGCCTCGCCAATGCTGGAGCTAATCGAGCTACTCCGCTTCTTGGCGCCGGAGCGCTTGCCCGCAGAACGGGGCCGCCTTTCGGTGCCTCGCCCGCAAGCTCGCCGATCGCTTCTTCAATTGGCTGCAGCTTGCCAACCTGAATGAGCTTTACAAGGCCGAGTTCCAGATGGAAACGGGGCTGCAGCGACGTCTGCAACGTTTTAAAAAGATCGAGCGTGAGCTGCAGATACCGCGTCAGATCTTCCTCGCCGAATTGCGACGCGGTTTCGAGCATCGATTGCTGCTCTCGCTCGGAAGCTCCAATCAGCCGCGTGGGCTTGCCCGCAATCTTCAACACCAGCAGGTTGCGCCAGTAGCGCGCCAGCTCCCGGCAAAAATGATGCAAACTGCGGCCGTTGTGCTCGAGTTCCTGAACAATTTCGAGCATCCGTTGGCCATTCTCCTCGCGCACCGCATCGGCGACACCGCGGAACGATTCGCTGCCGAACATACCTAGCAGCGTGCGCACGGCATCAACGCTGAGCGATTTGCCGCAACAGGCAATCGCCTGATCGAGAGCGGAGAGAGAGTCTCGAACGCTGCCCTCGCCGGCTTGCGCGATCACGGCGAGCGTGTCCTGGTCCGCTTCAATGCCTTCCTCTTTAGCGATGTATGCCATCCGCTCCGTGAGTTCCGAAAATTCGACTGAGCGGAAGCTGAACTGCTGGCACCGCGAGGCGATGGTGGTCGGAATCTTATGAGTCTCGGTAGTGCAAAGGAGGAAAACGGCCCATTCCGGTGGCTCTTCCAGTGTTTTCAATAGCGCGTTGAAGGCTTCGCTGGTAATTTGATGCGCTTCGTCGATGATGAAGACCTTGTAGCGGTCGCGCGCCGGACGGTACCGCACGTTTTCCCGCAGCTCGCGCATTTCGTTGATACCGCGATTTGACGCCGCGTCGATTTCAATGACGTCGGGCGAAGATCCGGCCGCGATTTCCACACAGCTTGCGCATTTGCCGCATGGGGAGACCGTCGGGCCTTCGAAACAATTCAGGCAGCGCGCGAGAATTCTGGCAACGCTGGTCTTTCCCGTACCTCGCTGCCCAGCAAAAATATAACCATGCGCCAGCCGTCCGGTGCGGATCGCATTTTCGAGCGTCCTTCGGACCGGCTCCTGGCCGACCAGTTCGCTGAAATTCTGCGGGCGGTACTTCCTCGCGATGACCTGATACATGGAAGACGAATGAGGCGTGATTTTCTGCCAGACCCCGGGTGATCCGCGGCACACAAGCTAAGCCGCTACCGTTGCTCCCTTCCGGACCTGGCGGGGTTTGCAACCGCCCATTGCACGGAGCCCGGAGCCTGACAAGTACCTATCCTAGCATTGGGGTGTGACGTCTAGGCTTTGGCTCACAGCGAGCCAATAATCCTTTTCACTCCCTCATCGAACACTTCCGGATCGGTTAACAGGCTCAGAACAAGATACGCTTCGTTTGGCATGTCGAAGAAATATCCGCGCTGCGTTACAACATTCTGCTGATCCAGCAATGTGAGAATCCATTCTTCTTCCGATCGGGTCCGTGGGATCTGCACGATGGCTGACCATCCCGCCTCCGTATGCAGCGCATTGGCCGGCGCCCCGGCTAATATGTGCTTGAGTGCCTCGTAGTTTCGACGAGTCCGCTCCTGAATCTGCTGTCGCACCCCCTGCCCAATCGCAAGTAAACTGGGCAAGGCGGATTGCACAGGTGTTGACGGCGAGAGATATGTGTCGAGAATAAATTCCAGCCGCTCACGAGACTGCCGCGCTGCTTCATCCGGCCCGCTGATGACGATCCACCCGAGTTTCATCTGCGGCATCCCGCACGATTTCGAAAGACCATTTAATGAGAAAACAAGTGTTTCACTGCGATCGGCAAAACTCTGCACCCGGTCATGGGCGGCGGAAAGAGCGAAGTTTGTGAAAACCTCGTCTGAAATCACCGGCAAATTTTTACGCCGAGCCAATTCAACTAATGCTGCTGCTTCCTCGCGCTTCAGAAAAGAGCCCGTCGGATTGTTGGGATTTACAACGACAATGGCGCGGGTGCGTCCGTTTATCGCGGATTCGACGCTGGCCAAATCGACATGCCAATTTCCGTCATAACGCAGCCAGTAAGGCACAGTGCGAACGCCTTCGAGTGCGGCCAGAAATTCAAATAGCGGATACGACGGAAGCGGAACAAGGATTTCATCTCCGGGGTCGCACAACAATTTGAATAGGTGTGCATAAGCCTCGCTCGTGCTGGCCGTCAACAAAATATGTTCGGCAGCAACCGCGATGCCGTTGGCTCCGTACATCCCGGCAATTGCCTGGCGCGCTTTGAAACTCCCCGCCGGATCTGGCTGATAGTCGAATTGCCGTAGGCAGCCGAGGACGTTCGCGATCTCGCCGTGTGGATAAATAAGATTAGCTGCGGTGGGATTCGAGATGGTTAGGTCTAAAAGCCGTGTCCCGGCCTGCCGGTGCGAAGCGAGCGCGTCTGCAAAACGGCTCGTCCGCACCGGCCAGGATAACCGGCTGGAATAACGCGGAGTCACTTTGCTATCTTCGCTTGCGGCGGCATTTCCCCGCAGTTTTAACGCCGCCTCACTACAACCGAATCACTTCATGTGGAAACGCAGCGCCGACGGTTTTGCCTTTGTCTTTTCCGCGATCGCAAATACCGTCTGCTCGACACAGGAGCCCGAATCGAGAGCCAATGCCGTGGGCAGTACGTCTCGGTCGAACTTCTCCACTTTATCCGGGCCGAGCACCGGCTTCATCGAATTTAAAAATTGGCTCAGACTCATCGAACCCAATCCGATACCCGCGATAAGGCCCTTGGGAACGGTTACTGACGATGAAGTGCTAAGCAGCGCTACAGCACCAGTTGCGGAACTCAGCGCCACGTTCAAAATCGTGCTGAGGCTATGGCTCTGATTCCTCAAGATGGCCGCGAGCATAATTTGCCGCCCTATCGGTGTGATGGCGACATTCGAATTGGCGAGCGCTTGATAAATCTCGCTGCTCAGCACCGTCTGCTTTTGTCCGCTTACGTTGCAAACGCTTAGGTCGTAACCGGCGATGTTTTTGGGCATTGGCCCGTAATTTTCTACTAGCAATTGCTTTGGGATCGGCGTGCCGGTGACGCTGATTCTGTCTTGCGCCCGTAGGACAAAAGGCAGAAGCATCAACAGTGCGGTCCCCAGAAGATTTTTAATCATAGGGTTCTTCACTCCGGCACAAGAATCTTCGCTCACGCCGGCCACCCGCAGGGGCCTATCCAGGTAAGTCGCTGAAGCTAAATAATTTACAGATGTAAAATTCCCGTCACCGGCTTTGAGCTAGCGGCTTGGTATTCGGGGGAACCGATAGCGCGTAGCCTCCGGGTTGTCTCTCATTGCAAAACGGGAATACGCCATCCTTCCAACCGGGAGAGGTTCAATCTTTGCGCCCACTCGTCCCGGTCACATTTTTTTTTAGAAATTAATCGCTTTGGACTGAATAGGTTACACCGCATTCTGCCGATCTCCTCACTGTGCGGCTCCTAGCTTTGGAGCGCAAAAAGGGGACACAAAATGCACGTACCAATCATCATTGAAGCTTTACACGCAACGGTTCGATTCCTGCTCGGCTTCTAGGCGGGGCAGATGAAAATGGGGGACCGCATAAGACGTGTCGGTCCCCCCGAAACTTTGGCCGGGTTAAGCCGTTTTGGTGCTATAGTACTAATGGTCTTAAAACCATTGGATTAGACTCTGCCATTCAGGATTTGGGGTCTGCGGCTCGCCTTGCTGTTGGCCTCGATAATCGTGGGTTTGGGCGTCATGTTCGGGCTGAAACGGTCCGAACCCAGCGTGGCATCCGCTCCTCAAACCGCCGCGACACAAATTTTCGATCCATCGAAAGATGGCCAATTTCAGCAAGCGGTAAAACTTCGTTCCTCCGGCCAACTGGCAAAAGCGGAGATTGCGTTCGACCGCATAGCCCAAACTGCGCACGAGGAAGGCAACCACAGCAAAGAAGCGCGCGCGCTGCTCGCCAAGGCGGGCGTTCAACTGCGTCAGTTCGCCTACCGGAACGCGGATAGCACCTATCATCAGCTTTTAAAGCTGGCTGCTGACCTACCGGAAGAGCATCTGGAAGGCGCGGTCTTCGTCAATCTCGCCGAAATTCATATTCAACTCGGCGAACTGCCGGCCGCTGAGCAGGAAGCCGAATCGGCGGTGAAGCAATTGCGCCATTCTTCGCGTCCAGCTAACTTGATCCGAGCTGAATTGCAATTGGGGACAATCTGTTCCGACATGGGACAGGAGCATCGCGCCAAACAGGCCTATCAACAAGCGATTGACTTGGCGGCTGCCATCAACGATCCGAGGACGGAAGCGTTCGCGTGGCTGATATTGGGCCAGACTTTTTGGAAAGCCGGCGAACTGCGCCGCGCCGAGAACGCTTATATAAGGGCGTACCGGCTGGCGTTGATGCAACACGACCCCATCGTCGCAACTGTGCGAGCCAAGTTGGCGGAGTTGGAATTGTCTAAAGGTAACCCGGCTGAAGGCTTGCGGCGTTTAGATGGGGTTCTGGCGCAATCTTCACCCTCTCAGCTCGGATTGTCCGAGTATCAGATTTGGTTACTGCGGGCGCAAATGCTTGCGGCACTCTCTCGCAACGCAGAAGCTCTTCAGATGTATCGCAAGGCAGTCGCGGAAGCTACACGATGGCGGCAGGAAGCGCTTCCAGGCGAGGTGGCGAACGCTGCCAGCGTGCAGGCGATTCACAAAGTTTTTGCACAGGCAAGCGATTTCATCGCCGGCCTTGCTATCAAGAACCATTCTTCGGCCTATGCCCGCGAAGCGCTCGAAATCCTGGCAACGAATCGAGCAGCCGACCTCCGCGAGGCCCGGACCCTGGCCTGGCACCGTGATGGACGATTGCCGCCGCGCTATTATCAACTTCTTAGCTTGTTACGGAGTGAAGAGGCGAATAGTATCCTGACCGAAAACAGCAGCGACGACAACGAGACCGTAATCCGCCGTACACGGGCCGATCTGTCGCTTCTCGAGACACAACTCGCCATGGAGTCCGAAAAATCCGTGGGCCACGGCGAGATCTTTGGATCCCGGAAAACACTTGTAGATATCCAGCATGCATTGTCGGATGGTGATGCCCTCTTTAGTTTCAATCTTGGTAAAAGCCGTTCATGGCTCTGGGCCGTCACTCGCCACACGCTCAACCTCTATGAACTCGATGCGGCAAAAGCCCTGGAACGCCGCTCGGCGACTTGGGCATCCGATATCCACGCAGGCCGCGATGCCTCACATACCGGAAGCCTTCTGGCGCGAGCGCTATTTGCACAGGTTCCCGGAACAATCTTGCGCAAGCGCAACTGGCTGGTCGTTAACGATGGAACGCTTTTCGTCAATGTCCCTTTGGCGGCCCTTCCCGATCCATCTGGAGTTGAATGCATGAACCAGACCCAGGATTGTGTATCCGCTCCGCTCGTTGCGGGTCACACGGTCCGGTTTCTCAGCAGCGAATTTTCTTTGTCAACAAATCCTGCGCCGCCGCATCGGAAATTCTTATTTGCCGGGATCGGCGATCCGGTGTATAACATTGCGGATGCCCGCTACCATGGGACAAGGTCGCTTAATTTCTCCCGTGTAAGCTACGGTACAACTACTCCTCTGGCACGATTGGTCGGCAGCGGGGAGGAAGTCCGGCAATCGGCGGTGTTATTCGCAAATGCTGAACTGCTGACCGGAGAAGCGGCCCGAGCGGAGAGCCTTCAAAAGTTGCTGGAGGCGCATCCGACGGTGATTCATCTCGCCGTTCACGTGTTGTCCCGGCCGGAACACCCGGAAGAAGCGGCCCTGGCGCTCAGCTTAGGTAAAGATCGCGTACCGGAGTTGCTCACATCCGAATTGATTGCAACTTACCGTGTGCCGGGGAGCCTTGTCGTGATGAGTGGTTGTGATTCGGAGCAGGGCAAAGCCGTTCCGGGGGTTGGTGTCATGGGACTGAGTAGGGCGTGGTTATTGGCCGGGGCCAGCGCTGTAGTGGCCAGCACATGGCCGATGCCGGACGAAGACGGCAGGTTCTTCCGGTCGTTTTATGAACATTTTAAGTCGAATTCCAATTCGTCTGCTTCCGTGCCGGAACTCGCTGCTTCCGCACTCGCCGCTGCGCAGAATGAAATGCGTACGGCAAATGGATTCCGGCATGATCCCGCCTTTTGGGCGGCCTATAGCGTGATTTCGAAGGAGTAGTTTTCTAAATGTTGGCAATGCGAGCAAGAGCTTCACAGAGTGCATCGGATGCCGTTCCGCAGGCCGAGGACGAAGCGAAGAATTCCGTCGCGAATACCAGCAGTGGGTCCGGTGTGGACTGGGCCGCGCTTGTTTCACAGATCAAGAATGGCGAGGATGCCGGACTGGAATTCTTGTACCGCCAGTTCAGCCGCGGTATCCGCTATTATTTGTGCCGCCATTTGGGACCGGAAGAATTGGACGATCGTGTTCACGATACGTTCCTGGTGGTGGTTCAGGCCGTCCGAAAGGGTGATCTTCGCGAGCCGGAACGGTTGATGGGATTTGTGCGTACTATAGTTCGTAGGCAGGTCGCCGCGTATATCGATCAGGCCATTCAGGTCAGGCGCGACCAGGCGGATATAGAGTGCGGAGTGGCGGTAGTGGACGGAAAGAGCGATCCCGAGCAGCAAGCCATTGCCAGGCAGAAGAAGGAACTCATGAAGTCCGTCCTCGAAAGTTTGTCGAAACGTGACAGAGATATTTTGGTGCGCTTTTACCTGAACGAGGAGTCTCAGGAGAAGATCTGTGAGGAAATGTCCCTTACGGAGACCCAGTTTCGCCTGCTAAAGTCCCGGGCCAAGGCTCGTTTTGGAGAAATCGGCAAGAAAAGGCTGACCTCCAGCGGAATTTTTTCGGTTTTCCTGAGAACACAGGAGCATTAAGGCACACTCATATACAGAGAAGAGGCAACGATACTTCGCTGGCAACTTATATGGAAATCAGGTTTGGAGAACATCCTTCCGAAGATTGTTTGGAACGCTACATACTCCGCCAGTCGAAATCCGGTGAGCTTGAGTTCGTAGAAACTCACATTCTGGCGTGTCCTGACTGTATTACACGCCTGGAAAAAGCGGAAATGTTTATCGCTACAATGCGAGTCGCTTACCGGGAAATGACGGAACAACAGGAAACAGAGGAAGTCAAGGAAAGCATCCCGTTTATAACCCGGCTCACCGCGTGGCTTACCCCGCTGCGGCTTAGCTGGACAGCCGGATTGGCCGTGCTGGTCGCCGGCTTGATTATGGCACCCGCGCAATTTGCGCTCAGGTGGCCCGTCCCCACCGCCCAGGTAAACTTGGCGGCATGGCGCGGAGCCGAGTCGGTCTCAGTTCCGTTTAAACGGCCCTTGAGCGTAACTCTGAATTCAATTGATTTACCCGATGGCGCGGTTGGAGTGCAATTAGTCGACGCTCTGGGGCGTGAAGTCTCCCACGGATCGGCAACGGTGAAGCAGCAAAGTGCCCAGGTTTCTTTGCCGCCGCTGCAGCATCCAGGCACGTATTTCCTTCGCCTCTATTCGGTGTCCGACAGTAACGGCCACCAGCGCGATCTGCTCCGCGAGTTTGCCTTTCAGGCAAAGTAGCAAACCGTTAGTAGAAAATGACACAAAAAAGGCGGCCGGAAACGGCCGCCTTTTTTTTGTGTCATCAGTATCGGGTAATTACCTGGCCTTGCCCATCGGGCTGTCGTGGTCATTCCGGGCAGTCTCGAATCGCCCGGCCCTTCGCCACCATGTTCCGGTACATCCGGGCAGTATCGGGTTGATGTGCCATTCCCGCGGCCCTCACGGCGCCACACAAGCCGTGCAGCCTGTTGGGATTAGCTTTTAATGAGCGAGTATATTCGGTTAGCGCGTCCGCGGGTTGGTTGGAGTCGAGAAGCATGTCGGCTAGCATTTCTCTCGCCGGAAGGTCAACGTCGCGCTTGCCCGTCCGGTCCTGCTCGTCCGCTGTGACTTCAAGTATCTCCTTGGCTCCTCTGAGATTGCCTTCAGCATACGCCAGCCAGGCATGTGCTTCGTGCGTGTCGGCTTTCATTTCATCGGCTACATAGGCATAGGAGGTTTTGCGCACTGCCTCGAGGGACAGGTCGTAATTGTGAACCGCCTCCTTTGCCGAGGAAGCGTCGCGGAGATGACCGGCGGCCACCGCCCGGGTCCAAAATACTTGGGCTGCCAGATCGGGTGGTGCCTGGGGGGCTAGGGGCAGAGATTGGGCATCTTTCCAGGCTTTCGTTTCGAGCAGGTAGAGCCCCGGAAAGTGTGCTTGCGTGTAGTAAAACGAGGCTCTCATGCCGGCCATGTAATCGCTCTGGGGCACATTCACCGCTTCGGTCTCAACTGCCTTAGCCTTCGTGAAATCGCCGAGCTGCAAGTAGGCATATTGAAGAAAGCCCATCGCATGGAGGCGCGCCGCGGTCTCATGCTGCTGCTCAGCAGTCCGTTTTGAAGCAATGTTCGATTGCACATCATCGTGCCAAAGCCCCAGCCTGGCGAAGATATGCGAGGGCATGTGGATCGCGTGTGCCGATGCCGGAGCAATCTCCGCATATCGCCGGGCGGCGGCAAGTCCTTCGGCGGCCATTTGCGGGTTGTCGCAGGCGTGAATTAAATAATGCGCAGCGCCCGGATGGTTTGGATGTCTGGCAAAGATGCCATTTAAAATGGCCACTGCCTGCCGGTGGGAAGCGAAATTGTTGTCGCTCGAATGGGGGGATGCAATCAGCGATAACGCATAAAATGCTGCTGCTTCGTCATCGCGCGGAAATTGCTTATGCAATTGGCCAAGCGCCTGCGAGTATGCCTGCGCCCGCGCATCATACGCAATGTTTGGATTGTCATAAAAAGCCGCTGCGGCGTGAATGTAGCCTCGCTCTCGCGCGGTCTTCGGCGAAGCCGCCTCCGCTTTATGAACGAGTGCTGCGCCTTCTTCGAGACTGGTCTTCGAAGGACGATCCCACAATTGGTGATAGATGCTCATGGCGTCGCCCCAATAGGCCATTGCGCAACCCGGTTCCTGGCGTTCGACCTCTTGAAATTGAGCGGCGGCTGCATTGTATTCGAACGAATGAAGCAGAGCAACGCCTCGCTCAAACGGCGTTTGCACG
>Ga0134125_10008045_pt1 | contig 11885 bp, 9 predicted proteins | sample KB31751_FD_96464 | JGI IMG/M metagenome (GOLD analysis project Ga0134125, IMG submission 96464) | Terrestrial soil microbial communities with excess Nitrogen fertilizer from Kellogg Biological Station, Michigan, USA - KB3-175-1 | ecosystem: Environmental > Terrestrial > Soil > Unclassified ... | reverse complement strand
GCGCCGCTTTGGCGACGATGGCCAGGCCGACGCCAGGTTGCTCGCCGCTCGCCTGCAGCCGCTCGAATGCCTCGAAGACCCTGGCGCGACTCGTGGTGGCGATGCCGGCGCCGTTGTCCGCCATGCGCAGCAGCACCCTGTCGCCTTCGAGGGCCGCCGACAGGTGGATCACGGGCGGCACCTGCGGCTGGCGGCGGGTGAGGGCGTTGTCGAGCAGGTTCGTGAGGATTTGAATCATGAGGGTCTCGTCCCCCCGCGGGACCGCGAGCGGGCGGCGCACTTCGATGGTCGCCCCGGCGGCCGCCATCCGCGCTCTGGCGGCTTCGATGATCCGGCGGACCAGCGGTTCGAGTGCCACGGGCTCGGCACGCACCGGGGCGCCGCCGACTCGCGCATAGGCGAGGAGGTCATCGAAGGCCCGCAGCTCCCGGTTGGCCGCGGACAGTTGCGCCGTGCGCTCGGCCATTCTCGTCTCCAACTCCTCGTTGAGCCGTCGGACCTGTTGCTCCGCGCGCTCACGCTCGGCCACTTCGGCCCGCAATCGCCGGTTGCTCTCATGGAGCGCCGCCGTGCGATCGGCTATCTGCTCCTCGAGATCCTCGCGATACATCGCGAGCATGTTGTTCTGTGCCTCGAGCTGAGTTTGGGCGGCGCGCAGCTTCAAATGCGTGTCGATGCGCGCCATGACTTCGTCCGCCTGCAGCGGCTTCGTGACGTAATCCACCGCTCCGGCGGCGAATCCCGCGACCTTGTCGCGGGTCTCGGTGAGCGAGGTCATGAAGATGACGGGGATCTCCCGCGTGCTCGAGCGGGACTTGAGTCTGCGGCAGACTTCGAACCCGCTGGGACCGGGCATCATCACATCGAGCAGGATCACGTCCGGGCGCATGAGGTCGGCGCGTTGCAGTCCTTCCTCTCCATCCTGGGCAACCAATACGCGGTAACCCTGTGCCTCCAGGTGACCGACCATCACCGCGAGGTTGATAGGTGTATCATCGATGATGAGGATCGTAGCCACGATACTCCAATACACGCGTACCGATCGCGAATCAATCATGCGCGCCATGGTCCGCCTAGCTCGGGTCTTCGGCTTGGGCCTGTCGACCACGCTGCTCCTCCTCAACCTGGCCACGGCGAATGCCGGGATGTCCATCGAGCAGTGGCGGGCAGCGGCCGACGACACCCGGGCGCTCGCGGAGAATGACGTCCCGCGGGCCTATGCGCAGGCTTTGCGGCTGCGTGCGGCCCTACCGGCGCACGCCTCCCCCGCGGATCAGGCACGGGCGCTCAACGTGCTCGCCCGGACGGAAGTCTACCTTGGACTCACCGCCCAGGCCGCCGCACACGCCGAGCAGGCTCTCGCGCTGGCCCGGCAGAGCGCCGACCGGGTCGGCCAAGTGGAGGCGGACCTCAATCTGACCCTCACCACCGTCAATCTGGGCCGGATCGATGCGCTCAGTGAGGTGGCGACCGACGCGGTGGCCGCGCTGCGCGATGTTAATGACCCTGCCCTCACGGGCGAGGCGTTGTTGCGGGCGTCGATGATGTATCTGCGCCTGGGCCGGATCGACCAAGCGGTCCTGATGAGCGTGCGCGCACTGGACATCGCGCGCCGCAATCGCAATCCCCTTGCGCTCACCTACGCCGCCCAGGGCTTGGGTGTAGCCTTTGGGCAAAGCGGTCGCAGCGCCGACTCGCGCCGATATTTCACGCAGATGCTGCAGGAAGCCCAGGCGGCGCACTCACGGCTGCTCGAGGGCGATGCCCTGCGGTCTCTCGCCGATGCGGCTGACGCGAGCGGGCAGGCGGCGCGGGCAGAGGCGCTGCTCCGCCGGGCCATCGCGATCCATGGCGAGGCCGGCGCCACGCTCAGCGTCAACTATGGATTCATGGGCCTCGCCAATTTCCTGCACGAGCACGGGCGCTACCACGAGGCCAAGCCAATCCTCGATCGGGTCATCATCACCTATGAGCTCTATCCGACACCGATCGCTCTCTGGTATGCGCTCAACGCCCGCAGCGCCAACGAGCAGAGCCTGGCGGAGCTGCCCGCTGCCCGGGCGGATGCCGAGCGGGCGTACACCCTCGCCGGGCGCATCGGCTTCCCCGGTTATATCAGCCGCAGCGCCCGCCGCCTCGGTGAGCTCGCCGCGCTCGCCGGCGATTTCCGCCGCGCCTACCAGCTCTCGACAGCCGCCGACGCCATTGCCAACCGCAGCGTAGAGACACGCATGAGCAACCAGATGCTCGAGCTGGCGAGCCGCTACGAGCGTGAGAGCCGCCAGCGCGAGATCGAAGCGCTGACCCGGCGCGATCAGCAGCAGGCCGCGGCTCTGCGCCAGCGGTTGCTCAAGGACCGCCTGCTGCTCACGATGCTGTTCGGCGCGGTCATGATTGCCGCGATCACCGTCATATTCATGCTGCGGCTTCGCCGGCTGAACGCCAACCTCGAGCGCATGGTGCAGGACCGCACCGCGGAGCTGCGTCAGCAGGCGAGCTATCTGCGCACGTTGATCGACACCCTGCCGCTGCGGATCTGGCTGAAGGACACGGACAGCCGCTACCTCGCCGTCAACCGCGCTGAAGCGCAGGCCAGCGGGCGTCCCGTCGGGCAGATGGCCGGTCTGTCGGATGTCGACCTCTGGCCGCCGGCCATCGCCGAGGCGCACCGCGCCGGCGACCGTGAAGTCATGTCGACCCGAGAGCTCTCGAAGGTCGAAGAGGCGCTGCCGGGCAAGGATGGCGCCGTGCAATGGATCGAGACCTACCGCGCGCCCGTGTTGGATGACGACGGGACGCTACTCGGTACGGTCGGAGCTTCTTATGACATCAGCGAGCGCAAAGCCGCCGAAGCGGCTCGCGAAGCTGCACTGGCGGAGGCCAGGAGGCTGGTCCGTCTGCGCAGCGACTTCATGGCGCAGATGAGTCACGAGCTGCGCACGCCCTTGAACGGCATCCTTGGATATGCGGGGCTGCTCGAGCGCGACGGAACCCTGAGCGAGCGCCAGAAAGGCGGCGTCGAGGTGATCCGGCAAAGCGGCGAGCACCTGCTCGGCCTCATCAACGAGGTGCTCGATTTCGCGCGGATCGAGTCCGGCAAGCTCGGGCTCGACAACGCGGCCCTCGCCCTGCGGCCCTTCCTGCGCTCGATCGCGGGACTCGTCGCCGTCAGGGCGCAGCTCAAGGGGCTCAAGTTCAGCCTGGAGACTTCAGCGGAAGTGCCCGAGGTCATCCTGACGGACGAGCGGCGGCTGCGTCAGGTGCTGCTCAACCTGTTGGCCAATGCCGTGGCGTTCACCGACCGCGGCTCAGTGAGCCTGCGGGTCTGGCGTCCCGAGCCGCAGCGGCTGCGATTCGAGGTCGAGGATACCGGCATCGGCGTTCCCGCCGATCAGCTCGAGGCCATCTTCCAGCCCTTCGAGCAGGTTGCCGAGGGGCAACGCCGCGGTGGCACCGGGCTCGGCCTGCCGATCAGCCGCCGCTACGTACAGCTCATGGGAAGTGACATCGAAGTGGCGAGCCGGGTCGGTGCGGGAAGCACTTTCCGCTTCGATCTGGTGATCCAGGCGACCGCGCCGGCGCATCATGTGAGCGCCGCCGCAGGGCCGCTTGACCCCGCCGCCGCGCCGGTGGCCGAGGAGGGCCGCCTGACACCGCCACCGGCGGAGATCGAACGGCTGCATGCGCTCGCTCTGGAAGGAAACATGCGGGACATCCTCAATTGGGCGGGCCAACTCACCGAGATCGACGGGCAGCGCTACCGGCATTTCGCCCTCCACGTGCGCTTCCTGGCGGAGCGCTACCAGTCGCAGGCCATCCTGAGCCTCGCCAAACGCTGCCTGGGCGATCCCCCCGAAGGCTGATTCATTCCTCGCGCGACTGCGCACGAATCCGGAAGAAGGGGCGCGGCCGCACACTTAGAGTGCGCCTCAGTCCAACCATCTTCGAGGAGTGAGTCGTGAGCGACACCGTCAGACATCCCGCCGGAGCCCACCGGGACATCCGGGGCCATCGCCTCTGGGTCGAGCAGGAAGGCGAGGGCGATCCGGTGCTCGTATTATCCGGTCTCGGGCCGGCCGGATCGCATGTCATTTTTCATCCGCACTTCGATGACCTCGCGCGCACGCACCGCGTCATCTATGTCGACCTGTTCGGGCGCGGTCGCTCGGATAGGCCCGCACGGCTCGAGGACATCACGTTCGAGAGCGATGTGAAGGACATCGCGGCGCTGCTCGAGGATCTGCGGTTGGGTCCCGTGCACCTCTACGGGTTCTCTTATGGCGGTCTGATCGCCCAGGCCCTCGCGCTCGAAGCGCCCCGCTGGGTGCGGACCCTGGCTCTGGGCAATACACTCCATAGCCCCGAGATGTGGCAACTGAATCACGTGAACATCAATCGCGAGATCGCCCACCAGTTTCCGGAGAACTGGGCGAGAATCGCAGCCATGAAACGCGACGGGATCATGTCGACCGACCCGAGAATGCAGCAGGAGTTCGCGGTGGGAATGCGGTTGGTCCGCTTCTACAATCCCGACAACGCCGCGCGGCTGCTCACCGAGCCGGGGGCGCGCAACGCCGAGCTCTACCCCGTTTTCTGCGGGCCGGACGTCGACTTCATCGTCGGCGGCGAGATCGTCAAGATCCCCGATTTCCGGCCGCGTCTGAAGGACATCGCGGCTCCTATGCTGATTCTCTGCGGCCGGTACGATCGCGCGCTCTTTCCGCAGCTGCAAGGCGATTTCCGCGACTTCGCCCCGGCGGCGCAATTCAAGGTTCTGGAGCGCAGTGGCTCGTTTTCGCATGTCGAGGAGCCTGCCGAGGTGATGGAAACATTGCGGAGCTTCTGGAGGGTCGCATGAAAATCACACGGAAAAGATCACAGCGCGATGCTTCTCCGCGGAGCGGCCTGGCACACTCTCGTCAGCTCGAATGGCCCAAGGTCCTGCAGCGCGCATGCCGGATCATTGAGACGGAAGCGCCGTCACTCGAAGAGCTTGCCGAGCGCGTGCGTGTCAGCCGAGCCGAGCTGCAGCGCCAGTTCACGCGCCGTTTGGGCGTCAGCCCAAAGGCGTATGGGCAGACGCTCGCTCTCCACCGGTTGGCGAAGGGCGCGGCAGGCAGCCGCAATACGCTCGACGCCGTGCTCGATGCGGGATTCGGTACGACATCGTCCGCTTACGCTGCGGCATCGAAGGCGCTGGGCGTCGCTCCCGGACGCTTGAGGGGAGCGCTGGATATCGGTTGGTGGATGGGTTTGTCCGACCTCGGTTGGATGTTGCTCGGGGCGACGGACTCCGGTATCTGCTGGCTGACCTTCGGCAATGAGCCTGGAGCCATGCTGGAGGAGCTGCGGGCCGCTTTCCCGAAGGCGCATCTGCACAATGACGAGGAACGGCTGTACTCCTGGTTCGAGGCCGTTCGAGACTTCATCCTGCTGCCGCGGGAAGCACTCGATCTGCCGGTCGACATACAGGGCACCGCGTTTCAGTCCCGAGTCTGGCGCGCCCTGCGCGACATTCCCCTGGGCGAGACGCGCAGCTACCGCGAAGTGGCGGCGCGGTTGGGTCAAACGGCGGCCGTTCGCGCCGTCGCCTCCGCCTGTGCCCGCAACCACCTCGCGTTGCTGGTGCCCTGCCATCGCGTAGTCGGTGCAGACGGGGCCTTGGCGGGTTATCGCTGGGGCGTCGATCGCAAGCGCGCGCTGCTCGAGCGTGAGGCCCGCCTCGGCGGGGATGCCCTCCATGCGACAGCTCAGCGAAGTGGCGCGCCTACTGCGGCGTACGATGAAGCAGGACGCCGCCGATGACTAGCGCGATGCCCCCGATCTCCGCAGGCGTCGGCCACTGATGCAAGACCAGCGCGCCTATCACGCTCGCCATGGCGGGGAGCAGCGCCAGCAGGAGCGCGAATGTCGCGCGCGGTAGCCGTGCCATGGCGAGCTGGTCCGACACATAGGGAATGACGGAGGAGCTGATACCGACCCCGATGGCCGCCGCGAGCAGTAGTGGGCTCACGAAGGAGGGTTCGGCGTCCCGTATTCCAATCGGGAAGGCGACCACCATGGCGACGAGCATGGCGGCCCCGAGGCGGTCGATCCCGGCCCTGCCGCCGTCGGCGGCGATCCGGTGGCCGAGGATGATGTAGAGGACGAAGAGGGCGCAGTTGGCAAACGCGAAAGCGAAACCGAGCGGCTGACCCGCAAACCGCACGTTCGTCAGCACGTATACGCCGGCGGTCGCGAGGGCCAGGGCGCCGAAATTCCGCTTGGACCGTACGCCGAGCGCGGCGAGGCCGATGGGACCGAGGAACTCGATGGCGCCCACGGTGCCGAGCGGCAGGCGGTCGATGGCGAGATAGAAGCAGACATTCATCAGTGCAAGGACACTGCCCAACATCAGCACGTTTCGTTTTGCCGAAGCCTGCAGGCCGCGGTAGTAGCGCCACGGTCGTCGCCATGCAGCAAAGATGATGGCTGCGCTCGCGATCCGTAGCCATGCCACACCGAGCGGCTCGATGTGCGCGAACAACAGCACCGCGAACGCCGGCCCCAGATAATGGAAGACCGCGCTCACCATGAAGTAGGCGTGCGGCGGGACGCCGTTGACGACGAATGCGCCGAAGCGCGGGTTGCCGCGCTGAATGAGCGGTAGTGGCAGCGGCTTCATGCTGGGTCCATAATCCCAGGCATCTACCACCATTTGAATGGCCATCTGAATGCCAATAGCAAAGAAATCCGTTACTCTGAAGGAAAGGTCCCGCCCGGACCTTCAGGTTGCGCATCCGCTGCGCGACGGCCGCAACGTCCGGATCCTGGCTCTGCTTCAGGACGATCCGCGGATGACCGTCTCGGAGTTGGCGCGGCGCGTGGGAATGTCCGCGCCGGCGACCCGCGAGCGGATCCAACGCATGGAAGAGGCGGGCATCATCCGGGGTTGCCGGCTCGAAGTCGATCCCGCCGCGTTGGGTTATCCCATTGCGGCCTTCGTCCGTGTACGTCCAATGCCCGGCAAGTTGCCGAAGCTCGCGGAGCTGGCCGCGTCTCTGCCGCAGGTCGTGGAGTGTCACCGCATCACCGGGGAGGACTGCTTCATTCTGCAGGTGCGCCTCGAGTCGCTGGACAGCCTGGATCTGATCCTCGACCAGTTCCTCGCCTACGGGCAGACCACGACGTCGATCGTGCAATCCACCCCGGTTCCTCCGCGTCACCTGCCCTTGCCGAAGGCCCTCACAGATCCGTCGTGATGTAAGCGAAGACCGTGCGCGGGCCGGGCCATTCAAAGTCGCCGGGCGTGTAGACGTTTGTCCACCAGTAGGAGTTCGTCACGCTCTGGACTTGCACGCGCAGGGAACTGCTCTTGCCGAGTACCGTGAACCTGTAACGCGCGCCGAGGTTCAGCTGGGTGGTCGCGGGCGAGTAAATGCGGTTGTCCACACTGGCCGGCTCGGCCCCGAAATGAATGGCCGCCAGGTCCAGCGACAGGGCCGGCCACCACGGCAGGGTGTAGTCCAAGTTGAGCGTGTACTGCAGACGGGGCTGCCCGATCGCTATCGGCCCCACCCCCTGCGCGGCCAGGTCCGGCCCGATGATGCTGACTCTGGCGTAGAGAATGCCGGCGTTGATGTCGAAATGCGCGAGCTGCTGCCCCGAGATCGACAGCTCGACGCCCCTGGCGCGCTGTACTCCCAGGTTACGATCGACGTTGCCCATATCCAGATTGAAATAGGGCTTTTGCAGCTCATACACGCCCGCGATCACATTCAATCGCGGTGTCGCGACATACCGCAGGCCCGATTCCACCTGCCAGGTGCGGGATGCGGGCAGCACGGCGCCGCGATTCTGCGCGGAGCTGGGCGCGACGCCTGAGTCTTCCAGACCCTGGGTGTAGCCCGCATAGAGCGTCAAGCGGCGACTGAGTGCGACTGCCGAATTGCCATAGGCGCGCAGCGGATGGTCCGTCAGCGCGTTGGTAGGCGCTTGCGGCGATATGACGGTCTTGTGGTAGTTCTCCTCCTGGATTCCCGCTTCGACCTCCGCGAGCCCGCGCCAATCCACATGGTAGGCGGCACCCATGCTCCAGAGCTTCGTGTGATCGTCCGTGCGCGCCGAATAGATGAAGGTGGGTTCAGGGACCTGAAGCGAGTGGCCGATGAGGGTCTGGCCCACATCGACGACGTCCTCGCCACCGTACCGCGCCAGGACGTCACGGCCGCGAGCCAGCAGAATGAGCTCATGGCGCCAGTCGCCCGTGCGCCAGCGGCCGGTCATACGCGCCTCGCCGGACGTGGAGGAAGACCGCTGATCCGGAAAGCCCACGAGCAGGTGATCGGACTCGCCGTTGGGCTCAATGGCGCTGTACAGATCCGCGAAGCTCACGGGGTTGTCCGCGAGCGAGTGAAAAATGCCCGCTGTCAGCGACCACTGTGCAGTGAGCCGCGCGGCAACGAGCACGCCCAGATTCTCGCTCGCGCTGCTGCCCTTGGCCCAATCCTGGCCCAGGTACCCGCGGTAGATCGGAGGCGGCAGGAAATCACCTGCAGTGAAGTACAGCGGGAACGTCGTTGCCCCTCGGGTCTGCTGCCAGTCGAAGAAACCTCGTACAGTCACTTTGTCATTGGGCGTCCATTGCGGCGTGGCTCCCGCACTCGTCACCGTCGATGTCTCTCCCGGATAAGGACCAAACGGTGCTTGCGTGCTGACCTGGGTACTGACCCCCATTGGGAGGACAAGCGCTTTCCCAGCCAGGGGCAGCGTTCCGTCTATGCTGACGCCGCGCGCATCGTAGGGTCCCGCGCTGGCGATGATCGTGGCGCCCGCAGTGCCATCTCCGGCGCGACGCAGCTGATAGTCGGCGATGCCGGTCGGCGCTGGAAATGCATAGCCGACTTCGCTGACACCGACCCGAATCGCCCAGCCCTCGACAACACGCTTGGACAGCGACCCTTGCTCGTCGAAATACAATCCGTCGATCCGTACATTGCCGGCCGCCGCCGGACTGAAACCCCGTACCTGACCCGGGCTGTACATGCCGATCGTTTCCAGTCCCAGCGTCAAACCAAACGCATCCTGCGCGGAAACCACGGGATTGTCGGACGCATGCTGAGCGTGCGTCGGGGTTATATGGAAAAACGCGGCAAACGCGGCCGCGATGGGCGCGAATCGCCTGCACCAGCTGTCGATCTTCACTATGCCGCGCTCCCCGAGACTCGCTGACTGCAGTGTAGGTGCGGTTGTCGGGGCGGACGAAGACCGCCTGCTGCATCCGGCCGGGCACTCATTGCATACATGGATGCGCGCCGGCGACGCATTGGCGTAGAGTAGTCGGTATGACCTCAACTCAGAGTGGTACGCGCCCGATCCGTTGGCGCTGGATCGCCGCGATCTGGTCAGCTGGCGCGCTCTTCGAGGCCAGTCAGTCCGTATTCATCATGCACGCGGAAGGCCGGCATCAGCCGTGGCCGCCGCTCTTCGGGACCGAGCTGGTTTCCTGGCTGCCGTGGGCGCTGGCGACTCCACTCGTGATTCACCTGGTACGGCGCTACCCGATCGTTCGCGGCATCAGCCTGCAGGCTGCGTGTGTGCATCTTGCGGCCTTCATCACCATCAGCGCGGTCTATGAGAGTTGGTCCACGGTGCTCCAGATGGCCTTCAACCCGTGGGGCAATCGCAAGTGGCCCACGTTCATGGACACGTGGACGGTCTCATTCATCTACCAGATCCTCACCTTCGTGATTGCGTACGCGCTGATAGTTACCGTGACGTTCCTGATCGACGCGCGCGAGAGTGTCGCGCGTCAGGCAGCCGAAGCCGCGCGGCTCAGTGAGGAGCTCTCGAAGGCGCAGCTGGCCGCGCTACGCCGGCAGATCGAGCCGCATTTCATGTACAACGCGCTGAATTCCATAGCGGGCCTGGTGCGCGACCAGCTGAATGACGCCGCGGTGAGCATGATCGTCGGGTTGAGTGAGTTCCTACGGCGCTCTTCGGAGGACTCCCACCGGTCACAGGTGGCATTGCAGGAGGAGGTCGAGTATCTGCAGCGCTACCTCGACATCCAGAAGGTCCGCTTTGGCGAGCGCCTGCGGGTGAACATCGACATTCCCGCGGAGCTGCTGGGCGCCCTGGTCCCCAACCTGCTGCTGCAGCCGCTGGTGGAGAACGCCATCAAGCATGGCATATCGAAACGGATTGCCGGCGGAACCGTGCGGATTCTCGGCGCGCGGCATGGCGATCACCTGCGCTTGAGCGTTTACAACGATGGCTCCAGTGTGCCGTTGGAAGGCGAGGCAGCGCAGACCGGCGTCGGGCTGCGTAATCTGCGTACGCGATTGCAGATCCTCCACGGCAACGAATCCGGCTTGCAGCTGAGGCATGCCGATCCCGGTGGAGTGGAGGTGGTGGTGACCCTTCCTTTCAGGGAGGCGTAGCGAAGTGTCCATCGGGAAGCGCGCCCTGCCGATCCGAGCGCTCGTCGTCGACGACGAAGCGTTGGCGCGGCGCAACCTCACGCTGTTGCTGCGCCGCGATGCGGACATCGAGTCCATAGCTGAATGCTCATCCGGCCCGGATGCCATCCACCAGATCAGAAAGTCGAAGCCCGATCTGCTCTTTCTCGACGTGCAGATGCCCGAGTGCGACGGCTTCGACGTGCTCGAGCTCCTGGGCGGTGAGCTGCCGGCGGCCATCATCTTCGTGACGGCTTACGATGAGTACGCGCTCCGTGCCTTCGAGGCGGGGGCGCTCGATTACCTGTTGAAGCCCTTCGATGACGCCCGCTTCGTTCGTGCTCTGAATCGTGCCAAGGAGAAGCTGGCGCACTACCTGCCGGCGAAACCCAGGGCAGCGGAACGGCTGGTGGTCCGCAGCCAGGGTCAGGTGCTGTTCCTGGATGTCACCGACATCGACTGGATCGAGGCGGCGGGTTATTACGCCTGCCTGCACGTGGGCAGCGATACCCACATCCTGCGGCGGACACTGGCGGAGCTCGAGCAGGACCTGGGTGAGGAGACATTCATCCGCATCCACCGCTCCATCATCGTGAACCGGGATCGCATCCGCGGGATGGAGCTGCAGGCCGGCGGCGAGTACGAAGTGGTGCTGAGATCCAGGGAGCGACTGAGATTGAGCCGGCGCTATCGCAAGCGCTTCCAGGAGCGCATGGCGGCTTTGGGACGTGACTGACGCGGGGTTCGGCATCCCGCCGACCCCACGTCCCGAGGAAGCGACTCACACTCCGGCTGCCGCCATCCACTCCTTGTACATGCCCGGATGATAGTTTCCCGCGACCGTCCGGAACGCGACATTCAGTCGGTTCCACATGTTGATCTGCGTCACGGCGATAGTCAGATCGATCAGCTCCTGCTCGCTGAAGTGTTGCTTCACACGCTCGTACACCTCATCCGGAATGCGAGTCTCCGCGACCAGAGTCACCGTTTCCGTCCATTCGAGCGCCGCGCGCTCGCGCGCATCGAAGAAAGGCGTCTCGCGCCAGGCGGCGAGAGTATGGAGGCGCTGCTCGGACTCGCCTTCCGCGCGGGCGTCCTGCGTATGCATGTCGAGGCACTGCGCGCAGCCGTTGATCTGGGATGCGCGGATCTCGACCAGGTGCAGCAGGCGGCTGCCCAGGCTGGAGCCGTGCAGGTAGCCGTTGATCGCCAGCAGGTGCTGCCGGACCTTGGGATTGACGCGTCGTGAGTCGATACGGGGCTTCATGCTGATCTCCTTCGTGAATTCAGACTCCGCTCCATAGACGGAGCAGGACCCGTATCTGTGACGGCGTATTCAGTCGTGCGTGCGCGCCGCCGTCGCGGCGAGCTTGTCCGGATTCAACACCGTATAGACATCCAGTATGCGCAGCCCGTCGGTGCGCACCGTGATGATGGAAAAGAGCT
>Ga0134125_10008043_pt1 | contig 11888 bp, 8 predicted proteins | sample KB31751_FD_96464 | JGI IMG/M metagenome (GOLD analysis project Ga0134125, IMG submission 96464) | Terrestrial soil microbial communities with excess Nitrogen fertilizer from Kellogg Biological Station, Michigan, USA - KB3-175-1 | ecosystem: Environmental > Terrestrial > Soil > Unclassified ... | reverse complement strand
CGCCTTCATTTCATCCGGCGATTTCACATGGCATTCCGAGTTAAGTGCCAGCAGGCGTCCGGCGGTGTTTACCGTGCAATGGTTTTGAATGGCGGTGAAAACGTCACACAGTTCGCGGGTTTCCGGCGTGGCATAACGGACCCCATTAGTGGCGAGCAACGGCAGATTGAGCGAACGGGCAATTTCTATTGCCGCGCGGTTTCGCAATTCCTGCTCGCGACGAAAATGCCGTTGCAATTCAACATAAACATTGGTGCGTCCAAAAATATGGATCAGGCGTTCGACTGTATTGCGTGCTGCATCTATCCCACCGCGTTTGAAGGCGAGCGCAAGTGGCCCGCTATCCCCGCCTGTAAGGCAGATGAGCCCTGCCGAATGTTCCTGAAGTTCATCTTCGAAAACTGCGCCATCATCTTTGGCTGCGCGCAGCTTCATCTTTGTGATCAGTCGGCACAGGTTTTGATAACCGATGCGCGAGGAGACAAGAAGTGGCAGGCGAAAAGGATTGCAGATTTTAGATTTCAGATTGCAGATTTCGCGATGTGTTGTTAAATCTTCAATCTTCAATCTGCAATCTGAAATCTCACATGTGACTTCCGCCCCGATGTGCGCCTTGATTCCAATCTTCTTGCCAGCCATGTGGAACCGCGGAGCGCCATAAACACCATCTCGATCGAGCAGCGCCATGGCCGGCATCTTCAACTCAGCGCAGCGCGCAATCAGGCTCTCGGGCAGGGAAGAGCCTTCAAGGAAGCTGAAAGCCGAGCGGGAATGGAGTTCAATGTACAAAAGCAGCCTTTAGCCATTAGCTCTTAGCTTTTAGCCATTGCCCGTGAGATTTAGGCTAAGAGCTAAAGGCTAAGAGCTAATAGCTGCTTTCAGTCATATCTTCCTTGCAGCAACCACTCGCTGGTGAGCAAATCGTGGACCAACCGGTACAACCCGATCCCATCTTGTTCATGCAGCGCGATGTCCCATTCATCTCGCACCCACGCATCCTGCTCCCACCAATCTCCCGACGAACGCCATGGCCCTGCCGCCCACAGCACTTGGCCAGAAATCTGTTTTCCTTTTCGCGACATTACATGCGAGGGCTGGCCTTTGCTGTGACTCACTCTGACCGCAATCGGCGGCCGAATAATTCTCAGCGCGGTGACGACCTCTCCATCCTGATTGTGGGGTGCCGGGCGTCCCCGCCCGGCTGGACGGGCGACGCTCCAGTCACTCCATGATTTAGTTGGAGACGGCGTGAAACGTCGCACTTCAAAAGCTTCGCGACGATGCGAATCCAGCAGAACCGGTGATCCCACTCGGCCATTGCCTACCACCGCGGAAATTCTTGCCAGCGTGAGTTCGAGTTTTTCTGGTTCGGGCGAAGCCGGCATAAAAAGCCCGTTCTGTGCCGGACGCGGCTTTGCCGGCTCAATCCGCAAATGCACTTTTGCAACTGGCGCGCCCGGAGGATTCGATTTCAAGTCCAGCTGTAAAAGTTTGAGAAATGTTTTTGCATCGAGCATCGGCACCGGCAGGCAAATAGTTCGCTGAAACTCAGTGAGCGACACATCGGTTTCAGGCCGACCGTTCTCAAGGATCAACTTCAAGTGCAATTCCTGCGCCGCCAGCACCCGTCCCTGCAAGCGCGCGCAGAGATGCTCCAGCATCCGGTTCAGCACAAATGCCAGCGGCTCGAGCAGAACTATCGGGTACTCCAACTCCATTACTTCTTCAAACACCAGCGGCGGATCAGACGGGACCAGATTTCGTGTCCCTGATCCACAAGCTAATGCCTGGAAATGCAAACCCTCTTGTCCCAACCGCTCGCTCAAATCAACTTCTGGCAACGCGGCAAGATCGCGAAATTTTCGAATTCCCCAGCGTGAAAAAATTCTCAGGAACTCTTCCGTATTTTCCGGATCAGCTTCCGCTGTAAACAGGATTTCAACCGGCAAGCCACCCAAGACTTCTGCTTCCTTGCCCCGCGGTATCACTGTGACACCGCTGAACCCGTGGGCCGCGAGTAGTGCGGATTCCAGCGTGGAAGCCACTGCAACATTCGTCTCCACGCCCATTCCCGCAGCCCGACGTGAAATTTCGCGCGCAATTTTGGGTAGCGGCCCAAATAGTTTGTCGAGTCCAGATAAATCCAGGAGTAGCGTGTCTGCGGCGAAATCTTCCACTCGTGGCGAAAACGAGTGAGCACAATCGAGCAGAGCCTGGTGCGCAGCTGTTTCTTGTGACTCTGAACGATCGCGCAGCACCACGTCATCGCACAGTTCGGCCTGCAATTTTGTCATGCCGGCGGAAATTCCGGCACGGCGAGCATCTTCATTTCCGCGCGATATTTTTTCCAGCGGCGGCTTGCCTTCAACCACAGCGACGGCGTTGGATCGCAGCTCCGGTTCAGCGCGAAGGATTGCCTCCACGGGAAAATCCGGAACGTAGATGCAAGCGAAGGGCATAAAAATCGTCGTTGGTCATTCGTTTGATTGCCAAACCTAAACCGGCCACGGATCGCGCGGATTTTCGCGGATTCAAATAAAAATAAATTCAGTAAATCCGGGTCATCGGTGGCCGTTTTATTTCACCCCGTGCGGATTGCCTGCGTCGCAAAAACCGTTCGCACCGACCCCGCGGGTTTGCGCTCCAATCGCATGCGCGAAAGTTCCGCTTCGATCTGTATTCGTCCTAGAAGTTGTGTATGCGAAGGTTTTCCTGAGGGCTGAAAGCTGAGAGCTGAGAGCTGATTTCCTAGCTTTACAACCACGGCTGCGCAAGTCTGCGCGCAGGCAAACTCACTCAGCACCAGCAGCGCCGTTTTCGTGTGTTCTACCGCACGCTGAAATCGGAACCACGATGCGAGTGGAATTCGTCGGACGAATTTTTCCGGAATCCCTGCCAGGTCAAGCGCAACCATTCCAAATCCGCCGCTTTGCAGGACCAGGTCTGTGGATTTTAAAACTTGTTCGAGTCGGCGCTCGTTGGTGTTACGTTTAATGTAGGCATCGTCGGTTTTCGAGCGTCGGTCGTCGGCACTCACGTTCGACGCTGACAACCGGCGACCGACAGCCGACGACATTTCTCCACACCTGACCCATAGCAATTTGCCGAATTCCACTCCCGCCGCTGCTCCCGATTCCGGATCGAAGCTGTCGCTGGCATCCATAAGAACGCAGGTTTCCTCCCGCCGGGTCGCAGCCGCAATCGCCGCCAAAAGCACACTGGTTTTGCCTGAAGAAGCCGGTCCGTAAATCTCAGATAAACAGCCGCGCGGAATGCCACCAGTTATCGCATCTACTTCAGCTATGCCGCTCGAAAGCATCTCCGGCCTGGGCCGCACCTCCAAGCGCGATGCCGGACGCACATCCAACTCTCGCCCGGAACCGGCAATATGTTGCAGAATGCTCGATTTTTTTTCGTGTAGGCTTCGTTCCGAAGCCGGAAATCCCCTCGCAAGCGTCTCGCTTAGAAGTTCAGCTGGCCTTGTAGAAGCGCTTAAAAATACGGAGTCGACAGCATTCAACGGAAGTGAAGACATGCGGACCTCAGGCAGAAAGATCAGGGCTGGTACTGCCCGGCTACGAAACCAGAGTAGTTTCGCTTTTTATTCGCCTATGGAATTTTGCTACCGCCCTCGCGACTTGTCAAGTGGGAAGTTCAACTGCACAAAATCCCGTCTTGATTTTCTCTGCGTGCTCGGCGAATCCTCTGCGGTCCCTGCGGTTAAAAGCTTTTGATTTTGCATGAAGCGAGAGAAAGCCTTTAACCCCAGAGACCGCAGAAAACTGCAAACGAGAACGCAGAGAAATTCTGCTATATGGAGTCTTGTGTCCGGCGCAAAACCAAACTAGTAAATAAGCCAAATCACAAAATCATGGCAGAGTATTTGAAGGGGGGATTCCGGAATGGGAGCAAAAACGCGTGCCGCCAGTAAGAATAAGCGCAAACCCCAGAAAAATTTATGCGCAGCCAATCCTTCGGAGACTCACTCTACAGCAGGTCAAAATTGTACTTAGCTGTAAGATAAAAAATATCTTTTCACCAGCCTGTCCCAACAGCCCAAAAATTGTAGCGATAACCTCAAAGTCAAGAAAAAGCTACCAGAAACCCGGCTACCAGGAACTCACGCCCGAACAGATTAAATTGATCTTGATTGGGCAATTCAATTTAGGGGATGAAGGCGCAGGAGATCTTCTGGACCGACTTTTCCCCGAATCGCATGCACACACGGGCGGTTCCACGCGAGAAACTCCGCGAGTCAATGCGCTCACTCAATGACGCCGACGGACAATTTTCGGTCGCACTGACCGCGGCCTCGGCTCCTGCAGCATTTCATCCGACTCATCATGGCGCGGAATTTTTCGTAACTCTTGCACCAATGCCAGACGTTTGTACGGATCTTTCTCTGTCACGGCATCCACATACAATTGCAACCAGCTTTTCTTATTACTATTCATCTCGGTCCCATCCGACACAGGATCAGATAAAGAACTCATAGAATTAAGAACGCCCATAGTTCCTGCCTTTGCGCACTATTTTCTTGGACAAGCAGCACACCTAAGCCATTCGGCATTGCCGAAAATCACTTGCTTTCCTTAAGGTTTGCTTTAAGTGATATGGATGCTAGCTCCTGCTAAAAAGTCGCGCCTGCAAAAAACACCGGGGGACACTGAAACAAAGACAACGAATCCCGCGCTGCCTCGCATCACTACAAAAGAGAGCTGCTTTTCGGTTCGGATTTCAGAATTCAGTTTTGACAGACGCTGGCTGGTCTTCTTAACATAGGGATTAATTCCGCTCTGCTTGATGCAGACGGTCCCATGGCTGCGTGTCTCGCCTACAAGAACAATTTTTATGATTACTGTAAAAGAGCTTACCAAGCGGTACGCCCGCAACACCGCCGTCGACCACATTTCATTTGAGGTGGCGAAGGGGCAAATCGTTGGTTTTCTGGGACCGAATGGCGCCGGAAAAACCACCACCATGCGCATCCTGACCTGTTTTATGCCGCCCACATCGGGCACGGCAACAGTGGCTGGATTTGATGTGCTCGAGCAGCCAATGGAAGTCAAGAAGCGAATCGGCTACCTGCCCGAGACGCCGCCGCTCTATCTCGAAATGGAGACTGCCGAGTACCTGAAATTCGTCGGCCAGTTGAAAGGATTGTCGGGGGCCGAACTTAAAAAGCGAGTTGACTACGTTTGCGAGCGTTGTGCGATCGTCGACGTCAGGAACAGATTGATCGGCAAATTATCCAAAGGTTACCGGCAACGGGTCGGGTTAGCGCAAGCCATTATCCACAATCCCGATGTCCTCATCCTCGATGAGCCGACCGCTGGCCTGGATCCCAAGCAGATCAATGAGACCCGCGATCTGATCAAGGATTTGGCGGGCAGTCACACAATTATCTTGAGCACCCACATTCTGCCGGAGGTCGAGCAGACCTGCGAGCAGGTGGTAATCATCAACAAAGGGAAATTAGTCGCGACCGATTCGGTGCGCAACTTGCAGGCGCGGGCGCGCGGAGCGGAATCCATGGTGCTCGAAGTTGGTGGTCGCAACGGAAGTTTGGAACCTTCAACTGTGCAACAGAAACTCGAGCGCGTCTCTGGCGTGAGCCGAGTGGTTTGCAAGCAGCAGGTCGATAGCCGCGCGGTGTTTGAAATTGAAAGCCAGAAGGGCCGACTGGTTCGCGGCGATCTCGCGCGCGCGGTGGTCGAATCCGGATGGGACCTCAACGAACTTCGTCCTGCCGCAATGAGCCTGGAGGAAGTCTTCCTTCAACTCACTGGAAAAGACAAGGAAGCGGCTGCGGTTCCAGCGGATACAGGGGCACAATCATGAGAAATGTCTGGATCATTTGCCGGAAAGAACTGCGCAGTTATTTCACGTCCCCAGTTGCATATGTGTTGCTGACTTTATGGGGGTTGGTGTTTGGGTATTTCTTCTGGATAATACTCAGGCATTTCCTGATGGATAGCATGGAAAGCCAGATGAGCGGCCAGATGTATCCCTTGAACCTCAATGAGCAGGTTATCCGGCCACTGCTGCAAAATGTCGCTGTCATCGGATTGTTCTTCCTTCCGATGATCACAATGCGGCTCTTTGCGGAAGAAAAGCGCAGTGGATCGATTGAACTGCTGGTGACTTCGCCGATTCGGGATTTGGAGATCATCGTGGGCAAGTGGCTGGCGGCAATGTTGCTTTATTGTTGCCTTCTGCTTTTCACCGTAGTTTATCTCCTGTTCCTTTTCAAATACGGTAACCCGGATTGGAAACCTATCCTGATCGCTTACAGCGGGCTACTGCTCGAGGCGGGCGCAATGCTTGCGATCGGTACGTTTATCTCGAGTCTTACAAAGAACCAAATCATCGCCGGAGCGACAACGTTCGCAGTGCTGATCCTGCTCTGGGTTTTTGCATGGAGCGATTTCAGCAGCACCGGATGGGCACATGTGATCTCGTATATGTCGTTAGTGACTCATTCGGAGTCATTCATGCGCGGTGTGATTGACCTGAAAGACGGAATCTATTACGCAACCCTAATTTTCCTGGGACTTTTTTTTACGGCGCGTTCCATGGAATCCCTGCGCTGGAGGTCGTAGATGGCAACTCATTGGGTTAAAGCAAGGCAGACCAAATTCGCGGCATACGCGGCCACCTATGTATTGGTGGTGATCGCCGTCATTGTTGTGGTGAATGTACTCGCCGAGCGTTACAACAAATCCTACGACGCCACCGCCAATAAGCGTTACAGCCTCTCTGAGCAGACCGCCAAGATCGTAAAAGGATTGAAGCAGGACGCAACCATCACCTATTTCAATCCAACCACGCGGTTTGCCGAGGGCAAGGATTTGCTCGAAGAATACAAGAATCTCTCTCCCAAGGTGAAGATCGAATATCTTGATCCGGAGAAAAATCCGATCCGTGCGCGGGAACTGGGAATTCATAATTTCGTCAATACCGCGGTCGTTCAGGTCGGCTCAAGAAAAGAAGAAGCCAAGACCATGACTGAAGAGGGCATCACGGGTGCCTTCATCCGCGACTTGAAGAACAATACGCGAACTGTGTGCTTTGTGACAGGCAGCGGCGAACATCAATTGGATGCTTCCGATGGCGACGGTTTATCTCAGTTCAAAGAGCTTCTGGCCAGGGACGACTACCAAACTGAGACAGTCGATCTCCTTCAGAAGCTTCAAGTTCCCAACGAGTGCACCACGCTGGTGGTAGCCGGTCCAACACGCAACTATGTGCAGCCTGAAGTGGATGCGATCAAGAAATACGTCGAGGACGGCGGACGAGCATTCTTCATGCTCGATGCCCCTCTTCAGCTCGGCCACATTACCGTCGCAGACAATGACGCGCTAACCGGTCTCCTGCAGAGCTGGGGCGTGACCTTAGATAAAGATCTGATACTTGATCCAGTCGGACAGGTGCTTGGGCTGGGTCCCGAGTTCGCGCTAGTACAAAATTATGGATCTCAACCGATTGTTGATGAGATGAAACGTTCCCGCACCCCAACGGGTTTTCCTCTTGCCCGTTCAATTGAGATCAAGAACGCCGATAAAACCAGCATCGACAAACTGTTAGATTCTTCTGGCAATGCTTTCGCCAAAACGGATTTAAGTTCCAGCCATATCAACAGCCGAGATCCAAATAACAAAAAAGGTCCGCTCACGATAGGGGTTGCTGGTACTTACAATACGGGGAAAGAAAAATCCCAGGGACGCTTTGTCGTCATTGGCAGCTCAGGTTGGCTTACGAATGGTCTCATTGGTCAACTAGGCAACAGCGATCTGGCGCTGAATTCGGTCAATTGGCTTTCATCCGACGAAGACCTGATTTCGATTCGTCCCAAGCCGCCGGAGAACCGCCGAGTCAGCATGACCCAGCGTCAGTTTAATGCGGTGCTGGTCACCAGCCAATTTATTTTGCCGCTGATCGTGGTGGTCGCCGGCGTCGGCGTGTGGTGGAAACGGCGATAAACTTTCGATGAAGGTTTGAGAAATAAACGAGAATGAAACTCCACGGCCTCGCAATTGCAGCTTTTGTACTTGCTGTCCTCACCTGGTTTCTTTATTGGTCTGATCGCCACAAGCCTGCCGTCGAGACCAGCAAGCTGTCGGCTGATACTGCTCCGGCAATTCTCAAACTGGACCAGAATTCCATCACTAAACTGGAGCTGAAAAAGAAGGATGCCGATCCGGTCGTGCTTAGCAAGTCGGGGTCGGGAGATTGGCAGATCACCGCTCCCAAGCCGTTTCGCGCTGACCAGAGCGCCGTTACCGGCATTGTTTCGACGGTCTCATCATTGAATTCAGAGCGCGTGGTCGAAGATAAAGCTTCTAATTTACAGAACTTCGGTTTGGACCAACCGGCGATAGAGATCGACGCTACCGCGAAAGACAAGACACAAAAGCTGCTCCTCGGAACAGATACTCCTGCCGGCGGCGCGGTCTATGCCATGCTGGCCGGCGATCCGCGCCTTTTCACGGTATCCAGCTATACCAAAACCAGTCTTGATAAGCGCGTGAACGATCTGCGTGACAAACGCCTGCTTCCGGTTGATGCCGACAAGGTTAGTCAGATAGAGGTAATTCGCAAAAATCTCAACCTCCAATTCGGCCGCAACAAAGATAGTTGGCAAATCCTGAAGCCCAAGCCAATGCGAGCCGACAGTGTTCAAGTCGGCGACCTAGTTCGCGATCTGACGAACGCGAAGATGGACCTCAGCACTGCCGATCCGAAGCAGGAAGCGTCTGAATTCGCTCATGCTGCGCCGGTCGCGACTGCAAAGCTTACCGATGAATCTGGTACGCAGCAGCTTCAGGTGCGAAAGGCTAAGGACAATTACTACGCAAAATCCTCTGCAGTCGAAGGCGCATACAAGGTAGATTCCGGGTTGGGCAAAACGCTCGAGAAAAACGTTGACGATTTCCGCGACAAGAAAATCTTCGATTTTGGATACAACACTCCCAACAAGATCGAACTACACAATGCCGACAAGGCTTACTTCCTGACGAAGGGAACTGGCGGATTCGATGATTGGTGGTCGAATGGGAAAAAGATGGACGGCGCGAATGTCGAATCGATTGTTTCCGACCTTCGCGATCTGACGGCAACCAGCTTTCCCGCTTCTGGCTTTTCGAATCCTACGATCAGCATCAGCGTAATCTCGCAAGACGGCAAGCATACGGAAAAAGTCCAGATTGCAAAATCTGGCGATCATTACATCGCCCAGCGCGAAAATGATCCCGCGCTTTATGAATTGAGTGCCGCTTCCGTCGATGGTTTGCTGAAAGCCGCGCAGAACCTCAAGCCGGCGGCAACTCAACCTGCACAGAAAAAGTCGTAATTGCTAATGGCGTGATGCCCGCCGGTCGCGGATCTCCTGCAGGTGACGGCGTAAACGCTCGACCGCTTGGGTTCGTTGCGAGTCATCCATTTCATTCCGCAACTCCTGCAACGCGAAATGCACCACATCATGATGATGCAGTTCTTCTGGAGCTACCGACTGGCTCAATTCCAGCCAGATACCGTGTAGCAGATCAACTTCTTTAGGCGTGAGATGCGGCGCATGCGGTCCCAGATAGAAGACCTGCTCCTGCCCAGTCGGCGCATAGATGATGAGTGTCAGCTCCGGCTTTGGATCAGACAGATGTTCCCATGCCAGCCCGGCTACCCGGGCCTCTTCGGCTACGGGATGGTTCGGCGAAACGCCGAGCACCACCACTGCCGACTGCAGGCTTTGGGCGGCACGTAGAATCGCATCCCACTTTTCCGTAGCGGCAGCCACCGCTAGATGAATGCTCTTACCCTTTTTCTCCGCCAAAGCCAGCGCGCGGGTAAACAAAGTCTGCTCTTCTGAGCTGAAAAACTGTTCAGGCTCCAGTTCATACTCGCCTGCATCCGAACGATTAAGAAACCGCAAGTGCAGCGTGATCACATCCTGCTTATGCGTATCCACCTGATCGAGAGTCGCGCCCAGGTTATAAAGCGTGTTGTAGTTTCGCACCATCACCAGCACGTTACCCGGACGCACTCCCAGAGATTCCGGGGTCAAGTCATCTCCCGGCTCGACGTTGAACTGGTCCAGCTCCGAATGCTGCGTCGAGTGCCTTCGTGTAACAGCTTCTGATATTTCGAAGACGGTGAAGAAAATCAAGGTGAACGCGAGGCCGGAAATCGTTGCGACCTCTTTAGTGAAAAGATTGATTACGCACAGCGCAATCAACGTAAGAGTGATTAGGGCCAAGCCCATCGGAATTTCAACTTTGCCGATATGAAAGTTCAAGGGGACGCGGTATTCCCGCTTGCCCGGCTCGGTGTAACGAAGCACCAGCACGGCCAGGCCTTTCATGGAGAAGCTCCACATCACTCCGAATGCGTAAGCTTCACCCAACAGGAAAATATTCCCGCGGCTTAAGACAATCGTGAGTATCTGCAGCCCGACCACCAGGTCCAGAATGTGATAAGTGGTTCCAAAGCGCGGGTGCGGCTTGCGGAACCACTCGGGAAGAATTCCATCCTCGGAAACGCGATTGAGAACTCCGTTCGAGCCCACGATCGCGGTATTCACCGCGCCTGCCAGCATCAGCACGCCCACAATCACGACGAATCCGCGAAATGCCAGCCGCATGGATGTTGGCCCCACCAGATACATTGCCAGCCCACCAATCGGGTTGTCCTGAAAACTTGCCCGGACCGAATCAGGCACGATCATTACAGCGAAGAACGCAACTCCGGCGGTAAAGATCAGGCTGTAAAGAAAAATTACGATCGCAGCTTTTTTAAGATTCGGGAGCTTCGGATGCTCAATTTCCCGGTAGACCTGCGCCATCGTCTCTTCGCCGCTCATAGCGAGCACCGAATGCCCAAGGCCAATCAGAATGCCGATCATTCCGATGGTGTACGGCAGGGAAGTATGGCGCAGCCATCCCAGCGCGCCGCCATGTTCGCCTTGTAAATATGTGATGTTGTGCAGGTGCGGCCACGGAGGAAGATGCGCACCCTTCACCCACAGCGTGTAACCGCACCAAACCACCATGATGACCACCATGGTGGTGGCCACATACATAATCCGCAGCGCTTTTTCGCTGGATTCCGGAATGCCTTTTATGTTTTCCCACCAGAAGTACACAGTCACAATGATGGCAAATACAGCCGCCCCGCCATTCATTGGGATCGGATGCCAATGGACATACTGAAAAAGCTCATTCAGTAGACCCACCAGATATAAGCCAGCTGAAACACCGCTGATGGGGCCGGTCAGGATGTAGTCGAACATTAATGCGGAAACAGAAAACTTGGCCAGAGTAGTTCCCATGGCCTCCTTGACAACGCGGTAAACGCCGCCGCGTACGAACATCCCGCAACTCTCGATGTAGATAGCCGCCACCGCGCCCGCCAGCAGCATGATTGCGAGAACGAACCACGGCGCGGTCTTCCCCACGAAGTGTTCAGCTATGGCGCCGGCGTAAAACGCCGACGATCCCATGTCATTGAGTACGATGGCCGCCACGCGCCAAAAAGAGATGAAGGCCAGCATGGCGCTGGTCGCGACTAAAACTCGGGTTGAAGAATTCCCGATGGAAGGTTTGTCGGCCGAAGATGCCATAGAGTCCGGCCCGCAAGTTCGCGAGCACAGCTCCTTTCTGCGTCGACGAGGTTAGCTGTCGGGCTCGGACTGAAAGGTGTCCTACCGTGCGCCGGATGGGCCGGCCTAACGGATTCGCCCCGTCGGAAATTGCTTCCGTTGCGGGTCCCCCGTTCCCGCTAAGCTGCGGGATTGGACGTCAAGATGATTCTACTGGTGCACTACATACATCGGCAACATGCAATATGAAGTGGAGCTCAGAAGGTGCTCCGAAGGTTAGCTTTCGTCGTCAGAT
>Ga0134125_10008042_pt1 | contig 11888 bp, 11 predicted proteins | sample KB31751_FD_96464 | JGI IMG/M metagenome (GOLD analysis project Ga0134125, IMG submission 96464) | Terrestrial soil microbial communities with excess Nitrogen fertilizer from Kellogg Biological Station, Michigan, USA - KB3-175-1 | ecosystem: Environmental > Terrestrial > Soil > Unclassified ... | reverse complement strand
GTTCGCACTTCGGCCAGACGCTCCAATGCCGAGCCGCTGCGTACGATAATGCCGTAACGGCTGGCCCGGGACATGCCGCTGATGAGCGCGATGGGCGCAGCCAACAGCAGAGGGCAGGGCGTCGCTACCACGATGACTTCCAGAAAACGGATAGCATGACCGCTCAACGCCCAGACCATGCCGGCCAGCGCGAAGGAGGCGATGGTGAACGGGATGCTATAACGGTCGGCCAGCCGTACGAACGGCGCCTTGCTGGCGGCTGCACCTCGCACCAACCGGATGATCTGCTGGTATTGACTGTTCTCGGCGGTGGCGCTAGCTTTGGCTGTTACTGCACCGTCGAGGTTGATTGAACCGCTCAGTAGCCGATCACCGGCCTGTTTTGCTTGTGGCAGGCTTTCACCTGTTAGCGAGGACTCATCAAAACTGGCGGCCCCTTCGATGATGATGGCATCGACCGGCACCAGTTCGCCGGCCTTGATGATGATCTTATCGCCGACATGGAGCTCACCCGCTGAAACGTCAAGGGTCTTACCCTTGCGCAGGACGTGCGCCTTCTGCGGAGCCCGCGTTAGAAGTGCGTCAAGTTCACGCCGGGCCCGATGTTCAGCGTAGTGTTCCAGACTTTTGCCACCTGTCAGCATCAGTACTACCACGATGGCCGCCCAGTATTGGCGCAGGATCACCGAGGAGATGATGGCCGTAGCCGCCAGGATGTCGACCCCGTATTTACCGGACTGGACATCCCGCCACATCCTCCAGCCGAGTGGCAACACCTCCGCAATCGACACGGTGGCCAGCAGCCAATTGACGGCCGTCTTCTGATTGGCGATCTCCAGCACCAACCCGACAATCACGGTCAGTAGAGCCAGACTGAACAACCTGTAATGCCACAGGAATCTCAGCAGCCGCCTCACCGCGTCCCTCGATATATCATTCCTAGTAGTATAGCAATATCGTATAGTGAATTCATGGAGCACGAGAGTCCGACCCGATTGGCTATCAAAGCCACGGCACATTGCCTGACCGGCTGTGCCGTCGGTGAGGTACTGGGCAGCGTCATCGGCTCGGGCCTGAATTGGAGCAACATGGCGACCGAATTTCTGACGGTGCCACTGGCGTTCCTGTTCGGGTATTCTCTGACCATGCGGCCGCTCTTGAAAGCCCGCCTGGCGCCGAAACGGGCGGTGAAACTGGCCCTGGCTTCGGACACGCTCTCTATCGTCACTATGGAACTGGTTGATACCCTGATCATTTTATCGATACCCGGCGCGCTGGCGGCGGGTCCCGGCACGGGTTTGTTTTGGGCGAGTCTGGCCGCGGCGTTGGCAGTGGCATTCATTTGTGCGGTGCCAGTCAACCGCTATCTCATCGTCCGCGGCAAGGGCCATGCCGCGATCCATCAGCATCACCATTGACAGCGTTGTCTAATACTATATTATGTATAGTATTAGGTAATCCATGAAGGGGAGAAACATGCGAGCAGCCCAGCTTACGGCCTACGGTGGCCAAGACACCGTCAAGGTAACCGAGGATGCCGATAAACCTGCCCCAGTCTCCGATCAGCTGTTGATCGAGGTTCACGCTGCGGGCGTCAACCCGTTCGATGTCAAGGTCCGCGAAGGCATGGCCCGCCAAATGGCCGAGCTTAATTTTCCAGCTACGCTGGGCGGCGATTTCGCTGGCACAGTGGCAGCTGTCGGGGATGACGTGCAAGACTTCGAGGTTGGCCAGGCCGTTTATGGTCAGGCTGGTGCGTTGAGCGGACAGGGTTCTTTCGCCGATTTCACTCCGGTGAAGGCCGGCCAGGTGGCCGCTAAGCCGGCAGGTCTTGATTTCACCCAGGCTGCCGCCTTGCCGCTGGTCAGCGTCAGCGCCTATCAGGCGCTCGTCGACCACATGGATCTGCAAAAAGGTCAGAAGATTCTGATTCACGGCGGAGCCGGCGGCATCGGTTCGATGGCTATCCAGCTTGCCAGGCACATCGGTGCGCATATCACTACGACGGCAGCCGCCAAAGACACTGATTTTGTGAAAGGACTCGGTGCCGACGAGGTCATTGACTATGAAGCGCAGGATTTCGCGGATGTCATCAAGGATTATGATGCCGTGTTCGACACGATCGGCGGCGAAACCACCGTTAAATCCTACACTGTCCTAAAACCCGGTGGCGCGTTGGTGTCGATGGCGGCCCAGGCTGATGATGTACTTGCGAAACAATATGAGGTGAAATTCACTTCACAGTTCACCCATGTCACCACCAAACGGTTGGATGCTGTCTCGGCGCTCATAGATGACGGCTCACTGAAGCCGGTCATCGACAAGGTCTTCCCACTGGAAGATGCCGCTGAAGCATTGGAGTATCAGAAGACTGCTCGGCCGCGCGGCAAGGTCGTCCTACTGATTAAGCGGTGACGAGCTGCTTGGGCCGAAACGTCAGCTGCCAGTCCTCCAGATGATCCATCTGCGGCCGGAAAGCGGCCTGACAGAACTGGAGATAGAAAGTGAAGCCTTTATAGAAACGGTCAATCTTATCGGCCGGCACACCACGTTCCAGCCATATCTTGGTGAGGGCGGGTCGGTTAGCGAGAAGGTTACGCGTCCACTCGCGCAACGTCGGTGCATATGACGGTCCAAGTTCGGTCTCCTCATGGGTGCGCCAGCCAAGCTCCGCCATACTGTTCTTGATGAATGTCTTCGGTACCAGGACACCGCCAGGGAAGATGGCAGTATTGGCAAAACTTAGATTATGGCGTTGCTGGGCGAATTGCCGCGGATCGATGTTGATGGACTGTAAACCGATGATGCCGTTTTCGGGATCGGCGAATTTTGCCAAAGCCTTGAAGTATGTCGGCATGTCGCGCCAATCTACCGCCTCGATCATTTCGACCGACACCACTCGGTCGAACGGTTCGTCGGCTTCGAAGTCACGGTAATCCTGGCCGACGAAAGTAACGCGGTCGGCTACTCCCGCCTCCTCGGCACGTTGTCGGGCACGAACCAGCTGCTCCTCAGAGACCGTGAGCGAGGTGATATGCAGATCGGGGTATCGCTGGGCCAGCTCGACTGCCAAGCCGCCCCAGCCGCCACCGACTTCGAGCAACGTGTCGGCGTTTTCCAGGTCGAGCTTGCGCGCGAGGGAGTCGATCTTGGCCTCTTGTAATCCTGCCAGGCTTTCGAATTGCTGTCCAGGTAGCAGCAGGCCGGACGAATACTGCACGTACTCGTCGTCCAGGAAGCCGAACTCGCCGGTATAGACTTCCTGGCTCAGGTCGTAGTGAGCGGCGATTTCTGCCTTGGTCCGTTCTGTACTCTCATTCCATGCAGCCAGGGCCTTAGCATCCCTATAGCCAGCAATTCGTGATCTTGAAGCCATCCCCCACACCATTTCACGCACCGCCTGGGTCGCCATATAAAGAGCGGTGGCTGTCGTGACCAAGCTGTCAGCTTCTGGGTTGCCGGTATCGACGTCTTCGGGGATATATGTTCCGTATGGAGAGGTTCTCCAGGTGGGTTCCGCGTCTGAGCCGCCGGTGTAGCCATAGAACAAGGCGACGTCGGGGGAGGCGCCTTCATACGGGATCAGACCCCGCATGAACCTATCGGGGTCGGTGATTTCCATGACGGCCCTATGCCCGCCGCCATCAGGAATCGCCCAGAGCTGCCCGTCCGCCGTGTTGGCGACATGATCGGCTATCATGCCGAAGGCTGCCCGCCCGGCTCTCATGCGCAGGTGGTCCATAGCGCCCGATAACGGCTCAAGTACCGCTTGGGCATGAGTGTCTATGATCGGGTCTGAAAAGTCTCTGTGATGTTCCGCCAAGGAAGTCCTATGGATTATCAGTCTTGCAATGATGGCATAATAGTAGTCTTATATGCAAGCATAAACACAATGAACGGTATGGGGTGGCTGATGGGACTTGAACCCACGGCCTTCGGGACCACAACCCGACGCTCTAACCAACTGAGCTACAGCCACCGCGCGCCGCGACAAGAACAGAGGTGATTATAGTTCAAAGCCTGGTTCTGCACAAGTGATGCCGGCAGAGTGGTATGCTGGAGCCATGCATCGGATCAGCCGTTTCCTGCACAATCACCCATTCTATATATATGCAGCCTATGTCCTCGTGGTAACCGGCTTGGGCATTGTACTGATCTGGATATTCATCGAAAACGCTAGACTACCAGGAACGGTCTGGTTGCCGGACAACTCGGGCTATACCTCGACGTATGACACGCTCGAATTCCTGCCCGTCAAAGCCGAGACCGTCGGCACTGAATACGGTAAAGCAGTCCACTATACCAGCTCCGTAGGCTACCTGACTCCTTCGTTCGAGTTCAAGGTGGATCAACCCAGCATCAACATATATGAATTCAAAGCCGGCACGAGTGCTCTGAAGGCTTCGGATTGCCCGAACATCTCCCACATCGAACCGGTGTCGCCTTCCGATTGCGAGAAAGCTGGGACTTTCAGAGGGAATACCGTATACAAGATTGCCTGGGCACTGCCTTCCGAGACCGTGGATTATTACGTGAAGCTAGATGGCACTTTCGTGTATGTCCGCGGTGGCGACCTGGACTATCTGCGTAGTTTCCAGCCCAAGTCCCGTTCCAGCGCCATCAGCTATCTTGCCAGCAACAGCCAGCGGGCCAAACGGGCTGCCGCCTCGCGCGTGGCGGACAAGAACGCTACCGACCGGGCTGATGCGGCGTCTTATCTGAAATTGAATTTCACACCGGCACTGGCTACCTACGTACCGCCTGGCTGGAGCTTCGACAATAAGCACGTCACCATCGACGGGCCTGACGTCAACCATCCCAAGCTCGTGGTTACCGGCTACTATAAAAAAGAGAAGAGTGGTCAACCTGGCGTGGGTATCGACTGGTTCTCCGGTAATCTGGCCGATTTCGTGGTGATGGGCACCTGTGGCCCGTCATTCGGCGACAGTTTGGCATATGTCCCATGCACCAAAGTACCGGGCACTGACCGGTATGTGGCCGTAGTCCGTGACGAATACCAGGACTATCAGCGCTTCGAATACCAGGTCGTCGGTAACAGCCTGGTCATAACCAGCCTCACGGTCTGCACCTGCGGCGGTAAGCCCGCCCAGGTACCGCCGGACAGTCTGCTCCAGATACAAGACCAAATCACTGCCAGCGCCAAGCCCGTCAGCAAGGACAGCTTAAAAGGTTCAAAATACCTGCGGAGTTACTACGATCCACCTACTCCCGACGCCGAATAGTCACCGAGCCAAGTATGAGCGCAGCTATGGCGAAGCCAGCCACTACAAATAGGTCACGACTGAACTGCGACGTCCAGGTGGGGTGGGTGACGATCTGCTTCATGGCATCGACGCTGTAAGTTAGTGGCATAATATCGGCAAACCATTGCAGTGGTCGGGCCATCTGCTCCCGTGGCACGAACAGGCCGCAGGTCAGCAGTTGCGGGAAGATGAAGGCTGGCATGAATTGCACGGCTTGGAACTCGCTGGTCGCGAAAGCGCTTAGGAATAGACCGAGTGCCATACCAAGCACTGCCGCCAGCACGGCGCTCAAGACAACCATTGCCATGCTACCGGCCACAGATACACCGAGCAGACCGAGCACCACGAAGCTCGCCAGACTTGCCTGAATGATTGCCAGCAGTGCGAAGGCTAGGGCGTAGCCGAAGATGAAATCCAGTTTGGAAATCGGCATGGTCATGAGTCGGTCCAGCGTGCCGGCCGTACGTTCGCGTAGGGTCGCGATCGATGTCACGATGAACATAATCACGAGCGGAAAGATGCCGAGGATCATCGGTGCGAACGCGTTGAAGGTCAACGGATCATTCTGGAAGGCGTACTTCAATACCGTCAATAAGATGACCGGAACGAACAATATGAGTGCCAGCGTGCGTGGGTCATGACGGAGCTGCTCGAGCACTCGTTTCGCCGTGGCCAAGGTGCGGCGTGGACTCATGACTGTTCCACCAGTTTCAAGAAACCCTGTTCGACGGTCTCGGATTTAGTGCGTGCACAGAACGCAACCGGCGAATCATGTGCCAGGATCTGGCCGTTGCGGATCAGCAGCAAGTCGTCGCAGCGTCCGGCTTCGTCCATGACATGGCTGGTAATGATGATGGTCGCGCCGGCGTCGGTCAACTTGCGGAACAACTTCCAGATCTGTTCCCGCAGCACCGGGTCCAGGCCGACGGTCGGTTCATCCAGCACCAGCAAGCGGGGATGACCGATGAGGGCGATCGCCAGTGATACCCGTTGTTTCTGCCCGCCGGACAGTTTGCTGCAAAGCTGATCGGCATGGCCCGTCATGTCGACATCCTTCAGAGTTTTCATGACTAAGCGTTTGGCTTCGCCAGAGCGTGCCCCGGACATGGTGGCGAAATACCGCAGGTTCTGCCGCACGGTCAGGTCCGTATAGATGGCGGTCTCCTGTGTCATATAGCCTAACTGCGGCCGCAGTGCCACTGAGCCGGCCGGTTCACCGAAGACGGAAATGCTGCCAGCAGCGATACGCTGACGTCCGACGATGCTGCGGACCAAGGTGGTCTTACCGGCGCCTGATGGCCCGATGAAGCCGGTGATCTTGCCGGCGGGCAGTTCGACGTCGATGTCATGCAGCGCGGTAAAGCTGCCGCCGAGCACCACGCTGACGTTTCTGATCTCGACGGCCGTATTCATGCTGCCTCAATCATAGCACCGATAGCCGCCATGCCGTTCCTTAGGAATGATATGACAATGGCAGACCAGCGAGCATCTGCGATGCGTATAATCAAACACCTGCCAGTATGGATCCGACCCGAAATCTGTCTTCTGTTCGGCTCTGCCTTATGGCGATCCCGCCGAGCTGGGAGCGGTACCTGCAGGTACCCGCTGCTGTTGATTATCCATAACCGTGACCCCAGGATAGGATAAGCCCACCCTCCGAATTCATAATTGGTACGCGCGAAGGGATTCGAACCCCCGACCTTTGGTACCGGAAACCAACGCTCTATCCAGCTGAGCTACGCGCGCCCATTAAGCCATGCTGCCTATTATGCCGAATAAGCGTCGGTCGCAGCAAGCCGGGGCTCATCACCGTCTCACTTCACGGATGAACTGCGGACCCCGTTTTGCTGTATAGTGGTGCTAAGATAGCAGAAGAGATAAAGATGGACCCACAACCACCGCAATCAGTCACGCCTCCATCAATACCGCCAGGCAGCGCACCCACCTCTGTGCCGGACGGCCCTACTTACATTGGTAATACCAACGTCATTGATAGGAGTACCCTTCCGCCTGGCACTCCTGTTTTTACAGCCCCATCCATGCCCTCCGGCGTACCGAGTGCCGACGACAGGTATGACCAAGCATCCTCGAGCTTTTCCGAGGCCAAAGTCCTCATCTGCGGTGTCGCTTCGGCCACGAGCTACTTGCTGATAACCTATCTGATCAAAAATATCTGGGTGACGACCATCGTCAGCGCCGTTCTGGCACTGGCTGCCATATTCTTCGGCATCTCCTCGTACCGTAGGGACGGCAAAGTGAGCCCTTTGAGCGTGGTCGGCCTGAGCGCCGCTACTATCACGCTGGTTTACATTGCCAATATCCTGTTGGCCATGGCTTTTCTACACACGTTCACGAGCGCTGGCTACGGATTCTAGGAGCTGATCACAAGTTTGGTTGGTCCGGTATCATGCCGGCTGTGGCTTCGGATAGCCGCTTGTGATTCCTCGAAATCATCATGACACCACAGGTGCCCAAGAGGGTCGTCACTACGACCAGCCACGCCCCAACGAATACGGAGTGATGTCTCGAGATGGCTGTGAAGACCAATAAGCTGACGATGAAGGCTAGCGTGGCCAAGGTGCTGATTACCGATTCTACACCTGAACGCTGCGAGGAGGGCAGCTCGTCCTGGATCTTGCCACTCAGAACCACCATCAAACATATAGCGCCGGCCAGAAGGATAAATTGACTAAGAATAATGACAAAAATATGCCGCACCAATAATCCTGCTGCTGCCAAGAGGAACGCGGCAGCCACTGCCCGCATCCATTTGGCCGAGACAGCCATGCGCTTGGCCAGTGGAGCGGCCAGACCTTGGCTGGAAAGCAGGAAGGCGTTCAACGGACCGTACCACATGGTGGCAAGACCGAGCGCGATCGGCCATAGCGGGTCAACCTCCATCATATAGTTGTATTCGATGCCGATTAGGACAGCGGTCACGACTAAGAGTTTCATTTCGCGGTGTCGGCTAAGCGCCTGCAGCAGATCCAGCATGTGCCGCTTCAACTTGGCGGTCTCAGTCTTCCGGTGAAGCTGCGGTTCTTTAAGCCTGGCGAGAAATATAAAAGCTATCAGGCAGCTTCCGACACTCAGGAAATAGGGGGCACGGAAGCCGATTTCAGCCGCGATGAACGTTCCGAGCAGCGAACTGACCACATTGCCCGCTGTGTTGTAGGCCCGCAACCTGCCGAGCTGCTTTTCATAATCCGGTCGCGCGTCATTCTCAAGCAGCATGTCGTAAATTATCGCTTCGCGGATACCGGAACGAAGCGCGAAATAAACGCTTAGGAAGACGGCTGCGAGGATGAAGCCGGCGAAACTGTGGGCGAAACCCAATATGGCCGCACCGAGCGCGATGATCAGCTGGCCCAGCATAATCACCTTCTTCCGGCTCCAGCGATCCGCCAGTATGCCGGACGGTACTTCGATAGCCAGCATGACGATGTTCCATGTAAGCGCATAAAAGCTCATCTGCGCGACACTGAAGCCAAGATGGTTCATTAAGGGAAAGGTGACCGGGTAGAAGAACATCAACCCGGCAAAGAAATCGGCGATCAGCAGAGGTTGCAGTTGTTTGTTTATGGATGACATTAATTTTGTGCGGGTAAGGGTGTGGTACCCCGGGTAGGATTCGAACCTACGACCTATGGGTTAGAACTCCATTGCTCTATCCAGCTGAGCTACCGGGGCTTGGGGGGTGCGTGGTGCGGGATGGGAGAGTCGAACTCCCGTCCTCAGTTTGGAAAACTGATATATTAACCGTTATACGAATCCCGCTCCAACAGAGGTGATTATATCACACGGGAGCGTCAGATCTCGTGCAAGACGCTGATCTGGGCGCCGAGGCTGTTCAGGCGATTAGCCAGGTCCTCATAACCGCGGTTGATGGTGTAGACGTTCCTGAGAATTGAGGTGCCAGGTGCGGCCAGCATACCAATTAGCAGCATCACGGCTGGTCGTATGCCGGACGGTGAAACCAGATCGGCCGGCTTCCAGCGGGTCGGGCCGGTCACGAAAACGCGGTGCGGGTCGGCCAGCTCCAGGTTGACACCGATTTTCTTCATCTCGGTATACATCAGCGCACGGTCCTCGTAGATCCAGTCGTGGATGAGAGTGCGGCCATGGGCCACGGCGGCGATAGGTACGAAGTAAGGCAGATGATCGATATTCAGACCAGGGTAGACGTTAGGATGGATCTTATCGACCGGCGCCCGCAGCTCGTCGTTATGCTTGTGGATCTTGACGTCGGCCAAATCGGTATGGCCGTTGTCTGCCTTGTAGCGCTTACCGAGCAACTCACATTTCAAACCCATCTTTTCTAGTTTAAGCAGTTCCAACTCCAGGAAATCGATCGGCACGCGGCGGATCACGATGGACGAATTGGTGGTCACGGCCGCGGAGATGAAGGTCATGGCCTCCACCGGATCCTCGGCTGGTGAGTAGGTGACGTTCTTGCGGATGTCCTTCACGCCATGGACGTGCAGTGTGCTGGTGCCGACGCCTTCGATGTGTACGCCCAGGCGCTGCAAAAAGAAGCAAAGGTCCTGCACCATATAGTTTGCACTGGCCATCTTGATTACGGTCTCGCCCGGCGTCCGCGCCGCCGCCATTAGGATGTTCTCGGTGGTGGTGTCGCCTGATTCATATAGAACGACCGGTCGAGCCGGTTGCATAGGAGTCGAAGTGATTTGATAATGTCCGGATTTTGTGAACACGCCGACACCGAATTCCTCCAGGCCATAAAGATGAGGCAGCACCGTGCGCCGGCCCAGCTCACAACCGCCGGCATAAGGGATCTGGAATTCTTTGGCGTCGTGCATCAACGGGCCGATGAACATCAGCACGCTGCGCGTCTTGCGAGCGGCGGCCTGGTTCATCTGATCCAGCTTCAGTTTTTCGGGTGGCTTGATCTCCAAATCGCTCTCACCGGTCCAACGAACTTGCACGCCGATGCTGGTCAGTACCTCTACCAACCGGTTCACTTCCTCGATACGGGCGACGTTCTTCAGGCGGGTTGTGCCCTTGTTGAGCAGGCTGGCGCAGAGCAGGGCGACGGTGGCGTTCTTGCTGGTCTTGAGCGTGATCTCGCCCTTGAGTTCGTGCCCGCCCTCGATCCTTAGATTGATGGCGCCGCTGTTTAGGCTGATGAGTTGTTTGTTCAATACGTCACTGACGCGGCCCAGAGTTTCTAGGCTCAGGTTCTGCCGGCCGTGCTCCATGCGATTGACGGCTGATTGCGAAGTATTCATGCGGCGGGCAAATTCCGCTTGTGTTAATCCCTTTTCTTGCCGTATCTGAGCAATAAGATGACCGATCTTTTCGTTCGTCGTAGGCATTGTCCAGAAATAATATCATATGTGATATCAGGGCGCAACGTCCGATTATGTTAGAATAGCTATAAAGAGCCGTAAGGGAGAACTCGTGGAACTTGATGAGATTATCGCGGAATTGCTGCCGTTTCTAGACAAACAGCCCGACCGGGAAGGCTTGCAGAAAACACCGACGCGATACCAGCGCTTCGTTAAGGAGTTCTTCGAAGACAGACCGTTCAAACTGACTACTTTCGCAAACGAAGGTTATGACGAAATGGTCATCCAGACCAACATCGCCTTCTATAGCCTGTGCGAACATCACTTACTGCCGTTCTTCGGATACGGCGCCATCGCCTATGTGCCCGACAAACGAATCCTCGGCCTGTCCAAATTGGCACGTACCCTCGATCATTTCAGTCGTCGGCTGCAAACCCAGGAACGGCTCACTACTCAGGTCAGCGAGTTCCTGCAGGAACAACTTCGGCCCAAGGGCGTCGGTGTGGTACTGACCGCCCGGCATCTTTGCATGGAGATGCGCGGCATCGAAAAACCAGGGGCCCAGACTACCACTTCCTGCCTGAAGGGCAGCTTCAAACGCAACCCGTCCACCCGCGGCGAGTTCCTCCAGATCGTCCAAAGTAACCTGATACAATAAGAACATGATATAGCTACGTTTCGACACTTCATATAAATTTATAAAGGGAGATACATCATGATTGATGAAGAAATCGAAGCGTTGATCGCAGCCGAAACCGAACGACAAGCCGAGGGACTGGAAATGATCCCCAGCGAGAACCACACCTCCGAGGACGTTCTGACCGCCCTGGGATCGCGCCTCACTGACAAGTATTCCGAGGGCTACCCCGGCAAACGCTATTACGGCGGTTGTGAATTCGTGGATAAGGTTGAAAACCTGGCCCGCGACCGAGCCAAGGCGCTGTTCGGCGTCAGCCATGCCAACGTCCAACCGTATTCCGGTTCGCCGGCCAACATGGCCGTCTATTTCGCGCTGGTCGACCCAGGCGACACCGTGATGGGCATGGCGCTCTATTTCGGCGGCCACATGACACACGGGCTCAAGGTTAACTTTTCCGGCACGTTGTACCACTCGGTCCAGTATCAGACCGGCAAGGATGGTTTCCTGGATTACGAAACCATGGCCAAGCAGGTTGAGAAAGAAAAACCGAAGCTGATCTTCGTGGGAGCCACCGCTTACCCGCGTATCTTCGATTGGCAGAAACTACGCGAGATTGCCGACCTGTCCGGAGCATGGCTGATTGCCGATACTTCGCACATCACCGGTCTGATCGTG
>Ga0134125_10008041_pt1 | contig 11889 bp, 7 predicted proteins | sample KB31751_FD_96464 | JGI IMG/M metagenome (GOLD analysis project Ga0134125, IMG submission 96464) | Terrestrial soil microbial communities with excess Nitrogen fertilizer from Kellogg Biological Station, Michigan, USA - KB3-175-1 | ecosystem: Environmental > Terrestrial > Soil > Unclassified ... | reverse complement strand
GCGGCATTGAAGCGCGCGGGCTGCTCCAGATTGGCCAGGTGCCCGCTGCCTTCCAGGGCAATGTAGCGTGCGCCGGGGATGCGGCCGGCCATGCGCTCCATCATCGGCGCCGGTGCATTCCTGTCGCGCGTGCCGGCCAGGACCAGCGTCGGCACAACAATCGATGCCAGGGACGCGCGCTGGTCAAAACCCAGCAGGGCGCGGACCGATTGGCGGTAGGTGTCCTCGCTGGCCGCCGCCATGCAGGCGCGCGCCACGGCGACACCCTCCGGGTCCGGCGCATCGCCAATCATGTCCGCCACCAGATCGGCTGCCAGAGCGGGCATCGTGGCACCCCGATCCAGCGGACCGAGGCGCGCCTCGATGAACTGGCGCTGCCAATCGCCATCGGCGCTGCCGAATGCCGGGCTGGTCTGCGCCAGCACGACCGCCCGGGCGATCGCCGGCTGCGCCGCCAGCGCCTGCTGCACGATCATGCCGCCGATCGAGTGGCCGACCAGGATTGGGCGCCGCAGATCGAGGGCCGCAAGGAACGCCGCGAGCGAGTCGGCCAGGGTGGAAATGGAAACGGTGGCCAACGGCGCCGAACCGCCGTAGCCAGGCATGTCCCAGGCGACCGCCCGAAACCGGCCGGCGAAGTGTTCAATCTGCGCGTGGAACGCCCGTGCAGCACCGCCGATGCCATGCAGGAACACGAGTGGCGGGGCGTCGGGGCTTCCCTCAGCCTCGTAGCCGAAGCGGCCATCCGGTGTCTGAAACGCTGCCATTGCGGCGATATAGCTCGATATGGGGCTGGCGAATACGGTGGGCGTTGCGTCAGGCGGCGCGATTCCGCCTGCGACGATCGCGCGATGGGTTTGATCGCGTGATTCACGTCTCCGGCGATTCCGCCTGCGACGATCACGCTCTACATCCGCCGATCGCGGAACGCCTGCCAGATCGGATTGGCGGCGATCAGCAGGGACGCAATGTCAGGTGCCAGTCGTCGCCGCCAGTTGGGCCGCTGCCGATCGGTCCCTGGCAGGTTCACCGCCGTCCTCTCGCCCGCAAGATCGTCCGCCTGCACCAGGGCCAGCGTCGCCGGCGTGGTGGCAATCAGGACGTGCACTGCCTCTGCCAGCGCCGGGGTCATTGGTCCGTTGGCTCCACATGTCACCGGAAGCAGCCCTTCCTGGCGCAGCAGCCGGAGCAGCTCCGCCCGATCGGCTTGCCGCGCTGCCATCGCGATCGCCGCCTGAGAGTCGTCGATCAAGCCGAGCCGCTGCTGTTCGGCGATGTCGGCGGCTTCCCACCATCCGGCAAGTGTCGCCAGGTCGTGGGTGGAGACGCAGGCGGTCGCGGCGCGAGGCCACAGCGCTGGGGCACGGAAGCCGTCCGCGTCACGCTCGAACCACAGCACGCTGTAGGACAGCACGTCGGCATCGGCGAGAGCCTGCGTCATTCCTTCCGGGACGGTGCCCAGTGCCTCCCCGACGACGAGGCAGCGGGCGCGCTGGCTTTCCAGTGCGAGTTGGCCGATGAGGTCGCGGAACGGATAAGAAAGGTAGGCGCCGTCGCCGGGGGGTGCGCCGTCGGGCACAAGGAACAGTCGTTGCAGGCCCATGGCATGATCCACGCGCAGCGCACCGGCGTAGCGCATGTTGGCGGCCAGAAGGTCACCGAATCCGGCGTAGCCTTCCCGCTGCATCGCGAACGGGTCGGGCGGCGGCAGGCACCAAAGCTGCCCGCCGGGGGAGAACGGATCGGGCGGCGCGCCGATCGACACGCCGCTCAGCAGCAGGTCCTGCCGCGCCCATGCCTCGGCGCCATCCGGTGCCATGCCCACGGCCAGATCGCGATAGAACCCAAGCGCGAGACCCGCACGCGAAGCCGCGGAAGCGGCCACGGCGAATTGCCGATCCGCGAGAAATTGCAGGAAACAGGCGAAGCGGATCTCTCGCCGGTGAGAAGCCGTGAAGTCGGTGACCCCGGCGTTTCCTGGATGGCGAAGCGCCGGCGGCCATCGATCCCATTGCGTATGGCCCTGGTCCCAGGCGATTGCCTCGAACGTGGCGAACAGCCGCAACGCTTCGCCGCCGGCAGCAATGAAGGCATCGAGCGCTTGATCGTCGTCCGCAATCGCGTCGAAGGCGCCGCGCAGGATGCGCAACTTTGTCGACCATACGTTTGTATAGTCAACATCCCGCGATGCGGCCAGTGCCGCGAATGTCTCTGCGGAGGCGCCGGGCATTCCGGTGACATCGACATAGACCGGGTTGAGAAAGCGCCGATCCGACGGGTGGTAGGGGCTGGCGCGTTCCGGCTGGCCTGGAAACAGCGCATGCAGGGGATTGATGCCGACGACAGCAGCCCCGACATCGGCGGATCGCTCGGCGAGTCGCGCCAAAGTGGTGAAGTCGCCGATGCCCTGATCGCCGTCGCGCCGCAACGTATAGAGATGCGCGGCCACGCCGAAGCGGCGCTGCCCGTCGCGCAGCACGGGCGGCAGATAGCAGCGGGCCGGCGCCACCGTCAGATGGCATGCCGCATCCGCATGCTCATCGGGCTTCAGGCGATGCCGGCCGACCGGCTGCGGCGGCAGGATGATCATACCCTCGTTCGACGACGGCACCGGGAAACGCTCAATCGTTCCGTCTTCGCGCAGCAAGGTCAGCCAGGCCGGCGGGCGGTGACCCAGCGCGACGAAGACAGGCAGTCCCTCCGGGGTCACCAGCGCATGCGGCACACTGCGCCGGTGCGCGCGCGTCAGGCGATCGAGGCTGTCGCCCAGCGCAGACGGACTATTGGCCGGCAGGTGCATCGCGGCCAGCAAGGCCTGTTTCGTCTGGTCCGGCACGTCATGGCGGTTTCCATCAACGTCCCACCACTCGCTCGCGATTCCCGCTTCCTGCGTCAGCCTATTCAGCGTTTGCGAGTCCACGCCGAGGCGCGGCCGCTTTACGTCTGTTGCGCCTTCGACCAGCAGCACGACCGATCTTGCCGCGACGGTCAATCGTTCGTCGACGCATTCGTCGCGCTCGGGGGACGCGGTATCCAGTGCGCATCGCCAGCGCATCCGGCCCCTGGGCGATGGCAGCACCACTTCCACCGGCATGGACGCGGCGTGCAGCACGACGATGACCCGCTGCTGCTCCGCGTACAGCACCGCAACCAGAGTTTCTTGCGCCGGATCGTGCCACTCATCCGGCGACGGCGTGCGTCCATCGGCCAGCCGCCAGGACACGTCGGGAATCCCGCTTTCATCCACCGGCTCGCCGGTCAGCGTACGCTCGCCCGACAAGGGCGCCCATTCCCGGCGCAGCGAAATCAGCCGCGCAGTGAACGCCGCCAGGACATGATCCATCCCGGCCCAGTCGACCCACGACAACGCGTTGTCCTGCGCATAAGCGTTGTTGTTGCCTTGCTGGCTGCGTCCGGCCTCGTCGCCCATGACCAGCATCGGCGTGCCGCGGGAAAACAGCAGCGTCGCCAGCAGCGCGCGCCTGTCGCGCAGCCGCGCGGTGCGCACCGCCGGGTCACAACTGGGCCCCTCGACGCCATTGTTCCACGACAGATTGTCGGCCGTGCCGTCCCGGTTGTGCTCGCCATTGGCGTCGTTGTGCCGGGTCTCGTAGGAAACGAGATCCGCCAGGGTGAAGCCGTCATGCGCGGTGATCAGGTTGATGCTGCGCGACACTGGCCGGTGGCGCGGGCCGAATACATCCGCCGAACCCGCGAACCGCGTGGCAAGATCCGCCAGCATGCCGCGGTCGCCACGCCAGAACCGGCGCACCGTGTCGCGGTAGCGGTCGTTCCACTCGCCCCAGCGCGGCGGGAAGCTGCCAAGCTGGTAGCCGCCATGGCCGACATCCCAGGGTTCGGCAATCAGCACCCGGCGGCGGAGCACCGGGTCCTGCTCGACCGCCGCGAGCAGCGGGGCCGTCGCATCGAACCCGTTGGCGCGCCGGCCCAGGGTCGTTGCAAGGTCGAGGCGGAACCCGTCCAGGTCGGCGCGCAACGCCCAGTTCCGCAACGCCGCCATGGCCAGCCGGAAACCGGCCGGGCGATCCAGCGCCAGCGTGTTACCGCAGCCCGTGTCGTCCGCGTAGCGGGAAGGATCGTCTGGCAGAAGCCGGTAGTAGCCGGCATTGTCCAGTCCGCGCAGCGACAGGGTCGGGCCAAGATGGTCGCCTTCGCCCGTATGGTTCAGCACGATATCGACAATGACAGCGATGCCCGCCGCATGCAGTGCATCGACCGCCGCGCGGATTTCCTCCCAACCGCCGGGTGCAAGGCGCTGATCGGGCGCAAGCGGCGCGACCGGATTGTAGCCCCAGTAGTTGGTCAGGCCGAGCGGCGGCAAATGCCGCTCATCAACCCAGGCCGCCACCGGCATCAGCTCGACAGCGCTGATGCCCAGCCGGACGAGATGGGCGATGGCAGCCTCATGCGCCAGGCCGGCAAAGGTGCCGCGCAAAGACGCGGGAATCTCCGGGTGGCGCATGGTGAAGCCGCGCACATGCAGTTCGTAGATCACCTGGCGGTCCCAGGCGAACAGCGGACGGCTGGGGTCCGCGATCGGTTCGGCCGAACCGACGATGCATTTGGGCATGACGCCGGCGGTATCGGCGGGATCCGGCGAAGCGGCGTCGAACAGCGTCGGGTGCAGACGGAACGCGCGGTCGATGGCGGTCGCGAACGGATCGGCCAGCAGCTTCGCCGGGTTGAACCGATGGCCGCGCGCCGGGTCCCATGCACCGAAGGCGCGCAGCCCGTATCGCGTGCCCGCCCCGAAACCCCTGACATGGCCGTGGAACACGTCGCCGGTGCGCGCGGGCAGGCGATGGCGCGCAATCTCCCGGTCGTCGGCATCGAACAGCGAAATCGCCACTGCTTCGGCGGTGCCCGAATACACCGCGACGTTGATACCGGTTGTATCGACGGACACACCGAGTGGTTCCGGCGCGCCGGTCGTGATGACGGGACGCGTCACCGCACCCGTTCCGCAACCAGGGCGCGGTAGAGGTCGGCGTAGTGCCTGGCAGGCAACGTCCACGACACATCGGCCCGCATGGCATTGCGTTGCAGGCGTCGCCACACCGCGGGTTGCCGCCACAGCGCCGCGACGCGCCGCAGCGCCGCCAGCAGGGCATCGCGTGTCACGGGGGAGAACTGCACGCCGTTGCCCGTCCCGGCCGCCAGTGCGGCCCCATTCGCGTCGATCACCGTATCGGCAAGCCCGCCCACGCGCGCGACCACAGGCAGCGCGCCGTAACGCAGCGCACAAAGCTGTGTCAGTCCGCACGGTTCGAAGCGCGATGGCACCAGTATCGCGTCGGCGCCAGCCTGGATCAGATGCGCCAAGTTTTCGTCGTAGCCGATGATGCAGCCGACCCGGCCGGGATGCTGGGCGGCCGCGGCGGCAAATCCGGCTTCCATCGCCGGCTCGCCGGCGCCGAGCAGCACGAGTTGCAGGTCGCGTTGCAGGAGATCGGCGAGATCGTCGAACAGCAGGTCGAGACCCTTCTGCCAGGTCAGGCGGCTGATCACGCCCAGCAGGAGCGTTTCCGGCGACCGGGTCAGGCCGAAGCGCGCCTGCAGGGCGGCCTTGTTGGCGGCGCGCCGATCGATTCGCGCCGCGGAGAAGGGCTGCGCGATCCTGCGGTCCTCGGTCGGGTTCCATACCGATGTATCGACACCGTTCAGGATGCCGGACAGCACATCCGCCCGTGCACGCAACAGCCCGTCGAGCCCCATGCCGCCTTCGGGTGTCACGATCTCCGCCGCATAGGTGGGGGAGACGGTGGTGATGCGGTCGGCCCGCGCGAGGCCGCCTTTCAGGAAACCGATCGAGCCGTAGTATTCGACGCCGTCGATGGCGAACGACCGCAGCGGCAGCTTCAAGGTTTCCCGCAAATCGGCCGGGAACAGTCCCTGGTAGGCCAAATTGTGCACGGTCAGCACCGAGCCAGGCCGGCGTCCGTCCTGATAGTGCAGATAGGCCGGCGCCAGTCCGGCCTGCCAGTCATGCGCATGCACGATGTCCGGGCGGAACGACTCGACTGCGCCTGCCCCAAGCGCCGCGGCGACCAAGCCCAGGGCAGCGAAGCGCAGGGCGTTGTCCGGCCAGTCCTTGCCGTCGGGCCCGAGATACGGATTGCCGTTCCGGCGATACAGATGTGGTGCATCGATCACCAGCAGATCGAGACCGGCACTCTCCGCGCGCAGGACGCGGGCCGCCCCGCCGAACAGGTCTGGGATCGCATGCACGGCACGTGCATTGGCCGCGGCATCGAGGACGGCCGGATACCCGGGGATCAGCGTCGTCGTGCGGACACCCTCGGCTGCCAGGGCAAGCGGCAATGCACCCGCCACGTCGGCGAGCCCGCCGGTCTTGACCAGCGGAAACACCTCGGGTGCGGCGGCCAGGACGTGGATCGGCGTCACGCCGCCAGCCGGTCGATCATCGATTGCGTGATCAGGCAGATGCCCTTGCCGGTGCGCCGGAAGCGGCGCGCATCGTCGTCGGGGTCCTCGCCGACAACAAGGCCGGCCGGAATACGCACGCCCTTCTCCACGATCACGTTGCGCAGGCGGGCACCCTGGCCGATATCGGCATTCGGCAGGATCACGGCGTCTTCGACGCGTGCATAGGAATGGACGTGAACGCCGGTGAACAGCAACGCGCGCCGCAACGCGGCGCCGGACACGATGCAGCCGCCCGATACCAGCGAGGAGATGGCTTCGCCGCGCCGCCCGATTTCATCGTGCACGAACTTCGCGGGCGGCGTGATTTCCGCATAGGTCCAGATCGGCCAGTCCTGGTCGTACAGATCGAGTTCCGGCGTGATGGCGGTCAGGTCGATATTGGCCTCGAAATATGCGTCCACCGTGCCGACATCGCGCCAATAGGCTTCGCGCTCCGCGCCCGAACGGACGCAGGACCGGGCGAAGCGGTGCGCCACCGCCTTGCCGTTGCGGACCAGATGGGGAATGACGTCCTTGCCGAAGTCGCGGCTGGACGTGGTATCCGCCGCGTCGCGCCGAAGCTGGTCGATCAGGAAGCGGGTGGTGAACACGTAGATGCCCATGCTGGCCAGCGCCATATCCGGGTTGTCCGGCATAGGCGGCGGATCGGCCGGCTTTTCGACGAAGGCGACGATGCGGTCCGACGTATCGATGGCCATCACGCCGAAGCCGGTCGCTTCCATCCGCGGCACTTCGATACATCCGACCGTGACGTCAGCCGCCTGCTCCACGTGCTGCACCAGCATCCCTGCATAGTCCATCTTGTAGACGTGATCGCCTGCGAGGATGACGATGTAGGTGGGATCGTAGCCCTCGATGATGTCGATGTTCTGATACAGCGCATCGGCCGTCCCGGCGTACCAGTTGTCGCCCGATCGCTGCGACGCCGGCAGGATGTCGAAGCCCTCATTCCGTTCTGGCCGGAAGAAGTTCCAGCCGCGTTGCAGGTGCCGGATCAGGCTGTGTGCCTTGTACTGCGTTGCCACGCCGATGCGGCGAATGCCGGAATTCAGGGCATTGGACAGCGCGAAGTCGATGATTCGGCTCTTGCCGCCGAAATACACCGCCGGCTTGGCCCGGATATCGGTCAGCTCAAGCAGCCGGGAACCGCGGCCGCCCGCCAGGACATACGCCATCGTGTCGCGAACGATCGGTGCATAGAGTCCTGGGCGCTCTGACATGGCCGAATTTCCCGCGCTTGAAGGCTCTTGCCCGGGAGCATGCAATCTCCCGCCTTAATAAGCCAGAGCCGCGGGCCGCCACGCGGAGCCGATCAATCCCGGCCGTGCGTCGGCACTCCCCAGATCTGCGATGCGTATTCCCGGATCGCCCGGTCCGATGAGAACCAGCCCACGCCGGCGGTGTTGAGGATCGCTGCCTGCCACCAGGCTTGCTTGTCCTGCCACCGTTCGGCGACAGCGCATTGTGCGACGTGGTAGGCGTCGAAGTCGGCGCAGACCATGAAATAATCGTGATGGCGCAGGGCATCCATCAGCCCGCGATAGCGGTCCGGCTCATCGGCGGAGAATTCGCCGCTCGCCACCGCCTCCAGCGCCTCGGCGAGCATCGGCGAGGCGGCGGTCACGTCGGCGGAATCGATCCCTTGCTGTCGCCGCGCCGCGACCTCCTCCGCCGTCAGGCCGAAGATGTGCATGTTGGCGGCGCCAACACGGTCGCGGATTTCGATATTGGCGCCGTCCAACGTGCCGATCGTCAGCGCGCCGTTCAAAGCCAGCTTCATGTTGCCGGTGCCGGATGCCTCCATCCCGGCTGTGGAGATCTGCTCCGAGAGGTCGGCGGCGGGAATGATCGCCTCCGCGAGGCTGACCGAGTAGTTGGGCAGGAACACGACCTGAAGCCGCTCATGCACATCCGGATCGGCGTTGACGATCCGCGCCACGTCATGCGCCAGCTTGATGACGAGCTTGGCCTGGTGATAGCTCGCGGCGGCCTTGCCGGCAAAAATCTTCACTCTTGGCGTCCAGTCCGCGTGCGGTGCGGCACGCATGGCGTTGTACAGCGCCACCGTCTCCAGAATGTTGAGGAGTTGGCGCTTGTATTCGTGGATGCGCTTGATCTGCACGTCGAACAGCGCGGATGGATCGACCTGAATGCCGAGGTCCCGGCGGATCAGGTCGGCCAGGATGCCCTTGTTCCGATACCGCGCCGCGGCAAAGCATTCCTGGAATGCGCCATCTCCGGCCATCGGCTGCAGCGCTGCCAGCGTGTCTTCCCGGTCGAGCACGTCGGGGCCGAGCGCATGACGCAGCAGGGCGGTGAGGTATGGATTGGCTTCGTGCAGCCAGCGGCGGAAGGTAATGCCGTTGGTGACGTTGATGATCCTGGATGGAAACTGGCGATGCAGATCATTGAACACGGTTTCCCGCATCAGCCTGGTGTGCAGCGCGGAGACGCCATTGACCCGGTGCGAGCCGACGAAGGCCAGATGGCTCATGCGCACACGCCGGCTATGATGTTCGTCGATCAGCGACAGGCTGCCCAGCAGCCGGTCATCGGCGGGATGCGCCGCGCGCACTGCCTCCAGATGCAGCGCGTTGATCTGGTAGATGATCTGCATGTGCCGCGGCAGCAGCCTTTCCATCAGCGGAACAGGCCAGCTTTCGAGCGCTTCCGGCAGCAGGGTGTGGTTGGTGTAGCTGAAAACCGCCTGCGTCATCTGCCAGGCATCGGTCCACGCAAGCTGATGCACATCGACCAGAAGCCGCATCATTTCCGCGACGGCGATGGCCGGATGAGTGTCGTTGAGCTGGATCGCGGTCTTGTCCGCCAGGGTGGCGATATCGCCGAACGCCTTGAGGTGGCGGCGGATCAGGTCCTGCAAGGAGGCGGAGGCAAAGAAATACTCCTGCCGCAGACGCAACTCCTGCCCGGCCGGTGTCGCGTCCGAAGGGTACAGCAGCTTCGAGATGGCTTCCGCGCGCACCTGTTCGGCAAACGCGCCGACATGGTCCCCATGATTGAATGCATCGAGCCGCAGCGGGTCGGCCGGGCGCGCGGACCACAGCCGCAGCGTGTTGACCCGCCGGCCGCGCCAGCCGACAGACGGCGTGTCGTAGGCAACGGCTTCGACGGTTTCGCCCGGATGCCAGATGTGGCGCACGTTGCTGCCGGCCTGTGGGCCGTCGAACACGGGGACCGCTTCCACGCTGCCGCCGAAGCCGATCTCGAAACAAACCTCCGGCCGCTCGAACTCCCACGGATTGCCGTGCGATAGCCAGTCTTCCGGATATTCGTGCTGCCAGCCATTCTTCACCACCTGGCGGAACAGGCCGTGGTCGTAGCGGATCCCGTAGCCATGCGCGGGGATGCCGAGGCTCGCCATGCTCTCCATGAAACAGGCGGCAAGGCGTCCGAGGCCGCCATTGCCCAGCGCGGCATCCGGCTCAAGCAGGCGCAGCGTATCGAGATCGACGCCCAGGCCGGCCAGCGCGGCACGGATTGTTTCGGTCATATTCAGGTTGTTCAGATTGTCGAACAACAGACGGCCGATCAGGAATTCGAGGGAGAGGTAGTAGACGCGCTTCTCTCCACGCTGGTAGGCAGAATCGATCCCTGCCAGCCATCGGTCGACAACCCGGTCGCGCACCGCGGTCGCCACCGCAAGCAGCCAGTCGCGATCGGTGGCGATCGCCCGCCGTTTGCCGACATGATATGTCAGTTTTTCAAGGATCGTGGCCTGAAGCGCGGCGATTTCTTCGTCGGTGTCGGCCTGCGGGTTCTGCGGTGTCGCATCGAAATCGGCGTCGGGATCCAAATCGAAATTCACTCGTTATCACCTTCCAGTGACCGACATGCCTGCACAAAAGCATGTTTGATACGTAGCCAGCAAGCGTGAGCGGCGCACGGTTTCGCGCGGCGACAGGTTGTTACCGAACCATGACCGGAGCGGCATGATCCGACAGTGCGCCGGGGACGCTCGCGAGACGACAAATGAGGCGCAGAACGCGGAATTCGCCGCACGCGCTCGAACCCGGAACCACGCCAACCATAGCAATACCCGCGAGTCGCGCGCGCCTAATACCGATGGCCTGGCGATTGGTGGCGATGAATGTTACGGCTCGCTGAAGATCGTCTCGCCGCGGCCGCTCAGTTCCTCGCTGAATTGGTTCCGTGGGATCCAGGCGCGGCATTGATGCCAATCGCGGAGTAGAGGCGTGTGCTAGGAGGCCACAATGTGGCTATTTTGACGCGCCAGGCATAAGCGCCAGCGCCCAGTGCCAGCAGTAGGATGATGCTGGCGGCCCAGGCAAGCGCCAGGACACCCCGGCTGGTCTGGCGACGGCGCTCGGGCCGGTCCATCGCCGGCATCGGCAGGAACCGGTGCCCTGGATCGTCATCCTCTGCCGCGGCGCTCTGAACGCCGGAAAGAATACCGGCAAAGGGCACGCTTGGGGGCGGCGGGGCAGGCGGTTCGGCGGGTGCGGCCCGGAATGGCACCCATTCACCGCCGCAACGGGCGCACCGGACCATCCGGCCAGGCCTCAGCAGCGCATCCGGCACGTCGTACGCAGAGGAGCAGGCGGGACAGGCGACGCGCATGCAACCTCTGCTCCAACCGATGACAGGGCGAGATTATATGCACCTCGCGTTACCATCTGAAATAGGCTTCGGTGGGCCGTGAAATAAGTTCCGGCGCGGCGCCGGCGATGGCAAGAGTGAGCCAGGCAACGGCACGGACGGGATGGTTCGATTCGAGGCGGTGGGCTTGCGCTATGGTTCGGCACGCGGCAGGGGCGCCGCGGCCCAGGTGTTGCACGATATTACCTTTGCTCTGCCTGAAGGCGCCTTCCGCTGGCTGCTCGGACCGTCCGGTGCCGGCAAGACCAGCGTGCTGCGCCTGATGTACCTGGCGACCCGCCCGACCAGCGGCCGCCTCACCCTGCTCGGCACGTCGGTCGAATCCGCGCCTCGCCGTGCACTGCCGCCGCTCAGGCGCCGGATCGGCGTCGTGTTCCAGGATTTCCGCTTGCTCACGCACCTTTCGGCGTTTGACAACGTCGCCTTGCCGCTGCGGCTTTCCGGCCGTCCCGAAGGCCAGATACGGGCGGACGTGACCGAGATGCTTCGCTGGGTCGGACTGGGCCGCAAGACGGCGGTGCGGCCCATGGAACTGTCGGGCGGGGAGCAGCAGCGGATTGCCATTGCCCGGGCGGTGATCACCCGGCCCGACCTGCTGCTGGCCGATGAGCCGACCGGCAATCTTGACGATGACCAGGCTCTGCGTCTCATGCAGCTTCTCAATGAGATGAACCGCCTTGGCACCACCGTGGTTGTCGCCACGCACAATGAGAGCCTCGTTTCGAGGTTTGCCGCACCCGCGCTTCGGCTCGAGCAGGGTCGGTTGTCTGTTCGGGACTGACG
>Ga0134125_10008040_pt1 | contig 11890 bp, 9 predicted proteins | sample KB31751_FD_96464 | JGI IMG/M metagenome (GOLD analysis project Ga0134125, IMG submission 96464) | Terrestrial soil microbial communities with excess Nitrogen fertilizer from Kellogg Biological Station, Michigan, USA - KB3-175-1 | ecosystem: Environmental > Terrestrial > Soil > Unclassified ... | reverse complement strand
TGCCAGGCGCCGCGAAAGCAGAGCCCGCTAGAAGAACCATTCCTAACAATGCTTTTTTCATCTGCTTGCTCCTTACGTTAAGGAAGAAAGCAAGGCACGTGCCAAAAGCATCTTTCTTATTTCGAGCGACTTACGACGCGAATGCCTGAACGCAGGACGCAACGATGGTGGTTGCGTATGCGCGGACCTGGTGCTCTGCAGCCAATCCGTACTCCGGAAAAATCCGGCTCGTTGTTGCCACTAAATTTATTGCCTGACTTACGCCGAATTGATAGGTTGAAGAAACAACATCCTACTCTTTCCCGGTTCGCGGCGAGGTGAGGCCGGATTCCGGATTGAGTGGGCAGGCTTCAGAGGGAGTTTTGCAAACCTTATTCAAATCGGGCCTACTCGTGTGCCTATGGTGCAGTCTGACGTTCGCTCAGCAATTGATTTCAGTTGGGGTAAAGGGCGGTGTACCCCTGACGAGCTTCTATGCGGATACGAACTATTCGCATAGAAGATCGCCTTTTTTCTTAGCCCCAACACGCTCGTATAACAGCTCCAGGAACTACGCGGTTGGCCCCGAAGTAGAGTTCAGGCTTCCGTTGCACGTCTCGTTAGAGCTAGATGGTCTGTATCGTCCTCTCAGCGCGACGTACGAATACGATGAATTATCGCCGCCCAACAGAATCACGGCGAATTCGGATTGCTGGCAGTTCTCAGCCCTTGCGAAGTATGGCCTTCGGTTTCGAAAATTGAAGCCATTCCTCGAAGCTGGTCCAAGTTTCCGCTGGATTGAGCATCCCCGGAATCGGTTCCTCTCGGATAATGGCGTTGCGGGAGGAGCAGGCATTGATTTTCGCATTCTCCACATGCGTTTCGAGCCCGAGATTCGATATACGTACTGGACCGCATCGCCACCCATTGCCGTGGTTGCCAGTCTGGCATCGCATCACAATCAAGCTGAATTTCTAGTGGGCCTACTGTTCTAACCAAACGTTTCCGACCTCAGATGCGCCCTTTTATTCTCACATCCATCCTTCTCGTTTGCTGCCTGGGCGCAAGCGCCCAGCGGCTGATCTCATTGGGGGTGACTGGCGGTGTTCCGTTCACTCCTTTCTTTACCGATCAAACATTCACGCCTCTTGTACTCAACCCGTTTTCAGCGTTTCCTTACAGCGTTCATTCCTACAGCGGTTTGAACGAATACCTCGTTGGCCCGACCATTGAAGTACTCCTGCCATCGAACTTCTCCGTTGAAGCGGACGCACTTTTTCGTCCGCTCAAGCTGAAGCAGCAGAAGTACGTCATTTCGAGTCCGGCACCGCTGACGTCGACAACAAATTACAGCTCCTGGGAAATTCCTCTGCTGCTCAAATATCGTGCCTCGTCAGGGCTGATCCGTCCGTTTTTCGAGGCTGGCCCAAATTTTCGAGCTGTAGCTAACCCGATCGGTTCCCTTCTATCCAAGGCCGGTGTGTCGGCTGGTGCGGGCATCAATGTGAAGATTTGGCATGTTTTCATAGCGCCGCAAGTGCGTCTCACACATTGGGGTAAAGACCGGGGAGGAGCGGTCTTAAACTACGTGGCTTCCGAACGAAATCAAGGCGAGTTCCTGGTAGGATTTACGTTCTGACGCCGACCTGGACGCAATTACCGCTATGGATCACCATTGGTAAGCTGTCCCAGCGATTTCGATATTTGCAAGCAAGCGTCGAGATGAGTCTCGACGCGGCAAACATTGCTTGGCCGCGCCCGGCCACTACATCTTCTTTTGCGAACTGGGGTCGCTTAGAAGCTGGAATGAAATCCGCTAACCCGTCGCTCACGCTCCGGGCTCTTTTTAGCAATCAACAACTTGAAAGTTTGGTTACGCTATTGGACCGATGATTCGAGGGGCAACTAGCACGTACCCTGCAACTACGAAAAATTTCGTTGACACTACGAATCTCTTCGTAATAAACTGCGGGCATGGAGAATAGTTCTCTCCCCAAACCCACATCCACCGAGTTGGATATTTTACGAGTGCTCTGGGAGCGCGGGCCATCGACAGTTCGCGAGGTGCATGACGCTGTGGCGGATTCGAAGCAATGGGGCTATACCACGGTTCTCAAGCTGCTTCAGATTATGACGGCGAAGGGCATGGTAACGCGAAACGAAGATGCGCGCGCCCACGTGTATTCCGCATATCAGCCCGCTGAAAACACCAAGCGCCAATTGGTTGGCGATCTTCTGCAGCGAGCCTTCGGCGGCTCGGCCAGCCAGATGATGATGCACGCGCTGTCTGAAAAGAGGACATCGCGCGCCGAAATTGACGAAATACGCCGCATGCTCGATGAATACGAAGAAGGGAAAAAACGATGAATCCGATTTTATGGGTCGCCACCGCTTCAGGCGCGGCAACAATTTCCGCGCTTGCATGGACACTCGTTCATTTTCTATGGGAGGGACTGACGCTGGCATTGCTGCTGTATATCGCCCTCGCATTCTCGCGCAACCCGCGCATCCGCTATGTTCTTGCCGTATCCACGCTCGCCGCGATGCTGCTTGCACCAGCCGTCACGTTCCTAATGGTCCAGCAGACGGCTGCTAGCGCTGCCTCCCTGTCTAACGGCGGCTACGTGTTTACTGCTCTTAAAGATCTGGGCGCATCCGGCACCGGCAACGCGCCGATGAGCGCTACACCTCTTTCGAGCAATTGGCTCATGTGGCTGGTTGTTGCCTGGCTTGGCGGGGTTCTGATTTTCAGCATGCGCGCGCTGGGAGGTTGGGTTCTGCTGGCGCGCCTGCGACATAAAGAAAATTCGCCGCTGGCGTACAGCATTGTGCAGCGCTGCAGCTTTCTCGAACGACGGGTGGGCCTCGACCGCCCCATCCGTTATTTGCAATCGAAACTGCTAGATGCGCCGGCGGTAATCGGATGGTTCCGTCCCGCCGTGCTGATACCGGCCGCCGCGGCCACAGGGTTATCGCGACAACAGCTTGAGGCCGTTATCGCGCATGAACTTGCGCATATCAAACGTCTCGATTGCTTTGTGAATCTCTTTCAGATTGCGGCGGAAGCGCTGCTGTTTTATCACCCGGCAGTCTGGTGGGTAAATCGCGTCATCCGTGCGGAGCGCGAAAACTGCTGTGACGATATCGCGGTTTCCGTAGGCGGAGATCCGGTCGAATACGCTAAAGCGCTGACGCTGCTGGAATCTTCTCGCGCGACACCGGCCTGGGCGCTGGCTGCTACTGGAGGCAATTTGAAGAAGCGCGTCAGCCGCTTACTCGGTAAGAACATCATGCCGACGGTGCCAGCGGGCGGACTTGCCGCAGTCGGTGTTCTATTCGCGGCCGGCGTCCTCTTTGCCGCCGCTTCCATGGAGCAACCGGCGCCGCATCCGAGCGATCCAGCGCCGTTTTCCCTGAAGACGCGGGCGACGCAGGCGTTGCCCCTACAAACCAGGTCGCTTACGCTCCCGGGCACCGTTTCAACGGTATCCACTTGGCCAGATATTGCGATGGCTGCGCCGCCTTCGAAAGAACAGGGCACTCCTTCTACACCTTCCGGCAGTTCCTACATAGAAGGTCTTCGCTCCGCGGGGCTCACGAATCTCTCGGTCGATCAATTGATTGCGCTGAAAGTACAGGGCGTGACTCCTGCTTACATAAACGAACTCCGCTCCGCCGGGCTCAATCCGAGCATCAACGAAATCGTTGCGATGAAAGTGCAAGGCATCAACCCTGCTTACATCAAAGAGATTCGCGCTACGGGATTGAATCCCAACGTACACGAGATTATCGCGATGAAGGTCCAGGGCATCACTCCCGGCTATGTGAAAGAGATTCGGGCATCGGGACTAAACCCCACCATGCACGAGATTATTGCGATGAAAGTTCAGGGCATCGACCCGGCGTACATCAAGGCGATTCGTGCAACGGGACTCAATCCGAACATGCACGAGATCATCGCCATGAAAGTGCAGGGCGTCACCCCGGAATTTGTGGAGAAAGTCCGCAGCCACGGATTTAAAAACTTAAACGTTCATCAGCTCATCGCGCTTAAGACCGCGGGAATTTTCTAAACAACCGCTGCACAACGAAAGGACACAATCCCATGCGTACTCCGCGTACCCGCTCTACGTCTGTCTGTTTTCTGATCGCGATTCTTCCGCTCGTCCACGCGTTCGCGCTGAGCGCCGCGGAAACGGGCGAATGGACGATCGCACCAGCGAGCGTTCCCGGTCGTATTCAATTCTCGCTCGAAGGTTCGCGCAGCGAAGGCCGCTACTTCAATTCGAGTTCCGATTGGACCGCTTCCGACTTTCACGGCATTGATTGGTCAATCGCAGGCAAGCATGATGTTCACTTCACCATCGCGCGCGACGCGGGAACATTCGACTGCGAAGGATTCGTCAAAGACGGCGCCGGGGCTGGCCTCTTCACGTTCCGCGAGAATCCGCAGTATGTGAAGGAAATGGCCGCGCTAGGTTTTTCTCTCTCGTCGGAGGACCGCCAGATGTCCTTTGCTATACACGACATCAGCCTCTCATTCGCACGCCAGATAAAGTCTTCGGGCGTTGCCGGTGTGGACACCGGGAAATTGATGGCTTTTAAAATTCATGGTGTGACGCCGCAATTTATTCAGGAAATACGCTCATTGGGATTGGGTAATGTGGATGCGAATAAGTTGATCGCGTTTCGCATTCACGGTGTCTCGCCTGAATTTGTCAAGAGCCTACGCGACACCGGCGTCGATACTTCCAATCCAGACCGGCTCATCGCGTTCCGTATTCATGGCGTATCACCCGATTACGTCCACGAGCTTGCCCGCCTCGGCTATTCCCATCCGCAGCCCGATGAACTCATCGCGCTCCGCATTCACGGCGTGACTCCCGATTACATCGAAAAATTGAAAGCCCGCGGCGTTCGCAATGTAACATTACGCCAGCTCATCGCGCTTCGCATCCAGGGCATCGAATAAGCTCCTATAAAAATCTGCCGTTTTCCGCAGAACAAAAGGCCTATTTCTTTCGTCTAAGCGAACACTATGGGTTCCGTCTGGAATGACATCCGGTACGCGTTTCGCGGGTTCCGGCGCGCGCCGCTCTTTGTTGCCGTCGCTGTTTTGTCGCTTGCCTTCGGCATTGGAGCCAATACCGCGATCTTCAGCCTTGTCGACCAAGTGCTTTTGCGGTTGCTTCCCGTCAAGAATCCTGATCAGCTTGCACTCCTGACAATGCGCGGCATGCACTATGGAAGCAATTGGGGCGGAAACGCGCTTTCCTATCCCATGTACACGGATTACCGCGACCATAACCAGGTCTTTTCGGGCATGTTCTGCCGCTTTTCGCTCGACGCCAGCATGGGTTACGGCAACCGTACCGAGCGCGTGCCCGCCGAACTTGTGTCAGGCACGTACTTCCCCGTGCTAGGCGTTACCGCCGCTCTCGGGCGCACGTTCACTTCGGAGGAAGATCGCACTCCGAACGGCGAACCGTACGCGGTGCTCAGCTATAGTTTCTGGCAACAGCGCTTTTCTTCCGACCGTTCCATCATTGGGAAAACGCTTGTCGTCAATGGACACAATCTCACCGTGATCGGCATTGCGCAGCCCGGCTTCGATGGCGTTGAACTCGGCCACACCACAAAGATTTTCATCCCCGTGATGATGAAGGCGCAGATGACGCCGTTCTGGGACGGCATGAAAGATCGCCGCCAGCGATGGGTGAATGTCTTTGGCCGCCTGAAGCCCGGCGTTACTCTCGAACAAGCGAAAGCTTCGTTACAACCCTTTACCCACAGCATCCTCGAAATGGAAGTGAAGGAGCCCGCGTTTCGGAACGCTTCCGATTATGCTCGCCGTGAATTTTTGAAAGATCACATCGACGTGCTGCCTGGCTCGCAAGGCCGCTCCTACCTTCGCCAGGACATGGCGAAGCCGCTATGGGTACTGCTGGCCTTGACCGGAGTCGTGCTGCTGCTCGCCTGCGCGAACATTGCCAATCTGCTTCTGGCAAAGGCCGCCACGCGCGAGCGCGAAATGGCTGTCCGCCTCGCCATTGGAGCGGGCCGTTTGCGCATTATCCGGCAACTTCTCGTAGAAAGCCTTCTACTTTCCGGCTTTGGTGCTTTTGTCGGTCTTGTTCTTGCCTTTATCGCCGATCGTCTTCTGCTTTCGGCCTATCTGCCGGCTGACGCAAATCAAGGTTTGACCATTTCGGCTGCCCCCGATCTAAGAATTCTCGGCTTCACCTTTTGCATCATGCTTTTGACCGCTCTGATCTTCGGTTTGGTTCCCGCTCTTCACAGCTCCCGCGCGGACATCGCGCCAACCTTGAAAGATCAGGCCGGCTCCGTCGTAGGTGGAAGCAACGTGTTGCTGCGCAAGCTGCTCGTCGGCGCGCAAATCACGTTATCCTTGTTGCTGCTTATTGGAGCCGGGCTGTTTCTGCGCACGTTAACAAATCTGCGCAGCCTCGGTCCGGGATTCGCTGCCGACCGGCTGGTCGGCTTCAATGTAGATCCATCGTTGAACGGCTATACCGACGCCCATATGAGAACCTTCTACCAACGGCTTACCGAGGATCTCCAAACGACGCCTGGTGTCACCTCCGTCGGTTTGGCGTCCGTCCGCATTCTCGAAGGCGGCGAATGGGACAGCTCTATGACCGTGGAAGGCTATGCCGCGAAACCGGGAGCCGGGCCGGAACCGTACATGAATTCCATCAGCCCAAATTATTTCGCGACGATGGGAATTCCCATTCTCGCCGGTCGCGATTTCACCATTCGCGATACGCAGCAAGTGAAACACGGCAAGGATGCCGACGATTTCTCTCCGGCCACGGTGATGATCAACGAAAGCTTCGCGAAGAAGTATTTTGCGGGCCGTAACCCGATTGGCTTGCACGTTGGCTTCGGGTCCGACCCCGGCACTAAGACCGATATGGAAGTTATCGGCGTGGTGAAAGACGTGAAGTACACCAGTGTGCGCGACGAAATTCCGGTGCAAGCATATATCCCCTATCTGGCCGGCCGCCACTTCGGCGGTATGACCGTGTATGTGCGCACGATCAACGATCCGACAGATTTGATGCGCCAAGTGCGCCGCCTCGTACACCAGATCGATCCCAATATTCCCGTATACGACTTGCGCACGACCACCGAGCAGCTTGATCTTTCGCTACGTACCGAGCGTTTGGTCGCGAGCCTTTCCACCGTATTTGGAACGTTGGCGACGCTGCTCGCGATTATCGGCCTGTATGGCGTGATGGCCTATACAGTCGCCCGCCGCACGCGGGAAATCGGCATCCGTATGGCGCTGGGAGCCCAGCAAGGGAATGTGATTTGGATTGTGATGAAGGAAGTCCTGCTCCTAATCGGAATTGGAGTCCTGGTCGGCATTCCGCTCGCGCTGGGCCTCGGCACACTCGTACGCAACCAGCTATTCGGCCTCGCGCCGCACGATCCCGTCACGATCGTCGCCTCAACACTAGCTCTCGCGGCCGTCGCAGGCCTCGCTGGATTCATTCCCGCGCTTCGCGCCAGCCGTATCGATCCCACACAGGCGCTACGGTATGAGTAGCGAGGCTAGCGGCCGGTCGCGGAGAGTTCGTTACCAGGCAAGGCGGCGTGAGACGCCGCCTGCAGCCGGAGCGGCTGCCCCACAAATCAATCGAGTCTCGAAAAATGTCCAAAGTCCAGAGGCGAGAGTCACGAATATTCCAGCGCTCCCGACTCCGCCGGCAAATAGTTTAAATTTGTCTTTAGCCGGTTCAACCCCTTCGATCCGGTCAGCATCAACAGCGCGGCCGCGATCAGCGTCGAAATGCCTGCTAGCGCAATCGCAACGGTGAAATTTTTTTGTGGCCCTAAGCTCCATCCGGTAATGAGCGGCGCGGCGACTCCGGCAAGCTGCGAGAGCGTGTTCAGATATCCGATGGTGCGCCCCACTAAATCGCCCGGCGGCGCGTGTTGCGAAATCGTCCAAAAGCTCGAACTAGCGATGCCGAACGAGCAAATGGAGACCACTAGAACCGGCAGCACTGCTCCGGAACCTGGTAAAAAATTAAGCAGAAGAATCGCGCTTGAACCGATCAGGCCGCCGCAGGCAAATCGCAGCCGTATGCCGAAGACGTTGCCTGTCGCTTTCGCCAACCGGTCGGCCCACCAGCCGGCAAAAATGTTTACTCCCGCCATTAGAAACATCGGAGCCGAAAAGATGGCGCCCATCTGCATCGTCGAAAATCCGCGCGTCATCGACAGATACGCCGGCATCCACGTCAAAACGAAGTACCAGTAGTAGGACAGAAAGAACACGCACGCCGACATGGCCCAGAAGCCGAGGTCGCCCAATACAGGCCCCCAGCGAATATTCAGCTTCTTCTTTACAGGCCTGGCCGCCGCAGGCAATTTCGAATCCTTCTTAGGCAGTACGTAAAGCCAAACGGGCACCCACAGCAGCGCTACCAGGCCCGTCGCACCGAACATAAATCGCCAGCCAAAGTGCACCAACAAAGCGCTGCCTAACAGCGCACCGATAGCGGGTCCAAACGTTTGTCCTGCAATGTAAATGGAAGTGGGGAGACCTTGCTCGGGCCCGGCAAAATTGCGGCGGATATACGCCAGACTCGCCAGCGGTCCTACCGTTTCCGCAAATCCAAGCACGAGGCGCAGCGCCAAAAAATCGCCGTAGCCGCGGCTCAGCGCCATGGAAGCCGATGCGATTGACCAGATGAAAAACGCCGCCGCATACGTTCCGCGAACGCCGAAGCGATCGACCACAAACCCGGCGGGCAACTGAAAAATCGCGTATGTCCAAAAGAATGCCGAAAGCAGCGTACCCATCGCCGAGGGCGATAGGCCGAACGTCTGCATAATCGCCGTATTCGCGATGCTGAGATTCGTCCGGTCGATGTAGCTGATCAGAATTCCGGTAAAGATCAGCGCGACGATGCCCCAGCGCTTATTCATGCTTTCCGAAAAGGGTTGGATTCGGGCGGCTCTGAAACTGCCATGCGGTCATTTCGTCCAACAGGTTCACGACGCCTTCAATGGCAGCTTCTAAAAACTGTTGCCCTTTTTCCTTTGTGGCCAGCTCCGGCGTTCCGATGACGCCATTTTCAGAAATTTCGTCAAACTCGTTAATCAGCGAAAATGGCGGCTGTTTGAGCATGTCGATGGTCCGGTAGCCCATCTCCGGGCTGGGTCCGCCTTTGGCGGCCTTCTTCAAATCCACAAGTTCCGGATTGGTCGCCAGCAAAATGGAAGTCTCCATCTCGCAGGCATGTCCCATTCCTCCCACCGGCGATTCTCGAATGCTGTTGAATTTGTCCGCAGCCAGGTTCCAATAGGCCGCATACACGATGTAGAGGTCGGGAAGCGATTCGAATTCCGATTTCAAATCGCGCTGCGCCGCCCGGCACGGCGTATCGTTGCCGCCATGCCCGTTTAAAAGGAAGATCTTTCGCGCACCGATCTTCACGAGCGAACGGCAAATCGCGCAAATGATGTCCATGTACGGGCGGAAGTCCGCGCTCACCGAGCCGAAGCGCCGGTGATGCGGTGAATGCCCTAGCCACTGCACGGGCAGCATGACAATCGAATCTGCGCGGCGCTGCTCCACGCCATTCGCCACGTGCGAAACAATAAGCGAATCGGTAAACAGCGGCAAATGAGGACCGTGCTGCTCTATGGAAGCCAGCGGAACGACAAAAATTTTATCTTTAACGCCCGCGAGTTCCCACCATCGAAGATTTTGAAGAAGCATTTGAAATAGATTGCCGGTTAGGTTCTTGTATATTCCGATTTGCCTGGCGCTTTATAAGCAATCGCCAACTGCGGCGTCTCTACGGCTTTATTGCCGCCCGCCCGCGATTTGGCGCTCGCCTCCAGTACGCCACTCGTCAATAGCGACCGCTCCACCGGATATGGCGGTTTGCCGGTCAAAAACATTTGCTCAATGTGCGCCGCCAATCCCGTCGAATACGTTACATCGGGCTCCGGTGTAATCAGGAACTGCCACGAAAGATGTCCTTTGCCGCGAATACGCGCCGCAAAATTGTAATCGCGCACCGCGCCGTTTAGCATCAGGACCGTTCCGCGAAGGCCGTCGCGATATTTGATCACGTAAGCCGAAGGATTCGTCGCAAGTCCCGGCAAAACACCAGAGCCGACCAAATCCTGCGTTCGGCCATCCTTTACTGTGAGTCCCAGCGGCGTATCGCTGCGCGAGAGCGCCGAACTCAGCAACTCTTTCGACCATACGCCTGCCTTCTGCGCCTCCCAAACGGCGTCACCCTCAATCAGTTGCACCGACGCGATGCCCCGCTCCCCGCCCTTTCGGCGCTCCACAATGCTTTGAAGCGCATCGAGCGAGTGATACGGCATCTGATCAGAGACGCCGCCGCCTGCGATCAATACTTCCTCGGGTTCGGAATCGGCCGGCAGATCGAAATCGGGCAGCCGCCATGTCAATGGCATCCACGATCCGGCGAGCAGCGGAAATTTAATCTTGGCGGCCGTCGTCACCATCGACTTCGCCTGTCCAAACGTTTCGGCAAGATTATAGGCGTTAAAGACCGGAACAGCTTTCCCGCCTTTTTGGAATGCCTTCACACACTCATCGAAAAATTTGCGCGCCGGATATTCGTTTTCGGCGTATTTGCCTCCCGCCGGAATTAACAGCACGGCATCACACGCGAGCTGCGTGCCTCCGACGAAAAGAGCTTCGCCGATTGTCGGATAGACTTTGAATCCGAATTGCTGCGCTCTGTCGCCGCTTAGATCGCCTTCGCCCTTCTGATCCACATAAAGAGAGACAACCTTCATCGCGGGATGGTGCCACTCGCCTTCCCATGCATAACCAACCAGAAAGCGGTCGCACAACTGTTGCGGGTCCGACTGAAGATCGTACGCGGTCGCAATCACGGCGACCCGCAACGGCTCTGCCGCGGCGGCGGCCTTCAACAGAAATGGCGCTAAGGCCGCTGATTCAAGAAAATGTCGGCGTGTCAGCATCTTTTAAAACCTCTCGAAGGTCGATTCTTCTCGCGGCTGATAGCGGATCGCGAGTTCCGGCGTCTCAAGCCGCGTCTGATTCTTGTACAGGCTGTCAACGCCGGTTGCGGTCAGCCCGGTTGTCAATAGCGTGCGCTCTATGGGAAGCGGAGATTTCTTCGTAAGGATCATCTCCTCAATGTGGTGAACAAGCGGGCTGAAGAAATCCGCGAGCGTTGTTCTGCCATCGGGCATCGGCAAGTACATTTCCGTCGAAACAATCTTGCCGTCATCCATCTGCGCCGCGAAATTGAAATCGCGAATCATTCCCATCAATAAAAGCATCGTGCAGCGTAGCCCGTCGTTGTGTTCGTAGGTATAGGCCACCGGATGAGGAATCAGACTGCGCATTTCGTCCACAGTGGGAAACGCATTCGTGAATTTCGGATTCGCCTGCTTCAGCGTGTGGCTCCGATAGAGCGAGGCGTTCATCAGCTTGTGCGACCACACGCCTTCTTCATACGCTTTCCAGAAATTATCGCCACGATACGCCTGCAACCAGCGCACTCCCGTTTCGCCGCCCTTCCTTCTTTCCACCATGCACTGAATGGTTTCGAGCGCGTGAAAATCGTAGCTATCCACGCCGCCATACGCGGTGCAAACGGCTTCGCGAATCTTGGACCCAAGCGGCATTTCAATGGACGGAATGCGCCACGTCGCCGGGAGACTCGATCCCGCCATAAACGCAAAGCCCATTGATTTCGACTGGTCGTACATTTTCTTGGCCCATTCGAAATTCCACGAAAGGTGTTTATCGCTGAACACCGGAACGGTCCGGTTGCTGGCCTTAAAAACATCCACCACCTCTTCGAAGAAACGGTAGCGCGGATACATCGTCTGGCCCTTCTCGTTCTTCGGGTAAGCG
>Ga0134125_10008039_pt1 | contig 11890 bp, 7 predicted proteins | sample KB31751_FD_96464 | JGI IMG/M metagenome (GOLD analysis project Ga0134125, IMG submission 96464) | Terrestrial soil microbial communities with excess Nitrogen fertilizer from Kellogg Biological Station, Michigan, USA - KB3-175-1 | ecosystem: Environmental > Terrestrial > Soil > Unclassified ... | reverse complement strand
GGAATCCGGCCACCAGATCCGTATGCCGGACGAACCTCAGCACGGTAACCATCAGCAGGTCGGCCGCCGTGAAGCGATCGAGCAGGTACTCGCGACCGTCGAGGCAGGTGGACAGCGCGGCCAACCGGGCCTTCGCCTCGTCGATCGCGCCGGGCCGCCGCAGCCGCGCCCAGTCCTCGCCCTGGTGCTGTGCATCGATCACCAAAAGATTCCACAGCGGCGGCTCGACGGTATTGAGCGCGGCGAACATCCAGGTGAGCGTTTCGGCGCGCCGGTCGGGCGGCATGAGCGCCTCGCACTGCTCGGCGATGGCATGGACGATGGCGCCCGATTCGATCAAGGTGCCGTCGCCGGATTCCAGCGCGGGCACCATGCCGAACGGATGCTTGCGCCGATAGGCATCGGACTTGCGTTCCTCGATGTCGATCCAGCGGCTTTCGTAGGCAAGCCCCGCCTCCTCTAGCGCCCAGCGCACGCGCAGGTCGCGCACCAGCCCCTGGGCAAACGACGGCACCCAGCTGAAACCCCACACGGCAATCTTTTCCATCTCGTTCTCCTCGCGTTTGCGTGATGCCGGCGCCGGATGTTGCCGGCGCGTTGGTTGGCGGTCGTGGGCTAGACTGCGGCCGCGCCGTCGAAGTGCGGGAGTGACAAATGTGGCGAGATTCGAAAATGGGCCGCTGAGATGGCCTGGCTCCAATGGATTCGCTGATCACCGCGGCGGCGCAGGCATTGGCCGCGGGCGATCCGCTGGGCGCGATGAAGCGGGTCGCGCTGCGCGATGACGCACCGGCGCTGGCGCTGCGCGGCATGGCGATGGCCCAGCTTGGCGATTTTGTGCGGGCCAAGGCACTGCTGCGGCGCGCGTCACGCGCCTTCGGCCCGAAGGAGGCGGTGGCCCGCGCGCGCTGTGTGGTCGCCGAAGCCGAGGTCGCGCTAGCCTCGCGCGACCTCGCCTGGCCGACGAAGGCGCTGGACGCGGCGCGGGCCACGCTGGAGGCGCACGGCGACCGCCGCAACGCCGCGCACGCCCGTTATCTCGGCATCCGCCGCCTGCTGTTGATCGGACGCCTCGACGAGACCGAGCAGGCGCTCGCCGAAACCGCCGACGTGCCGCTGCCGCCGGCCTTGCTGGCGGTGCGCGAACTGGTGGTCGCGGGCGTGGCGATGCGTCGCCTGCGCACGCAGCCGGCACGCCGCGCGCTGGCACGGGCCGTCGGTGCGGCGCAGCGCGCCGGCATTCCCGCCCTGGTGGCGGAGGTGGGCAACGCCGCGCGCCTGCTGGATGCGCCCGCCGCGCGCCTGCTGAGCGGCGGCGAGGAACGCCTGCTGCGGCTGCAGGACGTCGAGGCCCTGCTGGCGTCGAACGTCCTCGTCGTGGACGCCTGCCGGCATGTGCTGCGCCACCAGGGCACCGCGGTTCCGCTGGCGAGCCGTCCGGTGCTGTTCGCGCTGGCACGCCTGCTGGGCGAGGCATGGCCGCACGACGTGTCGAGGAGCACCCTGGTCGCCCGCGCCTTTCGCGCGAAGCACGCCGACGAGTCGTACCGCGCGCGGCTGAGGGTCGAGATCGGCCGCCTGCGCACGGCGCTCGGCGTGCTGGCCGAGGTGCGCGCGACGAAGCGCGGATTCATCCTGGCGCCGCGCGATGCCCGCCGGATCGCGGTGCTGAGCTGGCCCGTCGAGGAGGCACACGCGGCGGTGCTCGCCCTGCTCGGCGACGGCGAGTCGTGGTCGAGCTCGGCGCTGGCGCTGGCGCTGGGCACCAGCCAGCGCACCGTGCAGCGGGCGCTCGACGCGCTGGCCGCGGCCGGCAAGGCGCACTCGATCGGCCACGGCCGCGCGCGCCGCTGGACGACGCCGCTGCTGCCGGGATTCATGACGGCCTTGTTACTCCCCGTTCCGCTGCAGTTTGACTAGGATGGCGCGCACCTTCCGCCGGACAGGAGCCGTGCCATGAAACGATCCGCCGCCGACATCGTCGGCGAACACGGCCCCTTCGCGGGCATCAACGACGTGGCCGGGGTGGCCTGCGACGGCGAGCGCGTCTGGTTCGCATCCGGCGACAAGCTCAATGCCTGCGACCCGGCCAGCGGCCGCCTGCTGCGCTCGATCGATGTCGCCGCGCATGCCGGCACCGCGTTCGACGGCCAGTACCTGTTCCAGATCGCCGAGGATCGCATCCAGAAGATCGACCCGCAGAGCGGCCGGGTGCTGGCGACGATCCCCGCGCCCGGCGGCGGCGATTCGGGTCTGGCGTGGGCCGAAGGCGCGCTGTGGGTGGGCCAGTATCGCGACCGCAAGATCCACCAGCTGGATCCGGAGACCGGAGCGATCCTGCGCACGATCGAATCCAACCGCTTCGTCACCGGCGTCACCTGGGTCGACGGCGAGCTCTGGCACGCCACCTGGGAGAACGACGAGAGCGCGTTGCGCCGGATCGACCCTGCGACGGGCGAGGTGCTGGAACAGCTCGACATGCCGTCCGGCGCCGGCGTGTCGGGACTGGACGCCGACAGCGACCGTTTCTATTGCGGCGGCGGCAACAGCGGCAAGCTGCGGCTGGTGCGGCGGCCAGGGCGCGTCGCCGCCAAAGGCTGAGTTTCAGTACTGGTGAATTTCGACGGACTGGCGTCAAACCCTATGACGGCCGCCGCCAGAACCGATAGATCAACGCGCCAGCCACCAGCGCCACCGCGGCGGCGACCAGGTTGGCGACCCCGGCGCTGGCCAACAGGCCGAGCGACAGCAGCGTTGCGGCAATCGGAATCAACGGTCCACCGAACAGTCGCATGGCGCCCTCGCGGTGGCCATGGCGCTTGCGCAACACCAGCACCGCCACCGCGGTGGCGAGGTAACCGAACAGCCGCGCCACCACCGACAGCAAGGCCAGTTGCACGAACGACCCGGACAACGCCAGGATCACCGACAGCACGCCCACCGTGACAATGGCGACGGCCGGCGTACGGAAGCGCGGATGGATGCGCGTGAGCGCGGCCGGACCGACGCCGTCGGCGGCCAGCGCCAGCAGGTAACGAGGCCCGAACATGATCGTGTTGCTGTTGGTACCGAGGATCGAGATCGCCGCGCCCACCGTCAGCACCAGCGCCAGCCACATGCCGCCGAAGCGCGCCGACGCGTCGGCCAGCGGCGTGCTGGATGCGGCCAGCCCCGGCAGCGTGCCCAGCGCCACCCATTGCACCGCCACGTAGGTCGCGGTGACGATCGCGATCATGGTCAGCATGGCGAACGGCACGTCACGCTGCGGGTTGCGGTATTCGGCGGCGGCCGCCGGCATATTCTCGAATCCGGCATAGGCAAACAGCAGCAGCAACGCGCCCTTGGCGAGATCCTCCATGGGGATGGAATCCACCGCCAGCGGCGAGGCCTGACTCAGGTCGACGAAGAACGCACCGATAATCACGAACATCGCCAATGGCAGGAACTTGGCGATCGCCAGGGTCACCCCGGTGCGTGCCGCGGCGCGCACACCGATCACGTTGATCCAGGTCAGCGCCGCCAGCGAGCCGGCCACGATCAGCAGGCGCACGCCGCCCTCCGCCGCTGCCGGCCAGAAATGCGTGACCGCGTCGGCCAGACCGTTGCTCAGCGCGGCGGCACTCGCAACGCGGGTCAGCAACAACATCCAGCCCACTTCGAAACCGGCAAACCGCCCGAACGCTTCGCGTGCATACAGGTAACTGCCGCCGGCCTGGTCGAAATAGCTGGCAGCCTGGGCGTAGCACAGCACCAGCAGGCTCACCGCAAGCCCCGCCCACGGCCCACAGGCTGGCCGGGCCCAGCAGCGTGGCCGCCGCCGCGGGCAGCAGATAGATGCCGCTGCCGATGACGTCGTTGACCGACAAGCCGACCAGTTGCCAACGCCCGACCGCACGCAGCATGGGCGGCTGGCCAGTGCCGGTTCTTTCCAGGGCCGCAGATCCGGCTGCTGAAGTTGATATCGACGGCTGGTTCAAGAGCGATTCCGAATGGGGACGGGATCGAATGCCACTTACTTGAGCGTAAAGCTCCACTGCCGTCATTCCTGCGAGGCGCTTTTCAACAGCCGCATGGCTGGTCAAGCAGGAATCCAGAGGCTTCAGACTGCCAGAGGCGCTGGATCCCCGCTTTGGCGGGGATGACGAGCTCAAGCAAGTGCCTTTCGGGGGCAGGATCTGGCACCGCTGTCACGGGGAGCATCACCAACGGTAGGCCACTTTTCCGTACACATACGCACCCTGCGCACCGAACGGCGAGCTGCTCGGATACGGGAAGATCCCGTGGAAATTGCTGCCCTCGGGCGCCTTCTGCGGATAGGTGTCGAAGATGTTGTCCGAGCCCAGGGTAAAGGTCCAGCGATCACGGTAGTAATTGGCGGCCAGGTTGAAGATCCACTTGGACGGGTAGATGTCGTCGTAGATATAGCTGGTCGAGCTGTATTCCGTGACCCCGCCGTAACGCACGGCGGTACCGGTGAACCCCCAGTTTCCGGTCTTGAAGGTATTGGTCCAGATGAACTTGGAGCGCGGCATCTGGTCGGCGAGCAAGCCCTTCTCCTGGCTGCGCGTGATGCGCTGGAAACCGACATCGCCCAGCGCGTCGAGCACCGCGGGGTTCGGCAGAACTTTGGTCACCTTGTTCTTGTGGTACGACCAGTTGACCGTGGTCTGGAATGATCCGCCGTTGGCCAGTTCCCTGAAATAGTTGGTGACGACGCCGATGCCCTTGATGCGCATTTCCGCCGCGTTGGTGAAATACGCCAGGGCCACATACTCTGAGTTGACGACGCCGTTGGCGGCCAGGTAGTCCTTGACCGAATCCGTCACCAGCGACATCGAACTCGACATCAGGATGCGGTTTTTCAATTGAATATCGTACAGATCCACCGTGGTCGTGAATGAACGCGTCGGCGCCCATACCGCGCCCACGGTAACGCTGCGGGTGGTCTCCGGCTTCAGCGGCTCGCTGCCCAGCAACAGGGCCGTCTTGTTGTCCGGCGGCACCAGGCCGCGCAGGTAGATGCCCTCGGGCAGGCCCAGTGAGTTGCCGTCGGGATACGACACGGAGGTGGTGACCGAGGCGTGCTGCTGGCCCAGACCCGGCGCGCGGAATCCGGTGGAGACCGTGCCGCGCAGGGCGAATCCGTGGTCGAAGTCATAGCGGCCGGACAGCGCGTAGGAAAGGTTGGTGCCGAAATCCGAGTAGTCCTCGTGACGCACCGCCAGGGACGTGCTCAGCTTGTCGGTGATGTTGCCTTCCAGCTGCGCGTACTCGGCCACCGAGTGCCGCGAACTGTTGCTGGCGTCCTCGGGGCCCCAACCGGCAAAACCCTGCGCGCCGCCGGTGACGCCTGACGTGCCCACGTAATACGAGGCGAGGTCGCCGGCCACGATCTTGTATCCCTGGTACAGGTACTGCGCGCCGAAGCCCAGGTGCCAGTAATCGTTCAGCGACTTGCCCATCGAGAAATCGAACGTGGCCTGCGACGCGGTCAGCGTGCCATCGTGGATGTCGGTCGGGGTGTAGCCGAAATCGTTCCAGAAGGCGAAGTTGACGGTGTTGAAGGTGCCGTAGGACACGCGATTGGCACCCCAGGCGGCGCTGGTATCCCAACTCCAGCCGCCTTCCGTATCCCCGCGCAACCCCATCACGAAGGACTTGTCCCGCGACACGCCGTGTTCCACCGGATTGAAGCCGTCACCATCCGGGAACAGGTATTGCATCAGGTCGTTCTTCGGTTCCGGCGCATTCGTGCCGTAGCGGTAAAACGCCATCGGCTCGGCCATCAGCCTGCCATAGTGTCCGTAGCCATACAGATGCACCTTGGGCGTGAAATCGTATTGCCAGTTGAGGAAGGTGTTGTAGTTGTTGGAGTTGGGAATGCCGACCTGGTACTTCCTTCCCAGCTCGGTGAAGCCGGGCCGGTTGTCCAGGCCCGCACGGTTGGTGGGATCCTGCTTGCCGACCTGCGCGGAAATTCGCACCCATCCATTCTCGCCAAGCGCAAACCCGAGGTTGCTCTGCAGCCGGGAACTCGCGCCATCGCCTGCCGAGTACTTGCCGTAGTCGCCTTGCACGTCGCCGCCCTGGGCGCCCTTTTTCAGGATGATGTTGATCACGCCGGCCAGCGCGTCCGAGCCATATTGGGCCGAGGCACCATCGCGCAGCACCTCGATATGGTCGATGGCGCCGACCGGGATCGTGTTGATGTTGACGCCCTGCGAGCCCTGACCGACCTGGCCGAGTGTCAGCATCAGCGCGCTCGAGTGCCAGCGCTTGCCGTCGACCAGGATCAACACCTGGTCGCTGTTGAGGCCGCGCATCTGGAACGGCCGCACGAAGGCGAATGTGTCGGACATCGACGCCAGGGGGAAATTCAGCGACGGGACGGCACGATCGAGCGCGTTGCCCAGGTCGACCGCGCCGGAATCGTTCAAGACCTGACTGGGAATCACATCGACCGGCACCAGCGAACTGGACTGCGTGCGATCGCTGGTGCGCGTGCCGGTCACGATCACCTGGGACAGGTTGACGGCATTCTGCTTCTGCTGTTCGTTGCCCGCTTGCGACGCACTCGATGGCGCGGCGTTCGTGCCCTGGGCCTGCGGTGTCTCCTGCGCGGCGCAGGTACCGGCCAGCACCAACAGCACCGATGTGGAGAGCAGGCCGGGAATGAATCGGCTGAGACGGTCGTTCATGAGAGATTCCCCAACGTTAGGATTGCAACAAAATCGCCGTTCCCCCGGCGATTGCCTGCTCACGCAGTCAAACGATGAAGCCGTGCGGACGATCCCGGGCGAACCCCTGTCGTTGCCGTCCCCGCACCGGCAACGCCTTGGCGATCTCCTGTGGCCAGGCGCGTTTCGATGGGACATGAATCCGCGCCCTGCAAGACTCGGTCGAGCATAGGCACAAGCCGGCGCCAGCCACCAATGAAAATACCGGCACCTGGCATAACCGAAGGTTGTAGACGCCTTCCGGCGCACGCCGCATGCACGGCGACTTCAGTCGGAGGCAAGCATCCGCTGGGCCAGCTCGCGCACCAGGTCGATGAAGTGCTTCTGGACGGGATTCAACTGGCAGTCCAACCGGTAGACCGCGTAGAGCACCACGTCCAGTTCCAGCATCAGCGGGCGCGTCTGCACGACGTGTCCGCTGCCCTGCGATGCGGTGAACGGATCGACCAGCGCCAGGCCAGCACCTTGTGCCACGAGTGCGCAGGCCAGCTGGTAGGTCTGCACCCACACCGAGATCTGCGGCGCAGGGTCGACATGCATCAAGTGGCTCTGCAACATGTTGCCCAATGCGTCCTGCACGGCGATGCCGATCATCGGCTGGTTGGCCAGTGCGGCGACCGGCAACGGTTGCGCCAGTTCGGCAGCCGACCAGCGACCGGGCGGAGCGATCACCATCACACGCCCCTGGTACAACGGCTCCTGGTGCAATTCGGGGTGGCTGGCATCCTGCAGGGTGAGGCCGATGTCGGTTTCGCGCAGCGTCAGCGACTCGCACATCTCGGCCGAGTGCCGGGTGGACAACTCCGCGGTCGCGGCGGGATAGGTCTCGCGCAGCAAGGTGGTCGCATCAGGCACCAGCGCCTGGGCCAGCGTGGGCGTGCACGTCACGCGCAAGGGGTAGCTTTCGGCGCGGCTGAAGTTCGCGGTGAGGCGCTGCAAATCGTGCAGCTCGCGGATGATCTTCTCCACACGCGGGCGCAGCAGCAGTGCCTGCTCGGTCGGATGCAGCCGGCCGCGCACACGATTGAACAGGGTGAAGCCAAGCTGGTTTTCGGCTTGCTGCAGGGCCTTGCTGGCGGCGGGCTGCGAAATGTTCAACAGATTCGCCGCCCCGGTCAGGCTGCCGGTGGTCAGCACCGCATGAAAGAGCTCGATGTAACGAAAGCGCATGGCGGGGACTCAGCTTGGCCGCGGCGGCGTTATCGGTCGAGTGCAGCACAGGACATGCCGTCAGGCAACTGTCGTGGCCTGTGCCCATCGCGTGCCGGTCGAGCGCGTGGACCCGGCTTCCACAACCCGCAGTTATGCCAGGTGCCGGTCTTTTCATTGGTGCCGCGCGGCTGCCGATCACTATGCTCGACGCCGTGTCTGACGGGCGACTGGATGCCCGCGGGAGTACGCGCATCATGTCCGATCCAAGCAATGCGACCCTGCCCGGTCACTGGGGTCCGCCTTACCTGCTGTACCTGGGCAGCGCTGCCGATGACCTGGCCATCAAGACCGCCAGGGGGCTGGCGTACTGGCGCCCGGACTGGTGCGTCGGCCAACTTCGCCGCCGCGATTGCAAGCCGACGCTCGACCTGCCCGAGATGACCATCGCCGAGGCCCGCAACGCGGGCGCCAACACCATGGTGATCGGCGCCGCCAACGCCGGCGGCGTGATGTCGCCGGAGATCGTGGCCGACGCCATCGCCGCGCTGGAGGCGGGCCTCCACGTGGCGGCGGGCCTGCACCAGAAACTGCGCGAGAACCCCGACATCGTGGCTGCCGCCCGACGCCATGGCCGGGTGCTGTTCGATGCCCGCGATCCGATGCCGGGCATTCCGGTCGGCAGCGGCCGTCCTCGCGCCGGTCGACGACTGCTGACCGTGGGCACGGACTGCTCGGTCGGAAAAATGTACACCACCCTGGCGATCGAGCGATCCATGCGCCAACGCGGACTCGCCGCCGATTTCCGTGCGACCGGGCAGACCGGCATTCTTGTCGCCGGCTCCGGCATACCGATCGACGCGGTGGTCGCCGATTTCATCGCTGGCGCGGCCGAAAAAATTTCACCGGCCCGGCTCGACGGTGGCTGGGATCTGATCGAAGGCCAGGGCTCGCTGTTCCATCCCTCCTATGCCGGCGTCTCGCTGGGCTTGCTGCATGGTTCCCAGCCCGACGCGCTGGTGCTGTGCCACGAACCCACCCGGCAACACATGCGCGGCCTGCCCGATTACCCGCTGCCCGGGCTCAAGCGTTGCCTGCAGGCCAACCTGGCCGCCGCGCAGCTCACCAACCCGACGGTCGAGGCAGTGGGCGTGGCGCTCAACACCTCCAGCCTTTCCGAGCCCGACGCCGTGGCAGCCTGCCGCAAGATCAGCGACCTGCTCGAGCTGCCGTGCCAGGATCCCGTGACGATGGGTGTCGAAGCCATCGTGGACAACCTGCTCGCATGCTGCGCCAACTGACCATCGAGGAGCGCCGCTTCCCGCTGGCCGCGCCTTTCCGCATATCGCGCGGGGTCAAGCACAACGCCGACGTGGTGACCGTCGACATGCGCCAGGGCGACAAGTGCGGGCGCGGCGAAGCGGTTCCCTACGCACGCTATGGCGAATGCGTGGCGTCGGTGATCGAACAGATCGAGCAGTTGCGCCCGCAACTCGTTGCCGGCATGGGCCGCGACGAACTGCAGGCACAGCTGCCGGCGGGTGCCGCACGGAACGCGCTGGACGCCGCCTTGTGGGATCTCGAATCGCAGCTCAGCGGCGTGCCCGTGTGGCTGCGACTGGCCCGCCCGCGACGCGCCGCCCTCGTCACCGCACTGACCGTCGGCATCGATACGCCCGAACGCATGGGCGCGGCGGCATCCCGCATCGCCGATGCCGGGCTGATCAAGATCAAGGTCGATGCCGACGATCCGGCTGCACGGATCGACGCCGTCCGACGCGCCGCACCGCGCGCCCGGCTCATCGTCGACCCCAACGAAAGCTGGACCATCGACCTGTTGCACGACATGCAGGAGCCGCTGGAGCGTGCCAGGGTCGACCTGCTGGAGCAGCCGCTTCCGGCCGATGCGGACGACGCCTTGCTGGATTTCTCCGGCAGCATTCCGATCTGCGCGGACGAAGCCTGCCATGAGACGCGAGATCTGCCGCACATGCGCGGGCGCTACCAGGCGATCAACATCAAGCTCGACAAGACCGGCGGGCTGACCGAGGCCTGGCAGTTGCTGCGTGCCGCGCGCAGTGAAGGCTTCAAGGTCATGGTCGGCTGCATGGTGTGTTCGTCGCTGGGCATCGCCCCGGCGCTGGAGCTCGCGCGCGAGGCGGCCTTCGTCGACCTGGACGGCCCGTTCTGGCTGCAGCACGACCATCCCGATGGCGTGCAGTTGCAGGGTGGCTCGCTGCTGCCACCTTCGCCCGGGTTCTGGGGTGGTTGAAGACCTTCGCCACCGGCGGCGTGCACCACAACCGCCGGTTATGCCAGATGCCCGTCTTTTCATTGGTGGCAGGCGCCTGCCTGCGACTATGCTCGATCCGATAACCGTGGAGGGTGAACCCATGTTCGACCGCAACACCGCGCGAACCGACGTCAGCCATGCCCACCGTACGAGCGCCCGCCGCCATGCGACGCGGTGGCAACAAACCGCGCTGGTGATGGCGCTGGCCGCGTGCAGCATGCTGGCCTTTGCCCGCGATACCGCGCCGCCGACGACCCCGGCAATCACCCACGCGCCCGCCAGCACGCAGGCGATGCTCGAAAAATCCCGGCCGGTCACCGCCAGACACGGCATGGTGGTCTCGGCGCAGCACCTGGCCACCCTGGCGGGCCTGGAGATCCTCAAGCAGGGCGGCAACGCCATCGATGCGGCCGTGGCGGTGGGCTATGCCGAAGCCGTGACGCATCCGTGCTGCGGCAATATCGGCGGCGGTGGCTTCATGACCATCCACCTCAAGGACGGCCGCAACCTGTTCCTCAACTTCCGCGAAAAGGCGCCGGCGAAAGCGACGCCGACCATGTTCCAGGATGCCGAAGGCAACGTGGTCGACGGCCGCAGCACCGACAGCTACCTGGGCGTGGGCGTGCCCGGCACGGTGATGGGGCTGAACACCGCGCTGAAGACCTACGGCACGATGTCGTTGAAGCAGGTGATCGCCCCGGCGATCAAGCTGGCCCGCGAGGGTTTCGTGCTCAAGCAGGGCGACGTCAACATCCTCAAGGGGCACACCGACGATTTCGCCAAGTACCCCAACGTGGCGGCGATCTTCCTCAACGACGGCAAACCCTTCGCCGCGGGCGAGCGGCTGGTGCAGAAGAACCTGGCACGTACCCTTGAGCGGATCGCCGAGGGCGGCACCGACGCGTTCTACAAGGGCGCCATCGCGCAGGCCGTGGTCAAGGGCAGCGAGACCCACGGCGGCATCCTGTCGATGCAGGATTTCGCCGACTACACCGCCTCGTGGGAGCAGCCGATCAAGTGCGAGTACCGCGGCTACACGATCATCTCCTCGCCACCGCCCAGCTCCGGCGGCACCACGCTGTGCCTGATCCTGCAGATCCTCAAGCCCTATCCGATGGCGAAGTGGGGTTACGGTTCGGTCAACAGCGTGCACACCATGGTCGAGGCCGAGCGCCGCGCATTCGCCGATCGCAACAGCTACCTGGGTGACCCGGCCTTCGTGCACAACCCGATCGAGCGGCTGCTGTCGGCGGAGCATGCGGCGAAACTGCGCGCCACCATCAAACCCGACAAGGCCACGCCATCGTCCGAGATCAAGGGCAACCTCGGCGCGAACGAGGGCGACCACACCACGCATTACTCGGTGGTCGACAAGGACGGCAACGCGGTCGCCGTCACCTACACCATCAATTTCCTGTTCGGCAACCGACAGATCGCCGGCGACACCGGTTTCTTCCTCAACGACGAGATGGATGACTTCACCTCCAAGCCGGGCGTGCCCAACGGCGCCGGCCTGGTGCAGGGTGTCACCAACCAGGTCGAACCGGGCAAGCGCCCGCTGAGTTCGATGACGCCGACCATCGTGCTGCGTGACGGCAAGCCGTTCATGCTGACCGGCAGCCCCGGCAGCGCCACGATCATCTCGACCACGATGGAAAGCATCGTCAACGTGGTCGACTTCGGCATGAACCTGCAGCAGTCGATCGACGCG
>Ga0134125_10008035_pt1 | contig 11893 bp, 11 predicted proteins | sample KB31751_FD_96464 | JGI IMG/M metagenome (GOLD analysis project Ga0134125, IMG submission 96464) | Terrestrial soil microbial communities with excess Nitrogen fertilizer from Kellogg Biological Station, Michigan, USA - KB3-175-1 | ecosystem: Environmental > Terrestrial > Soil > Unclassified ... | reverse complement strand
GGACTGCGGACAACGAGCGCCAATACCGCCGCGGCGGCGAGCGGCTCCGTCTCGAACTCACGCCGAGCGGGCAGGGACTGACGGTCCACTACTCGCTGTCGCCGCAATAGATCACCCGCTTCTCTCGATCAGCTCACAACAGGTAGTGTCATGGCGTATCAGGACATCATCGTCGAACGCAGAGGCCGCGTCGGCATCGTCACCTTCAACCGGCCGAAGGCGCTCAATGCGCTCTGCGATTCATTGGTTCGCGAGCTCGGCCTGGCGCTCGACGACTTCGAAGGCGACGCGGATATCGGCGCGATCCTCATCACCGGCAGCGAGAAGGCCTTCGCCGCCGGCGCCGACATTAAGGAAATGAAGGATCGCACCTTCGTCGACGTCTACCGGTCCGACTTCATCACGCGCGGCTGGGAGCGCATCGCCCAGTGCCGCAAGCCCGTGATCGCCGCCGTCGCCGGCTACGCCCTTGGCGGCGGCTGCGAAATGGCGATGATGTGCGACATCATCCTGGCCGCCGACAATGCCAAGTTCGGCCAGCCCGAGATCACGCTCGGCGTATTGCCGGGCGCCGGCGGCACGCAACGGCTGACGAAATTGATCGGCAAGCCGAAGGCCATGGAGATGTGCCTCAGCGGTCGCATGATGGACGCCGCGGAGGCCGAACGGTCCGGCCTCGTCGCCCGCGTGGTGCCGGCCGCTCAGCTGATGGATGAGGCGCTCAAGCTGGCCGAGCGCATCGCGGGCATGTCGGCGCCGATCGCGATGATGGTAAAGGAAGCCGTCAATCGCGCCTATGAGACCACGCTGGCGGAAGGAATTCGTTTCGAGCGGCGGCTGTTCCACGCCGCCTTCGCGACTGAGGATCAAAAGGAAGGAATGACGGCCTTCGCCGAGAAGCGGCAGCCCGCCTTCAAGCACCGCTGAACCGGCGGCGCTCTCCTTGACGTTGCGCAGGCCCGAGGATATAACCCGCCGCCCTCACGGCAACCCCCTGGACTGAAGCGAGATTTCGTCATGGCCCATCACAAGTCGGCAAAGAAACGCATCCGGCAGACGGTACGGCGGACCGCCATCAACCGCTCCCGCACGAGTCTCGTTCGCGGCCAGATCAAGAAGGTCGAGACGGCGATCGCGAGCGGTGACAAGAAAGCGGCGGAGGCCGCGTTCAAAGCGGCGCAGCCGGAGATCCAGCGCGGCGCCGTCAAGGGCGTCATCCATCGCAATACCGCAGCGCGCAAGTTGTCGCGCCTTTCATCGCGGATCAAGAAACTCACGTAAGCGCATCGTGAATCAGTATGCTGCGTCTCGCATTCTGTTCGCGTACGAGTGCGTTGACGACAGCATGCAGCGAGCGTGCCGACGCATGTGCGAGCGCTGCGATTGTGGAATTTTTTTTGCGTTCTCTTTTCGATCATATTGCGACTCCGAGGCACCGCGAGTAGACTCTTTTGACAAAGAGTAGGGGAGACCACGGCGCTCGATCTGGAAATAAAACCAAGTAATTCCTGATCTTGTTGCTTTGGGATTGTTGAGCGTCGGCAGGCAACACAAAATATAGCTTCCCGTTCTCGCCCGAGCGGATCGAGAGCGGTGGGGAAATGATCCGTCCGCTGGGACGACAGCTCATTTGCTCGCCACGGAGGCCGTGGGGTTGTCGTTGGGAGGATCCGCACGGATGGCCTATGCTGGGGACCTACGGCCGGCCGAAGCGTGGGAGTTGTTGAAGGCGGAGCCGGCGGCGCAGCTTGTCGATGTGCGCACGCGGCCGGAGTGGGCCTTCGTCGGCATCCCCGATCTCGATTCCATCAAGAAGAAGCCGATCCTGCTGGCGTGGCAGACCTACCCTGCCATGCAGATCAATCCGACATTCGCAGAAGAGCTCCGCCGTGTCATCGCGTCGCCGGAGGCGCCGTTGCTGTTCATATGTCGATCGGGCACGCGTTCGCGCGCGGCTGCCGAGACGATGACAGCCGCAGGCTACCGTCGCTGCTACAACGTCGCGGAGGGATTCGAGGGACAAGTCGATGTTGAAGGTCACCGCGGTCGCAAAGCCGGCTGGAAGGCTGCTGGACTACCCTGGAACCAGGACTGAGACGACACGGAAGATGGCAAGTCCGGCGTCCAGCAATGATCTGCAGACTCAGTGGGCACGTGTCCGCGGCCGTCTGCGCAGCGAGTTCGGCGAGGCCGCCTATCGCAACTGGCTGAAGAAGCTCACGCTTGTCGGCCTGCGCGGCCCCGAGCTGCAGCTCGCCGTGCCGACGCGCTTCATCCGCGACTGGATCGGCTCCAACTACAGCGATCGCCTGCTCGCACTGTGGATCACGGAGAACCCGGCCGTCCGTACCATCGAGTTGGTGGTCGAAGCCGGCGCGAAGCACGTCGAGGAGGATGGCGCAGCGGCCCGCCGCGACCCGTCGCCCGCCGGTAGCGGCGGCCGCGCCGAGGCCGGCCCTCCCGAGATCGCCAAGGGCATCCTCATCCACTCCCTCGATCCGCGCTTCACGTTCGAGGATTTCATCGTCGGCAAGTCCAACGAACTCGCCTATGCGGCGGCCTATCGGGTCGCGGATTCGGCGACCGTACCCTTCAATCCGCTGTTCCTCTATGGCGGCGTCGGCCTCGGCAAGACCCACCTGATGCATGCCATCGCCTGGCACATTCGCAAGCGCAGCCCCGAGCGTCGCGTCATCTATCTCTCTGCCGAGAAGTTCATGTACCAGTTCGTGCGCGCGCTGCGCGACAAGAACACCATGGCCTTCAAGGAGCAGTTCCGCTCGGTCGATCTCCTGATGATCGACGACGTGCAGTTCATCAGCGGCAAGGACTCCACGCAGGAGGAGTTCTTCCACACCTTCAATGCCCTAGTGGACCAGAATCGCCAGGTCGTGGTGTCCGCCGACAAGTCGCCCTCGGACCTCGAAGGCATGGAAGAGCGGATGAAGTCGCGGCTCGGTTGGGGTCTCGTCGCCGATATTCACCCGACAACCTACGAACTCAGGCTCGGCATCCTTCAGGCCAAGGCCGAGAAGATCAAGCATGAGGTGCCGGGGAAAGTCCTGGAGTTCCTCGCCCACAAGATCACCTCGAACATCCGCGAGCTCGAAGGGGCTCTCAACCGTATCGCCGCCCACGCCACGCTGATCGGCCGCGCCGTCACCATCGAGACAACCCAGGAGCTGCTGCACGACCTGCTGCGCGCCAACGATCGTCGAGTGACGATCGAAGAGATCCAGAAGCGTGTCGCCGAGCATTTCAACATCAAGGTGTCCGACATGCATTCGGCGCGCCGCTCGCGCGGCGTGGCGCGTCCCCGCCAGGTTGCCATGTATCTCTCGAAGCTGCTGACGCCCCGCTCGCTGCCGGAGATCGGCCGCAAGTTCGGCGGCCGCGACCACACCACGGTCATGCACGCGGTCCGCCGGGTCGAGGAACTGCGGGCCTCCGACGCCAGCTTTGCCGAGGATGTGGAGCTCTTGCGCCGGATGCTCGAGGGCTGAGCGGAAGGGTTGCGCAAGCGCCTGGAATCAGGTGCTTTTTGGTGCCCGTCGAACGCGCAATTCGCTTACCTTTTCAAGGGCTTTTGCTATAGTACGTCGGCGATTCGCGCGGCGCCGGGCAAGCCGCGCGATTGAGCCGAGCCGCCGGTCCGGCGAGCCGCACCATGCTCCTTTGTGAAAGCTCCAAAACGCCATGAAACTTACCATCGAGCGCGGCGCCCTCTTGAAGTCCCTGGCGCACGTCCAGAGCGTCGTCGAACGGCGCAATACCATCCCGATCCTCTCCAATGTCCTGGTCGAGGCCGCCGACAACGCGCTCGCCCTGACGGCGACCGACATGGATCTCACCATCATCGAGCGCGTGACGGCGGCGGTCAGTGGGCGCGGGGCCACGACGGTGGCGGCGCACACCTTCTTCGACATCGTCCGCAAGCTGCCGGAGGGCGCCCAGGTCCAGATCGAGAGCACGGGCGATGGCGGCCAGGTCACGCTCAAGGCCGGACGCTCGCGCTTCGTCCTGCAGACTCTGCCGAAGGAGGATTTCCCGACCATGGGGGCGGGCGATCTGCCGCACAAGTTCGAGATTGCGGCCAAGGAACTGCGCAGCCTGATCGACCGCACCCGCTTCGCCATCTCGACAGAGGAGACGCGCTACTATCTGAACGGCATCTATGTGCACGGCACCACCTCCGGCGACGTCAAGGTGCTGCGCGCGGTCGCCACCGACGGCCACCGGCTCGCACGGTTCGAGATGCCGCTGCCGGCGGGTGCTGCCGACATGCCAGGCGTCATCGTGCCGCGCAAGGCGGTCGGCGAGCTGCGCAAGCTGCTGGATGAGACCGACGATCGCGTCGAGGTCGCCCTCTCCGACGCCAAGGTCCGCTTCGCCTTCGGCGAGGTCGTGCTCACCTCCAAGCTCATCGACGGCACCTTCCCGGACTATCAGCGCGTCATCCCGACCGGGAACGACAAGGTGATGGAAGTGCCGAAGCGCGAGTTCGCCGAGGCCGTCGATCGCGTCTCCACCATCTCCAGCGAAAAGTCGCGGGCCGTGAAGCTGAGCCTCAAGAACGGCACGCTGACGTTGTCCGCCACTAGCCCGGAGGCGGGCAGCGCCAGCGAAGAGCTGGAGGTGAAGTATGGCGGCAGCGACCTCGAGATCGGCTTCAATTCGCGCTACCTGCTGGATATCGCCCAGCAGATCGAGGGCGAAGGTGCGCAGTTCGCGCTCGCCGACGCCGCCTCGCCGACGCTCGTGCGCGACGTCGCCGACGCCAGCGCGCTCTATGTCCTCATGCCCATGCGGGTGTAGGGAGCCCGTGGCGCTGGCATACGCATTCGAGGAGGCCGTTCTGCCGCAGGCTGGCGCGAGCGCGCAGTCCGCGCTCTGGCTCGGCCGGCTAGCGCTCACCGACTTCCGCAACTACGGCCATGGCGCCCTGGCGGTCGATCGCCGGCCCGTGGTGCTGACCGGCCCGAACGGCGCCGGCAAGACCAACCTGCTGGAGGCCGTCTCCTTCCTGGTGCCCGGCCGCGGCCTGCGGCAGGCCCGGCTATCGGAGGTCGATCGCGTGGTCGGCGCCGAGCGCGGCGGCGCCTGGGGTGTTTCGGCCACGGTCTGCCGCGGCGACGATGCCGTGGAGATCGGCACCGGCCGCGATCCCGGCCAGGCCGCCGATGCCGGGCGCGAACGCCGGCTGGTGAAGATCAACGGCGCCTTCGTCGGCGGCCCGTCGGCGCTAGCCGAGCATCTGGCGGTGATCTGGCTGACGCCGCAGATGGACCGCCTGTTCCTCGACAGCGCCGGCGCGCGCCGGCGCTTCCTCGACCGCCTCGTCTACGGCTTCGATCCCGATCATGCCGGTCGCCTCGCGCGTTATGAGCATGCGCTGCAGGAGCGCTCGCAACTGCTGCGGCAAGGTGGCCCCGGCAACTGGGATGCGACCTGGCTCGGCGCCCTCGAGCAACAGATCGCCGAAGGCGGCGTCGCCGTCGCCGCGGCCCGGCGCGAGCTGATGGAGCGCCTGGGCCACGCCGTCGCCCGCGGCGTCGGACCGTTCCCGCAGGCGGCCCTGGCGCTCGACGGCGCCGTCGAAGGCTGGCTGGCGGAGATGCCGGCGCTCGCCGTCGAGGACCGGTTCCGCGACCAGCTGGCGGCCGATCGCCCGCGCGACGCCGAGAGCGGCGGCGCCCACTGCGGCACCCATCGCAGCGACCTGCGCGTCACCCATCTGGCGCGCGGCCTGCCGGCGGCGCAGTGCTCGACCGGCGAGCAGAAGGCGTTGTTGATCTCGATCGTGCTGGCCGAGGCACGCGTGCAGATCGACAGCCGCGGCGTGGCCCCCATCCTGCTGTTGGACGAGGTGGTTGCCCATCTCGATGCCACCAGGCGCGCCGCCCTGTTCGACGAGATCCTGGCGCTCGATCTGCAGGCCTGGCTGACCGGTACCGAGGCCGGTCTGTTCGCCGAGCTCGGCCCCCGTGCCCAGTTCTTCGCCGTGCGCGACGCCATCGTCACGCCGGCACGGCACTAACCGAAAGCAGAGCCTTGCAACCGAAGCCCCGAGAGGGAATCCAGCCGCCCATGAGTCCGAGCGAAGAGCCGCCGCCCGAGAATCCCGAGCAAGATTACGGCGCCGATTCGATCAAGGTGCTGCGCGGCCTCGATGCCGTCCGCAAGCGGCCCGGCATGTATATCGGCGACACCGATGACGGCTCGGGCCTGCATCACATGGTCTACGAGGTCGTCGACAATGCCATCGACGAGTCGCTGGCCGGCTGGTGCGACCTCATCCTGGTGACGCTGAACGGCGACGGCTCCCTCACCGTCAACGACAACGGCCGCGGCATTCCCACCCAGATCCATGAGGAGGAGGGCGTCTCCGCCGCCCAGGTGGTGATGACCCAGCTCCATGCGGGCGGCAAGTTCGACCAGAACTCCTACAAGGTCTCCGGCGGCCTGCATGGCGTCGGCGTCTCCGTCGTCAACGCGCTCTCCGAGCATCTCGACCTGCGCATCTGGCGCGACGGCAAGGAGCACTTCATGCGCTTCCGCGACGGCGACCCGGAGGCGCCGCTCGCCGTGGTGGCCGACGCGCCGGTCGTGAACGGCAAGCCCAAGCGCGGCACCGAGATCACCTTCCTGCCCTCGCCCAAGACCTTCACCAAGACCGAGTTCGATTTCGCCACGCTCGAGCACCGCCTACGCGAGTTGGCGTTCTTGAACTCCGGCGTGCGGCTGATCCTGACCGATGCCCGCCATGTCGAGCCGAAGACGACCGAGCTGCATTACGAGGGCGGCCTCGAAGCCTTCGTGAAATATCTCGACCGCAACAAGACGCCGCTGCACCAGCCGCTCATCGCCATCGCCGGCGAGAAGGATGGCATCACCGTCGAAGTGGCGATGGAGTGGACCGACAGCTACCACGAGACTATGCTGTGCTTCACCAACAACATCCCGCAGCGCGACGGCGGCACCCACCTCGCCGGCTTCCGCGGCGCGCTCACGCGGCAGATCAACCAGTACGTCACCGACAGCGGCATCGCCAAGAAGGACAAGATCGCGCTCACCGGCGACGACGCCCGCGAGGGCCTCACCTGCGTGCTGTCGGCCAAGGTGCCCGATCCCAAGTTCTCCTCGCAGACCAAGGACAAGCTGGTCAGCTCCGAAGTGCGGCCGGTGGTCGAGGGCATCGTCAACGAGAAGCTGAACCGCTGGTTCGAGGAGCACCCGTCAGAAGCCCGCCGCATCGTCGCCAAGGTGGTGGAGGCGGCGCTCGCCCGCGAGGCCGCGCGCAAGGCCCGCGAGCTCACCCGCCGCAAGAGCGCGCTCGACATGAACTCGCTGCCGGGCAAGCTCGCCGACTGCCAGGAGCGCGACCCCGCGCACTCCGAGATCTTCCTGGTCGAGGGCGATTCCGCCGGCGGCTCTGCCAAGTCCGGCCGCAACCGCCGCTTCCAGGCCATCCTGCCCCTGCGCGGCAAGATCCTGAACGTCGAGCGCGCGCGCTTCGACAAGATGCTGAGCTCGGCCGAGATCGGCACCCTCATCACCGCCCTCGGCACCGGCATCGGCCGCGAGGAGTTCGACATCGCGAAGCTGCGCTACCACAAGATCATCATCATGACCGACGCCGATGTCGACGGCTCGCACATCCGCACCCTGCTGCTCACCTTCTTCTACCGCCAGATGCCGGAGCTGATCGACAAGGGCCATCTCTACATCGCCCAGCCGCCGCTGTTCCGCGTCGCCCGCGGCAAGGCCGAGCGCTACCTGAAGGACCAGCGCGCCCTCGACGAGTATCTGATCCAGAGCGGCATCGACGGCGTCGTGCTGCGCCTCGGCGACGGCCAGCAGATCGCGGCCGAAGACCTCCGCCGCCTGGTCGACCAGGCCAATACCGCTCGCGGTCTCATGCAGCCCCTGATCAAGAAGGCCGGCAACGCCCGGGTGGTGGAGCAGGCGGCGATCGCCGGCGCCCTCAATCCCGACATCATCCCCGACCAGGGCCGCGCCGCCGAAGCCGCCGCCTACATCGCCCGCCGGCTCGATCTGCTGTCGCCGCTGGAGGAGCGCGGCTGGATCGGCGCCGCCGAGCCCGATGGCGGCCTGGCCTTCACCCGCCGTCTGCGCGGCCTCTCGGCCCGCCATGTCATCGACGGCCCGCTGATCCGCAGCGCCGAGAGCCACCGGCTCGACGCCATGGCCGCCGACCTCCAGCAGACCTACGGCAAGCACGCCACCCTGATCACCAAGGACAAGGAGACCGTCATCACCGGCCCGCTCGGCCTGATCGATGCGGTCATCGAGTTCGGCCGCCGCGGCCTCACCCAGCAGCGCTACAAGGGCCTGGGCGAGATGAACCCGGAGCAGCTGTGGGTGACCACGCTGGATCCGGAGGCGCGCACGCTCCTGCAGGTGCGGGTGAGCCATGTCGACGAGGCGGAAGAGGTGTTCTCGACCCTGATGGGCGACGTCGTCGAGCCCCGCCGCGACTTCATCCAGCAGAACGCCCTCAACGTGGCGAATCTGGATATCTGAGGACGACGCCACGACCTCGCCCGTAGAGGCGACCGGCGGGTCGCCCGCCGTCGGCCTGTTTTCCCCGCCGCCCCGTTCTGTCTACTTAGCCGGCGGGTTGACCCCGACGATCCAGGTTCCCGTGAGATATTCCTTCTTGTAGGGCGTTGAATTCAGGAACCAGATCAGAAACGTCTTGAAGTGGGCGGTGTCCTTGAGCACGAAGTGACCTTCGTTGCTGTCGAAGAACCGGTAACCCGCACCATGGCTGTCGCGCTGGATGGCGAGCGCATGCGCGTGCTCCTTGCCGGCCTCGTCCTTGCCGCGCATTTCGATGTAGTACAGGCCATCATGGGCGCGGGTCGCGTTGATCAGCATGTCGGCAGAGACCGCGCCGGGTAGCTGTGCAGAGCGGCCGGGATTGGTGCTGATGCCGAAGTCGCGGAGAACGGCAGCGGCGCGCGCAAACGGTCCACCTGGTGTCTGCCGGCTCTTGTACTGGCTGCGCAGTGCCTCGAAGTCGGCCCTCAAGCCCAGATGCCCCTTGGCGTTGTACTCATAGTCCTTGCCGGCGAACCGCAGCGCGATCCAGCGCAGGGTGAGGCCCACGCAGTAGCCGTTGTCCGGCACGGCGTAGCCGCGCGCTTCCACCGGCCGCTCCTGGTCGAACGCATAAACGAGCTGGCCGCGCTTCAGCGCCGTTTCCTGCAGATTTTCCCACTTGAAGTCCTTCATGACACGTCTCCCCGTTGGTTGTCGGCACTTGCGGGCCGATTGATACGGGGAGAACAGCCGACGGGCGGTTCCCGATTGTGACGGGGAGCACGGTTGGCGGAGATTCCTGAACGGCAGGCAGTGGCGCGAGCGGCGCTAGCTGGTGGTGAATCCGGGATCGATGAACTTAAGCGTGACGATCATCACACCCGAAGCGCTCACGCCGTCGATGGTGATGCCGTTCTTGGCGGCAAGCTGGAGGATCTCGTTCGTCAGCGGCATGTTCTTGATCACGGTCAGATCCTTGCAGCGCGCCGTCAGGATCCTGTTGCCCGTGCCGCTGCTTGACCGCTCGTTGAACTGCAGCGACAGCAGGTCGATTTTCCTGTTGTTCGCGAAGGACGGGTTGGCATAGGCCTGCTTCATGAGCAGGCCGACCTTCTTCTTGGTGTTTGCCGTCTTGAACAGCTGCTTCAGCTGATCGACGCTCAGGACCTTTTCGCTCTGCCAGTCGGTCGTCGAATCGCTGGGCGCGACGGAAAGAATCTCCGCATTCCTGTCGATGGATTTTCCGGCGTCCCGGTACTGTACGTTCGCCGCAATGATGAACCTCGGCATTCGATCCTGCTCCTCGCCGCCTGCATCCCGCTCCGGCGAAGATCTTGACACGGCGCGCGACGGCCTCGGCAACTCCCAATTCGGGGCGCGACATCTTGCCGCCGCTGCGGCCGGCAGCCGGCGTCGATGCCGGCGTTGATTGCTCAGGCGGCGCCGACGATGTGGGCGACCACGTCGTTCATGCTGGTGGCGGCGATCGGATCGTCGGCGACGACGGCGCCCTGGCGGAGTGCCACGATGCGGTCGCAGACGGCGAACACGTCGGTGAGCCGGTGGCTGATCAGGATGATGGCGATCGCCGCCCGTTTCAGCTCGCGGATGAGGTCGAGGACGTGCTCCACCTCGCGCACGGCCAGGGCCGCGGTCGGCTCGTCCATGATGACGAGCTTCGGGTTGAAGGTCAGCGCCCGCGCGATGGCGACCGACTGTTGCTGGCCGCCCGACAGCTGGCCGACGATGTACTGCACCGAGGGCACCCGCGCGCCGAGCTTCTTGATCATGATCTCGGCCTCGCGCTCGATGCGGGCGCGATCGATGACGCGGATGGGAGTGCCGAGCACGCGCCGCGTCGGCTCGCGGCCGAGGAAGATGTTGGAGGCGACGTCCTGCATGCGGGCGAGCGCCAGGTCCTGATAGATCATCTCGATGCCGAGGGCGCGGATGTCTCCGGGGTGCCTGCCGTTGAGCGCGGTTCCGTCGAAGCGGATCGTCCCGCCATCCGGCGCATGCACGCCGGTGATGACCTTCATCAGCGTCGACTTGCCGGCGCCGTTGTCGCCGACGAGGCCGACGACCTGGCCGGACTCGACGCTGAAGGTGACGCCGCGCAGCGCCTGCACCGTGCCGAAGTGCTTGCGGACGTCGCTGAGCTCGAGCAGACTCACCGCGGCCTCCGCGTCCGGTTCATCTGGTCCAGCCAGACGGCCAGCACCAGCACCGTGCCGATCGCCATCTGCTGATAGAAGGAGGAGACGGCCAGCAGATTGAGCCCGTTCTGCAGCACGCCCATGATGAGCGCGCCGATGAGCGTGCCGATGATGCTGGCGCGGCCGCCGAACAGGTTGGTGCCGCCGAGGATGGTGGCCGTTATGGCCGTGAGCTCGTAGTTGAGCCCCGCCGTCGGGTCGCCCGAATTCACGCGCGCGATGAACAGCAGCCCGGCGATGCCGGCCATGGTTCCGGAGACGACATAGAGCGCGACCCGGTGCCGCTGCACATGCACGCCCATGGCGCGCGCCGCAGCCTCGTTGTCGCCGATGACCACGGCATATTTGCCGAAGCGCGTATAGGCGAGCACGAAATGCGCGATCGCGCCGACCAGGAGGAAGACGATGACCGGCGTCGGGATGCCGAGCGGCCGGCCCTGTCCGAGATAGACCACGGGATCGGCCAGGCCGTAGACCGGCACGCCGTTGGTCAGCACCAGCGCCAGGCCGCGCGCCACCCCGAGCATGCCGAGCGTGGCGATGAACGCCGGGATGCCGGCGCGCGTGTTCAGCAGCCCGTTGATCAGGCCGCAGCACGCTCCCGTGACGAGGCAGAGCAGGATGCCGAGCGGCCAGGGCGCGCCCAGCTCATTGATGGCGAGCGCGCCGACGACGCCCGAGAGTCCGAGCACCGAGCCGAGCGAAAGATCGATGCCGGCGGCGGCGATCACGAAGGTCGCCCCGTAGGCCAGCACGCCGATCGTGGCGGTGGCCAGCAGGATATTGAGAAAATTCGAGACGCTGAGGAAATAGGGCGACAGGATCGACAGCCCGACCATCAGCACCGCCAGCACGGCCAGCGATTCCGAGCGCACCGCGAGCCGGCTCCACCGGCTCGGCGCCGCCCTCGCTCCCTCGGCGGTGTCGGTTGTCATGAGCGGACCCTGGTATGCGAGGCTGGGATCAGCGCTGTGCGTCCTTCGACAAGCTCAGGATGAGGTTCTTTCTTCATGCCACCAAAGTCATCCCTCATCCTGAGCTTGTCGAAGGACGCACTTTGGTGATGCAGGCTATGAGAAGGCGTCATCGCACGATCTTCGCCCACAGGAAGG
>Ga0134125_10008033_pt1 | contig 11894 bp, 9 predicted proteins | sample KB31751_FD_96464 | JGI IMG/M metagenome (GOLD analysis project Ga0134125, IMG submission 96464) | Terrestrial soil microbial communities with excess Nitrogen fertilizer from Kellogg Biological Station, Michigan, USA - KB3-175-1 | ecosystem: Environmental > Terrestrial > Soil > Unclassified ... | reverse complement strand
GGACCGTTTGCTTCCTGCGCAAAGGCTGCCGGAACGGCGGCGATCGCGCTCGCGTTGACCATGAGCGCGTAGCGCACGGCCCGACGCAATATGTCCTGATTAGCCATTTTGAATGCTCCTCCCGGACTTAAGGGTTGTCGAAATGGCGACACACGACCCCCGGCCTCGCGGGCACTCAAAGAGGACCGCTGTCGCCTGTTTTGTGGGGGGAAGGATACACAGTGCGCTGCGACAAAGAAAGCCGGTTTGGCGGAAAGGATACAGGTGACCCGCAGAACGGCTGCAGAGTAATGGTGCTGTGCCCGAGCCGAACATGGAGGACGAAGCCGCGTGACCCCGCAGAACGAGTGCGGCGCGAGGCGGCACCAATCCATAGCGCGGACTGGGCATGAGTCCGTTTGGAGCGCGCGCCACATACGCGGCGAGCCGTCTGTCGTACCAGCGCCACAGCCACCCACGAACCCCCCGCGCGCGGCATAATCCCCCGCATGGACAGCCAACGGGAGCTGGAGCGCGCGTCTCGCGCGCTGACCGAGGGGAAGTTCGTTGAATGTGCCGCGATCTGCGGCGCAATTGTTGCGCAGGACGCGCGCAATGCCCTCGCCACGCACCTGTTGGGGCTCGCCATCAAGGAGACGGGCGATTGGCCGCAAGGCGAGCAGTGGCTTCGACTGAGTGTGCAGCTCGAGCCAGCGCGTGCGGAGTTTCACGCCAATCTAGCGAACTTGCTGCGGCGGCGGAAGAAGTACCGCCAGGCGGAGCAGTCCTACCGGCGGGCGCTCGAGCTCGCGCCGGATCACCGCCCGGCCCAGCGCAGCCTTGCGCTCACGCTCAACGATCTCGGCCGCGCACCGGAAGCCGAGGCTCTCTGCCGCGCGCTGATCGCGGCCGACGAGGGAGACCCCGAAAGCTGGGTCTTGTTGGGCATCGCGCTCGCGAGCCTGAAACGCTTCCCCGAGAGCGAGGCGGCCTACCGCCGAGCTATCGCTCTCGATCCGGATAACAGCGTCGCACACCACAACTTGGGAGCGCTGCTCTCGCAGACGCAGCGGCCGGATGCCGCACTCGCGGCACTCGAGAATGCGGGCCGGCTCGGGGTCGATAGCTACGAGCTGGCCTTCAATCGTGGCCGCGCGCTACTCGAAACGTACGATTTAGAAGGTGCCGAACGCGAATTCGAGCGCGCTGCTGCCCTGCAACCGCTGAACATCGAAGGGCAGTTGCAGCTTGCGCGCGTGCGCCACATGCGCGGAGATCCGAAGTTCGCGCGATCCCTGGCGCGGGTGGCGGATGCCAATCCGGACAACGTGGGTCTGCGCCGACTGTTCGCCGAGGTGCTGTGGCGCGCAGGGAACCTCGAAGGTGCCGAGGCCGTTCTGCGGGACCTCATCGCGCGAGGACTCGGAACTGCCCAGGTTCGCTCCACGCTTGCGGCGGTGCTGCAGGAAGCCGGCCTGCTCAAAGAGGCAGAGGCCTTCGCCGCCGAGGCCGCTCAAGCTCAGCCCGCCGACGGGGTCATCGTCGAGATCCTCGTGAGCATTCTGCTCGCGCGCGGACTGCCTGAAGATGCCATGCCCTTCATCGAGACCCGCCGTGCGCTCTCGCCCGACTCACAGGCTTGGCTCGCATACGAGGCGACCGCCGCCAGGCTTCTCGATCGCGACCGCTACCAGTATTTGTGCGATTACGAGCGCTTCGTTCAGGTGTACGAGGTGGCGCCCGCCACGGGGTGGTCCTCGATCGAGGAGCTGAACGCGGCTCTACGGGAGGCGCTTGCCGAGCGGCACCGCTTCCGTGCCCGTCCGCTCGACCAGACGCTCCGGAATGGAACGCAGACCGCCAGAAGCCTGTTGGCCGACACGCACCCGGCCGTGAAGGCGATCCTGGGCGCGTTCATGGAGCCGATCGAGCAGTACCGCCGATCGCTCGATGTCGATGCTCGGCATCCTCTATATGCCACGAGCCGGGGGGGGATGAGCCGCTTTACGGGAGCGTGGTCGGTACGCCTGCACCGTGGGGGCTATCACGTGAATCATTTTCATCCGGAGGGTTGGCTGAGCTCGGCCTACTATGTCGACACGCCGCCGGAGTCGGATGATCCGCAGATGCGGCAGGGTTGGATCAAGTTTGGCGAGCCCCGCTACCCGGCGCCCGGTACGCCCGCCGAGCGATTCGTCCAGCCGAAGCCGGGCCGCCTGGTCCTGTTCCCTTCCTATATGTGGCACGGCACCACACCCATTCACGGAGATACCCCGCGCCTCACCATCGCCTTCGATGTGAAGCCTGACTGAGCACGCGCAGCGGCGCAGCGCGCGGACGGCTCCCGTTCAGGGCGCCTCCAGAAACTCCTCGATGCCCGCGGTCGCCGCCGCCATCAGATCGCGTTCGGCCTGCGTGAGGAGCGGATTCCAGATGTCGAAAATCAGCACGACGCGTGGCTGATCGCTGTCGTTCCAGGCTTCGTGCTCGATGGTGTCGTCGAAGATCAGCGCCGTGCCCGGTTGCCACTCGCGAGTCTCGGAGCCGACCCGAAAGCCGCAGCCTGCGGGCACGACCAGAGGAATGTGGACGATCAGCCGCGTGTTCGTCGCACCGGTATGCGGCGGTATGCGCGTCTTCGGCTCGAGGCGGGAGAAGAACACGGTCGGCGCGTGACCCGGCACGTCGGCGAGGGGTGCCCCGGCAAGGGCGGCGACGGTGCGCGGACACCGTTCGATATATTCGGGTCTCGGCTTGCCGTCCTTCCGAAGAAAGAGTGCCGTCCAGCCGCGCGAGTTGTTGAGGTCCTTCCATTGATTGAGCGGCACCCCAGGGGTGTGACTCACATAAGGCACGAAATCCTCGAGCCTGGTCTCGAGCAGCGCGAGCAACTCCCGGCGGATGTCATCGGTCGCCGCCTCGACTGCTGCGATCCAGGGAAACTGCCCGCGATCGAAGAAGGAGATCGCCGGCAGGCGCGGAAAGTGAGTCATCGTCGGCTGAGAATGATAGATACGCTTGCGCCCGAGGAACACGGCCAGACAATCGTCGACTCGGTCCTGCGCAGCGCCTGAATGCTGCTCGCGCACGGGAGCGAGCCGGGCATCGAGCCACTGCTCGAGCTCCCGAAAATGAGCCAGCACCGCGCGCTGCGCATGCTCGAGCTGAGGCCGCAAGGCTGCCGGAAGGGCGAGTCCCGGCCGTAAGCTGCTGAGCGCCGCGTGGTAGGCGCGGGCCGCCTGCTTACGCTTTCCCTGCAGCTCGAGCAGGGAGCCCTTCTGCAAATTCGCCGTGAAGAAGTACGGATCGAGCGTGAGTGCCGCTTGCAGCGTCTGCATCTCGCCCTCTGGGTCGCCCAGCGCACGCAGAACGACGGCAAGATCGACCCGGTACCGGGCATTGTCTGGAGCAAGCGCGATGGCTTCCTCGACCAGCGCCTTCGCTTGGGCCGCATCGCCCGCTCGCAGCGTCAAAACGCCCGCTGCGGTGAGAACGTCCGGGTTCGTGGGGGCGGCGGAGCGCGCGCGGGCCAGGAAACTCAGTGCCTCCTCGCGGCGGCCCTGATCGAGCGACTGCTCGGCCGCGGCCATCAACGAGCGCAGCTGTGCGAGGTCGGCCATGGACGTTGATCGGATCGCGCGATCAGTGGCCGTGCGGGTTCACCTGGTTGCGTTGAATCTGCTCGGTAATGTCGCGACCCGTCCGCTGAGACTCGGCGACTTGAGCAGGCGTCGTGCAGACGGTTCTCTCGAGGTTCGAGCCGAGGACGGTTTCCTTGCGGCAAAAGCGCTTCTCACCGTCAATGAGGCGCATTTTGTAACCTTGCGACAGCAGATTCTTTTCAGCCGCCGTCAGCTCCTGCGGCTTCGCGATCTTCGGTGCCCGCGCCACGGAGTTGGACTTGGTTTGAGAGGTGGAGCTGCTCCTCTCGGGGGGCGTTGCCTGCGATACCGGCTCGTTCGCCAGGCCCCTGCTCGCCACGACCGCAGCAAGCATCAGAATAGATAGCGACATCGCGACGCAACGCATCGGGGCTCCTGATCGTTCGGTCGCGAAACTATACCGGCTAGAGTCCTGCAATGCGACGACCGCAGGGCAGACGCCGCTCGAGGCGAGGACGACTAATGATGCGCGCTGACCGAGGGATCGAGCATCTGGAGAGCCTGCCCTACGTCGGTCTGGCCAGTGCGCCTCAAGTCGTCCTGCGACCAGCTGCGACCGAAAGCCGCACACTCCGACGGACGCTCGGGAAGTCGCGTGGCCGTACCCGGAAACACACACCCGGGCGGCGGCGAGGAATTTGCCTTCGCCTGCATAGGCGGAGCCATGTGGGCACACCCGACGAGACAAGCACTCAGGCCGACACCGAACAGCAATTTGTGAAACACGGCTACTCCTCCTCTTTCCTTGGCCTCCACGCCTGCATCAGCTCCTGCTGTCTCCTCGACGGCACGGGCTCGTAATGGCTGAAATCCATCGTGTAAGCGCCCTCGCCGCCCGTGAGCGATTTGAGCCGCGATTGATAATCGGTGAGCTCGGCGAGCGGCACGAGGGCCGTCACGCTCGCGAGCCCATCCGAGCGCGTGTCGTTGCCGCTGATGCGTGCGCGCTTGGTCGCCAGATCGCCCGTGATGTCGCCGATCGCAGCGGCCGGGGCCGCGATCTCGATGCGCACGACGGGCTCGAGCACGATCGGGCTCGCCTTCTGCAGAGCGTCGAGGAATGCCTTCCGTCCCGCGGAGACGAACGCGACTTCCTTTGAATCGACCGGATGACTCTTCCCATCGTAGACCGTCACGCGCACGTCCTGGATGGGAAATCCGGCAATCGCGCCCTCGGTGAGCACCTGACGCACGCCTTTCTCGACTGCCGGTATGTACTGGCCCGGAATGGCTCCGCCTACCACATCGTCCACGAACTCGAACCCGGCGCCGCGCTCGAGCGCTTCGATGCGCAGGAACACTTCGCCGAACTGGCCCGCACCGCCCGTCTGTTTCTTGTGGCGGCAGTGCCCCTCGGCAGGACGCACGATGGTCTCGCGGTATGGAATGCTCGGCGGATGCGTCTTCACGCGCACGCCGTAGTGCTCGGTCATGCGCTCGAGCATCACGCGCAAATGAAAGTCTCCCATGCCGTAGAGCACGGTCTCGTTGAGGGAGGGATGATTCTCGACGCGCACACAGGGGTCTTCCGCGAGCAGCTTGTGCAGTCCATCCGCGAGACGCTGCTCATCGCCCCGTCGCTCGGGCTCGATGGCGATACCGAGCATCGCGGGAGGGAAGCGGACCGATTTGAGGTGATATTGATCCTCATCGTGAGAGTCGTGCAGCACCGCATCGAGATGCAGCTCCTCGACCTTCGCGACCGCGCAGATGTCGCCCGGAATGCCCTGCTGAACCTCACTGGAGTCCTTGCCCATCAGGCGGTATAGATGCGCGACCTTGAAGGGCTTGCGGGCATCGCCGACGAACAGCTGGCTGCCCGAGCGTACCGTCCCCTGATGCACGCGAAAGATGCCGAGCTTGCCGACGTAGGGGTCGATGGACACCTTGAAGACGTGAGCGATCACGTGTCTGTCGGGGTCAGGCGCAACCTTCACACGCTCGAGATCATCGAGAGGACCCTTGAGGAATGGCGGCGGGTTGCCTTCGGTCGGGTTCGGCATCAGCCGCACGAGAATGTCGAGCAGCTCCGGGACGCCCGCACCGGTTTCGGCGGAGACGAAGCAGACCGGAATCAAATGGCCCTCGCGGAGGGCCTTCTCAAAAGGGTCATGCAACTGCTCCGGGGAGAGGTCCTCCCCCTGCTCGAGGTAGAGCGTCATGAGGTCCTCGTCCACCTCGACGACCTGGTCGATGATCTGCGTGTGCGCCGCCGAGACGGAGGAGAAATCCGGTGCCTTGCCATCCGGATGAAAGAAACAGTCGACGACACTCGCGCCGCCGTCGGCCGGAAGATTCAGCGCGAGGCACTCGGAGCCGAACGTGCGGCGCAGCTCGGCGAGCAGCGCTTCGGCATCCGCATCCTTCGTGTCGATCTTGTTGATGATGATCAGCCGACAGAGCTCGCGCTCGCGGGCGAAGTCCATCAGGCGCTGCGTCACCGAATCGATGCCGCTCGCCGCGTTCATCACCACTGCGACCGATTCGACTGCTTCGAGCACCGAGAAAGTGCGGCCGAGGAAATCGGGGTATCCGGGAGTGTCGATCAGGTTGATGTGCGCCTCGCCCAGATCGAAGCTGCAGATGGCCGGATCGAGCGAATGCTGCAGGCGCTTCTCCTGCGGATCGTGATCGGAGACCGTCGTGCCACGCTGCAGGCTGCCCTTCGCACGGATGGCGCCGGCCTGGAGCAGCAGGGCCTCCGTCAGCAGCGTTTTGCCGCTGCCGGCCTGGCCGACCAGCGCGATGTTGCGAATGCCCTGCGTCGTGTAGCCCATGATGGATGCCCCCGCCGCGATGCGCTCCCATGAAAGACTACTCCTCCCGGCGCAATCGCTTCCAGGGGGTGAGCGGCCTACGGTTGCTGCGTCGGCCCTGAGCCTAAAGCAAAGGCGCGCGCTGCGCCGCGGGGCGGGCACTTCATTTGCGACCCGACGTTGAGGATGTTTTCCCGTTCGAGGAGCTATGCGACTCATCATGGAAGTACCTCAACCGCATTCCCCTCCGACAGAGCCGACGCACGATCCTCCCCCTGCGCCGCTGCGCCCATCGCCGGGTATTCCGGAGCCGGGGCCGGGACCGGCCCCGCAGCCCTCGCCGGGCGAGCCGGAGCCGGAGCCGGGGCCTCGTCCCTCGCGCGATCCACCGCTCTTTCCGGAGCACGACCGAGCCCAGGGAGAGCCGTGCGTGCCTGAGGCGTGGACGCCCGATCTGCCGCTCGATGAAGTAGTTTTCGATGAGAGCCGGGTGCCGGGATGAACGAGCGGACCCCACCCGAGCCACGAGCCTCAGGAGCAGCAGGAGCGGAGGCGAGACCGAGACCCGAGCCTTCAGCCGAGATCGGGTCGCGCGATCAGGTCGAGCAGACGCTCGATGAGGCTCTTGCCGAGTCCTTCCCCGCGAGCGATCCGGTCTCCATCGTCACTTCACAACGCGAAGAGGCCTGGCAGAAGGATGCGAAGGCCGAGGAAGAGCGCCGGCGCCGCGAACGCGGCGACTCAAGCCGCTGACAGCTCGAGCGGCGATCCCTGCTGATCGACCGTGCGCAGGACGACGGGCCGGCGCCATACCGCCCGCAGGTATTCGAGTACTTTACGGCCGCGCTCGAGATCGAGCCCCCGGCCGTCCGTCGTGTGATCGTGCACCAGCTCCAAGCTGCCGTCGGTGCGCAAGTGACCGACCGAGACGCTCGGCGCGCCGAAGTTGTATTTCGGCGCGAGGACGGTGTCCTGCAACGCCGCGAGCTCGTGATCCAGAACCTTGATGTGGCCGTCCGTGCGGGCCATGAAGCGGAAGAGCCCCAGCTTCTCGGCGAGCTCGCGCGTCAAATGATTGCGAACGAAGCTGAAGTCATCGTCCTGCTGCATGATCTGGCGAGCGGACTCGAGCCCTTCGGTCTCGATGATGCTCTCCCACATCGAGAAGCCGAGATGATAAGGATTGATCGCGAGCGCGACCTGCTGCCCCGCTGCGATCGGCCGCACCACGTCCGAGTGGCATTTGATCGCGTCGACATATGCCTGCTGCGGCACGAAGTCGGCCTCGCGAAGCAGGCGCGCGTGCCAGTACGAAGCCCATCCCTCGTTCATGATCTGGGTGGCGAAGACCGGATAAAAATAGAAGGACTCCTCGCGGACCGCGAGAAAGATGTCGCGCTCCCAGCTCTCCATCTCCGGTGCGTACGTCGCCACGAACCAGAGCAGATCGCGCTCGGGATGCGGCGGGATGGGCGCTCGCTTGCGGTTCTCGAAAACGTTCTTCGCCGCGGTCGGATCGAGCGCCTCGAAGCGGCGGCGAAATTCGTCGTCGACGAGGTGCTTCGCATCGGGCAGGTACTCGGGATAGCGATCGCGGCGCAGCCGCTGATCGACGTCGATGTGCTGCTCGAGAGCGAGCGCCGCATCGAGAACGGCCTCGACGCGCTGCATGCCGTACGACTCGATCGCCTGCTGGATCTGGCGGGCGTGGCTCGCGGCGTGCTCCACGATGTGCTCGCTCACCTGCTCCTGGCAGCGGCGGAACAACATGTTGTTCCGCGAGAAATCGGCATGTCCGAGCACGTGCGCCGTCACGAGGACGTTCTCGGCGAGGCCGTTGCTCTGCGCGAGGTAGGCATGCCCCGGATTGCCGGGAAAGACGACCTCGAACACGCGCGAGTGGCCCATGTGCCGCTGGATGAGCTGATAGATGTAGCGCACGCCGAACGACCAGTGCGGCATGCGTACCGGCAGTCCGTAGACGGCGATCTCCATCATGAAGGTGTCCGGCACGGCCTCGAATTCGACCGGATGGAACGCGAGACCGGAGCGCACGGCGAGCTCTTCGAGGCGCCGCACGTAGCTCTGCCATTCACCGCCGCCGCTCGAGCTGCTGTGCGAGACACCCGCGGACCCGGTGTGTCCGCCCGGACCGGGGTCAGCAGCTCCGCTCTCGGTCACGTTGGTCCCTCGATGGCCTTCTGTTCGGCCGTGAAGAAGTGGCGCACCGCGCCCCACACATCGTCGAAGTCGTTGATCACATAGCTGCCGGCGGCGTGCCCCTGGGACGCGATCTCCGCGAAAAGCCGGCCCGTCTCGGTTGCGAGCTGCCGCGAGAGCCCTGAGGCGACTTCGACGTAGCCGCTGTAGCAGGCCTTCTGAGCGATGTCGACGAGCGCAGTGTGTGCCTCGGCGTGATCCCCGACGGAGTTGTCGCCGTCCGACGCGTAGAACAGATAGATGTTGTGCCGCCCGGGGTTGTGCCGCTCGTCCATGATCTCGCGGACTTTATTGAGGCCGGTGGAGGCGACGGTGCCGCCGGTGCCCGTCACCTGGAAAAACTCGGGCTCGGTGAACTCCCAGGCCTCCGTGGTGTGCGCGACGAAAACCGTCTCGAGCGAGCGGTACTCGCGCCTCAAGCCCTGGACCACCCAGAAGAAGAAGGTCTTCGCGAGTTTCCGGTCGCGATCGGACATGCTGCCCGACACATCGAGCAGAAAGAAGACGACGGCATGGATCGCCGGCTGGCGCCGGCGGGCGAGCTGCCGGAACCTCAAATCCTCGTCCGTGAACCCCGCGGGGCCCGCGTGCTGTCCCCGCCGTTTGACGAGCTCCTTGAAAGAGCGGCGCCGGTCGAGCCGCGAGCGAGCGCCGCGTCGATCCCAGCCCTCGCGTATCCAGTCGGTCTCCTGCGAGGGTCCTACGCGGGCTTTCAAATTCGGCAGCTGCATCTCCTCCCAGAGCCAGTCGACGATGTCGTCGATCTTGATCTCGAGAAGGAGCTGGATCTCGCCCTGATCCTGTCCGCCCGGCCCTTTGTCGCGTGACCCCTGGTCGGCGCTCGGGTCGGCGAGGACGTCGCCCGGCTTTGCCGCGCCCTGACCGACACCCTGCGACTCGGCCGTGCGGCGCAGCCGGAAATGGTAATGCTCGAGCATGCGCACGGGCACACGCACCGTGCGCGCATTCTCGTTGATGACGTCTCCGCCGGCGATGATCTGCGGCAGGTGCTCGCGAACGGATTCGCGCACTTTCTCATCGTGCCGCAGCCAGTCCCGCGCTCCGCGCGAGAACAGGTCGTACCACTTCGCAAGGCCCAGTGCACTCTTCTCGCTCTCGCTCATGGCACGGCGGTCCTTCCGGTATTCCGGTATGCGCTACTCCTGCGCGAGGAGAGTCGTGACGTAGCTCAGTGCCTCCTTGGCGCTGTGCTCGTCGTAGCCGTATTCCTTCACCAGACGCTCCTGCACGACGGAGATCTTCTGGCGTGCCTCATCGTCCGGCCGCGCGGTCGAGGTCACGAGGCGCAGCACGTCCCGCCGCTCCTCGAACAGATACTGCTCGATCGCCTCGCGCATGCGCGCATGGCTCGCGAGCTTGAATTTCTCTCCGGCCTTGAACGCCACCATCGCCTTGCGAACGACCTCCTGGCGGAAGGAGAGCTTGCCCGAGTCGGACACCTTGATCTTCTCCTCCACCGATCTCAGGAACCGCTCATCCGCCGGTCGGGTCTCGCCGGTGATCGGGTCGGTGACCTGCCGATGATCGAGCGACGCCTCGACCTCGTCCAAATACTTCTCGAGGAGTTGCTGCGCTTCGTCCTCGAACGAGGCGAACATCGCGCGGTGCACGTCCTCCTTCACCCAGCGGTTGTAGAACTCCTTGCGCGCTGTGACCAGATGATCGACCCACGCCTTCTTCTGCTTCGCATCGATGCGAGCGTCGCTATCGATGCCGTCCTTGAGCGCGAGGAGCAGCTCCATGCTCGTCAGGCTCCGAGTGTTTCCGCGGGTGATGGCATTGGAGATCGCATTGATGACGAAACGTGGGCTAACGCCCGTGAGTCCCTCGTCCGAAGACTCCTGTTTCAGCCGCATCACCTCACTCTCCGGCACGCCCTCGACGGCCTCGCCGGCATAGAGCCGCAGCTTCTTCGGAAGGTCGAGGCCCTCGCGCTCCGGCTTGACGAGTCGCGTCAGGATCGCGAACACCGCGGCGAGATCGAGCACGTGCGGATCGAGGTGCACGTCGCGGAACGCAGGCGCGCCGGAGACCAGCTTCTGGTAGATGCGGGCCTCATCTCCGTAGGAGAGCGCATAGGGGACCTTGATGATCACCATCCGGTCGAGCAGCGCCTCGTTCTCCTTCTCCTGCAGGAACTTGTGGAACTCGGCGAGATTCGTGTGCGCGAGAATCGTCTCATCGAGATAGATGAGCGGGAAGCGGGAAACCTTGACGTTCTTCTCCTGCGTCATCGTGAGCAGCAGGTAGAGAAACTCGCGCTTGACCTTGAGGATCTCGATCATCTCGAGAACCCCGCGGCTCGCGGCGTACACCGCACCCGACCAGGACCAGGCACGCGGATCGCCCTCGTCGCCGATCTGCGCGACCTTGGCGAGATCGACCGAGCCGACGAGGTCTGCGATGTCGGCCGTCGTCGGGTCGTGCGGGGCATAAGTTCCTATACCCGCGCGGGAAGCCTCCGACAAAAAGATCCGCTCAACCGGAACGCGAACGAAATCGCCCTCGTACTGTCGCTCGACGAGGTCCCGCGCCCACGGCGAGAGCTCGCCTTGTATATCGACGCCGTAGCGCTCGCGGAACTCCGGCCTCAGGCTCGCCGGGATGAGATTGAGGGGACTCTCCCTGAGTGGCGAGCCCTTGACGGCATAGAGTGCGCCATCGTCCGTGCGGCTGTACTCCTCGAGACCGCGCTTGAGCAGGATCGCGAGGGTGGATTTGCCTCCCGAGGGAGGTCCGAGGAGCAGCAGCAGCCGCCGGCCCACATCCGAGCCCGCAGCCGCGGCCTTGAAGTATTCGACGACGCGCGCGAGCGGCTCGTCGATACCGAACAGCTCGCGCTTGAAGAGCTCGCGCGCCTTCAGGGCTTCCGTTGCCTCTGGATTCGCGCTCTGCCCATGCCAGCGCAGCATGTCCCAGATGTACTGATGGCTCGTGCGTGCGAGGGCTGCGGGGCGCTCGGGGAGGATCGTCTTCAGAAAGTCCCCGAACGTCCCTTCCCAGCGCTGCGCCCGGTGCAGACGACTGAATGAGCTCAGGGACTCGAGGAACTCTTCGGTTCGAAGCATCGGATCCCCCATGAGTTGGTGCGGCTTCTGCACGGCCTTCCCTCCGGTTCGTCGCGCGAGCGACGGCCTTAACTTAAATCGAACCCATCCCCCGGAATGTGATGGCGCTCTATTACCGCATCATCCACTACGTTAAGACGATCACAACAACGGATTGTTCACTCTGTCAAAGCAAATTGCATTCCCAT
>Ga0134125_10008032_pt1 | contig 11895 bp, 8 predicted proteins | sample KB31751_FD_96464 | JGI IMG/M metagenome (GOLD analysis project Ga0134125, IMG submission 96464) | Terrestrial soil microbial communities with excess Nitrogen fertilizer from Kellogg Biological Station, Michigan, USA - KB3-175-1 | ecosystem: Environmental > Terrestrial > Soil > Unclassified ... | reverse complement strand
TACATATCCCATTTCTAATAATAATTCCTTTCCATTCTCATAAAGTGCTCTTTTTTCTTCGGCAGAAGGAAGATCTCTTTCGTCAAAACCTCTCTGACCTGTTCCTTTGATCCAAGGAACATGAGCATAAGAATAAAACGCAATCCTGTCCGGCATCAAAGACTTTGTTTTCTGAATCGTATGATGCATCGTTGCCCAGGTTTGAAAAGGCAAACCAAAAATAAGGTCGTGGCTGATACTTTTATATCCTGCATCCCGTGCGGCAACTGTTACTTTCTGAACATTTTCAAACGGCTGGATCCTATGGATCGCAGATTGTACTTTTGAATCGTAATCCTGGACGCCAAAACTCACTCTTGTAAAACCGAGTTGTTTTAAAACTTCAAGGTGTTCGCTGGTAGTGTTGTTCGGATGCCCTTCAAAACTAAATTCAGGATACTCAGCCAAAATTGCTTTTGATAAGATTTCTTCTATCAAAAACTTTAAATTATCGGGACTGAAAAAAGTAGGCGTTCCTCCTCCCAAATGTAATTCACTGATAACAGGTTTGTTGCCCAACACATCGGTATAAATTTGCCATTCTTTTAATACTGCTTCCAGGTAAGACCGTTCAACAGAATGTTGTTTGGTAATTCGTTTATGACAGGCGCAAAAAGTACAGAGGCTCTCGCAAAAAGGCAAATGGATGTACAAACTGATGCCGCTCTTATCATTGCTTTCTTCAAAACTTTTTATAAATGATTTCTGCCATTGACCCTGAGAAAAACTTTCGTCATCCCAATAAGGAACGGTTGGATAACTGGTATATCGCGGGCCGGGAATATTGTATTTTCTAATCAGATGCTTCATTGCTTTAAGCGTTTAAAAACAACATGTTGTTTTACAAAACTGCCTTTGAAAAATTTGAATAAAAATGAGGAATTGCATCTGTCGCGCTGATTGAAATCATTCTGTTTTGAACCCCAAATAATTTCTTTTGCACTTTATAACCCGGTTGGATCATGTTCGCGCATGTGATATTTTTTGTAGCGTGGTTCCCGCGAGTTATAAATGTTTATAAAAAAAAACAAATGAATCAACCATACGATTTTTATAGAAACCCCCTGGCCATTCTCATTCCACTAATTGTAATGCTTGCAATAACAGCAACGATGACCGGTATTTTTTCCAACGATGGCAACGGACAATATAAATACACGTCTATTCGTGGGAAAACGGTAATGATCTATGGTAAAGGCTTATATAAAGACATGTCTGCAGAAGTAGCGCCACAGGGCATTGCACAAGATTATGTTACCTTATTGCTTGCGATTCCGTTGTTAATCATTTCATTTTTCAAAGCATATAAAGGATCGCTGAGAGGAAAATATTTGGTTGCAGGAACGCTTGGCTATTTTTTAGTAACTTATTTGTTTTATACAGTAATGGGCATGTATAATTTCATGTTTTTGCCTTACGTGATTTTAATGGGTGCCTCTTTTTACAGTTTTATTTTAGTCGTTCTATCAATGCATTCAGCCAGTTTATCTGATCGGTTCAAAACCTTTGCACCGGTAAAAATAACCGGCGGATTTCTTATTTTTAACTCAACAGCAATCGGTTTGATGTGGCTGAGTATCGTAGTTCCTCCGCTACTGAACGGAACGATTATTCCTCTACAAGTAGAACATTATACAACACTCATTGTGCAAGGACTGGATCTTGGAATACTTTTGCCTGCAGGAGTAATTTCCGGCATTTTATTAACCAGGAGAAACTCACTGGGGTACTTATTTGCTCCAATATATTTTGTGTTTTTATCACTTTTGATGACTGCATTATCTTCTAAAATCCTGGCGATGAAAATGCTGCATTACAATGTAATTCCGGCAATTTTTATCATTCCGGCTTTTAATGTCATTACGGTCATTTGTACTGTTATTACTCTACTGAGTATTAAAACCAACGGTAAAAGTTAGGAGAGAATTACAAACTTTACGATAAAAGCTGCTATGATTTTATGAAACTAAAGGCTGTGAACTTTCGACATGGAATCCATCGTTTCGAATCTTCCTGTTTTTTCTGTGAGCCGGATTCGGAAAATAATTCCTTTTATTTTTGAAAAATCTTCGGTAGGGAAAGGCCATTGAGGCGAAAGTTTTACCGTTTCACTTGCTATTTCCGGCAACATTCGTGAAACCAATTTTTCCAGTCCTTCATTTCTGTCTTTTTCATTCGTAAGCTCTTCAAATGTTCCCCACGTAACTACCGATTTCCAGTTGGCCATATTTTCCATCTCATCGATTTGAAAGCAAACTTTAGGATTCTTTCTCATCATTGAAATTTTCAAACCCTCAAAAGTACGGGCATAAATAAATTGGCCATCATAAGCATAGCTGATGGGAACCACATACGTTTTGCTATTCGCATGACAACCTAATCTTCCAATAAAATTATCTGCAATTACCTTTTCTATCTGTTCACTATTTAGCTTGCCAAACATGGTATTCATTTTTTGATAAAGATAAATTGATGTGCAGCTGACCAAATTGATGAGAAACAGAAATAAAAATGATATTCATCATTCTAAAAGCATTGGACACTGAATTCTCTATAATCATCTACATTCGTGGCCTTTATAAAGCGTATGTAATAGATGATCAATTTAATTATTAGTATTCTTTGCAGTGTTTCTGTAGGTGTTTTATTTAAATATATCAAAGCAAAAACATCCATAAACATTTTTCTGATCACCATTAATTATTTATTTGCCATTGTTGCAGCTTATGTGTGTTTTCGTCCTGAAATTCATTTTAGCGACGCTGCTTACAATCCTTATACGATTTCACTTTCTGTATTACTGCCGCTGGTATTTATTTTATTGACCCTTTCCATACGGCATTCGGGAATTATAAAAACCGACATCGCCCAGCGCATCTCGCTTGTAATACCTATAGCGTGTTCTTACTGGATTTTTAAGGAGATGATTCCTGCATCCAGATGGATTGGAATCATCACTGGTTTTATCGCACTTTTTTTCATTTTAAATAAAGAGCGAAAGTCAGCCGCAAATAATCCTGTTTATTTATTCTTTGTGTTTTTAGGTTATGGCATTATCGATGTTCTATTTAAACAAGTGGCTTTACAAAAAAACGTTCCCTATACCGTTGCACTATTTTATATTTTTTGTGGCTGCTTTATTTTTGCTTCACTTATCACCATTGTTTCTTTTTTAAAAAAGAAATTCGTCATCCAAAAAAACGCGGTTTTTTATGGTCTTTTGCTCGGACTCTTTAATTTTCTAAACATCTATTTTTATCTAAAGGCACATCAATCTTTTGCGAAAAACCCAACCACGGTTTTTGCAACCATGAATTTCGGCGTGATCCTGTTGGGGACTTTGGCGGGCGCCTTTTATTTCAAGGAAAAACTGTCCAAAAAAAATATAGCCGGTTTGGTGTTGGCAGTTATTGCAATAATTTTGATAGTTCTTTCGCAAATCGGAAAAATATGAAAACCGTGATGGTAAGACCGTAATAAAATTTATGGAGGCATACAAAATATTACACAAGCAGATGGTTATAATAATTATCATTTACTTCCTTTTGATCACCTCCTCACAGGCACTACTCAGCGCTTCCAACACTACAGCGAGTTCCACTTTTTTAAGCTCAAAAGTGGTCCATCCGCCGATGCCCCATTTGTTCGCAACTGGGTAGATAGCTTTATCCAACGTGCAAAAAATTTGCTGTTCCTCAGGTGATAATACGATATTGGCGGATTCACTTTTTTCATGAAGAGTTGCAAATATTCTTTTACCTTCCACCTTAAAGGCAGTCCTGTCAAAATGGGGTTGAGCCAAGGCTCCGCTGAAAGACAAAGCCAGATTTTTAAATTCTTCTGTACTCATGAGGATCGTTATAAATTAAGCTGAAGATAAAAATAAATAAACGTCATTTTTATTAGAATAAGAAAAGGGCTTATTTGTTCTTTTGCTGCAAGAAGAAGCTTTGGATAATTTAATAATCGGTTGGTAGTTATTACTTTCTTGAAAAAATGCCAGCGAAATTTCAATCGCTAATTTGTAATTTTAATAAATGGCTAATCTGATTTCCTTTACTGATAAAGGGCTTTTTTGCGAAGCGGGCAACTTCTATATTGATCCGTGGCAGCCTGTTGAAAGAGCTTTGATCACCCATGCACATAGTGATCATGCAAAATATGGAAATCGATTTTACCTGTGTCATAAATTCGCAAAACCGATCCTTCAATTGCGATTAGGACATAACCATTATCAAACAGTGGAATGGAACGAAACGATTTTTATGAATGGAGTAAAAGTTTCATTTCATCCAGCCGGACATATCATCGGATCTTCACAAATTCGTCTTGAGTATCAGAATGAGGTTTGGGTGGTAAGTGGCGATTACAAAAGAGAGGATGATGGCATTAGTGGAAAATTTGAGCCGGTAAAATGTAATGTTTTTATTACTGAATCAACTTTTGGGTTACCGATTTTTCAATGGAAGCCACAACAGGAAATTTATAGTGACATCATTAACTGGATCACTAAAAATAAAGAGAATGGCAAAGCAAGTATACTGATTGCATACAGCCTAGGCAAGTCGCAACGTGTATTACAGGCGATAAAAGAAACAACGCAAACCATTTTTGCACACGGCGCTATTTACAACATGCAACAAACATTTATTGATGCCGGTTGGAAATTAAACCCGGTTGTAAGGATCACTCCTGAAACTCCAAAAGAGCTTTTGAAGGAAACGGTGGTCATAGCCCCTCCCGGTGCTGAAGGAACATCCTGGATGAAAAAATTTTATCCTTATTCCATCGGGGTGTGCAGCGGCTGGATGCAGGTAAGAGGAAATGCACGAAGAAGAAATGTCGACGCCGGATTTGCATTAAGCGATCACGCAGACTGGAATTCATTAATAACCACAGTGAAAGAAACAGGCGCAGAAAAAGTTTTTGTAACGCATGGTTTCCAGGCAGCCTTTAGTCGTTATCTGAATGAAAAAAACGTTGCAATTTCCGCAGAAGTAAAAACACAATTTGGAGATGAAGATGAGGAAACGAATTCCCCGCTGGAAATCAAAAACGAAGAAGCAGAAAATGTATGAATAATCATGTTGCCATAGAAAAATCCAATGAAATATCAGGCTTGCAAATGTTTGCAGAATTAGTGACTGAATTAAGTTCATCTACAAAAACAAACGATAAACTTCAATCCCTCGTTGATTATTTTGCTACAGCTCCTGATGCAGATAAAGTATGGGTAATTGCTATCTTCAGTGGACGAAGGCCGAGGCGTGCTGTTAATTCAAGGCTCATGCGCGAATGGTGTTTAGAGATCATTGGCATTCCTGATTGGCTTTTTACTGAATGTCATTCAACCGTCGGTGATTTTTCCGAAACACTTGCGCTGCTGCTTTCCGAGGTGGAAGTAATAAATCGTCAAAATGAAAACCTTTGTTTTTATTTAGAAAAATTTATTCAGATTGAAAAAGAAAATGAAAGCGTGAAAAAGAAGTTCATTGTTGAGAGCTGGCAACAAATGAATTCAAAAGAAAAGTTTGTATTTAATAAATTGATCACCGGCAGCTTCCGCGTTGGCGTTTCGCAAAAAACGATCGTAAATGCACTTGCAAAAACCGTCGATCTTTCTTCATCAGTAATTGCGCATAGGATCAGTGGAAACTGGGATCCTACTACTACAAGCTTCCATGAATTGCTCGGCGAAAGTACTTCCCTTGCTGACTTTTCAAAACCTTATCCTTTTTATCTTGCTTATGCAATTGATGATGTAGTTGAAAATTTGGGAGAGCCGGACCTTTGGCAAGCGGAATGGAAATGGGATGGAATTCGTGGGCAAATGATCAAAAGAAATAAGGAATTATTCGTGTGGAGCAGAGGTGAGGAACTGATGACAGAAAAATTTCCGGAATATTTTATTTTAAAAGATTTATTACCGGATGGAATTGTTTTAGACGGCGAAATAATTCCGGCACTGGATGGTAAACCGTTGCCCTTCGCGGTGTTGCAAAGGAGAATCGGAAGAAAAAATATTTCAAAGAAACAATTGCAGGAAGCGCCAATCTGTTTTTTTGCTTATGATCTTTTGGAATATAACTATGAAGACTGGCGTGAAAAACCTTTGACTGAAAGACGACAAAAACTCGAAGAAATTATTTCTTCTTTTCAAAATAAATCCATTCAAATTTCTGAGAAGATTAATTTTAATTCATGGGATGAATTGGCAGCATTAAGAAAAACATCCAGGGACAAAAACAGCGAAGGAATTATGTTGAAAAGGAAACATTCTGTTTATAAAACAGGCAGAAAAAGAGGGGATTGGTGGAAGTGGAAAATTGATCCCCTTACTATTGATTGCGTAATGGTATATGCTGCAAAGGGAAGCGGAAGGAGAAGTAATCTTTATACAGATTATACCTTCGCAGTGAAGGATGGCGAGGAGCTAATCACTTTTACAAAAGCTTATTCCGGTCTTACAGATAAGGAATTTGCACAGATAGATTATTTTGTAAAAAGAAATTCCATTGAAAAATTTGGGCCCGTGAGAACCGTAAAACCTGAATTGGTTTTTGAAATCGCCTTTGAGGGAATCGCTGCAAGTAATCGCCACAAAAGCGGTGTGGCTTTGCGTTTTCCAAGAATGAACCGCTGGAGAAAAGATAAAACTGTTGATGAAATTAATACGTTGGACGATTTGAAACAGATGCTGAAATTGTATGGGAAGTAATTATTGAATTATTTTATTATTTTATTATTGAATTATTGTTGATTGTTTTATTGTTGATTGTTGAATGACTAAAGTTGAATTAAAAAATACAAAAGGCTTTAAAGTAATCAGCAAATGGCTTGCTGCAAAAGATTTTATTCCGTTTTCTTTCCAGGAAGAAACATGGCAACACATCATTGATAATAAATCCGGATTGGTAAATGCTCCGACTGGTTGCGGAAAAACATTTTCTGTCTTTCTTGGCGCCATCATTTCTTTCATTAATTCGAATCCAAACAATTATCAAACGAAAAATAAAAACGGATTAGAGCTTTTATGGATCACTCCTTTGCGTGCACTGGCAAAAGATATTGGAAGAGCCATGGAAGAAGTGATTGCAGAATTAGGAATGAATTGGAAAGTAGGCATTCGCAATGGTGACACGAGTTTGAGTGATCGGGCAAAACAAAAAAGACAAATTCCTGAAGTACTTATCATCACTCCGGAAAGCCTGCATCTTTTATTAGCCCAAAAAAATTATCCTGATTTTTTTAAGACTTTAAAAATTATTGCCGTCGATGAATGGCATGAATTGCTGGGAAGCAAGCGTGGAGTACAGGTGGAACTTGCATTATCAAGAATTATCGGCTCAAGAAGAGACGGAAGCAAACAAACAAATATTGGTAAATCTATTTCAGACTTGAATGTATGGGGCATCAGTGCAACAATCGGAAATCTGGAACAGGCGCAGGAAGTTTTACTTTCTCCGCTGTCGCAAGTTGGATTAAAGAAAAAAGATTTTAAAACCGTTACCGCAGCTATTGACAAACGCATCCAAATAGAATCCATCTTTCCCGATGAAATTGAAAAGTATCCGTGGGCTGGTCATCTAGGAATCAGGCTTGTTGAAAAAGTGATTCCGATTATCATGAAAAGCAGGACTACCCTTATTTTCATTAATACGCGGGGCATGAGTGAAATGTGGTACCAGGCATTGTTGAACGCCAGCCCTGAACTTGCCGGAGCAATTGCTTTACATCATGGAAGCATCGAACAGGATCTTCGTTTTTGGGTTGAAGAAAATTTACATTCCGGAAAACTAAAAGCAGTTGTATGCACCGCCAGCCTTGATCTTGGAGTAGACTTTCGTCCTGTTGAAACAGTTATCCAGGTCGGTTCTCCAAAAGGTGTGGCCCGGTTTTTACAAAGAGCCGGACGAAGCGGACATGGACCTGGCGAAGTAAGTAAAATTTATTTCCTTCCAACTCATTCATTGGAATTAATTGAAGCAGCAGCATTAAAAGAAGCAACAGAAAATAAATTAATTGAAAGTCGCGAGCCACGCATTTTATGTTACGACGTACTCATTCAATATTTAAGTACGCTGGCGATTTCTGATGGCTTTTATCCTGAAGAAATTTACAAAGAAATCAAATCTACTTTTTGTTATCGCGAGATAATGCAGGACGAATGGCAACAAATCTTACACTTTATAACCTTTGGTGGCATTGCTTTACAGCAATATGACGATTATAAAAAAATAGAAATTGAGAACGGCCTTTACAAAATAAACAGCCGAAGAATTGCAATGAGGCACCGCATGCATATTGGAACGATCGTGAGCGACCCGATGATGAAAGTGAAATTTATGAGTGGTGGTTTTGTCGGCGTTATTGAAGAATGGTTTATCGCAGGAATGAAGCCCGGAGACGTCTTTACGTTAGCCGGAAGAACGCTTGAGTTTGTGATGATAAAAGATATGACGTGCATTGTGAAAAAATCAAACGCAAAAAAATCAAGAATACCAAGCTGGCAGGGAGGAAGAATGCCGCTTTCAGCGAATTTGGGTTTTATGCTTCGAAAAAAATTTGATGAAGCGGGATTCGAAATTGAAAATGATAAATTAAGATTTAAAAAAGAAGAAGAGCTGGAAATTCTAAAACCTCTTTTCGAATTGCAGGAATATCTTTCTCATATTCCAAAAAAAAATGAACTACTAATAGAACAAATCGAGACCAAAGATGGCTTTCATCTTTTTGTATTTCCGTTTGAAGGAAGATTGGTGCACGAAGCCATGGCAGCGGTTCTCGCTTATCGCATCAGTCGCATTACTCCGATTACTTTTTCGTTTGCCATGAATGATTATGGCTTTGAATTATTAAGCGACCAAGCAATACCGGTAGATGACAGTAACGCTTATGAACTTTTTTCTCCGGAGAATTTGCTTGAAGATATTCAGCGAAGTTTGAACAGTGTTGAAATGGCAAAAAGGAAATTTAGAGACATTGCTGTAATTGGCGGATTAATATTTCAAGGCTTCCCGGGAGAGCAAAAAAAAGCAAGGCATTTGCAGTCTTCTGCTTCTTTATTGTTCAATGTTTTCTCCGAATATGAGCCACAAAATTTATTGCTACGACAGGCTTACAATGAAGTAATGGAGCAACAAATGGAAGAACAACGATTGCGTGACATGCTTGAAAGAATTCAAAAAAGTAAAATCGTTATTACTTATCCGCGAAGATTGACGCCTTTTTGTTTCCCGATAAAAGTGGATAGTATGAGAGAAGATCTTTCTTCAGAAAAATTAGAGGACCGAGTGAAGAAAATGCAATTACAGTTGAATTCATCATGACGGGAAATTGACCATTCAAATGCTTCACATTTTCTTACATTTCAACATTGAAACATGAAAACAAAATTGACATTATTTGTTTGTTTGCTGCTTACTGCTGAAAGTATTTATGCTCAACAAAACAAGACAATCCAAATTGATAACAACTGGACCTTTCTTTTAGGAGCCGCGCAGGGAGCAGAGCAACCTGCGTTTAATGATTCGTCGTGGAGAAAAATTGACCTTCCTCATGATTGGAGTATCGAAGATTTGAAAGGAACGCATTCTCCTTTTAATGAGTACGCAATCAGCCAGGTAAGCGGCGGATTTACAACAGGAGGCACCGGATGGTATCGTAAAGCATTTCTTATTCCGGCAGAAGACAAAGGCAAAAAAATATTTATCCAATTCGATGGTGTATATATGAATGCCGATGTATGGATCAACGGGCATCATCTTGGAAACCATCCTTATGGCTATACCAGTTTTATATTTGATTTGACCGACTATTTGAAATATGATTCTTCCAATGTAATTGCTGTTGAAGTAAAAAATGAAGGACAAAATAGCCGCTGGTATTCAGGATCCGGCATTTATCGTCATGTATGGCTTAAAAAGATGGATCCCGTGCATGTTTCACAATGGGGAATCTTTATTACAACTCCAAAAGTTAATTCCAGCGAAGCAACAATTAACTGCAAATCAAATGTAGTGAATGAAACAAATCAACCGCAAGCGATTCGCGTTGTAACTACGTTTATAAATCCTGCCGGAACTGAAGTAGCTGCTGCAAATGAAGCAAAAAGCACATTGCTTGTCGGTAAATCTTATGAATTCAACCAAAATGCTTCTATCAAAAATCCTCAGTTGTGGTCTTGCGAATCTCCGGTATTATATAAAGCAATAACTTCTGTTTATAAAAATGATCATTTGGTCAGTTCTGATACCAATAGTTTTGGCATCAGAACCATTTCATTCGATGTAAACAATGGTTTTCGATTGAATGGCAAAACACTGAAACTGAAAGGCGGATGCTTTCATAATGATAATGGACCGCTTGGCTCAAAACAATACGATAGGGCAGAAGAAAGAAAAGTAGAATTATTAAAAGCCAGTGGATTCAATGCAATAAGATGTAGTCACAACCCACCAAGTCGTGCATTTTTAGACGCCTGTGACCGGCTCGGAATGCTTGTGATGGATGAGGCATTCGATTGCTGGAACTATGGAAAAAATCCTTATGATTATCATTTGTATTTTAAAGAGTGGTGGAAAAAAGATGTGGAAAGCATGGTTTTAAGAGACAGAAATCATCCCTCAATTATCATGTGGAGCATTGGAAACGAGATTCCTGAACGGGCTTCTGCGGAAGGAGTGGCGACTGCGAAATTGCTGGTCGATTATATTGAAAGCCTGGACACTACAAGGGCAATCACTTCTGCCGTAAATGATTTAAAGGAAGATAAGGATCCATACTTTGCTCAATTGGAGGTCGCAGGATATAATTATGCGGCCAGTGGAGATCCTTCAAACGATGTTTACGAAAAAGATCATAAAAGAGTGCCTGGAAGAATTATGGTTGGTACAGAATCTTTTCCGCTTGAAGCTTTTGACAGCTGGATGAAAGTTCTCGATCACCCATACGTGATTGGCGACTTTGTATGGACTGCTTATGATTACATTGGAGAAGCAAGTATCGGATGGCTTGGTTATTTTCAGAAACAGAAATTTTTCCCCTGGAACCTGGCGTATTGTGGCGATATAGACATTTGTGGCTGGAAGCGTCCACAATCTTATTACAGAGATGCGCTTTGGAAAAAAGATCAATTATCTCTTTTTGTAACACCTCCGGTGCCTTCATTTCCTGAAAACCCTGAGAAAGAATCGTGGTCCAAATGGAACTGGCTGGATGCTCAAAGCAACTGGAACTGGGAAGGCTACGAGAACAAGGCAATTGAAGTAACCGTTTATTCTTCTTGTTCGCGCGTAGAATTATTTCTGAATGGAAAATCATTGGGCAAAAAAACAACGAATCGTTCCACAAAATATATGGCTTCCTGGAAAGTGCCTTATCAGAAAGGAGAATTAAAGGCAGTAGGCTATGATGCTAACAATAAAATAATCAACTCTGCTCAATTAACTACTGCTTCAACTCCTGAAAAGATAAAATTGACGGCAGACCGTTCGACGATCAAAGCGAATAACGAGGACTTAAGCTACGTGACGGTTGAACTGTTAGACGCGAAAGGCAACCTGAATCCAACGGCAGAAAACCTGGTGAAATTTGAGATAGTGGGTCCGGGCACTATAGCCGGAGTAGGAAATGCAAATCCGATAAGTCTTGAAAGCTACCAGGAGCCCCAACGAAAGGCATGGCGTGGCAAATGCATGGTAATTATTAAATCAGGAACTTCATCAGGCACAGTTAAATTAACAGCGACATCTGCAGGAATGTCTCCTGTTTCAATCAGCATAGAGGCGCATTAAAAGCAAATCAGAAATTTTTTTCAATACCTTCATCGTCATCAGATGAAGGCTTTTAGTTGAT
>Ga0134125_10008030_pt1 | contig 11896 bp, 15 predicted proteins | sample KB31751_FD_96464 | JGI IMG/M metagenome (GOLD analysis project Ga0134125, IMG submission 96464) | Terrestrial soil microbial communities with excess Nitrogen fertilizer from Kellogg Biological Station, Michigan, USA - KB3-175-1 | ecosystem: Environmental > Terrestrial > Soil > Unclassified ... | reverse complement strand
GGTGCCCAAACCCAGGAACAGCATCTTTCCCCCTTCGTAGCAGCCGATCGCCTGCATCACGGCGTCGTTCACGATCCGCACGGGGCGCTTCAACGCCGCGTGGAAATCGAAGCCGACCCAGCCATGCCCGAGGTTGTAAGGCTCGCGCATGATCCTGCCGCGCAGGACCACGCCGGGGTAGCCGATGGACACCACGTCGAAGCGCCAGTCGCGCGTGAGGGCGAGCAGTTGCTTCGTCATCTGCCTGGGTGTCATCTTGGGACCGGACTCGAACTCGCGCGGCTCGTCGTGCCCGGTGACCGCGAATTTCACGTGCGTGCCACCTACATCGACGACGAGGACCTTCCTCGGCTTGGACACCCTCGCGCCTAACTTGTTCGCCCGGGGTTGCGCCATCCGCCGTCGGCGGCGATGAGCGCATCGGCTTCTTTGGGGCCCCAGCTGCCGCGCCTGTACGGCCGGGCGCGGTGGTGGTGCTCCAGGACGGGATCGACCACGGCCCAGGCGGCTTCCACGGCATCCTCGCGCGTGAAGAGCGCGCCGTTGCCGTCCATGGCGTCGCCCAGGAGCCGCTCGTAGGGCGATTCCTCGTTGGGCCGCTCGTCGATCAGCACGAGCTCCTTGCGGTCGCCGACGAACTCCTTGCCGGTTCGCTTCACGCGCACCGCGAGCGCGATCGCGGAATTGGGCTGGAGCCGGAAGCGGAAGTAGTCGGCGTCGCGGGGGACCATCGCGGAATCCTCGAACAGGCGCTGCGGCGGCGCCTTCAGCTGCACGATCACTTCGGCCGCCGTATCCGCGAGGGCCTTTCCCGAGCGCAGGTAGAAAGGCACGCCCGACCAGCGCCACGAGTCGATGAAGAGCCGCAGCGCGCAGAAGGTCTCGACGTCGGAATTCTTCGCCACGCCCGGCTCCTTGCGATACCCGGCGTACTGGCCGCGGACGACGTCATCGGGAACGAGGGGCCGCATCGCCTGGAGGATGTCGGCGGTCTCGCCGTGGACCGCGCCGAAGGACCGGTACGTCGGCGGCTCCATGGCGAGGAGGGCCACGACCTGGAAGAGATGGTTCTGGATCACGTCGCGCAGGCACCCGGCGGTCTCGTAGAACGCGCCGCGCCCTTCCACGCCGAACGACTCGGCGAGCGTCACCTGCACGCTCGCCACGTAGTTGCGGTTCCAGATCGGCTCGAGGAACGAGTTGGCGAACCGCAGGTACAGGATATTCATGATCGCTTCCTTGGCGAGGAAGTGATCGATGCGGAAGATCGCGTCTTCCGGGAACACCGAGCGCGCGATGCGATTGAGCGAGCGTGCCGAGGCGAGGTCGCGCCCGAAGGGCTTCTCCACGATGACGCGCGCGTCCTTCGCGAGGCTCGTGGCGCCCAGGCTCTCGATCACCTTCGGGAAGAGCACCGGCGGGATCGCGAGGTAGTGCACCGGGCGGCGCGCCTTGCCCAGGGCCTTCTTGATCTTCGTGAACGTGCCGAGGTCGTTGTAGTTGCCCTGCACGTAGCGAAGGGACTTCACGGTATGGCGAAGGGCCTCGCGGTCGTCGATGGGCCCGGCCTCGCGGATCGCGGCCTCGGCGCGCTTCCTCAATTGCGCGTCGGTGAGCTCCGAGGAGGCCACGCCCACCACCGGCACCGTGAGCGTGCCGTGCTTCGCCATCGCGTAGAGGGCGGGAAATATCTTCTTGTGCGCCAGGTCCCCGGTGACGCCGAAGAGCACCAGGGCATCGGAACGAACCGTGCTCAAGGGGATTTCCTCGCGTTGGCGAAATCGATGAAGCCGCGCTCGACGTCGGTGTGGAGGAGCTGCACATGGACGCGGTCGCCCACTTGCAGCCCTTCGAACCCGCGGACGATCCTGCCTTCGGTGGCGGGCTGCGTGATCCGCGCCCAGGTGCCCTTGTCGGACGCCCCGGTCACGATCCCGTCGAACTGGTCGCCGATGCGGGAAGCGAGGAGCAGCGCCGCCGCGGACTTCGCGACCTGCCGCTCGACCTTGGCCGCGTTGTCTTCCTGCAAGGTGCAGTGCGTGGCGAGCGCCTTCAGCTCGTCGTCGGAATAGGGGAGGGCGGCTCCGCTGAACGCCATCTTGAGGAGCCGCTGCGTGATGACGTCGGGGTAGCGGCGGTTGGGCGCCGTCGAATGGGTGTAGTCCTTCACCGCGAGCCCGAAGTGTCCCTCGGGTGGATCGCCCGGCGCCTCGAACGCGTACTCGCCCGAGCCCAGGAGCTTGATCACGGAAAGCGAGAGGTCGGGAAATCTTTCAGGATCGGCGGCGCGGCGCTTCGCGAGGAACGCGTCGAGCGCGGCCGCGTCCGGCGTGGCGGGGAGCTTCTCGCCGGCCTGGGCGGCGAGCGTCACGATGCGGTCCCAGTGCTTGGGCGTGCGCAATACGCGGCGAAGGGAGGGAAGCTTCTTCGCGTCGAGGTACCTCGCGATCACGCCGTTGGCCGCGATCATGAAATCCTCGATCAGCTCCTTGGCGCGATTCTTCCGGTCCGGGAGGAGGTCCTGCAGCGCGTCCCCGTCGAAGACCGCGCGAAGCTCCGTGGATTCGAGGCGCAGGGCCCCGTGGGATTGGCGTTCCTGCCGCATCGCTTGCGCCACGCGATCCTGCATCCGGATCTGCGCGTCCATGCCCGGCACGGCGGCGAGCGCCTTGGGCGCGGGGCCCGATCCGTCGAGCCACGCCGCCACCGAGTCGTAGGCGAGCTTTGCGCGGTTCACCACGGAGGCCGGATAGATATCCGAGGCGGAGATGGTTCCGGCCGGCGTCACCGTCATTTCCACCACGATCGAGAGGCGCTCCGCGCCCGCGGCGAGCGACGTGAGGTCGGTGGAGAGCTTCTCGGGGAGCATCGGGAAGATTCCGCCCGCGGTGTAGACCGAGGTGGTGTTCGTCCGCGCGTGGTCGTCGATCGCCGAGCCCTTCTTCACCAGCGCATCCACGTCCGCGATGGCGACCAGGATCTTCGCCGCGCCGCCGGCGAGCTCCTCGCCCACCGAGAGCTGGTCGAGGTCGAGCGAGTCGTCGTTGTCGATCGAGCACCAGGGGAGCGAGCGCAGGTCTAGCGTCTTCGCGTCCGGCGCGGCCGCGCGGGTGATTCGTTGCACCTCGGCAAGCGCCTGCGCGGAAAAAGCCGGTTCCAGCCCCTGCTTCACCATCGCATCGCGCGCGATGGCTTCGAGCCGGGCTCTCGCGTTACGTGAGGCCATGGGAAGTCCAGCCTAGCACAGCTCTCAGCCCAGGAAGGCGCGCGTCTCCCGGTAAAGATGGTGGCGGCCGCTTTCCAGGTGCATGAGGTGCGTCGCGCGCACGATCTTCACGTCGCTCTTGATGGGCGATGCCTGCAGCGAGTCGAAGAGCCGGCGGGCATCGGCGTCGGGGACCACGCCATCCCATTCGCCGCGCACGATGGCGACCGGCGCGCGGATGAGGCGCGGATCGTAGGCGAGCTGGCCCGCCCACGCGGCGCCGATATCCTCGATGGGCCCGTTCGGCACCCTCACGCTCGCGGGCGAACGCTCCCGGCTTCCCGGGTCGCTATCCAGGTAGAGCGATCCCCATTCGTCGAAGTGCTTCCTGTCGAAGGGCGTCGCCATGCCGGGCGGAACATCCTCGATGAAGCGGTCCCACTGCTGCTGGAGCGTGAGGTCGCGCCAGGCGGGAATGCGTTGGGGAAGCGCGCCGGCCTCGCGTTGGGCGATCGGCCCGAAGAGCACCAGGCGCTCGACGGCATCGGGATGCTTCGTCGCGAAGAGGCATGCCGCGATCGTGCCCCACGAATGCGCGACGATCGAGACGCGGTCCACGCCCTGCTGGGCGGTGATGTATCGCACGGCCCGCTCGACCTGCTCGCTCGCGCTATCGGCTCTCCCCAGCGCGGGGTGATCCTGCGCGGGCTGCGACATTTCGGGGTAGCGGTCCGAGTCGCCGAACCCGAGGAAATCGAGCCCCCACGCGTGGAAGCCCGCTTCGGCGAGATCGGCCTGCCACGAGCGCCCGTCCAGGCGATGGGCGATGGAAAGCGCCGATGGAAAAGTCGCGCCGTGCACGTAGAGCACGGCCTTGGGTGGGCCGGACCTGCTCGATACCGGGGGAAGGTATCGCAGGAAGAGCGAGAGCCCTTCCCTCGGGCTGTCGATCCGGTGGTGCTGCTCCCTGGGGTCGATCCGGGTCATCGCGTTCGCATCTCGCGTCGTGGAAGATCGAGGATGCGCGCATTGGCGGCGACGATGGTTCGCCATGGGACGAACAGTCCGCCGGATTGGACCGATCGGTCTGTTACACTCGTTCGATGCGAAAGTCCAACCGCGACTGGATCGTCGAGCGCACCGCCACGCTGCTGAAGACGAGCGGATACCTGCGAACCCCGCTCTCCGAAATCATGCAGGTCACGGGGCTGCAGAAGGGCGGGCTCTACCACCACTTCGAGAGCCGCGACGAGCTCGCGCTCGCCGCGTTCCGGCATTCGGCGAACGAAATCGGCGAGGGGCTCCTTGCGCGCCTCGAGGGCGAGAAGAGCGCCCGGCGCAGGCTCGAGATCATGGTGCGCTACCCGCTGGAGACGTATTGGAAGGGCGGCTGCCCCGTGGGAAACCTGGCGGTGGAGGCCGACGACAGCCATCGCGAGCTCGCGAAGGCCGCTCGCAAGGCGATGGACTGGATGATCGCGCTCTTCGAGGGCACGATCCGCGAGGGCGTGAAGGGCGGAGAGCTGGGGAAGGTCGATGCCCGAAGGGAAGCGATCCGCATGGTCTCCGCGATCGAGGGCGGGATCCTCCTCGCCAACCTCTACAAGGACCCGGCGTACCTCGAGGGCATCGTCACGGGGCTCGAGCGCGGGATCCGCTCAGGGCTTCGCTGAGCGCGTGAAGGTCGCGATCCAGTTGGTCTCCCACGTCTTCCTTTCGTCGGGCGAGAACGCCTGCTCGATGCGAAAGGAATCCGGGCCGAGGCTCGTGAAGATGAAGCGCGCCTCGATGGGCTTGCCTTCCCAGGTGTCGGGGCCGTAGAACTCGCCGCGGCCGCCCTGGAAGCCGCCGACCATGGGCGTGGTGAGCTCTCCGTTCCTCGCGTTCGCCCAATAGACGCTCCAGCGGCGCGTGCCGGGGTTGTAGAGGCGAAGGCTCATGCCCTCGATACGGCTCTTTTCGTTCGCGACCTTCAGCTCGCCCAGGTTCGCCCGGCCGTCCCAGACCTTGCGCACGACGTTGGTGCCCGTGAGCTCCACCCACTCGCTGGAGCCTGACAGGGGCTTCACCAGGCGCTTCAGCTGGGCTTTCCAGCTCCCGAACTCGAAGTCGAAGTCGTGCGGGCCGCCCGTGGGCTGCTGGGCCGCCGCGGCGAGCGGGAAGAGGACCGAGGCGACCGCTAGGGCGAAGCGCGGGGGTGTGCGCATGGGAAGCTCCTTTCCGTTGTAACAGACCGATCGGTCGGTTATCAGGATCGGAGCTTACCACGGCCTCACTTGCCCTGGTGCGCGGCCCCCATCTCGGGCGAGGCGAGCGGCCGGACCTCGCATTCGACGTTCCAGTCCTCGCCGTGGACCGCGACGAAGCGCCTGGTCATCTCGATCGCCTCCTTCATCGAGGGCGCCTCGAGGATCGCGTAGCCGCCGACCACTTCCTTGCTCTCGATGAACGGGCCGTCGGTGACGGAGATCTTCCCGTGCTGGCTGCGGACCCGCTTGCCCTCGCGCGTGGGCGTGAGGCCCGCGGTGCTCACGAGCGCGCCGGAGCGGGTCATTTCCTCGACCAGCTTGCCCATCTCCTTCATGAGGCGCTCGTCGGGTTTCTGGCCGGAGGCTTCGTTGATGCGGACCATCGAAAGGAATCTCATGGGGTTCTCCTTTATTCGACCAGCAGTTTGAGCAGGGCGAGGGAATCGCCCCAGCCGAGGTAGCACATCTCGGGCGGGATGGCGTCGGGGATGCCCTCCTGGGTGACGTTGAGCTCGGTGCCGCACGAAACCTTCGTGAAGGTGATCGTGGTGACCATGCCGCCGGTCAGGTTCTTGTCCTCGAAATTGTCGGTGTGGCGGATGCGCTCGTTGGGCACCAGCTCGTCGTACCGGCCGCCGAAGGAATGGCTGTTCCCGGAGCGCAGCTCCGTGAATGTCATCCGGTACGTGCCGCCCACGCGCGCTTCCAGGTGGTGGACCTTGCAGGTGTAGCCGTTGGGGGGCAGCCATTTCGCGTTGGCATCGGCGTCGAGGAAGGCGCGATAGACGCGCTCGGGTGGGGCCTTGAAGACTCGGTGCAGCCGGACGGTGCTGGGCATTTCGGGCTCCTTTTCGGTAGGTTGATCTGTCCCCTTTTTCGTGAAAAAGGGCTCTGACCCCTTTATGACGAACAAGCTCCCCCTGTTTCGACAGGCCGCAAAACAAAAGGCCGGCGGGTGAGGCCGGCCTTTCGAGTCCCTACGCGGTCGCGGAGGGAGGAGCTCGCCGCTTCAGGCGATCGTCGCCCTGGCTGCGTGATCCCGCACCGCAACGGCGTGATTCAGGGGCTTATCCACGATCACCTCCTTTCCATCCGGTTGAAGACGCCGCCATATTACCAAGATCCGCGAAAAAACGGATCAGGCGAAGGTGGGGGGATTGCGGGGGGTAAAATCCACACATGCCCGCCACTGTCATCGACGGCAACGCCATCGCCGCCAAGGTCCGTGGCGAGTGGAAGGGCCGCGTAGCCGAGCTGGCCGCCCAGGGCGTGGTCCCGGGGCTCGCCGTGGTCGTGGTCGGCGAGGACCCGGCGTCGCGAATCTACGTGGGGCGCAAGATCAAGGCATGCGGGGAGATCGGCATCCGCTCCGAGCGCCATGCGTTCCCCGCCGGCGCCTCGCAGCAGGAGGTGCTGGAGCTCATCGCGCGCCTCAACGCCGATCCCGCCATCCACGGAATCCTGGTCCAGCTGCCGCTGCCCGCGCAGGTCGACATGCGCCGCGTGCTGGAGGCGATCGACCCCCTCAAGGACGTCGACGGGTTCAACCTCTATAACGTGGGCGCCCTCACTTTCGGCGATACGGTGTTCCCGCCGTGCACGCCCTACGGCGTGGTCTGCATGCTCGAGCACACGGGCATTCCCATCACGGGGCAGAACGTGGTGGTGGTGGGCGCGAGCAACATCGTGGGCAAGCCCATGGCGATGATGCTCATGAAGCGCGAGGCCACCGTGAGCATCTGCCACGTGAAGACGCGCGACCTCGCGCAGTTCACGATCCTCGCCGACATCCTCGTCGTCGCCGCGGGCCGGCCCAACCTGATCACCGCGCCCATGGTGCGCACCGGCGCCGCGGTGATCGACGTCGGCATCAACCGGCTGCCCGATGGCCGCCTGGTGGGCGACGTGGATTTCGAAGCGGTGCGCCAGAAGGCCGGGTTCATCACGCCGGTGCCGGGCGGCGTGGGCCCGATGACGGTCACGATGCTGCTCGTGAACACGATCCAGGCGGCGATGCGCGCGGGGTGATACCCTTCCCGGCTCCAACCGTTGGAGGCCCCGATGCCCGCGATGTACGACGCCAGCGTTCCCACGATCACGCGCGCCCTCACGAACCTCGTCCACGTCCTCGAGAAGGCCGCCGCCCACGCGGAGGCGAAGAAGATCGAGCCCTCGGTGCTCATCGCGAGCCGCCTCTATCCCGACATGTTCCCGCTCTACAAGCAGGTGCAGATCGCTTCCGACGTGGCGAAGATCGGCACCTCGCGCCTCGCGCAGGCCGAGCCCCCGAAGTACGAGGACAACGAGGCGAGCTTCCCCGAGCTGGTCGAGCGCCTCACCAAAACCATCGCGTTCCTGAAGACGCTCAAGCCCGAGCAGTTCGAGGACGGGAGCCGCGAGGTGACGTTCCCCACGCAGAACGACCCCAGGACCTGGCCGGGCTCGCGCTACCTCTTCACGCGCGTGCTTCCGAACGTCTTCTTCCATTGCGCGACGGCGTACAACATCCTTCGCCACAACGGCGTCGAGCTCGGCAAGGCGGATTTCCTGGGGCCGCTGGACAGCTAGCCGGACGTCAGTACACCCGGATCGAGTCGTACCACTTGCGGTAGTCGGCCTTGTGGTGGTCGTAGTCCTCGACCGTCGTCTCGAGGTAGAGCAGGTAGTTGCCCTGCCTTCCCACGCCGTAGCCGCCGAAGTAGAGCTTGTCGCCGCTCACGGCCTCGAATGTGCGGTAGCGCTCGAAGCCGCGGCCGGACCCGGAGTCGACCATCTTCCACTTCGAGGCCGGGATGCCGATCACCTTGACCGCGTACTTCTCGATGTCGGCGTCCGATTCCTTCGCGCCCAGCTTGGCGAGGCCGTAGAGCTTCACGCCGTCGGAATTTCCCCAGAGCTGGCCCCAGCCGCCGCCCAGCTCCCTCGAGGTCATCTTCGTGCCTTCCGGCACCAGCATCGAATACCCGTACGTGGGCGCGTCGTACTTCGTCCAGTCGGCGGTCGCGAGCTGCGAGGCCGCGCAGAGCAGCGCGGCCGCGGCGAGCTTCGATGCGGGCAGTAAGTTCCTCATGATCCCTCCCTTGGGTGATTTGTTTGTTGGGAGGGCCAGTATGCCATTCAGGGCGATTTGGGTTTCGGCTTGGGCTGCGTCGCGCTCGAAGGATCGCTTGCCGGGAAGCTCTCGTCGTCGCCCTCGTCCACGAGCCATTCCTCGTGCTTCGGATCCTTGGGGTCCGGGTGGGGAGGGACCTTCGTGCTGCTGATCGGTGCGGTCTTGCGCGGCATGGGACCTCGCTATCTGTCCAGCTTGATGATCCTCATCTCCCCTTTGACCAGGTCGGGGACGTACACGGTGTCGCCCATCACGCACAGGTCCGCGGGCCCTTTGAATTCCTTGCCGAGCACCTGCACGTGGCCGTGCGGGCCATAGCGGAAGACCGAGCCGCTGTCCCAATCGGTCGCGAGGAGCGTGCCGTCGGGGCGCTGGTAGAGCCCGTCCAGGCGCCCGATGGGCTTGGAGAGCTCCTCGAGCCTGCCCTCGCGGTCCATCGCCCAGATGCCCTTGTGCTTCTCGGGCGACTCGTACCCCACCATGATGAGGCGGCCGTCCTTCCCGGGCCAGAGGCCATTCGGGAAGATGCCCTTCTTCTCCCACACCTTCGTGATGCGGGGTGCGGCGCCCCGCAGGAAGTCCGCGGGCTCGATGCGGTAGAGCTCGTCGGCTCGGTTGTCGCTCACGTAGGCGCCGCCGTTCCACACGGTCACGTCGTTGGCGAACGTGATCCCCGGGATCGTGAGGTGCTTGTACTGCCTGCTCACCGTGTCGAAGATCCAGATCGAATCGATGTCGGTGACCCAGAGGCGCGTGCCCTCGATCCAGATGCCCTTGGGCTTGTTCATCGTCACGTCGAAGGCGCGCTGCTCGAGGATCTTCCCGTCGGGCGCGACCTTGCTGACGTAGCCCTTGCCGTCCTTCGCGGTCGCGTTCGGCTTCTCGCCGCCGAACTGGCTCACGTAGAGGACGTTGCGCGAGGCGTCGCAGCCCACCGACTCGGGCCAGCCGAAGCCGGCGGCCATGGTGTCCGAGAGCACGAGGAGCGGCGCGGAAGGGTCGACGGCCTGGGAGGGGGCCTGCGCGGCGCAGGCGGCGAGGATCACGGAAACGCAGGCCAGCAACAAGTTCGTCGAGCGCATGTTCCCTCCTGGGGGTTCTACCGGCGCGATTCTACCGCCGCTTGCGATGGGCCACCCGCGAGGGGCGCTGCGCTTCGGCGATCTCCTCGCCGCCGCGCCCTTCGAGCTTCGGCGTGACGTTGTCGGCGATCCACTTCGGGTCCCACCACTCGACCGGCAGCACCGCGACTCCGTCCAGGTACACGCCGAAATGCAGGTGATCGCCGCCGGCGAAGCCGGTCTCTCCGGTCCTGCCGATGATGCCGCGCTTGGCGACGGAGTCGCCCACCTTCACGTCGACCTGGCTCATGTGCCCGTAGAGCGTGAAGAGCCCGAGCCCGTGGTCGAGGATGACCGCGTTGCCGTAGAGGCCCAGGTCGCCGGTGAACGCGACCACGCCGCTGTTGGCGGCCTCGATGGGGTAGTGCTTGGTGACCGAGAGGTCGTAGCCCAGGTGGAAGGCGGTGTCGATCGGCTCGCCGTTGTAGGTATAGGTGCGGGCGTCGGCGAAGTTCGCCTCCACCTTCGAGTTGCTGAGCTGCGCGAAGGCCCCGCCGTCCCAGAGCATCTTCGGCGTGGCCTTGCCGGTCACTTGCGCGATCTTGTCCTCGTTCTCCTTGCGCACGCCCTTGTCCACGGCGATGAAGACGTCCTTCACCGAGCCCGTGCGCTTGGAGATGTCCTTCAGCAGGGGAACCACCTTGTTCTGGAAGAAATTGTCCGAGACCGCGATCGTGCTCTTCTTGTAGCGCACGTTCTTCAGCTCGTAGCCGAGGCGCATCTCGCGCGTGTTGCCCGCCTTGTCCGTGGCGAGGACCGCGGCGCGGTCCGTGGGCTGCACGTCGTACGCATGCGAGAAGAGGGCGAAGTAATAGTCCGGGTGATCCTTCACGACACCCTGGAAGGCCGGGAACCAGTGGTCGCCCGCCTTCACGCCGGCCTTCTGCGTGTCGGGCGAGGACTTGAAGACGATCGCGCCCACGCCGCCGAAGTTGATGTAGCGGTCGTCGGCGACGAGCTCCACCACGGGCGGCGTCACGTCGATCGTGAGCTTCTTCTCGAGAACGGCTTCGTTGCCGGCGCCCCAATGCCAGAGCGAAGCGTCGCGCGCTGTGACCTTGAGCACGGCGGGCCCTTCCGCGATGCCCGTCACCTTCGAGAGCTGGACCGTGAGCTTGCTTTCGCGCACGCCCTGCGCAAACTGCTCCGAGCCGAGCGCCTTCTCCGCGCCGTTCTGGGAGAGCGTGGCGGTGACGGACCGGAGGCCCGTCGGATCCGAGACGTGGATCTCGAGCGGCGAGAGCCCCAGCACGTCGGCATCCGAGGAGAGCCGGATCTGCGGCGGCTCGGATTCGAAGCGGGGCTTGAGGAAGATGGCGCCGCCCAGGAGGGCGGCCACGAGGACCACGAGGACCAAAACGATCGCCGCACGCATGTTTCGCGTTCGATGCCTTTCGGGAGGGAGGAGTTACGTTGGAGTCGCCACCGGATTTTACCCCTGCGCGGGGTCAATCCACGGTCGCGAAGATGGATAAACACGCGGCGAGGGAAGTCATCCACGTGACCCCGACCGTCGCAAGGACGAGCAACCAGGGCGTGGTGGGATCGGCCCCGTTCGCGAGGCGCCGCGCGCGCCAGGCGCCGCAGGCCACCGCCGCCCCGGAGCTCGCGAGGAGGAGGAAGCCGAGCAGCAGGATCAGGGATTGCCCGGCATTGGCGCCGGCGCGCAGGACCACGAGGGCGTTCACGAGGAGCGCCAGGCCCGTGCGCGTCCACGCCATGGCGGTGCGCTCGCGCTGCAGGCCCGGATCGCAGGCGCTCACCTGAGGAGCTCGATCACCGCGATGATTCCCGAGGCGAAGGCCGCGATCGCCGCGAGCATCGGGATCACGATCGAGGTGGGAAGCGGCCGCGCGTGCCGCATCGCGATCTCGTTCGCCCTCCAGCGCACGTAGGCGACGGTGCAGAGGATCGAGGAGAGGATCGCGAGCCCGATCGCGAGCGCCACGATCGCGATGCGCGGTTCGAGCCTCGTGGCGAACTGCTCGAGCAGCACGCCGCCCGCGAGGAGGGCGAGCGCGGTGCGCACCCATGCGAGGAAGGTCCTCTCGTTGGCGAGCGTGAAACGGTAGTCGGGTTCCTCGCCGCTCTGGCGCCAGGCGGGTGTCTTCATCGTCGTTCCTCGGGGTGCCGCGGATCAGTGCACGGTGCGGTTGGCGAGCGCCTTGGCTTCCTTGGCGGTCGCGGTGCGCAGGTGCGCTTGCGGCGC